>Ga0082212_10000041_pt1 | contig 176955 bp, 182 predicted proteins | sample TergutNt197P3_FD_71548 | JGI IMG/M metagenome (GOLD analysis project Ga0082212, IMG submission 71548) | Neocapritermes taracua P3 segment gut microbial communities from Petit-Saut dam, French Guiana - Nt197 P3 | ecosystem: Host-associated > Arthropoda: Insects > Digestive system > Gut ... | reverse complement strand
CTCAAGGCACGCTAAAAAGAGGAGAACAGAAACCATCTTTAAGTTACTAAGATGCGTTCTCCAATATGGCTGGACGTAAGACATCATCGGGAATGACTACGCCGAGTTTAGCAAGCTGTTTTATATGGCAATTATGCCCCCTTAGCTCTGTTTTCGTTCATCGTGATGACCAAGAGTCATGGCCATTGATTGGAGAAACTCATCCGGTCAGCACGTAATTCCTTGTGGGGACTGCTATAGATTGATGTGTCATGTTCAAGAGTATTGTAATGTTGAAATTTCTGTCTGTGATAAACACAACACTAAGAAACCACTTGACTGCCCTCCAGCTGGTGCCAATAATACGCAGCAAAAGGCTGCTTATGAGAAATTTAAACTCGGATTTTAATGAAAGTGAGAGGAAATCTGATCATGGCGAATTTGTTTGATCTCATTCACAACTTAGACGACTCCCAAGTTCAAATTGAATGGGATGGTGACGATTTTAGTAAATTTTCTAATTTATTAATAACAAACAATCGTCTATTTAATGTGTTAAAAAAGGTTAGCTATAAAGCAGCAATAGGGATTGCTGTTACATTAACAGAGTTAATACAACTAAGATCGAAGCATTTTTTCCCGTATATTGATATTGCTCAAGAATTCAATAAAAAAATTGAATCTTTGTGGGCAGCAACAATTAATCCACTTTATCTAAAAACTTTTACATTTGACTGGGAGTACTATGATGATAACGAGGAATTTACTCCCTATGCATCAAATTGGGTTGTTTTGAGACATATGTTAAAGGAATGCACTCAAAGCTCTTTTACCATTCACAGATATCTCATAAATTTATCGATGTTATCCCGACATTTAACGCCAAATAAAAAGCTGTTCGACAATTGGTTTACTAAAGTAATGTGTAATACGACAGAAATATTTCCATGTACTTATGATTATGCTGACTTGGATTTTGATGACGTAGATGCTAGATACGACTGTTCTGGTGAAGCCCCTATACCAAGAGAGTTTTTCTTTAATCCGGAATTTGAGTATTCCGAAGAAGCAGCCAAGCCCATTCTCAACACTTTCCTGCAATCCCTCGACTATAACAACAATCCTTGGTTATGTACCCCGGAAGAGATGCTGGAAAAAGGGTTCAAAGGGACACCATATGAGGTCTGATATATGCCTTACACACTTCCAAGCTATATAAACAATCAGAGCCAACCCAGTCCTGTATTGAGGTATATCTGGAATACTGATTTTGTTTTCAAATATGATCCTGAGGAACGCATTGGAAAAATAAGAAATACAACCACGCAGACGAAAATTGCTTTGTGTATTGGAGTTTATGAATGGATAATATGGCGTTTCCACCGTCTTACAAATGATGCAAGTCCATTTCAAATTGCAGAAGCAGCTTGGTGTGGGAGTGTCAATAATGCTTATCTCAAGTATTTTGAACGTGACCCTGATGAATACCCTGGCCCTGTTCTTGATCCCTTGCATTCGGCAATGATGTCTATCGGGACGGTTCTTAGTTTTACAGCAGAAAACAAGGATGAGTGGGAGGATGGGTTTGGTCTTATTCTTGCACCTCTAGCAATGCACGTCCTACCCGACCCCCAACCCTTTGAAAAATGGCTGGAATATGTAACCGATAGATTGCTCCTTCTCTATCCTGAACCGGAAGATGACCCCTACGAAGACATCTTCAACGACCACGAAGAAGAACGCCGAGGCCCCCTCGTCGCCCGCGAAGCCCTCGACCCCTCATTTGACTACCACCCCGATCAAGCCCCCGAACTGCTCGACAACTTCCTCCGTAACATCGACCATATGGCAAACCCCTTCCTCCGCAGCCCCGAAGAACTCATGGAACTGGGCATCGAGCACCCCTACCGGGTCTTACCGCCAGAATCGCCTGAGTGGCGGAAGTAAGGAAAACAGAGTCCGCTTCAATGTACAAAGAGAGACCCTCATGATTGAGCGCAGCATACGATCAGAACGGGGGGAAACATATTATTGGATAAGCCGGAACCCGCAGGCCGAAGCCAAAACTCTGGTTTTTACCCATGGAGCGGCGGTCGACCACACCATGTTCGAGAAGCAGGTGGAGTATTTCAAGTCAAGCTGCACGGTGATTGTCTGGGACATCCCGCTGCATGGCCGATCCCGGCCCTACACTGAGTTCAGCTACAAAAACGCGGCCGAGGAGTTAAATGCCATATTAGACAGAGAGAACACCGACCGGGATGCGGACTTCCATTTCCCCGTGCTGCTTCTGATGGGTGACAAAGACAAGACGGGAAAACTCCGGGTTAAACTCCCGCTGCAGGAACCTTAGGCACGATAATCGTATTGATTTGGGCAGGCTTTTTCTCTTGGATCGGACCCTTGTAATGTTTGGGAACCACGTTCTTTTTCAGCGTGTGCGTCACGATAAAGCCCTTGCCGGCAGAATACGCCGGATCCGGTGTGATAATAGTATCGTACCCTGGGACAGTTATCACAGCTACATCATATTGCCCGGGCACTTTGGCATCAAGGCCATAAAAGCCGTATCTCCATCCATCCCTGCCCGCAGCGATGCCTTTGTTTGCGCTGCCCTTTTTTCCATCCAGCTTTTTGGACAACGTCACTTCTACCTGGCTGGGGCGCAGCTGTTTGGCATTGTCGTTATCGTTCCAGCGCATCTTGACTGTCACATCTTCCTGCTGTCCCGGATCCTTTGACACGGGAGCTGATTCCGGCGCCACAACAGGCTCTTCCGGGTCATCACCAGGGTGTTTCGAATCATCAGTCTTCTTAGGCTCATCAGCAGGTTCCTTCGGATCATCGACCTTCTTCGGCTCATCAGCCTTCTTCGGCTCATCAACAGGTTTCTTCGCCTCCTCAGCCGGTTTCTTCGGATCATCAGTCTTCTTTGGCTCATCGGCAGGCTTCTTCGCCTCATCAGCCGGTTGTTTCGGATCATCAGCCTTCTTTGGCTCATCGGCAGGCTTCTTCGCCTCATCAGCCGGTTGTTTCGGATCATCAGCCTTCTTCGGCTCATCAACAGGGTGTTTTGAATCATCCTTCTTAGGCTCATCAGCAGGTTCCGGTTCATCAGCAGCCTCTTGTGATTTCGCCATTACACCTTGGCTCAAGTTATAGAAGCTTCCGCTTCCCGTTGACGTCAGTTTAGAGGCACGAACCATATAATATTCTGTTTTTCCGGGATTTTCATGTGTCCACATGGTTCCCTTGACAGTATCCAGCCACGTATAGGGCCCGTCTGGGTTTGACGCGCCATAAACATAGTAACCCGTAACCGCGCTGTCTTTGGAAGCGGCCCACTCCAGCTTCGTGTCCCCTTTTGACAGGCTATTCGCTTTCAGGTTTGACACCGGAAGCGTTGGGAACATCCGCAGGGTCGGATCCCCCATCAAGGCAATATGGACTTGATTCTTCCCCGTCATACCGGTTGGCGTGTAGAATGAACTGTTGTTTTGGGTCAGCCGAGTGCTGTATCCAATAGTTTCCCCCATCGCCATGTGGTGAAAAAACCAATTCGGCCGCCCGGTCCACGCATTGGTAAGACCATAATCCGGCATGGCAAGAAATGCACGCATAAAATTGTTCTGAGAATTCCAATCTCCAAAATAGCTGCCAAAAGTCTGGCAAAAGATAATTCCAAAGTCCTGCGCAGACGCAAGATAACTCGTTGTAAACATACCGCCGGCCGCAGAACATGATGTATAGCTGCCAGGCCCATTGATGTGGCCCCATGTATATGTGTTCTGAGCCAGATACTCTTTCCATGATCCATCATCTATCCGCGCGCCGGGTCCCCATAATGTCGGGAAAAGCTTGTAGCCGTTATTAACAGCGGCATTATCTATTTTTCCGCGTCCAAACCCGTCAGAGATCAAAGCATCCTTCGTCGTCGTCATTTGGCCGATTTTATACCTGTGACTTTTATTCAGATATTGCCGCAAAAGTTCTGTCGCGTTCTTTTGAAAAGCAGGCATATTGTCAAAATCCACCCGCCCCACCTGCAGCTGCACATCATGAGGAATTTGAGTAGGAGAATCCCCCCACGCCGAAGTCATATTACCATAAAACACATCTGCCGGCCATGGCCCCACATGATCCGCATGTGCGTCCGGCGCGAGCTTCCCTGACTTAAAGACAGGAATATGGCCCAATAAATATACGGCTTTGACATTGGCCGGATCTGCGTTATAGTCTTTCTGGACCAAGGATCGTACTGAATCCGGCGCGGCGTTTCTTGACACATCGTGGCGCAGGACACCCCAGCCATCGCCGATTAAGTCCTTCTTCAGGGTTTCAAGCTCAGCTTTCAGCGCTGATGCTTGCTCCGCCTCTACCAAAAGGACAACTTTGCCGCGGGATTCCACAGCCGGAGCTTTTATCCCGGCACAAATGTACCCGGTATAGTTCGCACTGTCAACCTTGTATTCATACAGGTGTCCGACGGTAACACTCGTGTCCTCATAAGAGGTCGCGTCGCCGTTCAACTTCGCTAAAGCCGGTCCCCATGATTTCTCTTCTTTACCCTTGCGATAAACATAGTATGTGTTCTCCGATGTCGGTGTCGGCTTACCCGGCCATTGCAGCCGGATCTTAGCGGGCGATTCACTCGCCTGTGCGCTCAGCATAAGAACATAGTCATTGGGTTCTGCTGCCAAGACGGGGGCTGCCGGGTATAGGCTCAGCATCATAACGCACAACAAAAACGCAGCACATGTTTTCAGCTTTAAATAACTCATAACTCCTCCATATTCTCTTTATTTATAGATCTATTCTCTTTATTTATAGATCTATTCTAATCATACAAATTATCTATGAAACATGTCAACTATAATCTTCTTTTTATGAGACGATTACGATAAATTCGCTTGAATTATCTGCTTAATTCGCCTATATACTACATAATTCATGATTTATCAATAAAATGAACGCTTAAATGAACGCTTATATTCCCACCTGTACAATTCTATCCATGGGCGCATACCTGTCTGTTGACAACACTTCTCTCGAGACTTCTTTTCCATCCAATTTGCGAATCTTATAGGCAGAACTCCTGTATCCATTTGTCCCATTTTGGGAGACTCGCTCCTCTCCGGCCTTTAACGTCGTTACACGTTCACGAGTTGTTCCAAAGGGTATGGTTTCAATACGCGAGCTCTCTATCACGATGTCATATTCCACATCCTCTTCCATGCCAAAAATCTCGACTTTCGCTATGCCCCCGTTGGAGCTTGCTACAATTTTTATGGGATAGGTTCTCGTATTTTTGAATTTAAAATCAATTGTTCCGTAAGAGACAGTGGCGTCTCTGCTTTCTGGAACATAAGTCACCGGAAGTCCATGATTGGTTCTCTCCTCAATACCCAAATTGGCCAGCAGCACAGTGTTATACAAGGTACTTGAAATTTGACAGATTCCTCCCCCAAGTCCTTGCACCAATCTTCCGCCCTCGTAGACTCCCGCTTCTTTATAGCCGTTCTCTATCGTCCTCTTCCCCAGGGTTTCATTATAGGAAAATATTTCTCCCGGCATGATGACCTTGCCGTTGATTTTCTCACTGGCAACCCTTAAGTTTTCACTCCTGTCCACCTGTGTCACATTGTAAGTGGTCGAATAGGTTCCCAGTTTGTCCGGAAATGCCTCTATCCCAATTTGATCTGTCGTTTTTTGAGGATAATGGATCTCCAGGGGAATGTTATACTCTTCCTGCTCTTTCTTTAACATCTCCCTCGCGTGCGCGATATCAAAGCTTACACCTAAAACATGAGGGTATATGACAATTTTTTTATCGTCTGATTTTGTATAGTAGGCATCTTTAGGTTCTGCGCAGACTTCTTTGTGGATCGCATCTATATCGATTTCCGAGACCTCTTCTCGCTCAGCGGGAATAGTGATTTCAGAGACGTTTTTTGACATCGCCTTCACAATAGCATCCTTGAGCTCTTCTTCATTGACAGAGTATCCAGATTGTCCTCTTACAATCACAAGGGTCTGATCCTCAAGATAGTAGCTATTATCAATCATTTTGTTGGGAACAGTATTTGATATGTGTTGGGTCAGTTCTCCCAATCCCTCAGGGTTATAAGAAATCACACCATCAATATTTTTCCCCCTGATCAGCAGCATCACTATGGCATAATTATTGCCGATAAGATGGCTTGACCTTCCCAGATTATAGGCCTTTTCGACGGTGGATTCCACATCAAATTTGAACCCTATATCTTCTGGCGAGAGCGATTCGGAATATTCTTCTAATTTTATGTTGAGCGAAGCAGGCTCTTTTTGCAATGTGATTTTTTCTATGGCCTCTTCTTTTGTCAGCCCTTGTACGTTGATATCATCTATTGTGATATTGTACAGTATTTTGTCGTTAGTCAGATGGGTCACTGCGAAAACTGTGGAAAAAATACTTATTACGAAAAGTATAGCGATCACTGGCACAAGAATGACTTTCCTGTTTCTCCGCAAGTCCCTGGTCACTGTTTCCGTGATGAAGACGCTGGAGGGAAGACTTGTTTCTATCTGTTTTTCTATCTGTTCAGCCGCGTCATCTGAGTCTCTTTCATGTTCTGATCCAACAGTATTCTCACGATCTCTATCACCCAATTCTCCTTCGAATCCAATGATATGGCTTGAATCCCCTTCTGTTTCCGGCGCCCTCTTTTCCAGCTCTTCCGCAGTCTCCCTTTCTTTGTCATCTGCGCCTTCTGTAACTTCTATAACTTCTGTAACTTCTGCTTTCTCTGCCACTTCTGCTTTCTCTGCCACTTCTGCTTTCTCTGCCACTTCTGCTTTCTCTGCCACTTCTGCTTTCTCTGCCACTTCTGCTTTCTCTGCCACTTCTGCTTTCTCTATCACTTCTGCTTTCTCTATCACTTCTGCTTTCTCTATCACTTCTGCTTTCTCTGTGATTTTTGGGATTTCTATGACTCGCAGTTTCATTGTGACTTCCAGATCCTCTATGACGTCTAGCTCCTCTGTGACATCTAGTTTCTCTGTGGCGTCTGGCTTCTCTGTGGCGTCTAGTTTCTCTGTAGCGTCTAGTTTCTCTGTAGCGTCTAGTTTCTCTGTAGCGTCTAGCTTTTCTGTGACATCTAGCTTCTCTGTGACATCTAGGTTCTCTGTGACATCTAGGTTCTCTGTGTCTTCGGACATATCATCTTCCCCGTTTATTCCGTTTATACCATTTATTTTTTCTATGGATTCTTTTCTCTGATTATCCTCCATCTTAACCCTCCTCCTTTTAGAAGAATCATAGCATATCCAAGTATCAGCTTCAACAAATAACGACTTTTTTTGCTATTAAATCACTTTTTTGACCCCCTCCGAATCCGACACGGCTTTCCAATTTGATAAAACAAAGCAAAGTATAAGGATATAAACTTATATAAAAAGGAACCCTCAAGGGTTCCTTGAATACAGACATTCTGTTTTGCTATATTAATATATTAAGAACACACATTTAAAATTACACTAAGGGTAATATTCAGCATTAATGCAATTAAGGGACTGTAAGGAAATAAGCATCAGGCGCCTATTGTGCGATCTCCAGGCGCCGTCTCCCCACCCACTGGGATCTCTTTCTGCCCCAATTCTTCGTTCGCCGCACTCTTATGCTTAGAAATAATAGTGAAGTTTTCAGCAACAAACAGGTACAGAAGACAGGCGATACACACAAGACCCATGCTGACAACGATTTCTGTCACCGCCGGGAAGTAAGAAGATCCCGGCGCGATCTCGTTCATATATCCAGATAAAGATGTCGTGGTCACATTGAACCGATTCAAAACCACGCCGCCCACCACCAGCCATCCAAACCATAGCTGACCTGCATTGGTAGACGTTGCTTTGCTGAAAGCCAGAACAATCGGAACCAGCACCCCTGCCAGCAGCTCCAATAAGAACAGGTTGCTTTCCAGTGTCCCAGCAGTTAGGGCAACCCCCTGATCCCTAACGAGCAGAAGATCCACAAGCTTCAAAACAAAATAGAGACTCAGAATCACGCCTGAAATTTTGATCAGCCCGTTCAGAACCTTCATATCCACTTTATGGTTCAACCCGCGTCCCGCCAGCCGGGCTTCCAGCGCGATCATCGCCGGCCCCACAGCAAAGGACGTCAGCAGGAAGAACAAAAACATAATTGGACTATACCACAGCGAATGCACTTTTCCCGGCATGACAATAAACAATTCGCCTAAGGAAGACTGATGCAGCGTCGGCAGCATGATCCCGACAATAAGCAAAACAGGGAAAATTTTCACGAAAATGCCGTGGCGCTTTTTAAACATTTTTTCGGTAGCTATATGGCCAAATTCCAAAATCTGAATTATCAAATAGAGTGAAACGCATATAAATACCTCAAACAAAACACTGTGGTGCCCCCAGGAAATCATAGGCATATACGCCTGATGCCACTGGCCCACATCCAAAAACAGCCCCACCACAACCATGATATACCCCAAAAGAGATGTCAGCATCGCACTGCGCGCAATCGACTGATATCTATCCGTACGCATAATATACACAATAAATGCTGTACTGTACCCCCCGCCGGCCAGAGCCACCCCCAAAAACACATCGAAGGTGATCCAGAATCCCCACGGCCATTGGTCGTTCAAATTGGTCACACTTAAACCCAATACCAACCGCACTATTATAATTGAAACTGCGGCCACCGCAATGCCCAGCATAACCAGGCGCACCGGCGTCCAGCGGAATCCCCATTTGGCTCGGGCAGTCTCCTCTTGCATGTTATGTTCCCCCTTCGTCCTTTAAGTTCAAGTTTAATTAGTCCAGATGCTCCTTGCCCTTATTCCGCAGCCAGTAAATCCCTCCCAAGACCACTGCCCAAGCCCCCCCGACAAGAGGGGTCATCTTCATATAGTCCTCCGAATAAGAAGGAATCGACTCCACGGGAACATCTGTCCGAAAACGCATCTCCTCAAAAGGCACATCAGAGATATACAGCCACGACGTTCCGCCCGCCTCCTTTTCCCCATAGATATGAGGAATATAGGACACGTCCCCCCCCCGGTCAGCCACACGCTCCCTCGCTTGCCTCAGCAGCGCGCTCCTCGTGCCATAGGTGAGAGCCCCTGATGGACACACCGATACGCATGCCGGCTCTTCCCCGTCCATGACACGGTCATAACACATCCGGCATTTACTGCATCCGGGAATAGATTTTTCCCATTCGTATTTGATGATATTGAACGGACACGCCATCATACAGTACCGGCAGCCTACACAGAGGCCTTGATCATATACCACCGGCCCCTCGGGAGTTTTCTGAAAAGCCTTGGCAAAACAGGCTGCAACACATGCCGGATCCTGACAATGGAAACACTGTGTCTTGACAAACCGGTTTTTTACCCGGCTGCCTTTAGGCGCCACCTTATAAAGATTGATAGACGTCCATATACTGCCATTCAGACCTTTCCCAGGATCCTGAGCACGGTCTTCAGCCGTTTTCGCTTGATCTTCTTGCTTCCATTCCAATTTATTGTGGATTTTGCAGGCAACGCTGCAACTTTCACAACCGATACACTTTGGAATGTCCACCAGAACCCCTTTCGCGTCGCCCAGCGCATCATCAGCAGCATGTGCCGCCTCCGACCATCCGGTCAGACCCACCGCAGCCCCTGTCAGTGCAGCCCCGCCGGCAAGCTTGACAAAAGATCTTCTCGATATTTTTCTTGGGTGCTTTTTGTCACTCATCCTTCGATCTCCTCCTTCATTAAAGCTGATGTCCATTAGCACAGGCGACCCTTCATCTTGTACTTTTATCTGCTAATGTCCTTCAGCGAAGCCCCTATCTTTGGAATCACTCTTAACGATACGTGCCGGAAAAAGCAGTGTGCGCCCTTTTTTGCACAAATTCACTCAAATTTATTATATAGCAAGGGACACAGAATATCAATTATCCCCCTATAAAGAAATATTGGAAAAGCCAGAAAATAAATTGATCAGTATCATTAAAAGTTTTTATAATAATTGATTCTGGTGCAAAAAAAAGAGCCTCTCCCGGCTCACGTGCGCTTGTAATGTATATTCCAAGAAACACTATTTTGTTGTCGTCCATCCTATTTTCGCATAACCCCCTGCGCTCAGTTCTTCGACTTGCGGTTTTTCAGAGATCGTAAAAAAACATACCCTTCCTGCTATGAATTGCTCAATGCCTGCATCGGTCTGATTTAAAAAACCAGTTGAGAAGACGAGGCGCACACCCCCCTTCTTCGCCACCCCTCACTTCCTGAACTTCCTGCACTATCATACTGCTTATTTCTATGGCGTTCTTTTCCGGCGGTTATCTCCGCAAAGCTGGCAACGCATTGCCTTCATCTGGGAAAAGGCGCCTGTGTTCTTGTCCTTAGAGATATTCTTCTTGTGTCCTCTATTTCCTTTTTTAAGCAAGGACTACTCTCGTCGTTTTTTTAGAAATAATAGGTGTTTAAGGATCTTTTTAGGAATCGCTTAAGGCCTGTCCTGGCTCAGGGAAGATTCTCCGAAAGCCGATTCCCCATAAGCACGCTCGCCCATCACGTCCATTTCCCACTCCTCGTCCACAAAAAACGAATCCATGTCGCGTGTCGGCAGACTGCCCAAGTTATTGCCCTCAGAATCATCGGGCAAAGAGCGCAGATATTCCGTATCTTTTTTCTGGGCAACAGCGACACCCTTAATCATTCCATCCCGTGCCATCTGTACACCCACTTCCCGGCTAACGGCAGTGCCATCAGACAACTCGTATCCTTCAACATGGCCCGAATCCTTGATCAACGCCACAATACTGAGCGCGTCTGAGCGCGGGACAGGAATCTCTTTATTGGTGTTGACAATATGGTGCATAACACTGTCTTCTTCGTGCATAACAGCATCCTCCTTAAAAAGTCTTGCGAGCGGATATCCTCCAGTAAAGGGGATATCCTTCGGCTGTGAGAACTCTTTTTACAGCCCCTTACTGTTAGTTTGCAAAGAAAACCTCTCTCTCATACATCCATCTTATCAATTATCAGCCGCCAACAGAGCCTCTTCCTTCCCCATATCCGTAACCTTCATACGGTCAATACGCAAGCCTTCCATCTTCGTAATTTCAAAGCGCGCCGTGCCGATCTCAGCCACATCGCCCTCCTCCGGAATACGATTCATAAACCCAATCACATACCCCGCCACCGTATTATAATCATTTTCTTCTTCGTCATAATCCAGCTTCAGATAACTCACCAGATCATCAATCAGCATTTTCCCGGATACGCTGAAGCTGCCATCAGAATCCTGGGTGATCTCCGGATCCTCCTTGTCGAATTCATCCTGAATATCCCCGACCAGTTCTTCCAAAATATCCTCCATAGTTACAATCCCCACATTGATTCCGTACTCATCCACAACCACAGCAAGCTGCTGCTTGTCTTTCTGAAATTTATGCAACAATTGGGCCAGCGGCAAATATTCGGGGATAAACTCCACCTCACGCATCACATTCTTCAGAGACAGGTCCCTTCTTTCTCTCAAGAGTCCCGCGCTTTCCTTCTCTCTGGTGTTCCGTGATGTGCCCTCCTCCCGCATCTGAAACGCCAAGAAGAACAAGTCCTTGATATGCACGAACCCCAAGATATTATCCGCCGTCCCATCGCAGACCGGATAGCGTGTGTGCCCCGACGCCCGGGCAATCTCAATGTTCTCCTCGATACTTTTGTCCTGATACAAGAAATCAACATCCGGACGCGGCAGCATCACATCACAGGCCACCAGCTCTTCAAAATAAAATACATTTTGCAGCATGGTCTGCTCCGTCTCTCCAATATGGCCGCTCTTATAAGAATCACTGATCAAGACCTGCAATTCTTCCTGAGTATGGGTCATTTCCGATTCCGTCGCCGGTTTTATCTTGAAAAGCCGGACAAAGAAATTGGCCGCTCCGTTAAAAAGCAGCACCCCCGGATAAAACACTGTATAGAACACACGCATAGGCCACGCCAAAAACAAGGCTATAGCCTCCGCCTTTTGTATCGCCACCGTCTTGGGCGCCAATTCTCCAAAGATCACATGTAAAGACGTAATCAAGAAAAACGCCGCTGCCACAGCAATCGTACTCACAACAGCCTCAGGCACATGAAGCCCGATGTTTCCAAAGAAAGCCTCAAGAAGACCTCCAACAGCCGGCTCTCCCAACCAGCCCAACCCCAAGCTGGCCAGCGTAATCCCCAGCTGGCACACAGACAGATATCCATCCAATTTTTTCAAGCCAAAACTCACATATTTGGCCCTGCTGTTCCCTTCCAAGACCAATTGTTCAATACGGGTCGGACGCACCCTGACAAAGGAAAACTCCGCTGCCACAAAAAGCGCGTTCAGCGCGACCAAGAGCAACGCTAGAAGAATCATCAACCCTGACGATAAAGGATCGTCCAACTTTAATCACACTCACTTAAAATGGAGAAATGGCTGGGGTAGATGGATTCGAACCACCGAATGCCGGAGTCAGAGTCCGGTGCCTTACCGCTTGGCGATACCCCAAAGCGCAAAAGTTTTTCTGCTGAAATTAGAATTCCACATATATAAACAACAAATATTATAGGGAATCCTGAGCTGTTTGTCAACCACATTTTTTCTTCTTTTTTTTCAATTTATTTTCCAATTTACGTCCAATTTATTTTTGCTTTTTTCTTTATAGTACAACATCAAATATACGTTTGCCGCTCAGTTCTACCCACTCCGCGTATGGCTTTTTATCTATGCTTTTGCGAAAATCGAATGTGAGCAGATAGCCTGTATCTGCGTTCTTGCTCTCCATATAATCGAGCATCTGTACATAGGCTTCTTGCTTGTACTTTTCGCCATGCCAGATCTTCAGTTCTATGATAAACTGCTCCCTGTTAAAGTCTACCACAATATCCATACGGCGTTGATTTCTTGTTTCGCTTTCTATGTGGTAGAAGCCATACCCATTGATCAGCGGCCGCAAGTATGACAAAAACAATAAACGGCCATGCCTCTCGAGAAATTCGGTATCCTTTTCGCAGAACATCTCATAGTAGTGCGCCGCAAATTTTTCCAGGCACACCTGCATATTGAACCTCCTGTCATAAATAATGTCAGACGCGAGAACACCTTTGATCATCCTTTTTCCTTCACGTGTCTGTTCTTTTGAAATGAAGTATTCATAAATAAGTACTTCAAAAATTCTATTTGATAGGGCCGCAACACCATTATTATTCTCTATGACGCCAAAGGTGTGGGCTAACTCTACAACTGGATTGCCAAATTTGAAGTTATATCTTTCGCCCAGAATAAGGATGCCATAGATGAAATTGTATAACTCTTTGTTGTTTTCAAGGTTTTTATAGATATCATCAAATAATGTATTTCTTTCGTTGAGGAGTATCTGGACAGCGTTTTGCACCCCTTGGGAAGTCCAATTCCTATCCAGTTTTTCATCGATATGTTTACATATTCTTGAGACTAAATAGGGATAGCCGTTTGTATAGGTGTGTATCTCTTCGGAAATAGCAGGAATGTCCATATTTGTCCTGTGGTCCCTTTCGTATTCAGCGAGCATGGTGGCGATCTCGGCGTCATTAAAGGACATATCCACCTCGAAGTCTATAGCTATGTTCCATGGCGAATTGTATAGCTTGTTTTCTTCGGGTGCAGGCTGGTAGGAGCCTTCGCTGACCATCTTCAGCTTTATATTTTTGATATCATATACCCCTGCAAGTATGACGCTATGGAATGTATAATCTTTCCCGTTCTTTCGAGCCAGAAATTTGTTGCGCAGCATGCCAAGAAAATGTATGAAGATGCGGTTGTTGCTTGTCTTGTCTACTTCATCAATCATCAGAACAACTTTTTTATCTTTACACATTCTGGTAATATGATCGCTCAACAGATCGAAGGTAGATATATCGCTGCCGAGCCACTCCTTTTTGTATGCCTCAGGCACTGATGTGAATTCAAGAGCCCTGAATATTTTCCTGAGGAACATCAGGCAAAAACTTTCTTGTAAAGCAAAGCTTTCATCGCCAACGCCTTCAAAGCTGGTAGATATAACGATGTATTCATCTTTCAGGGTTTTTTCAAGATAGGCCAATGTTGTGGTTTTTCCATACTGCCTGGCCCGATTGATCGTGAAATAGCTGCGGGCATCTACTAACTTTTTAATTTGCTCTATCTTGTCACTGATATCTACCATATAATCTTCTTCAGGGATACACAATCCAGTTACATTGAATTTACACATATAAGGCCTCCTTTTGCCTACCTATACGAAACAAAACAATGCGTAAAGCGGGATACTCTTGATCCCGTTCTCAAAACCAAAGTTTTTTGCTGATACTCGGATGGAGTACAAAGGTTTATAGATATCCCGATAGCTCCGTAAACTTTTCGAACGCACATTATCAGTCGACTTTGCTTCCAGTGGAATGATATTGCCCTGCCTGTCCTGAAAGACAAAATCCACCTCTGCCTTGCCTTGGGAACTCCAATAGTAAGGGGTAATACCGTTTGCAACCAGCGCCTGGCAGATATAGTTTTCAGCCAAAGCCCCCTTAAAACCGTCAAAACTGTGGGGAGTATGTATCACCACAGTTGACACAATATCGAGTTTAGAACAAAGCAGCCCTGTGTCCACCATATAAACCTTGAACGACTCATTTTCCGCGTAACCCGACAAAGGCAGCTTCCCCTCGGTGACATGAATGCACTTATTTATCATGCCGGCTGCTTTCAGCCAATCCAGCGCGACTTCATAATCTTTTGCCCGGGCCCCGGATCTTATGACCTTATATTGAAATTTGCGGTTTTCTTTAGCAAGCTGCGCCGGAACCGACGCCCACGCCGCCATGATCCGGGTGGTTTCCTGAGGAGTAGCGTATTTCGCCATATCTGCAATATACGAATCGTTCAGTGTGCGCTGCAGGGCTACCACAAAATCAAAGTCCCTCTTATTGGCATATTCCTGCACCACTCGAGGCATACCGCCAATCACAAGATATGTTTTGTATAAATCCATTGCTGTGTCATGAAGGGACATTGGCATAAATTCTTCATAAGATTCACGGATTAATGCGCAAAGTCTCTCTTGTCCGATTGCCCACAGAAATTCCTCAAAGTCCATTGGATAAAGATAAAGCATGTCGACCTTGCCAACAGGAAAAGAAAATTTTTCACGTTTCACGGCCACACCAAGCAAGCTTCCCGCTGCGATGATGTGATACTGTGGGGCTCTTTCAGCAAAATATTTGAGGGAGGTCAACGCCTGTTCGCAAGCTTGAATTTCATCAAAAATAATCAGGGTGTCTTCCGGCAGTATCGTTTGGCTGTTATGGGCAGCAAGCTCTTTGATAATCCGCTCCGGGTTTAGATCACGTTCAAAGATAATGGGGACCTTCTGGGATTCCTCCATACTAAAATAGGCAACATTTTTATAATTCTCCCTCCCAAATGACAACAGAGCATGGGTCTTACCCACCTGCCGTGCGCCTTGCAGGAGAAGGGGCTGTCTGTTCGAGGCATCTTTCCATGCCAATAGTTTTTTTGCGATTTTACGTTCCATAAAGTGTGATCACCTCACACTTACTATACCATAGAGCTGATAAACACGTCAATCAACAACCTCTTTTACCCCTTTTACGCCTTTTGCCTTGCCGCCCTTTTCACAATCTCCACCAAAAGCGCCACACCCTTCTCCAGCTGATCCACCGCAATAGATTCCACAATCGTATGCGGTTCCGTCATCCCAATACCCAGCACCGTACACGGCACTCCCCGTTCATTGAAAATATTGGCGTCCGATCCCGCTCCCGTCGCTTCCAGAACAAAAGCCTCCCCAGTGGCCTGGGCCGCCTCCCGGGCCATACAGATCAGCGGATGATCATCCGCCAGAGAATACGCCTGATAGTGAACCTCTTTTTCCACCTGCAGGCCGGCCCCTTTCTCCGCACAAGCCCGTTCAAAAACATCGAGAATCCGCTGCACCTCCGCCTCCATACGCTGGGGAGAAAGGCTGCGCACCTCCGCCGTAATCTCCACATCCTCAGCCACAATATTCATAGCCTTACCGCCGTGAATCGTGCCAAAATTGCTTGTGGTCTCCAGATCAATGCGGCCGGATCGGATCTGCGCAATTGCCTCCGCAGCCACCACAATAGCGTTGATCCCCTTCTCCGGCTCCGCACCCGCGTGAGCCGCCCGCCCTCGCACCTTGAGAGTCATAACCGTATGAGTAGGCGCTCGATTCACCACAGACCCCACATCCCCATCCCCATCCAGCACATATCCATAAGCCCCTTGAAGCGGCTCTGTCAACCCGCGGCATCCAACCAGACCCACCTCTTCCTGCACCGTCAGGACAATTTCCAAAGGCGGGCAGGAGAGAGCCGCGTCTCTCTGCACTACCTCCAAGAGACCTAAGATCATGGCGATTCCCGCCTTATCATCAGCCCCAAGAACAGTTTCTCCGTTGCTCACCAGACGGTCTCCACACCTCTGAGGCGTCATCCCTTCCGTCGCCGTCACCGTATCCATATGGGCCGACAACAGCAGCACAGGAACCTGAGCCGCCCCTTCTGCGCCTGAAGACCCCAAAGACCCTGAACACCCCGGATGCCGCGCAATAATATTGCCCATATCACTCCCTGTGGCTTGTGCCGAGTCATCTATGGTCACTGCGCATCCCAAGCGGGTCAGCTGTTCAACAAGGTAACGGCCCAATACCCCTTCCTTTTTAGGCGGACTGTTGATAGACGTCAGTTTGATGAATTCATCCACAACAAAAGACATAAGGTTCCCTCCGTTTATCCCACTAATGCGGGCTTTGCCCGCAAGTGGTCAGTGATCAGTGGTTAGTGGTCAGTATTGGATTTTTTTGTTTTTTATTGACGCTTCGCGTCTGTAAGGGACTATCAGTTTTGAGGAGGCCCCGGAGAATATGGGTGCGGATAGGACGGTGGGCCCTCAAAACCCTTAAGCTCGTTAGAATCCGCGATATTCTGATCCAGAGAACGCTCTCGCACAAAAGCATACAGCTCAGCATATGTGGCTTCCATATAGGGAACCAGAAAATAAATCCCGATTCCACAGCAGGCAATACACCCCAGGATCCCCCACCCCAGAAAAGAGAGATCCAGAACAAAGATACTCCCCTTTTCCCCATGAGTCATTGTCCGGCTTAAGTCCAGGACACGGCGGGTATCTATGTCAGGGTTTTCAGCTAAAATATAGGGCACATACCGATACTGATAATATTTAACAATCCCAGGAATTATAAACAACAGCGACCAGAGAAAGATATGAAGGTCATAGAAAAACATGGTTTTCACCACCTTCATATATCTCCCTTCCCGAAAAGCCCAGAAGAGCGTTCCCAGATCAACCTTCTCCAAGCGCGTCTCCATTAAATAGCGGCAGAGTCCCACTTCGATCAGATTCAACACAAATATTTTTAAAGCATACCCGATAAGTATTGTGATAAAGGCTACCACAAGCATTGTGACCCCAAGAGTTATCAAGAACTGACCCTCATAAACGGAATAACCAGAAGTTACAAGGCTCGCCGCATTGCTAAATACACTGCTGATGGACCCGCCAACCCCGCTGATAATCGTAAAAATAAAACACGCCAGGAAAACCATCCAATAATGTTTTCGCAAGACGCCCTTAGCATGGGTTTTTAAAAATTCTCTGCTCCACATCTTACACTCATCTCCTTATTTTTTATTCTCAATTCCTATGTTTGCGGCATATTATGTATTCTTGCGAATCTCTCCCCGGGCCAGCTCATCACAGCGATTGTTGTGAGCATTGTCCGCGTGCCCCTTCACCTTATGCCAGACAACATCGTGAGTCCCCGCCAGCTCAAACAGCGTTTCCCACAAATCCTGGTTCGCCACCGGCTCTTTTTTAGAATTCATCCATCCATTGCGTTTCCACCCTGCCAGCCACTTCCTCTGAAAAGCGTTGATCAGATACGCGCTGTCACTATAAAGATCAACGGCACACGGCCTTTTAAGGGCCTCCAGCCCCCGCATAGCCGCTGTCAGCTCCATGCGCTGATTCGTCGCTTCCTGAACAAACCCGCTGATCTCCCGTTGTTGATCCCGCCAGAAAAGCAGCGCCGCCCATCCTCCAGGCCCTGGGTTCCCCGAACAGGCCCCGTCGGTATAGATACTCACCCTTGTCTCGTTCCGGGTTGACATACTCATATCACTACAACACCTTCACCATAGCATTCTCATCACAATTGGGGAATTTGACACAATTCAAACATTCTTTCCACACCTTATGAGGCATGTCCTCTTTTTGAGTCAGGCAAAATCCAAGTTTCTCAAAAAACCCCACCTGATAAGTAAGTGTAAACGCCCGTGGACATTTGAGGCTCCGGGCCTCCCCCAACAGAATGTTCACAAGCCGCGCGCCAATCCCCTGGCCTGTGTACCCTTTATCCACAGCCAGCGACCGAATCTCCACCAAATCATGCCAAGTCACATGCAGACCGCCAACCCCCACAACACGTCCTTCATCCAAGGCCAGAGAGTATTCCCATATCCCTTCATAAACAGAATTGAGTGTCCGCGGCAGCATAAGCCCCTCATCCGCATACTCGGCAATAAGCCTGATAATCTCTTCCGCATCCAACAGATGCGCTTTGCGAAATGTGATCATAATCAAGTCATCCGCGTAAAATCCAGCACACCCTTTTGTTTCCACTGTCTGTCAAGCCTATAACACGGGAACGCGTCACGATTCTTAATCCACTCCAGAGCAATCCGCAGTTCCTCCTGGCACGCCGGCGAAATCAGACAATTTATCCGGCCATCCCACCGATAGCGCGGCAAACGAACACTGATATCCTTCATGAGCTCCCGCCACCAGACAGCCGAGACCATCCGGGTCAGCGGCTTCTCCAGAATAGGCATGACAACATGAAGATCCTGAACTTCGTCATGTCCCGCCTCAGCAGACCGCACCATGAAATACACTTTATTCAGATCCAGCGGCTTATTATTCAAAAGAATACAAGGCAGCTCCACACAGCGGCCCCACATCTCACCTCCTTGCCCCGGTTCTTCCCAAAGCAGCAGAGGCAGAGCCTCTTTGGCTTCTAAAATCCCCTCTTGCTTATGCTCAGAAATCACCTCAATGAGATCCTCCACCGCCGTGCGAAATTCAGGGTTTAAGCTGCCCCGAGCATCAACCCAGCCCCCCCTGTGATACTTCTCGCCGGCCGCCCGGCCCATCCACTTGGCGTTCGAGGCAAATTCAAGTTTGCCTCCCGTTTTCTTGATATAAGCAATCTCCAGCATCCCCCGGCACAAAACAATTTTATTGCGTTTAAAAACTACCCGGGCCCCCAAAGGCTCCAAGCTCTCAAAATACAAACGCAGCGCCTTAAGATAGGAGGCCTCCACCGGATTGATCTGCCTCTGCCATGTCTTCCAATCCGGCTTCTCAATCTTCATCTGAATCGGCATGCCATCAGTAGCCCTGAACAGACTCGGCTTCATCCTCTCCCGCCAGTAGAGGGCCTTGCACATCACCGGCCCGCCAAAGGTCTCCATAACCTGCAGAAATCCCTCAGAAAATTGCGGCGCAACAAAATACATAACCGTACGCGCCCCATTCCCCAATTGAGCCGCCCACAAAAGACCGGCCTTCAAAAATTCCTCCTCCTGATCCTCACGGGTTTTCACAATAATCCCTGCTCGCAGATTCATATCGCCGCCGCTAAAATACTTGAAAGTCGTAGGCAAAGGCCACCTGATCTGCCTGTCCTGAGTCCATTCCAGCCAGTTTGACACAACAAAGAGATCCGAATAAGCCTCCCATTGTGTCTTCCAATCCATTTCTACAGCCATCATCTTTAACACCTCACTCAACAATATCTATCTTTTAGAGCGCCCTCATAAGGGGACAACCCTATCATAAGCCTAACGCGGGCTGCGCCCGCAAGTGGTCAGTGATCAGTGGTTAGTGGTCAGTGGTTAGGGATTTTCTTGTTTTTTATGGACTTCGCGTCCATAAGGTACTAAAAAATCTATCTATAATAACATGCATGATGCATACCATCCAAAACAAAACATCCAAAACAAAACAGATTTATGTTTAACTCTATGGGAAAACTCTGTTTCAAGAACTCTTTTACACAACTTTTTTTGTATGAGAAAACTCATACCTGCTCTTTTTGGCGGTCGGCTTAATTAGTAGGACACTAACAGATAATAGTACCTTACAGGCGCGAAGCATCAATAAAAAACAAGAAAATCCAATACTAACCACTAACCACTGATCACTGACCACTTGCGGGCAAAGCCCGCATTAGCAGATAATAAGTCACACGCAACGAGACACCGTGAAACAACGGTGAGTTACCCTTAGCATAAAACAAAACCTCAAAAAGCGCAAGAGGCCAAATTATCGATAAGTTTCAATAAATTAGTAACTTGCAGACGCGAAGCGTCAACAAAAAACAAGAAAATCCAATACTGACCCCTGACCACTGACCACTGACCGACCCCTTGCGGGTCACAAGCTATAATTCGGCGCTTCCTTTGTAATCAAAATATCATGAGGGTGACTTTCCTTGAGTCCGGCCGCTGTCATTTGGATAAACTGAGTATTCCTTCGCAGCGCCTCAATATTCGCCACACCACAATATCCCATGCCGGCGCGCAATCCTCCAATCATCTGGTATACCGTTTCCGCCAGCACCCCCTTATAAGGCACCCGCCCCTCAATGCCTTCAGGAACCAGCTTTTGATCCTCCTGCTGGAAATAACGGTCTCTGCTGCCCGATTTCATCGCTCCGATCGATCCCATCCCGCGATAGACTTTGAAACTGCGGCCTTGATAAATTTCGATCTCCCCGGGACTCTCTTCCGTTCCGGCAAAAAGAGAGCCAATCATAACAACATGAGCCCCCGCAGCAATAGATTTCACAATATCCCCAGAAAATTTGATCCCGCCATCCGCGATCACCGGAATATTATGTTTGGCCGCTTCCGCAACACAATCCATAATCGCCGTGATCTGAGGAACCCCAATCCCGGCAATGACCCGGGTTGTACAAATCGACCCCGGCCCAATCCCCACCTTGATCGAATCCGCCCCCGCCTCAATAAGGTCACGGGCCGCTTCGGCAGTTGCCACATTTCCCGCCACAATTTGCAGATGGGGAAAACGGCCCCGCAGCTCCTTCAGCATCATGCCCACATTGCGTTGGTGACCGTGGGCCGTATCCAGCACAATAACATCCACAGCCGACGCACACAAAGCCTCCACCCGCTCCACAGCATCTCGGGAAACACCCACAGCCGCTCCCGCCAAAAGCCTGCCCCGCTCATCTTTCGCCGAATTGGGATATTGGCGGGCTTTTTGAATATCTTTGATGGTAATAAGTCCCATCAGGGTCATATCCCGATCCACCAGCGGCAGCTTTTCGATCTTATGCTTGATTAGAATCTCCTTAGCCCCGTCCAAAGTCGTTCCCGCCGGAGCGGTAATAAGACCCTCATGGGTCATGACTTCCTTCAACAGCCTCGCCCCATCAGTCTCAAACCGGAGGTCACGGTTGGTGACAATTCCAACCAATCTCCCTTCCAGCGTAACCGGCACCCCTGAAATACGATACCTGGCCATAATTTCCTGAGCCTCATGCACCGTTGCTTCCGGACCCAAGTAGATCGGATTGGTAATCACGCCGTGCTCAGAGCGCTTCACCTTATCCACCTCAAGAGCCTGTTCCTCAATGTCCATATTCCTATGGATGATGCCTATTCCGCCTTCCCGGGCCATAGCAATCGCCATCTTAGATGTTGTCACCGTGTCCATCCCGGCACTCATCAACGGGATATTGAGCTTAATCTGCGGCGTCAAATATGTAGCTACATCAACCTCATTAGGCAGAACTTCCGACTTCGCGGGAACAAGCAAAACATCATCAAAAGTTAATCCCACTTTCTCGCGTATTTTGACCATCCCTAACTCCCTTCCTCTTTTTTTTTGTAACATTTAAAATAGTATATTATGTCGTCTTGTTAATTGTCAATTGTAAGTGTCTCCCCATCTTTCCGCTTTGATTTTTGCGTTCCAGAGCCTGGGCCAGGTCATTTTTTTCCTTTTCCACCTGCTCCAGCAAATTCATGAGCACTCGACGGCTCAGGCGCAGCCCATCCAGCTGTTTTTCCAGTTCGGCAATTCTTTTTTTTAAAGAAACGGTGACATCCGTGGTGTTGATCATGGTGTATCCATCCTCCCGGCTTAAAATAAACACTGATACTCCTATTCTATACGCCGGAAGTCCATTTTAACCCTCATGACCCGAAATGTTCCGCAGCCTTTGCACAAGCGCAGACAGCCCCTCTTCCTCTATCCCAAACTCCCCCATTTCCGCCCGTATGCCCTGACCATGAAAATCCGATCCCCCCGTGGCCAGAATGTCAAAATGCCGCGCCCACTTTTGTAACGCTTTCGTCTGTGAAGGTTTAAGATCCGGGTGCCGCACCTCCAGACCCTCCAACCCTTCCTTCACCCATTCCGTCAAAACATGGAGACTCATCCCTTTAGGATGGGCCAAAACAGCAACCCCACCACTCTCCTTGATCATTTTGATCGCCCCCAGAGGACGAATATCATCCCGTACCACATAAGCCGCCGCCCCCTCATTCAAATAACGGACAAAAGCCTCCTGCATAGAAGACACCACCTGGCGCTGCACAAGAACACGGGCTATATGCGCACGTCCCACAGAGGGCCCTTTGGCCACACTCTCCACCTCCTCCCAGGCAATTTCCACCCCCAGGGTGTTGAGTTTAGCCACAACAGCCTGACACCGATCCCTTCGTTGGGCGCGCAGCACCTCCAATCCCCGCTCAAGCTCCTCCAGTCCACGTTCATGCCCCTCCTCCCTGCTCAAGCCCTTCTCTCCTTGAGGCGCCTGCCCGGTAATGAAGCCCGGATCGAAGTACCCCAACACGTGAACCTCTTTGCCATACCAGGATGTATTGATCTCAACCCCCGGAATCATTTTTAAGGGCCCCTCTTTCGCCGCCGCCCAAGCCTCCGGCCACCCCTCTATACTGTCATGATCCGTAATGGCCAGAACACGTATCCCCTTCTCAACCGCACGGTGAACCACCTCAGTCGCACTCAGCCATCCGTCAGAACAACACGTATGGCAATGCAAGTCAGCATACCAAGCCATTTTTAGCCCCCGCCTTTCCCTCTCACGCGAGCTGTGCCCGCAGCCAACGATCTATGCCCACATCACGCGAGCCATACCCGCAATCCAAAAACCTGTTTCCCTTAACTTTGCGTCCTCAAAGGCTATTTATATCCTTCAACACTCCTCCGGCAGCGTCTGTTCCAGCACCCGCCAAAAATTCCCGCGCGCCACCGCCTGAATTTCCTGAGAGCTAAACCCCTCTCGTCCCAAGGCCTCCAGCAGCGCAGGCAGACAGCTTACCTCCTCCAGACCCCTCGGCAGAGCCTCCACCCCGTCAAAATCCGACCCCAGGCCAACGCATTCCACGCCAGCCACCTGGGCAATATGAGCAATATGATGAACCACATCAGCTAAACCCGCTTCCCCATTCTCCACTAAAAACTCCGGACAGAAATTCACCCCCACCACACCGCCCGCCGCGGCCAACGCCCGCAATTGCCGATCTGTCAGGTTGCGCGGATGATTACAAAGAGCCCGGGCACAAGAATGGGTTGCGGCCACCGGACGGCTGGAGATCTCCAGAACATGCCAAAACCCTTGTTCATTGATATGGGAAACATCCACCAGGATTCCCAACGCATTCATCTTCTCCACCACACGCGCCCCAAAACGCGACACCCCTCCTCCTCCCTCGCCTTCCCCCACACCCGACGCCAACGCATTGCGCTGATTCCAGGTCAGCCCAAGGGATCGGACCCCTAACAAAAAACAGATATCCAGCATAAACAAATCCTCGCCCAGAATCTCCCCGCCCTCAACACCAAGCAGAAGCCCGATCCTGCTTCCATCCAGAACCCGCAAATCCTGGCGGCAGCGCACAAGGCTTACCAGATCAGCATGTTTGCGCATAAACGCATGAGCCGCCGCCAAAATCTCCAATCCCCGGTACCTTGCCAGATCAGGTTTATAGTCTTCCTCTATATACGCAGCAAAAAATTGCAGCCCCAAACCCCCGGCCCGCGCCCGTTTTAAATCCCAATGCCCACGGCGCCTCTTGCCCGTATCGTCAAGTAGGGATCTCTGTCCCTGCATATAATCCCCAATACTATCGCAATGCCCATCAATAATCCAAAACCCCTGATCATCCATATGATCCCTCCCGCAGGCGAAGCCCCTTAGGGACTGTAACTAAATAACAGTATACTCTTTATTATAGAATAATACCATCTTACCAAGTTACTTAGGTTTACTTAGGCGCACCACTTAAGTGTTGCCGCATAATATTCCACTCTTACCGCTCCCTCTTCTACTGTGAAATTCCCTCTGTCTGCTATTGGACACCACTTTGGCGGCGCGTTCCTCTCTCCGCATATACAGCTGCGGTGTCAGCAATACCGGCGCCAGCACGGAGAAGAAAAAGATATAGCTGTACGCCAGCAATGTCGGCACTCCGACATAGGCCCGCGACAACATAAACAAACCGCGTTCAACACACAACGCCGCGATGACGATGAATCCCATGTTTCTGCGCAAATATCCGCCCAGTATTCTCACCCCGTCCATAAAGCGATATCCCAGCGCGTCAACATTGGTTGAAGGAAAAGGCCGGGGATTCCGCTTGACTTTATCGGCAAAATATCTACCCACCCCGGCGAGCCTTGAGTAGGCGTGACCAAGGAAAGCCAGCGCCAGAACACAGGTATGTCCCAGATTGATTCGCTGCTCCCGGGGAAGCCGGCGTCCCATGCAAAGACTGCGGAAGCACGGTAACAGTACAAAAGCCATATTGCAAAAGATAAAGCCGGCCCATAACAAATGGACATTGCCGAAATGGGCTTCCAGCAACGCTGTCGGCAACAACATGACCGCGTTAACCAAGGAACAAAAATACAGAATCATGTACAATATGTCGCAGCCTCTCGTCTTGCCAAGACGGATTGTGCCTTGCAGGAGCATTTCCATAAGCCCGTAACTATAGCGGAACTGCTTGGCGGTTTCTTCGGCAAAGGTTCGGCTCACATACTCGGTGAACTCAAGCCCGGCGATCTGCATATACTTGCCATGGTATCCCCTATTATAAAAACCAAGTGCTTTGTCATAGTCTTCCGATACCCGGTTCTCAGGCCAGCCGCCGCTTTCCTCCAAATGGCTTTTGCGCAAAAACACGTTATGGCCCACCAGCGGCACGAAATATCCCTGTAAAGCCTTACAGGGCCAGATGTTGTGAAACAGATTGTTGGTATGATACCCGAGCGCTTTGGCTAAATAATTGTCGGAGAGATTCTTGGTGTTCGTTGCGCATTGCGCGTAGGCCAGGTCCGCGTCGGCAACGAATTCCGGCACAACAGCCTCAATGATGTTCTCATGCACCCCGGAGTCTTTGTCGAGAAGCAAAATGATTTCATGGGTTTGAATATCCCCCTCGGCATATCCCTGGGCAAATTCTCCGTCAGCCTCCAACAGAGGCAAAAGCGCTTCACCCCCGGCAATCTTATCCCCCAAGCGGAGGGTATAATTCAGGTTAGAGGCCTTCTTAAAGATACCGGCGCGATCATGGGCAGGCCGGGCAACAAACCCAACACCCGCCTCCCGGTAGTGGCGAACACGACCGACCGCCGCCCATTCCTTATCCGACAGCGTCTGAGGGGACGCCATGGCGCGCGACAGCAGTTCATGCAGATTAGCCGGCGTGCAGGAACCGCCCAGCATTGACGCCAAGCCATCATCCGATATAACAATATTCGTTTCTTTCCCGCTTGTTGGTATAGTATTTCCGGTTTATTTTTATCTCGCCCGTCAAAACAGCCGAAACTTTCGGACGCAGCGACCACAACACATCCGCGACAAAATAAAACGGATAAATGAAAAAGACAAAAGAAATGGCCAGCCGCGCAAGACTATAAACCGAGTTATCCGTGACAAGGGCAATCACCACATGGAGACACGCGTTCAAAATGATGGCCGTCATATAAGGCCATACCCCGCAGGAGGTATTCCCCAAACGTTTCAGAACACCTCTCTGCTTTGATTCTTCTTTCCGCACTCATTTTCCCCTCCCGTTTCTCTGTGTTTTCTATAATTAGGAACGTTCGTGATTTACTGTTACCCGATATCTTTCATCCGCACCTTTCGGCGTCAGCTTCTTTTGTGCAAAGGGTTAGCGCCCAATTGTGCCAAAGCCAGCCAGCTTGTGGCGCCCAGATTGGTCTGGTTGTCATATTGCCACATCACGTTGGTGCCGCTCACCATGAATCCTGTGGATAACCCGTCCCGATCCGCCGCGGTGATGCTCCCGTCTGCCGCCGTTTGCCCGTCAAGATAGGCCATGACCCTGGTGTAGGCGTCGCTGTTGCCCAATATCTTATAGCAAACCGCCATCTGTGCCGTACCTTCATGCCAGATGCCGTTCAAATCCTCGGCGCTGAAATCAAACCCGTCGCCAACAGCAATATTTTCTTCCACAAAGCTTACCACCAACTCCGCATCCGCAAAAGAATCCCCTAAGGCCAAGATCGCCCACGTGTTGGTATCCAACGGCAGCACGCCTTTGTTAAGAGTCAGTCCGTCATCCTCTGTTCCCGTATAAAAGCAATGCCGCTCCTCATCGTACATGGTCAGGACGAAGGCCTCAGCATACACTGAGGCGTCCCGGTACTGAGCAGCTTTAGCGGGATCGCTTGTGTTCAGAAGCTCTGCCAGGGAGGAAAAAGCGCTTATGAGATCAATGTTGTGTTCCGTCGATTTGTACATAGCTTTGGTTTGTTCTTTGTCCCAACCCTCATACCCGCCGGTAAACCCGCCCGTGTCTGAACGCAAAAGCATAACAAAGTCAGCAGCCTTAACTGCCGCGGTGCTATAGGCCGCCGCTTTGGCAGGAGGCGCGCTGCGGGCTGCCTCACATAAAGCCAGGATCGCCCAGGCCATATTGCCTGTTGAGGTAGAAACGGCATAATAATCTTCCAGCCAGCGGCCGTCCTTCCAGATACCAGGCAGCCGGACAGATTCCGCGCCGCCCACAAAAGACCACCCCGACTCTTTGTGCGGGTTGCCTCCTACATAGGCGTTGCGCAGCCTGCCGTCATCAAAATATCTATCGTGATCCATGGCCCAAACCAAAGCGTCGGCAATCAATTGAACGTGCCAATCGGCCCCGGCGGAAGATAATGCGATAAGGGCCACAGCACTCTCGTAGACATAAGCAAAACCACTCTCCCCTTCTCCCGCGTCCGCAACATAGAGAAAACCCTCACACGCCTCCGCCCGGGCCGCCAGATATCCAACAGCCGGCGAAATGAGCGCAAGCTCCTCTGTAGAAGGAGAAGGGATCCTGGTTTCAACAGGCGTCACGCAGCCGGCCAACACGCTCAAAAAAAGAGCCGCCGCACACATCATTGCCGGTAGTTTGTTCTTTGCCATATCTCTCTACTTCCTTCTTCTCTCTTCTCTCTTCTCTCTTCTTTCTTCTCTCCTTAAATCGAAAGCTCTTATGAAATCATAACACAAACAGGCAGAAGAATCGAACAGTATTTATCAAGCGGTATCAAGTGGGCGCACCAATTAATTGTCGTAGCAATATATGGAATAAACCTATTGGGCTTGCGTATGGAGTTTGCATCGCAACAAGCAGGAAGAAGTTCCAAAGCCTCTTCCTGCTTGTTGACTGTCACAAAACGGGTGGGGGTCCATGAGCTCCTATCTCGGTTCCACAATCAATTTGATTGCTGTACGTTCTTCTCCATCAATCTCAATATCGGTAAAAGCCGGAATACAGACCAAATCAATCCCACTCGGCGCCACAAAACCCCGCGCGATCGCCACGGCCTTGATCGCCTGATTGAGGGCCCCCGCACCAATCGCCTGCAGTTCCGCTCCGCCGCTTTCCCTCAAAACACCCGCCAAAGCTCCGGCAACAGAATTTGAACTGGACTTTGCTGATACTTTTAAGACGTTCATAGGGTAAACCTCCTAGCGCAAATCGTAGTCATAAATCTAGTAATTTTTTGAAGAGCCTCAGACCCGTGAAGAGCCACTAACCCAAGAGGCACAAATTCAAAGAATACTCTCAATAAATAATTTCTACATCATCCAAAAAAATCCTTTTTTTCTGTAAACGAATCTCTCCCTCAATGACGCTATTCTCAACGGCGCCATTCTCGATCATACTATTTTCAACACCACACTTCTCAGCGGCCATCCTCAATGGCCCTATTCCCGATAGCGCTGAACCCTCTCTATAGATCTGGCTCTGCCGCACTCATCTATGGCAAGAACCACAGCCTCAAGCTGGATGGGACCTGAAGCCACTTCATGACGAAAAGGCATTTGTGTGAGGAACCCCCTGATCACAGATTCTTTTTTGACCCCGATCACAGAATCCGTTGGCCCTGTCATTCCTACATCTGTTATATATCCTGTCCCCTGACTCAAAATTCTTTCATCCGCCGTTTGAATATGGGTATGAGTCCCCACAACCGCGCTAACCCTGCCGTCCAAAAAATGCCCCATGGCATTTTTTTCCGAAGTGGCTTCCGCATGAAGATCCACAAGAATAACCGGCGTCTGTTCCTTTAATTTGTTGATAATCTCCCCCACAATTCTAAAGGGATTATCCAGAGGAGTTAAAAAGATCCTGCCCGCCAGATTGATCACACCCAGCTTCACTCCATTTTTAGAAACAACGCCATATCCCCGGCCGGGAACACCACTCGGATAATTCGCAGGCCGGATGATTTTCATATCCTCATCAATGGTCTTCTCCAAACTTCTCTGATCCCAAGTGTGATTGCCCAAGGTCAGAAAATCAACCCCCAATTCGTATAAGCTTTGGGCTGTCTCCTGTGTGATCCCACGACCCCCTGCGGCGTTTTCCCCGTTAGCCACAACAAAGTCCAAAGCATACTCCTGACACAAAGACGGCAAAAAGGTTTGTATCGCTTCGCGCCCGGGCCGTCCAACAACATCACCGATAAAGAGTACATTCATGTTTGTTTTCTTCCATATTCTTTGTTTCTCCAAGCTTATCTCATCTTTTCATCAATGTCAATTTTGATTCTGCTATTTTGATTCTGCTGCAGCCGGTGCAGCCATTTTAAGCTATGCCTTAAAAACCAACACCCGGCCGCCCTCCCGCAAGGCTGTCAGGCTGTTTTCCGGACCTCTCGAACGGATCGCCGCCAGGGATTGAATAATCATATCCTCCTGGTATATCAGATCTTCTTCGTCCAAGATCTCCTCATCCGATATCAGCTTTTTCCCCAGTATATTCCTGAGAATTTGTATGGACAAATTCATTTCATCGAAGCTCAGCGTCGCCAAATCCCGTGTCAACACAAGGGTTTCCAGTTCCTGGGTATACCTGTGAATCTGAGATACTTGCATGCTCCGTTCTTCCATCTGGTTAAACACAACCCACGCATCCAAAAGAGTCTCTTTAAGTTTGTCATAGGGATACTCTCCCTTCACCAGGAACTTCATATTCAGAACCTGGCTGCCCTGATCACAACTGATAGCCCCTATCTCCGGATACCTGAGCAGAATCGCTGTCAGCAATCCTGTGCCAAAGTTAGCAAATCCCGCCCCTAGACTCATTCCTGCAATCCCTGTGGTGACAGATGTTGTTAGCATTGCTTTGTCCTCTCTCTCAAGTCTTAATGGATTCCCATGTCGGGCATTTTTCAGATATTCTTCAGGAGAACGAAAAACCCTCCAGCCATTTTCTTTGATTAAGGAGGGTTTTTCGGGGAAATATGCGGCGTTGCGCGTTCTTATATAGGATGTCTCCTTCATTGCCCTAATATTAGAGCTTTGTAAACGCCTGCAGAAGAGCCTCTTTTTCCTGGCTTTGCGCAGCTGTATAGGTGAAAACCATCACAATCATTCTATTCCCTATTTTACAGGCCACGAAGTCTTGGAAATATTCTCCGTTTTCCGAGTCCTTGCGTTTACTGGTAATTTTCTTATGGCTCCCTCCTGCCACTATAGCCTCTGTGATCTCGCTGACTGAAAGTACACCTTCTCCCCCTGAGTATTCTGTTTTATATTCTTCCAAATACTTTTCCTCGGTTTTCCTGGAAATACTGTCCAGTCCATACGTGTAGACAGTCAGCTCAGGCCAATTATTTCCAGATGCATGCATCTCCACTGTGAAGAAAGGTCCGTCCCATTCCGTCATCGGCTTCATGGTATATCCCTGCGGAGCTGTGAACTTGAGACGGAAGAATTCACTCTCCCAACCCGTCTCAGATAAAGCGCCTTTCACATAGGCCTTCTCCTGCCCTACCACTTTGAAACTGGCAGCGATTTCTTTAATAACCGGCTCGTAGGTATCCTTTTTGTTTTTCGGGCACTGGCCAAAAAGAGTTATATAATTTGCATCTGTTTCAAATATAAACTGATAAAAACTAACCTCTTGCTGCTGTTCGTGTGTATCCGTGAAGGAGGCTTCTGTAAAAAATGCGGCGTACCCGCCAAGCTCATAATTAACAGCTGAAGCGCCAAAATAATTCTCACAAAAGTCTTTTCTGGTGTCCGTGTAAAGATCAACAAATCCCTTAAGGTCAAGGTCAAAATCTTCTTTGCTGAAAATCAGAACGGCAAAATAGACCTCGTCTCCGTCCATTTCGACACTAATAGTCTCGAGGTCATGTCTATCGTCAGTATGGTGTTTCCAGTCTTTAGGAACCTCTATGTGATACACAGAGTCGGCGCTGGTAAAGGTTTGTGTCTGACCTTCAGGCAGCACTTCTTCTTTTTCTGCCAGAGTTTGATCTTTTCCCATGTTATTCAACGCAAAAATCAGGATAACCACCCCTACAATGGCCAATGCGCCCAAGGAAGCCAGAACGGCAATAAGCTTGGTTTTATTTTTGCTTGTGTTTTGCGGGTAGGAATTTGGGGGCGGCAAAGTAGAGGGCATTGGGTGTGGCGTTTGGGCCGCGTAGTTCTGCCCCGGCACGGAGGCGTAGTTCTGCCCCGGCACGGAGGCATAGTTCTGCCCCGGCATGGAGGCGTAGTTCTGCCCTGGCATGGAGGCGTAGTTCTGCCCTGGTGTTGACGGGGTATAGGACAGGTTGGGCGTCAAAGTTCCATGGCTCTGTGCTTGTCCCGGAACCGCAAAGGTTTGGTCCATGGCGGAACTGTACTCTATCCCTGTAGCTGCCGATTCATAATTTTGCGTCTTTTCTATCGTCTCCAAGGCGTCGCGCATTTCCGTGGGACTGACAAACCGTTCCTGGCGGGTAAAGGCGCAGGCTCTCAGAACAACGCCATTGAGCTCCGGGCTCACCCCCTTAAGTACAGGCAAGGGAGTGCCGCTCAGACGTTTTCCCAGCGCTTCATCCCGGTGACTGGGCATGATGGGTTGGGGAAAGTCCGGCATGAACGGAACCCGGTTGTGATTCAGCAAGCGATACAGCACCATGCCCAGGGAATAGGTGTCGACATTGGCTCCATACTGCTCTCCGCGAAAAACCTCCGGGGCCATGTAGGTATATGTGCCTTTTTTAGAAAGTCCGGACGAGGTGCGCTCAAGCTTCCGGGCAATCCCGAAGTCTCCCAGTTTATATTCGCCGTAAGGAGAAATAAAGATGTTTTCCGGCTTAATATCACGGTGGATGGTGTTTGTCTTGGCACACAGCTCCAAAGCCCGGCAGATATCGATACCCAGTTTGACAATATCAGCCTTGGAAAGAGGGGTTTTCTCGGCATGGTCGAAAAGGCCTGTCAACAGTTCCATACGGATCAGGATATCCCAGCCGATATCGCCGGTTTTGTCGATAATCTGATGATCTTCCAAGCTGACTATATGGCTGTTGCCGCGGAATTGTCTCATCAGAGCAATCTCAGAGATGATGTCTGTGACGAAGGCATACAAATACCTTTGCATAGAAACATCATCCATCCCGTCGTTTTTCATCTGCCGCAGTTCACCCTCATCATGAGGGATGGAGATGATTTTCACAGCGGAATAATAGGTCGTGCCGAATTCTTCCCGGCGGACCTTATAAACTTTGCCGAACCCTCCCTCTCCCAGTAAGGATTCGATGTACCATGTGCCCCATAGGGGCTCATATGTTTTGATGTCGGTCACTCTTATCCTCCCCTTTTTGTCTGTTTGTCTGTTTGTCTATTCTATTTGTCTATTTGTTATATATACTCTGAGAAGCTACATTCTATTATAGCATATTTAGCGGTCCTGCAAGGATTGACAACGACGAACTCCAACGAATTCCAACAAAATACAACATAAAATAACAATAAAAACAAATTTATTTATTACAAAGAAACATGTACAATAAGCAAGGATGGTTGCAGCTTAAGCTCTTATCCCAGTCACATGGCTCACATGCAGAGTAAAGAAGGCGCATCTTGTTCTGCAGAACAAAATTTTAGCAATGGATCATCTTCCTTGCTTCCTTGTTTTCGTGTAAAAAAAATTTTAGGAGGAATTTTTGAGATGGTAAACGCACCGGGTAAAACGCTTCTTTTGATATCGGGGATTCTTTTGGTTATTATCGGAGCACTCTCTATTCTTATTTTTGGTCTTACATTAGCCGGATTACTGGCGGGTGACAGCTTAGGTATCGGCGAGGAGGTAACCCAAGCCATAACCGATTCCGGAACGGATAAAGATACTCTGATTGTTGGTGCTATCATATTCATTGTTGCGGGGCTTTGGGCTCTTGTTGTGGGGATTTTAGGGATTAAAAACAGAGCCGTGTTGGAGAAGGCACAGTTATGTTTAGTCCTTGGGGTGATTTTTATAGTCTTAGCATTGGTTGGCGTGGTTCTTCAAGCAATAGGGGGGGCAGAGATCCAAGATCTTGCTCTTGGACTCATTGACTTGGTTCTCCCTCTTGTGTTCGTGGCCGGCGCGATTATGAACAAGAAAGCGCTTTCACAACAACAAGGTTAGTCTCAGCCCCACAAGCAGAACCACAGGCAAAAGGGCCGCCTACTCAGCGGCCCTTTAACATTATCCTCACTCTGATACAGAACCTCTACTTCGCGTAATCCACCGCGCGAGTCTCCCGCAGCACCACAACCCTAATCTGGCCCGGGTACTCCAATTCCTCCTCAATGCGCTTCGCCACATCATAAGCCATGCGCGGCGCCAGATCATCGTCCACCTTTTCCGAGTTGACCATAATCCTGATCTCACGCCCCGCCTGGATAGCATAGGACTTCTCCACACCGTCAAAGCCCTCCGCAATCTCTTCCAATTTCTGCAGGCGTTTAATGTAATTCTCCAGAGTCTCCCGGCGCGCCCCCGGCCGGGCTGCCGACACAGCATCCGCCGCCGCCACCAGGAAAGCCACTATACTCTTCGGCTCCTTATCCCCATGATGAGCCTCAATAGCATGAAGCACCTCCGCAGATTCCTTATATCTTTTACAAATATCAAGACCAATTTCCACATGAGTCCCTTCCGTATCATGGTCAACCGCCTTACCCAAATCATGCAAAAGCCCCGCGCGTTTCGCCAAACGGGAATCCGCACCCAGTTCCGCCGCCATAAGACCAGACAAATGAGCCACTTCGATGGAATGTTTCAGGACATTCTGCCCATAGCTCGTCCTAAACTTCAAGCGGCCAAGCAGCTTCACGATCTCCGGATGCAGGCCATGAACACTGGTTTCAAAAGTCGCCTGCTCCCCTTCCTCACGAATCTTCTGCTCCACCTCTTTCTGAGACTTCTCAACCATCTCTTCAATACGCGCCGGATGAATGCGCCCATCAACAATCAATTTTTCCAGAGCCAACCGGGCTACCTCCCGGCGAATAGGGTCAAAGCTCGACAAAATAACCGCTTCCGGCGTATCGTCAATAATGAGATCAACGCCCGTCAACGTCTCCAGCGCCCGGATATTGCGCCCTTCCCGTCCAATGATACGCCCCTTCATCTCATCATTCGGGAGCGACACCACAGACACCGTGCTCTCCGCCACATGATCCGCGGCACACCGCTGAACCGCCTGAGAAATGATATCCTTAGCCTTTTTATCGGCTTCCTCTCGCGTCCGCGCTTCCACCTCTTTGATCATAATCGCAGACTTGTGTCTAACCTCTTCTTCCACACCTTGAAGCAGCAGCTGTTTCGCTTCGTCAGGCGTCAAGCCCGATATCCGCTCCAATTCCGCCATTTGCTTGGTCACCATGTCTTCCAACTTCTGCTTAGAAGCCTCCACCGTATTCTCTCGCTGGCGCAAACTTTCCTCCTTGCGCTCGAGATTTTCAACTTTTTTGTCCAAGGACTCTTCTTTTTGCAGATATCGACGTTCCATACGCTGCAACTCATTGCGCCGTTCCCGAGTCTCCTTCTCCAGATCGTTCTTAAGCTGCATGACCTCTTCTTTAGCCGTAACCACAGCCTCCCGTTTTTTAGCTTCAGCAGCTCTTTCCGCATCTTCCCGAATTTTTTTAGCCGCCAGTTCGGCAGAACCCAGAGACTTCTCGGCACTGTTGCGCCGCACAATCCATCCCACTAAACACCCAACCAGCAGCCCCGCCAGCAGGGTTAAAACAATCAAACCGATTTCCACACGATCTCACCTCCTATATTTGGGGTAAGGGACTGCAGCAGCCCCTAAATAAAAAGACTGGCCAGACCAGTCTTCCTGAACCGGGACTTCCCAGCTTGGCTGAAAATCCTCAGTCATGCTCTCATTCATGCTCTTTCATCGCTATATATACATTGCACACAACACCCTAAACATGACCCGCCATGCCTATATTGGTCAACAAATATATATATATTTGCGCCGCCCGGAAAAAATCTCACAGGGCACAAATGAAAAAGACTAAAAAAGACTGTCTTTATACTCCCCTAGTTTAATAAACTCTCCCCATAAAGTCAAGTCTCCTTGGCAGTGTCTGGAAAAAACAAACCCGGCTCTTCCTCAACGATTTTTTGTATTCCTGCACAAGGATACCCTTTTCTCGCAATTCTCCCCTTGAACGCCTCCACCAGGTAATTCCAGTTCTGTTTAGAAGAATACTCCACGCTCATTTTGTCCCATACTTTGAACATATGTTGGCGACAATACTCCATTTCTTCCTCTTCGCTATATTCTTGATCCAACGCCCTGGCAATATCCTCACCAGAAACCCCTTTTCTCCCCAATTCATAGGCAACTTTTTTACGGGAAGACCGCTCCTTTTTCCCTCGGCAGTAAGCCCGCGCAAACTCCCCATCATCAAGATACTTCCATTCCTGAAGGTTCAGGATCGCTTGTTCCCGTTCCTCCTGAGGATAACGGGCTCGCTGCAAACGCTGATCCATTTCCCACACAGATACGCGGCGGCAGCTCAAATAATGAAGCCCCTGTTGCAGCGCCGACCGTCTATGGGCTTTTGTGTCCTGACCTGGGTCTTCCGTATTATGATTATTCATCGCACAGTGACCCTACTTATCCAACTCCACAACCTGTACATCCCCCAGAGCCTCCTCCGCCTCCGGCGCGCCCTGATGCACCCGCTGAGCACGAATCTTGCTTTCAATCTCCAATGCCACATCCGGATGTTCCGCCAAATACTCCTTAACATTCTCCCGTCCCTGGCCCAAACGCTCTCCATTATAAGAATACCAAGCGCCCGCCTTGCTCAACACCCCGGTTTCCGCTCCCAAATCGACCAAGCCCCCTTCATGGGAGACCCCTTTGCCATACATAATATCAAATTCAACCGACTGAAACGGCGGCGCCACCTTATTCTTAACCACCTTCACCTTGGTGCGGTTCCCCAAGATATCCTGTCCCTGCTTGATAACATCCGCCTTGCGCACCTCCAGCCGCACCGACGAGTAAAACTTCAAAGCCCTGCCCCCCGTAGTTACTTCCGGGTTGCCAAACATGACCCCCACTTTCTCCCGAACCTGGTTAATAAAAATAACACACGTCTTACTCTTGCTAATAGCCCCCGTCAATTTACGCAAAGCCTGGGACATCAACCGGGCATGCAGCCCCATATGGGAATCCCCCATCTCGCCCTCAATTTCCGCCCGGGGCACCAGAGCCGCCACCGAATCCACCACGACCACATCCACAGCGCCGCTGCGCACCAAAGCCTCACAAATCTCCAACGCCTGCTCCCCTGTGTCCGGCTGAGAAACCAGCAGATCCTCAACCCGAACACCCAAAGCCCGGGCATAAACAGGATCCAGCGCATGCTCCGCATCAATAAAAGCCGCCGTTCCCTCCATCTTTTGAGACTCCGCGATCACATGCAAGGCCACCGTCGTCTTCCCCGAGGATTCCGGACCATAGATCTCAATGATACGCCCCCGGGGCAGCCCTCCGACTCCCAACGCCAAATCCAGAGCCAAGGCTCCTGTTGAGATCACTTCCACCGCCAATTTCGTCGACGCCTCACCCAGCTTCATAATCGCGCCCTTGCCAAATTGCTTTTCAATCTGCATCAGGGCCATATCCAGCGCCTTAAGCTTATCCTTCTCCATCAAAAATTCCCATCCTCCTTAATAATGTTTCCCGTCACATTCACGCCAGCTCCCGCAGCCTCAAGGACAGCGTTCTGCTCTTATATCCGTATGGCGGGCAATCTTCCCCCTCCGCCAGCTGTTCCGCTGTCTCAGTTGCATGCTCAATCGGGATTCCATAATGAACAGACAAAAAAAGCGGCAGCTCGCTCGTGCGAAAGGAGCTCAAGAGAAGAGTCTCTCGACCAGCCCTAAACTCATATAAATCATAGCGCATAACGTTCGCGAAATATTTGCCAAATTTAACATCCTCGCCCCCAATATGGCTGATCAACCAGTCACTCACTGTATAGGAAAGCGCATAAGCAAGCTTGCTGGTAGGCCCGGTAACTTCAAAGTCCGCATACAGCGCCTTAAACGACTTAATAAAACTATCATGAATATGCTTGTGATGATCATAGTAAGGGTATGCGCTTGCCATCTGCAAGGCTTCCTCGTCCCCAAAATGTTTAACAACATATTCCCCCAAAAAATCCAAACATTTTTTCATCTCCTCTTTGCTCGGGTTCGACGTCCCAAGAGCAGCCGTATGATTAACCATTTTCACAAGCTCCCTGTGCTGGCTGTCAATATGTTGGATATTGGTTTTCAAGTCATCTGTAAATTGAAACACATTTCCCACCCCCTTTATTGTCCTGCACATCTCAAAAAGCCCTTAGGGCGTTCAGACGGTTACAGCCCCGTATGAAGCTGCGCCAGTGTAACATAATGGATCTTCCATTCCAGTCTTCTCATGCAGCACACCGCAACAAAACTCCCCCTCTCCTGCCGTACAGACACATACATCCCCCTAAATTCCCCATTGACATCAGGCACTTCCGAGAAATCCAAAGATTGAAAATCCGTTTGGAATCCCTCTCCCGTACACTTGACATAGCTTTCCTTCAGCGCCCAGAAACGTGTGAAAGCTTCCTCCGGCGCCAACGAAGACGTGTGCAGACACTGCTGTTCCTTTTCAGACAAAACTCTGGTATAGAGAGTGCTCCGATCCCCCGGGCGCAAGCGATTCTCCGCAATATCCTGGATATCCACGCCCACCTGACCATCCACCACAGCGCACACACATCCGTCAACACAATGAGAAAGGCTGAAACACACATCAGGATCGCTTTCAAAATAGGGTTTTCCATAGGGATGAAGGGAGAAATCCCGCCCCCGCATATTCAGCGCAAAAGTATCCTCAATTCCGCGAACCAGCAGAAGATAAGCAATCAGACACATCTTTTTATCCTTCATAAAGTGGTATCTTTCTGCTCTCTCCCGTCTCTGCGGCGGCAGCACGGACACGCATTCTTCATACATTGCATCCGTAAAATCAAGCATATCCAAGAAAAGATAGATGTTCCCGTGTTTTTTCCCTATCATAGTGTCATATTATCCTTTAAGCCAAGACGTGTCAAGACTCAAAAAATAATTGCATAACCTCGATTCCTTCGGCAAATAATTGAAAGGAGAAAAAGCCAAAAACGCGAAAGGTCTTGACGCATGAATCAACGTACTATAATTTTGGTGGTAGACGACTCCCCCACGACCCTTCAGCTCTGCCAGGGACTGTTAAGTGACGAATTCGATGTGCGTCTGGCGAAGTCCGGCGCTATGGCCCTGACCGCCCTCTCCAGGATGTATCCCGATGTGATTCTTCTGGATATCGAAATGCCCGATATGTCCGGCTTTGAAGTTATGGAAAGAATAAGCCGAACCCCTGATTTGAAAGGCACCCCTGTGATCTTTTTGACCTCCCACGCCACAACAGATCTTGTCGCCAAGGCAGCCGAATACGGAGCTGTGGATTACGTCGCCAAACCCTTTGACACAGAAAATTTGCGCACAAAGATACATAACGCTCTCAATTCTTAGTCTACCCCCCCCCGAACCCCCTCGTAGCCAACCTCAGGGATGCCGCCTAAACAAAGATCACCTTACGGTACAAAACAAAGTTCCATAAGACAATACAGGGCATTGTGCAAATCTTCGCGACAAATTCAGCCAGCCCAAATGAGCTCATCAGAAAGCCAATTGTCAGGGTGCTAAACACGTTGTTGAACAAGAACAGGAGAATGTACAAAAGAACAGACCGCCCCAAACAGCTTGCCTTCCGAAAAGTGAATTTCCCATTGAGCCAAAACCCCATAGCAGCTCCGGCAGCTATAGCCATGAAGTTGGCAATCGCTATGGCTGTCGTATTGGCCGTCTCCTCATCAGGCATACTCCAATTCAGCATCCCCTTCAAGACAAAAGACAATGAGACAAAAAGCACTAATTCAATCACAACCAAAGACATGCCAATCAGAACATATCTGCAGAATTGTTCAATTTTCGGGTGTTCTTTCAGTAAAATCCGAATCTTTGTTAACATGTTTCCCCCATCTTACCCTTGCCGCGAAAAGCCTGTGCCGCCAACAGCATCATAAGCGGCGCCACAAAGAAGCGATACCGTCCCTGAGATTCAACCAAACAAAACGCAGCAACAGCCCCTAAAATGACAATAACGAAAAAAATACTTGGGTTAAACTCCTTCTCTCGTATCATATTCCCTAACCCGAAGATCATCAGAATCAAGAGCAGCAGGTAATCATAAAACATGATCATCGTCACCCACCCCGTCCTTCCAATCAAGTTCTCAGGAACCTCCAAACCCGACTTCTCATCCGCGTACGACCACTGCAGCCACATGCCGGCCGCCGTATCATCGCACCACATATCCCTCGTTTTCTTGACCATCAGGCCCAAAACACCCGCCGGATCCTCCTGAATCCTTTGCCACGCCACCTCTTGCATCTTCTTATGAGCCTCTTTCGCCGACTCCTCTCTGCCGTATTGTAAGGTCATCTCCATATCTTCCGCATTCCACCCCCCCTTCATGCCCACAGCCAGAGTATATCCCATATCCCCTCTGGCAATCGGCCTCTCCACAGTCTTTTCTATAACTCCCTGGATCATCATCCCCGTCATCACATAAGCCGCCAGCATAATCCCACACATGACCGCAGCTTTTCTGAGATTTTTCATGTTCTTCCTCATAAAGAATATGAGGCAAAAAAGAACCGCCAAGATGAGCAAAGCCGACATAGGCCGTATCCCATTGCTCACTTCCATCAAAACGCCAAAGACCGCCATCAAAACACACTGCTTCCAAAATACTTTCCCTGAAGCCGCCGCCCCCCGGTTTGAGGACTGGCTTGATTGGCGTGCCGACTGGCTTGATTGGCTTGACTGGCTTGACTGGTGTGCTGGCTGGCGTGCCGACTGGCGCGCTGATTGGCGCGCTGATGTATCGCTCATCTGCGCCGCATATGCCAGAACCCATATACAACAGCAGAACATCGCCTGATGCAGTATCTCAGTCCCCACAAGAGAACAAAACAGAATATTTGGCGGATAGAAGACCATCATCACCGCCGCAATTCTTCCCCAGCGCCTGCCCATAAGCCTTTTTCCAATGGCATAAACGATACCAATCGTCAAAGTCGACACAACAGCATTGAAGAGCGTCACCAGCTGCAGGCTGGCGCCAAACACCTTAAACAACACCATCAAAACCGCAGGCAATCCTATCACATGCGGAAACAACGCGATATAATTATTTTCCTCCACACCGAGCATCTCACCATGAGCGAATTTTTCAGCCCAGTCATAATATAAACCAAAATCACTGATAGGCGGCGGCGGCGGCACCATCACTACCCACACAATCCGGATCCCCAGCGCCACACCCAACAGAACACCCCAAAACACTCTATTCCTAAGCACATCATTCCTAAGTACGTTTCCAAATCCAGCGCTGCCGAACCCCTTCCGCCTCACCTCTTGCTTCCGCAAAAACCCTCTTTCACGACCAAGGAAATATGTTCTGTTTCCAGAAAAATATTTATTGTATCCATAAACCAGGCACACACATACAAGCATAAAGCCAAAGAAAAAGCCCAACATCCATTTTTTATCATACACCAAGACCTCATACCATCTCTCCATCGTTCCGATGATAAAAGCGACACAAAGCCCCATAAGCAAAACAACACACCATGTATAAACTATATTTTTCTTCACACGTCATTCCCCTCTGCCAAACCCTCTCCCGTGTCACAGTTCTTTTCCCGAACAAGGTATATCGGCCGCCGTTTTGTCTCCATATACGCTTTTGCCAGGTATTGTCCCATAATACCAATGCAAAACAGCTGGATCCCTCCCACCAGGAAAACAAAACAGGCCAAAGCCGGAAAACCCTGAACAGGATCCCCCCAGACCAACGTTTTAAAAACAATGACCAGAATCGCAACCCCGGAAATCAAGAAAAAAATCAGCCCAACAATAGAAGCAATCGCCAGCGGCGCTGTAGAAAAAGCGAATATCCCCTCCAGGGAATACAAAAAAAGCCGCCAAAAAGACCATTTTGTCTGGCCCGCCGCACGTTCAATGTTCTCGTAGGTCACCCACTTTGTTTTAAATCCCACCCACCCGTAAATTCCTTTGGTAAACCGATTATACTCAGGCATTTGCACAATCGCGTCCACAACACTGCGGTGCATCAAACGAAAATCCCTGGCCCCATCAACAATTTCCGTATTGGAAATGCGGTTGATGACACGATAAAACAGTCTGGAAAAAAAAGATCTGATCACCGGCTCCCCTTTACGCGTCCCTCTCCGCGCCGCCACACAATCATAGCCGCCCTCTTTGAGATGAGGCAGCATGTCCACAAGCAGGGCAGGAGGATCCTGTAAGTCCGCATCCAGAATGGCCACATACTCCCCGCCGGCATGGGAAAGCCCGGCATACAGAGCCGCCTCCTTGCCAAAATTCCGGGAAAAAGACAGATATTTAACACGAGGATCCTTGGCAGCCAGCTCTTTGAGCACCTCCAATGTGTTATCCTGCGACCCGTCATCCACACATATCATCTCAAAAGCATACTCCGGCAGCGACGCCATCACCCGGCTCACTTCTTCATAAAAAAGAGGCAGAACCTCTTTTTCATTATAGCAGGGGACAACAAGAGAAATTTTTTCCATAAACTACCAATTCCTTTGCTTAGCTGTACTCAGCTGAACGGCACTCAGCAAGTTGAAGACTCTCAACTTCACCAAACGGCATCAGCTTAAAACGACTTATTTCGTCATGTGCTGATAATTATACCTTGTAAATGGATACAGATCAATTAGCCGTTAGTAGTAACTTATGGGCGCGACGTGTCAATAAAAAACAAGAAAATCCCTGACCACTAACCCCTGATCACTGATCACTGACCACTTGCGGGCGGCGTATACACTGCGAAGCAAGCCTATAGAGCCAATACAAGACAAATAACGCCGAGGTTAACAAGGTTATGTCATAGCTTAAGACAAACAAAAACAGCTGTTTCGTGGTATCGGCCATTCCATTTCCCAGAAAAGGCAGCGGAAACTGTAGAATCCCAATCCCTATATTCATCCAATACAATCCGATCACCCACCGGGCCCTGCTGCCTTTATGGGTATACCGTATGTATATCCAGATAGATATACCACAAAACAACAGATATTGCACAACATATCCGAAGAAAACTTTATTAAAGGGAAGTTGGCCCCTGAATGAGTCCCACACATCAAAACGCTTTGGGGAAACCGCCAGATCTCCCTCAACGCCGTAATACATCATAAACCCGCTTTGGGTAGTATACGACTGATGCGCGGAATAGTCCAGCATATATAAAAGTTTATCTGGGTGCGTAAGATAAAAGCGGACAACGTTAAATGTCCCTATCTTGTCAAAAATCATTTCCTGTGCTCTATCGGAGTGGGGGGGGCAAACATAACTCTCACTGGGCTCGTAAGCGGTTTTTCCGGCGTCCTGCGCCAACACGGGATCGAGGCCCAGCTCACTCAGATCAGCCCGGGGATCCGTTGTCAGATCCGAACTCAAAATACCATAAAAAACAGACTGATATGTTGTGTCTTTGGCATAGAGCATCCGGCCCCCGAAATAAGTAGCCAGGGACATGCTCACAATCAGAAGTACCGCAGCACAGGATACTTTAAAGTAGCTCTTTATATGTCGTTCTTGCTCTCTTCCCTTGTCTTCTTTCCCTCTTTCTTCTCCCGGCGCCTTATCCCTAATCAACAACACAATCGCGATCAGGACCACCGGAAGCGCAGAGATAAGCTGAACCTTTTGTCCCATCAGAAAAGCTGCCGACAGAAACACTGGGACTAAGTATTTCAAGCCTTTTACCTGGTTATTAAGAACAGCAATCAAAGAGCAGCCCAGAAAGAGGAGATATCCTAAATAGACACATCCCTCCTGATAAAAGGAGTTAAACCAAATGAGATAGGAGCCGGAAAACAAAACGAACAGCGTTCCTGCCCCCATAATATATGTAAATCCCCCTACACGTTCATAGATGGCGCGAAAAACAAAAAAAGTAAGTCCCAGCAGTATTAAGGATAACAGCCCCACCAAATAGAGCAAGGAAAAGTTTACATGAAACATCTTGCAGAGTGTTCTCACGACACATGCCGGCGCATTGGAAATGGACAGCCAAAAGAAAGCGTGGTAGCTTTTGATTTCGCCGCCCATTTCATAGTCTTCAATGACCCTTGTAAAATACAGCCCCCCTTTCGCCAGATCCTCCTGCGTATATTCCAGCCCTAAAGGATCCATGATTCGAAAAAAGTCGCCCTGATCGACAAGCCCGGGGAACGGAGAAACGAACAATATCCCTATTATGAGAGCTGCCGCAACCAGGGTAATCAACAAAGCGGCTCGGTTTCGAGCGTCCATTTTACACAAGAAATTCTTCACTTTCACTTAGAAACGATCTCCCTTACTTACAGTTTTATTGGCCGCGGGAATTTTTTTCACGCAAATTACGATCCATATCGCGCTTGGCATCTCGCGCGGCAATATCCTGCCTCTTGTCATACAGCTTCTTGCCTTTGCAGAGACCCAGCTCGATCTTGGCCATCCCGCGCACGAGATAAAGCCTGAGCGGAATCAGAGTCATGCCCTTCTGTTGGACTTTGCTGTTCAGCTTGGCAGTCTCAGATCGATGCAACAAAAGCTTCCTGCGCCTGAGAGGGTCATGGTTAAAACGATTCCCTTGCTCATAAGGGCTGATATGTACAGAAACAAGCCACATCTCCCCATTATCCACCTCAGCGTATCCGTCTTTCAGATTCACCCGGCCGGCTCTTATGGACTTGATTTCCGTCCCTGTCAGAATGATCCCGGCCTCCACCTTTTCTTCGATAAAATAATCGTGACGGGCACGGCGGTTTTCGCTGATAATTTTCATTCCGTCAGCCATTTTTGAACCCCTTTCGAGTAATAACTCTGTGTCGATATCATTAAGTAATTCATTTCATAAGCTTTTCTTTGCTTTATTATACACAAGCCATTTTCTATTCTATCCCTAATGCATGGTTTTTACAAGCTTGAGTTTGTCCCGGGGTTGAGTTTGTCCCGGGGCGTCCCAAGGCGTCCCGGGATATTCTACTCATACTCACTCTCAGCCATATCATAATAAGACACATCAACAATGACGACTTCCTGGCCAATTTTTTTAATTGAGTCCCAAGGAATATAGAGAGGCGGTCCTTCCCGTTCCCGGCTTTTGCCAAAAAACCAGTCCAACCCCGACGATTTACCTGAAGACGCCGACATCACAAAAGCCCGTATTTTTCCCTGGCTATTAATGCGGATATCGCTATCTCCCACCATTCCCAGACGCGAACCGTCACGCATATTGATAATCTCTTTACCGGAAAATTCACTGAGCAGCATGAGTACTCACCTCCTTACACCCTTTTGCCATCCTTGCGTCCCTTCGCCGGACTGACAACAGAAGCAGACTTCCTGCTCTCTATACCACGCCTTACAGCATTCCATGCCTTGGCCACAAAGGGTTGAATAATCGCAATCACAAGCGACCCTGCCGCGAGAGGGTTAATCGCCAGAGACGTCATGGCCGGCCATTCTTCATACCGCACTCCCAAAAAAGAACACAGCAATTCAAGGGACAGATAAATCCCTCCTGCTGTTCCCACTAACTGTGCCAGAGCCTGAGACAGCGGGCTCTGTAAAGTCTGCGGTCCGGTGGAACGCCATTTCCTCTTCTTGCGGCGTTCCCGCACCGAACACACGGCCCCCACTCCCAAGGCAGAAAGAATGAGCCCATTTGGCCACAAGCTTAAGTCAACTTGCCATAATACCCCTGCTTGATGCAGCAAAATTACCCCCACGGCCGGCATACTCCGCCTCCTCAAAGCTCAAGAGCTCACCACAAATTGTGTCCACACAAAATTGCCGTCCTCTTGACAAAATATATGCCGGCGCTAAAAGGGCTATGACAGAGTCCGCTTCTCATATTTTCCCATACCCCTTCATAAACCTTAGATGGACAGGTTCTCACTCCCTAAGAAGCTGTTGCCTGCTGTTTGTGGGCTAACATTAAGCTAGTGCAGCAATCCCCTTCATGGAGGGTAAAAAGTATGCCACGTCGCAAAACCTACCTGGACCACATGCGTTCACGCCGCCCTTCTTCCCTGCTAACAGGCAAAGTCACGCAAGGCATTATCGCGCTCTCCTTATCCCTGTGCGCGTTCCTCTTTATGGCTTCCGGGGGACACGTGAAGCAAATCATAAATACACTCAATGCCCAGCAGTTCCCTTTTGAAGTTGTGCTTCTGGAGGGACTGCCCAGCTTGTCTCAACCTCAACAGGACTACCTCATGGACTCCCGTACTCAAACCCTGAGCTTAGGCTTGTTTCTGCTCACCGGCGTCAACGTTGTGGATCAACGCACCTATTTTCTTCATTACCTCTCCCCACCGGAGGAGGGCCCTGCCTGGCTGGGGTGGGCTTACTCCCCTCAAGACCCGGAACAGGAAGGCACACCCCAAGATACGCCTCCAGACCAACCTGATGGACCTGGTCTCCCTCACTCCCCCACCGTTCCGGACCCTCCCATGGCGGACGGCTCCGTATTGATAGGACTCTATAACACCCATACATCAGAATCCTATGTTGGCAGCGGCGGCCAGGAACGGGCGGAGAAAGGCATTCGAGGCGACATTTGCGCCTTCACCAAAGCTCTGGCTTCAGAGCTCAACGCTCGGAAAATCCCCACTGTCCATGATCCCACGGTCAATGATACCGTATTCACAGAGGCGTACACCGCCTCTTATCGTGTGGCCAAAAGGTTGTATGATCAAAATCCTGACATGCGTCTTTTGTTAGACATACACCGTGACGGTGTCCCCCAGGCTGTGGGCAAGAGCACTGTCAAAATCAACGGCAAAGAAACAGCTCGGATTATGATTATTGTAGGGCAGCGCCATGACACCTGGAAAGCTAATAACGCGCTGGCCCAACGCATCATTCAAGTCGGCGAAGCCAAATATCCCGGCCTTTTTCTGACCAAGGTTCATTATGCCTCTGATGCCCGTTACAACCAGCATATTTCCTCCGGGGCTCTTCTGTTGGAAATCGGCAACCAGCTCAATACCCCTGAGGAAGCCATGAATGCTGCCGGGCCCTTGGCAGAAGTTTTGCGGGAGTGTTTATATCCTTAACTCACCAATATTGGCCGCTTTCCTCAAGAGGAGCATGTTCCGGAGAGTTTTGAGTCTTTGGCTTTGGCTCCAGAAGGTGCTAGAAAACCCCAATGCTCACACTTTGAGCATTTCCGAACAGAAAACGGATGGCCATAAAAACCATCCGCATTCTTCGCTAACTTCTTTTTCTTATAATTTTATAAAATAGCAAGGTGAAATTGAATATTTCAACAGCCCCGTTTAAAGCACATTTGGAAACTAAGAACCCTCTCTGCTAATTTCTTCCATGAGCGTAGTATGCACTTCATTGATGGCTCTTTTACTTGCGTCACCCGTGAATGAAACCGCTTTGCCAAAGCCTGACCCCACATCAGAAAGAACAACTGTTGTCCTGTTGGCATTTTCACTATTGAAAGAGAATTTGAGTTTTAACGGAATGAAATCCTTGACTAACGGACCTGTAAACCCAGCGGCAAAAGTACTGCCACGCTTTGCGATCATCTCATACGTGTTTGTGTAGTTCATCTTAAAGTTCATTCTTCCCATAATTTTATCAACAATATCTTTTGCGCCGTCGATGCCCTTGTTAATCGTAATTTCGTATTCCTGTCGTGCCATTTTTTTCTCCCCTTGTTAATTTTTTATTCACACATCTTCCACTCATGTGTGCACTCAAGAGTGATCAATGCTTGAATCCTAAGAGCATGCGGAATTCCACTCCAAGACTTTTGCCATATTCAGGCCAGTAAGACTATCAGTTGGTTGTGTAGCAAAACTCAACGCATTTCCGAACTCGCGAAGCTCATCCACCGTAAAATCCTTGCCTAACGCATTGATTGCTGATTGCTGTACAGCTTCTTCTGGCTTGAGACTTAAGAGGATCTGCGCACGTGCTTCGTCAGCACTCAGGATTTCCGTTAGTTTTCCCTCCACAAAGTTTTTTTGGCTTTCTGATTGTATATACCCCTTGGAGGGCAAAGTGTTACAGAAATTATTTGTGATTCTTGTTTTTTCTTGGTGCGCCTCCAGACTCCAGCTTTCCAGCTTTCTTAAAATATTGACACACATAAGGGGAAAATCCTCAGGGTTTGACCAATGCATCTTCAATGGTTGGTGTATTTACGTTGAGAAGCACTAGGAAGACTGTCACTCAACTAACATCATTCTTACATAACTTTTGACCATCCACATCATATAAAGAGGGATTGTCCCCTCCTTGACTTCCATTGACGTCACAAAGGCTTTTTGCGGCTGAAATCTTTTGCGGTACTCCGTGAGGGAATACGCGTGGGAGGCGCGTTCAGCTTTGACTTCAATGGGAATGATCTCCGCGCCATCCTGCACAATAAAATCGACTTCCGCCTGGTTGGCAGACTTCCAGTAATAGGGTGTTTTCCCGTATTGGTTCACAAGCTCGCACAGCACATAATTTTCGGCCAGAGCGCCTTTGAAATCCCGGTAGGCCGCGTTTTTATCGTAGATAACGCTGGGGGCTAATCCGGACATCTTGCGCAGCAGCCCCACATCACACATATACAGCTTAAAAAATGTCTGGTTGGCATACGCGGAAAGGGGTATAAAGGGCTTCTCAATCTTTTCCACCTTAAAAATCAATCCGGCGCGGACGAGCCACTCCAGAGCATCCTCCAAATCCTTAGCCCGCCAGCTTTCCTTGACCTGACTGAAAATGAACTTGCTGTTCTCCTTGGCGAGCTGCCTGGGAATCGAGTGCCAAATTGCGGACAGTTTGGGGAAATCTTTTACAGGAGCGTGTTTGACAAAATCAACTTCATAGCTGTCCAAAACGCGCTGAAGAACCGCTTCGGTTTCTTCAAGGTTGTATCCGGTTGTCGTCCAGGTTTTCACAGCTTCCGGCATACCCCCGACAATATAGTAATCCAAAAGTTTTTCCCGCAGGTCCGCGGCAAAGGTCTCGACCATAGAATAATCCCCGCGTGGAATATCTTGGCGCAAAGTCTCAGCAAGAAGCTCTTTTCTGTCCGCACGCAAAAACTCATAAAAATTCATGGGCCGGAGTGTTAAAAATTCTACCTTACCTACAGGAAACGACGTTTTTTCGGACAAAGCTACACCTAAAAGAGACCCGGCGCCAACCATCGAGTATTCCGGCGCATCCTCGCAAAAGTACTTCAATGCGGTAAGTGCCTTGCCACAAAGCTGGATTTCATCAAAAATCACGAGCGTTTGATGTGTGATGGTTTTGTCCCGCAGGATACTCAATTCTTTAATAATGCGCTCGGGACGCAGATCCCGCTCAAACTTTTCCCGCAAGGCCGGCGTATCCTCAAAATTGAAATACGCGACATCGTCATAGTGCTGACGGCCGAATTCTTTGAGCAAATGCGTTTTGCCGCATTGACGGACACCACGGAGAAGTAAGGGTTTTTTATTGGGGTTAGCTTTCCATTGAATGAGTTTATCCATGAGTATTCTTTGCATAGAAATCACCTCAGTAACAGTATACCCTGAGAAAGATAGGCTGTAAACAAAATAGGGTGGGAATTATGCGATGATTTCGCGCAAAATCCATGTTGAGTAAACCCCGAATCCATAGTATACTCCAATTGTTGAATGAACTCACGTTATCCGATGAGGAACCGAGGATTATATGTCAACTTCTCAAAAAATGTTTCGGGCAGCCGGGTTCATTATGGTGGCCAACCTTCTGTCCAGGGTACTGGGTTTGTTTCGCAATATCATTATGGCCTACCACTTTGGCCCATCCCTGGAAACAGACGCCTATGTCGCAGCTTTTAATCTGCCCGATTTTCTTTTTTGGGTTCTTGCCGGCGGCACGATCAACGCGGCTCTTATTCCCGTATTGACTGAATACGCGGACGACTCGCGCCAGGAAGAAAGATGGCGGATTGTCAGCTCGGTGACTAACTTCACGCTAGGAGCCATGTGTGTTCTCATTCTCATCTCCATACTTTTGGCGCCCTATCTCATGGAAGTTCTTTTACCGGCGGATCTGGCCAAACAAAAACTCGCCACCCGCTTAACCCGTCTTTTACTGCTGCAGCCCATCTTCATGGCTTTAGCCGGTATCTCTATGGGCATCTTGAATATGAAAAAAATCTTTTGGCCCTCCGCTATGGGAACGTTGTTATACAATATTTGCGTTATTATCTGCGGCCTGTTCTTATCTCCCCTCATAGGCATTCACGCTTTTGTTATTGGCGTGCTGCTTGGCGCGGTCACGAATTTTGCCATCCAGATTCCACATCTGAAGAAGGTCGGCCTGCGCTATCGCCTGGTCGCGGAATGGCATCCGGCAGTACGGCGCATCTTCATTTTGGCTCTGCCTATTTTGGTTTTTCAGGCTATAAATTACCTGCAAACTTTTATGTACACCAGGCTGGCCGGCGGCCTGGAGACAGGAGCCATTACAGCTATGGACTATGCCTATCGCCTCAATATGACGGTTGTTGGCGTGTTCGCTATCGCTGTGGGCGTGGCCAGCTTTCCCTCGTTGGCGGAACAGGTGGCCCATGGGCAGCGGCGGAAATTTGTGAACACCCTTTCCGAATCTGTGCGAATGGTTATTTTTGTCTGCGTCCCCGCCTCTGTTGGCATGATTTTGCTGAGAACTCCCCTGCTCTCTACCTTGTTTCAGCGCGGAGAATTCACGGCTTCTCATACTGAAGATGTGGCTATCCCCCTGATCTTTTTCGCCATTGGCATCACCGCTCAAGGTCTGATTCAAATTATCCCGCGAGCTTACTATGCTCTTCAGTCTACATGGCAGCCTGTGCTTATTGGCAGTGCAACTATGGTGCTAAATGTTGTTCTCATGTTCATTTTTATCCAAATATTCCCTCATCCGTATAAAACAGGCGGTCTGGCCCTTGCGTTAACTCTGGGAGCACTGGTGCAAGTTGGCGCGCTGTTCTTCTTCCTCCGGCGCAAAATCGGTCCCCTGGACGGTGTAACTATCCTCGTCTCAACATCTTTAACCCTTTTAGCAACAACCGTTATGGCTGTAGGAATCAACATGTGGCAATATGGCGTTCATCTGATGTTCCCTGGAACAGTGCCAAAAATAGCCTCTGTCATAGAGTTGTTCGGCGGTATAGGTGTGGGGTTTCTCATCTTTATCTTTGTGGCCAAGGCGCTGTGTGCGGAAGAATACCGTCTGCTCATGGAAACTGTGCGCCGCAGAAAAAACTAAGGGGCTGTAACTAAATAAGTTTGACATTAGGCCGCCGGATTTTTGTCGACAGGCAAGGCGAAAATCCGCAGGCAACCTGGAAGGTTTTCAAGGATTTTCAACGCGGCCCGATGGCAGTATGGTAAGAGAAATATCCTAGCTGCCACACGTAGCCAACAATAGTTTCTCTTGTGTGGGCATGGCGGCAAAAAGACAAGGAATAATGTCAAAGTTATTTAGTTACAGTCCCTAATGCCCACTCTGGCCTAATTGGGCCGCTGGATTATAGAATTGGAAAATCATTGACAAGACTGCTATAATGAAACCCAATATAACCTGCCGAGGAATATATGTCAACTTCTCAAAAAATGTTTCGGGCAGCCGGGTTCATTATGGTGGCCAATCTTCTGTCCAGGGTACTGGGCCTATTGCGCGACACCATCATGGCCAATTACTTTGGACAGTCTGCATCCACTGACGCCTATAACGCCGCTTTTATTCTGCCGGATTTTCTCTTCTGGGTTCTGGCCGGCGGTATGATCAACGCGGCTCTTATCCCCGTGTTAACCGAGTATGCGGATGAGCTGCACCAGGAAGAAAGATGGAGGATTGTGAGCTCGGTAATTAACTTTACCATGGGCATCATGGTTGTGGTTATTGTCGTTTCTATGCTTTTGGCACCCTATTTCATGCAATTTTTACTTTCTGCGGACTCGGGCAGTTCCATAGAGGACCAAACACAAACCCGAGATCTCGCCATTCATTTGACGCGCCTATTGCTGCTGCAGCCGATCTTCATGGCCTTGGCCGGCATCGCTATGGGCGTCTTGAATATGAAGAAAATCTTTTGGCCCTCCTCTTTGGGAACATTGCTGTATAACATTTGCGTCATTATCTGCGGCCTGTTCCTGCCCATCATGGGCATGGGGATTGAAGCCTTCGTTGTCGGCGTCTTACTTGGTGCGGTAACAAATTTTGCGATTCAGATCCCCCATCTGAAAAAGCTCGGGTTTCGCTATCGCTTCATTGCAGAATGGCATCCGGCAGTACGGCGCATCTTGGTTCTGTCCCTGCCCATTTTGGTCTTCCAGGCTTTAAACCAACTGCAGGTTGCCATGTATACCAAACTGGCCAAGAGTCTGGGGGAAGGGGCCATTACAGCTGTGACCACCGCGCACCGCATCCATTTCATGGTGGTGGGCGTGTTCGCCATCGCTGTGGGCGTCGCCAGCTTTCCTTCGTTGGCAGAACAGGTCGCCCATGGACAGAGGAAAAAATTTGTCGATACCTTTTCTCAGGCTGTGCGCATGGTAATTTTTGTTTGTATTCCTGCTTCAGTTGGCATTATTTTGCTCAGAACCCCCCTGATCCGCACCTTGTTTGAGCGCGGAGCCTTCACAGAGGCCAATACAGATGCTGTTGCTTTTCCCCTGATCTTTTTCGCCATCGGCATCACCTTCCAAGGGCTGGTGACAATTATTCCGCGGGCCTTTTACGCCCTTCAGTCCACCTGGCGGCCTGTGATCATTGGCATTGTGACCATGTTTCTTAGTTTGGGGCTCATGATGCTCCTGATCCGGATATTCCCTGACGCCTATAAAACAGGCGGCCTGGCCCTGGCTTTAACCCTAGGGGCCGTGGTGCAGGTTGGGGCGCTGTTCTACTTCCTCCGGCGCAAGATCGGCCCCCTGGACGGCGCCAATATCTTCATCTCGACCTCTCTGACCCTTTTGGCAACAACCGTTATGGCCGTGGGAATTTACATGTGGCAATATGTTATTCATCTGGTGTTTCCTGGGTCATTGCCGAAAATAGCCTCCGCCATAGAGCTGTTCGGCGGCGTAGGCGTGGGGTTTTTCATCTTTATCCTTGTGGCCAAGGCTCTGTGTGCGGAAGAATACCGTCTGCTCATAGATACTGTGCGCCGTAAAAAAACCTAATTGGAAATCCATTTTTTGGAAGGATTTGCGAAGGGGCTGCCGAATAAGTAGCCAGGTTATTTTATCTGCCAACCGCGAGCTGCGAGCTGCCAACTGCGATCTGAGAACTGCGATCTGCCAACTGCGATCTGAGAACTGCGATCTGAGAACTGAGAACCGTGAAGCGCGAGCTGAGAACCGTGAACAAGGAGGATCAATTCCTGTGAAACTCACATCACGCCTTTATATAGCCTATACAGAAGTCTTGACCGAGATCCTCAGCAACTTGGCCGCCAATACCCTGGGCCACGCCGAATTGCACTCTCTCATCCAGAACACTGTAGAAAAGCTCATCCCCCTCAGTATTCCCGCTCTCTTAGCCAACTCCCCCTTCAGCCCTTCAGAAGAAAACAAATCTCCTCATCTGGAACACCTGAAAGAAGCCTGGATCATAACTCTCCTCAGCGATATTCGTCTGTCTTTACTGATCTCCCACCATGTCCTCACTCAAATACAGCGCAGCCTCGCTGGGGTAACCCCCCTCTTTGATCCCTGCGATCTTGATACCTTCCGCCCTCCCCACGGCGATCCCTTCACCGGCAAACCCTACCGCCAGATTATGCAGACCCTGTTAGACGCCCGTCAGAACCGCCAGATTGTGCGCCTCCTTTATATACAAGACACAGCTTCAACACCTTCAACACCCTCAACACCCTCAGCACCCTCAGCACCCTCAGCACCCTCAGCACCCTCAACACTTTCAGCACCCTCAGCACCTTCAGGCACTGCCTCTTCAGACTCGAAGACTCGTCGTGTCACAGGTTCTTTTCTACCCTTGAGAATCGACTATAATCCTTCCACAGACCGTTTCCGCGGCTTAGTTCAAAAAATTGAAAGCGGCGCCCCTATATCCACCCTTTTCCTGGGAATAGCTCACATCATTGACGCCCGTTCCACCGCAACAACAACGCCTGCTTCCCCGCCTTCAACTCCAATCCCCTCTCTCTTTGAAGACTATTTGCTCGTCCCTCCTCAGGATCCCTTGTTATTGGAAATTCCCGATAGCCGCATGCTTTTCGAACACTGCCGGCACGCCTTCGCAGCCTTTGATCAGCGTGTACAATACGATGGATCCTCTCATGTTTATACCTGTATGTTCTCCTGCAAACCCCAGGAAGAAGACAGCCTCACGGCCCTTCTCACAGATCTGGATCCGTCTATCCGTATCCTTTCCCCGCTGCGTATTGCCCGGCAAGTGCGCACGAACCGGCTCCGGCGGCAACAGTTGGCCGGACGAGCGATGGACGGGTATTGAAAATTTCATTATAACCAAGCCAGAATGTGTAAGGGACTGCAACTAAATAACTTTGACATTAGGCCGCCGGATTTGGGCGTAACCCACGTGAAGAAGAAGTCCCACAGAAAAAACATGATCCCTGTAGGCAATATCCATAGTTCCGTTATATTTTTCTACAGAATTTCTGATGTTTTCCAGGCCACAGCTGCGTTGATCTCCGTTAGCCTCACCATCAAAGGCGTTCTCCATCTTAATAAAAATATCCCCTTCGCTAAAGTTAATATTCAGCCTTATGATCTTTTCCTCCACCTTCGCCACCGCTTCCAGCGCATTATCTAAGAGGCTGCCGATTATGTTTACCACATCGGCGACTTCGATATTCAGTGCCAAAGGGACGGCTATTTCTATCTTCGGTTTGATATTATCTTCTTTGACATTCTTAAGCTTGAAATTGATGATGCTGTCAAAGGCTATATTCCCTGTATTGCTGTAAACATCACCTTCCTCTATACCCCCAAGTAAGTTGTCCAGATACTCCGCAGCTTTTTTGTTATCTGCAGTATACTTCTTTATCGTAGTCAAATGCGTTTTCATATCATGCCGATAAGATTTCATCTTCTCCAGCGATTCTTGCATAAGCCGGCATTGGGATATATAATACTCCCCCTCTTGGGAACGCAATACAGATTTGAGTTTATCTTCATATGCGGTCGAAAGGATGTCATATATGTAAAACACTAAAATATTAGCTCCAAATACAAGAATTGAAAAGGAAATCTCGGGGATAAGCGGAAGATTTAGTGCGAAAAAAATAAATGGACATATTGTGGCCCCCAGCACGACAAGAGACGAAATCCAGAATAAGGGCATTGGAAGATTTCTTTTTCTAATATTCTTAAAGCGCTTAAATAAATACACCAGTAAATAAAATAACAAACTTGCAGCCATATATCCCCCAGCCTCAACGAAATCATTACTCCCATCATTAAGGAGAAAAACAAGAGGTTCATAAACAAAGGAGCCCGCAAGAAAAATTGTTGTTATAAACAAAGCATAGTTAGATCCTGTTGCAACAAACCTCTTTGGTATAGAGGATTCGTAATTTAATGAAATTATAAAGAGTACCGGAAGAATAGACATCACATGAAAAATAAATCCCATACTCTCAGGTAAGGTATCATACACCATATTGACGACAGTTGTTACCCCTAAATAAAGTAGATACGAAACCGCCATAACTGGGAACGACGTTCTTCGTCTCTCAAAAAAAACACCCATAAATCTTTTGATAGCAAACATAAAGACAACATCGGATATAAAGTACATTATAACAATAGGAAAACTCACAACCTCACACCATCCTCCTTTTCAGGATAGAGAAGAAGCCCTACAGAAAAGATCGTATCCGTATGGGCAATGTCTACACAACCGTTATATTTTTCTACAGATTTTCTAATGTTCTTTAGGCCATAACCATGCTGCTCACCCTCTTTTCGTGTTGCAATGCGCTTTTCCTCCCCAGCTTTGTTATTCCCGGTATAGTTAACCTCGCCGTCAAAGGTGTTGTCCATCTTAATGAAAAGATTCCCTTTGCTGAATTTAATAGTCAGCTTCAGTAACTTTTCTTCCACCTTTGCCACAGCGTCCAGCGCATTATCCAAAAGGTTTCCAAGTATAGTTACAATATCGGCGACTTCAATATTAAGTGCCGAAGGAACAAGTATTTCTATCTCCGGTTTGATATTATCTTCTTTAGCGTTTTTAAGTTTGAAATTGATGATGCTGTCAAAGGCTATATTCCCGGTATCGCTATAAACCTCGCTTTCCTCTATACTCCCAAGTAAGCTGTTCAGATACTCCACAGCTTTTTTGTTGTCCCCAGTATAGTCCTTGATCGCAGCCAAATGCATCTTCATATCATGCTTATAAGACTTCATCTTCTCCAGGGATTCCTGCATGAGCCGGCATTGGGATAAATAATACTCATTCTCTTGAGAGTGCAATGCGGATTTTAGTTTGTCTTCATATGCAGCCGAAAGCACGTCATGCATGTAAAGCACTAGAAAATTTACTCCAAGCAGAAAAACCGCGAGAGAAATCCTAGAGGCAAACTCAAAACCTAGTAGGCCGGAAATCACCATAGCTACTGTTGTTCCCGGCACGGCCAGAGCAGAAATCCAGAACAAAGGCGTTGGGATCTCTCTTTTTCTAATATCCTTGAAGCGTCTCAATAGATGCGCCACTAAATATGACAACAAACTTGCGAGCATATATGGCCCGATAAAATGATCATTCACATAAACAAGCCAAGAAGCAGGAAGTAAATCGGCAAAATTAGCCGCAAAATTAACAAGTACATTAAACAAAGCATAATTAGATACTACGGCAACAAGCCTTTTGGGTACAGAGGACTCGTAATTTAATGAAATTATAAAGAGCGTCAGAGGAATAACCACCCTATGCAATCCAGAGGTGTCAAAAAACAGCAAATTGTTGACAGTCGCCAAAACCAAATAGAGCAGATACGAAGATGCCATGACCGGGAATGATGTTCTTCGTTTCTCAAAAAAAACGCCCATAAATCTCTCAATGGCAAACATATAGATAACATCAGCTATAAAGTACACGATAACAATATGAGGGCTCATAACCTCACATCATCCTCCTTTTCATGATCTCATTTTAGCATTCATACGACCCAAAAACAATTCAACTGTCCAATTACTACAAAAACTTGCCCAGTTACTGCGAGTTCTCGCAGAGGAAAAATAAATCTGATAGGCTTATGGCATGATGAAGGACACACGATTGCAAGTATTGCAATCGTTCCCGTATTCAAGCATTTCCACAACTTGGGTGCACACATGAGTGGAAGCTGTATGACTCAACAATAACCCTAAATAAGGAAGGTAAACTTAATATGCAGAGAAAACGAATATTCGCCCTTTTTCTAACGATATCCATGGTGCTTATCATGGGGTGCCTGTCTGGCTGCAGTTCTGAGAAGGTCACTGGAAAAGGGAATATGGTGAAGCGTCCCTATGATGTGGGGAGTTTCGACTCTGTGGAGATCAAGAAGGCAAACAACAGCAGTGGAGCAGTAAGCTTCTTTGGCCTGGGAAGTGATTTTGAGATTATCTATAAAAATGGACAGGAAAACAAAGTCGAACTCGAGGCACAAGAAAACCTTTTTGATTACATCCAAGTCCGTGTTGAAGCAGGCACATTGATTCTTGAAAACAGTCAACCCATCAAAACCGATGACAAGAAAAGACCCAAATTGTATGTCACTATGCCCCAGTTTAACAAATTGACAGTCCACGGAGGCGCCTACTTTAAAGATGCGGATAAAATCCAAGGAGAGAAGTTTGACATTGATGTGTCCGGGTTCTGCGAAATGGACCTGGATTTAGATGTGAATAGCTTCGGGATCAAACTGTCCAATGATGGAACAGTGAAACTGCGGGGAAGCGCCAAGAGTGCAAAAATCGATCTTTCTGGGATAGGGAAAATCGAAGCTAAGAACCTTGATACAGTTGATGCAGACGTGAACATCGGCGGGATGGGAGATTGCGAAATAAGCTGCTCAGGAACCTTAAAAGCTAATGCCAGCGACGGGGGAACCCTGAGGTATAAAGGGGATCCTGAGCTAACGGAAAATAATTCCGGTATATTAGGGACTATCGAGAAGGTAAACTGACGGATTTTTGTCCGTCCTTACTGAGTCAGACCTCATCTCATTCTTTATTCACTATCAACATATTATCTGCCGGAACGTGTTATAATGCCGGCTTCGGCAGATAATATGCCTTTTTTCCCGTTGTTGTCGTTGTAGTAAAATATCATGCTAATGCTAAAGTAAAGGGGAACTTTATCCAAAAATTATCTGAGATCATGTAGCCCCGGTGGTTGCAATTCTATAACAAAAGCAGCTGGCTTTTCTTCAGTATATTTTTACATTCAGTTGTTGTTTTTGTTATGCGCTCTCGTGCTCTTGAGCGCCAACTCCGCGGGGTTGAAGAATTACCTCCTGAACAGAGTGTGCTTCTTTTAGGCGATGGTATAGAAATCGAAGCTGATGAGATCCCCCATGCCCCGCTGTCATAGATGCCTACAACACTGAACAACTGGAATAGTTAGCGCATATCCGAATCTGGAGAAAACCTAGCTAAGCCTATACTCCGCGCCGCGCTTTTCTCTGCTGATCTATCTTCGTCATTATGTCATCTTGCGTTAACCATTTCATATCTGGGTCAGCGGCCTCAATCTTCGATCTTTCCAATTCCAATCTGACAAATTGCCTATGAACTTCATTGCACTCTTTCCGTTCTTTTATATGCGAATCCAGTCTCATACTTATGCTTGTATCCTTCGCCAATACCAAGTCCCCCCTTAATATTTACACATACATTGTATTACGTATGATATCAGATGCCAATTATAGGAAACTTGAAAAGTGCTATCACATATGATACCATATTATTAGTTTTTAATAAATTGATGCACCTCAAAATTGATGTGATATTGATAAATAAGAAAGGGGAGATATGCCATTATGCGTATTATATCGATTTCCAGAAGGCTTAAACAAACCCCTGCAGATTTGAGTACAGAAAAAGGAAAGCAAGAGTTTATCGAATTTGCGCGGAATCATCCTGCTCGAACAGACCCAGAAGAAGCTAGAAAGTTTTTGCGCAGTTTAGCTATGTATGATGAAAATGGTAAGCTTAAAGAGGAGTATCGCTAAATGTATTCCCGTTTGCCTTCTTTCGTGCTTGGCTTTCATGGTTGTGATGAGGAAACCAAGAAGGATGTTCTATATAATAAGAAAATGCTGTCCCCTAGCCGGAACCCCTACGATTGGCTAGGGGGCGGCATTTATTTTTGGGAAAATTCCCCAGCTCGCGCCATGTCATTTGCCAGGCTTTCTTTCGAAAATCCCGGCAAATATACAACAAGGCCCATCAATAATCCAGCTGTGCTCGGTGCAGTAATTGATTTGGGTCGCTGCCTGAATCTTTTGGATTCATATTATGCACAGATAATGCGTGAAGCCTATGATTTTTTTAAAAATACTACGCTATCATCAGGAGAGGAAATGCCAAAAAACGAGGGAGAAGCTCCCGCTCTGCGACGCTGCTTTCTAGATTGTGCTGTAATTGAAACATTGCATTCTCTTGAAGAAAATCGTGGTGTTAAGTCAGCATATGACACTGTTCGTGCTGCATATATTGAGCAGCCTCAGCTATATGAAGGCTCTGGCTTCTATGAAAATACACATATTCAATTATGCATAAGAAATGAAAATTGTATCAAGGCCTTTTTCGATCCCAGAATGGAGTTGTAGACATTATTGATCTGATAAGCTCCGCAGCTCCTCCCGCAACACCTTCAACTCCCCATTCAGCGCATTCCCGGGCTACCGCCTTTGGGGAAAGCTCGTTGCGCAGCTTCACTTCAAATTCACTGCCGTAGAGACTGCGTTCATGGCTTAACCGGGGGATATAGAATTCGCGCTTCTCTTTTGGAGTTTTCTCAGCAACAAAAGCCGGTGAGGTAAATATAAATCGTAATTCCTCTATGGTGTCGAGCTGTTCCTTCAGCTCTTGCCAAGCATAAATGGAAAAGCAGGCGGCGGCTATTGAGACGCGGCTGCCTTCTTCTATTGTGATGCTGAGATCATCCTTGACGGTCTGTGATACGTTGTAGATTGGTTGTCATAACTTGCCTGTTTCTGTGCTGAAATAGAAGAAATACTATAGTCAGCAAAACAAATGGGGTGGATGCAGCATGATCGTGAGTGATTCAAGTCATTCCAAGAACATACAATGTCCAAAAATACTATGGCTTGATCAGGAGCCTATTATTGTCGTGAAATGGGCGGTTCATCGTCAATAAAGGTTGTGTTGCCTGCCTTGTGTCCTGATGATCCTGACTTAGACTATAAAGCTCTCACCATCATACACAATGGCAGAGAGGCAATGAATGCCTATGCGGCTCTGCATACAAAAACACCCGAAGAGATCACAGAAATACGCAAAGCATTGTTGGCTTATTGCCGATTAGATACACTGGCTATGGTAAAGGTGTTAGATAAACTCTATAGTCTTGTCGATAGGATTTGGTAAGTGGTTTCAATGTTGCTTGGATATGTTCTGGATCATGTGTGATTGATTATACTTGGCAACAGGTGATAAAAAAGGGAACAGTCAAAGTCCCTTTTTTTGTAGGCGGTTTGTTTTTATCTTTTACCTTTTATCTTTTTAACGTTGCTCTTACGCAATCGCACCCTCAGACACCTTGCACTGTTATGTGTTCAGGCTCGCCATGTGTTCCACGAACTTACTTCTTATGCCGTCCCCGCGCATATGTATAAGCCCCTTTAATCTTCCCGCTCTCTTCTTGCCCCCCTTTCCCTTTTCCTCTTACTCCCGTACCCTGGACCCCTCCGGCGCCCTTTCTCTCGCCCTTAACCTTCCCAATCCCGCCCTTCAACTCAATCACCGCGTCCCTCAGCTCAGCCGCCCTCTCAAAGTCCAGCGCCTTAGCCGCCTCAAGCATCTCCTTCTCCAAGCTCTGGATAAACTCCGCCTTCTGCTCCTCCGACAACCTGTCAACAGACGTCTTATAAGCCCCTTGCTGTTGCGCCACCATCGTCGCCTGAGGCACATCCCGGATCTTCTTCTGAATCCCCATAGGCACAATATTATGTACCTTATTATAGTCCATCTGCAGCGCCCGGCGACGGTCCGTCTCATCCAGGGCCACCCGCATAGACCCCGTCACCTGATCCGCATACATAATAACAGTCCCCTTCACATGCCGCGCCGCCCGTCCAATCGTCTGAATCAGCGACCGCTCCGAACGGAGAAACCCCTCCTTATCCGCATCCAGAATCGCCACCAAAGACACCTCAGGCAAATCCAGCCCTTCCCTGAGCAAATTAATCCCCACAATCACATCAATATCCCCCACCCGCAATTCCCGCAGAATCTCCAACCGTTCCAGCGTCGAAATATCCGAATGCAAATAGCGCACCTTAATCCCAAGATCCTTGAAATACCCCGTCAGATCCTCCGCCATCCGCTTCGTCAGCGTTGTCACCAAAACCCTCTCATGATCACAAATACGGGCATTAATCTCCCCCGCCAAATCATCAATCTGCCCCTTAACAGGCCGGACATGCACCATAGGATCCAAAAGACCCGTCGGCCGGATAATCTGCTCCACACTCTCCGGAGAATGCTCCATCTCATAAGGTCCCGGCGTCGCGCTGACATAGACCCGCAGAGTCGTCCTCCCTTCAAACTCATCAAACCGCAAAGGCCGGTTATCCAACGCCGACGGCAGCCGAAACCCATACTCCACCAGCATCGATTTCCGTGAGCGGTCCCCCTCATACATCCCCCGCACCTGAGGCAGCGTCTGATGAGACTCATCAATAAACATGAGAAACCTCTCCGGAAAAAAATGCAGCAGTGTATACGGCGTCTCCCCCGCCTGCCGAAACGTCAAGTGCCGGGAATAATTCTCCACCCCATTGCAGTAGCCCAGCTCCCGCAGCATTTCAACATCATACCGCGTCCGCTGCTCCAGCCTCTGGGCCTCAATCAGCTTCTCCTGAGACCGCAGAACCGCCAGCCGTTCTTCCAGCTCCGCCTCAATATTGATCGTTGCCGCCAACAGCTTGTCCCGCTGCGTAATATAATGCGTATTCGGGTAAATCGAAACATGGTTCCGACCCGCCAGAATCTCCCCCGTCAGAATATTAATCTCATAAATATGTTCAATGGTATCCCCAAACATCTCCACACGGATCGCCTTCTCACTGGACGCCGCCGGGCAAATCTCCACAATATCCCCCCGGGCCCGGAACGTCCCCCGCAAAAAAGCCACCTCATTGCGGTCATATTGAATCTCCACCAGCTTGCGCAGCATCGCGTTGCGGTCAATCTCCTGGCCCTGCCGCAGCGACAGAATCATATTCTTATATTCCTCAGGCGATCCCGTGCCATAGATACAAGACACACTGGCCACCACCACCACATCCGGCCGCTCCAAAAGAGACGCTGTCGCCGAATGCCGCAGCTTTTCAATCTCCTCATTCACCTGAGCATCCTTCTCAATATACGTATCGCTCGACGGCACATAAGCCTCCGGCTGATAGTAATCATAGTAGCTGACAAAATACTCCACAGCATTATGCGGAAAAAACTCCTTAAACTCACTGTACAGCTGCCCCGCCAGCGTCTTATTATGGGCCAGCACCAACGTAGGCAGCTGAACCCTCTGAATGATATTTGCCATGGTAAACGTCTTGCCCGACCCCGTCACCCCCAGCAGAGTCTGATGGGGCGCGTTCCGCAAAACCCCCTCGGCCAGCTTGTCCACGGCCTGAGGCTGGTCTCCGGACAAGCTGTAAGGAGCTTGCAAGTTAAAGGACATGTTCATTCAAAACCTCCAATCCATACAATCTATCTTATCATATCCCCAAAAACTGCAGAACAGCCAACACCACAACCCCCGGGAACCCCGTCAAAGCCACAAAAGCCACTGTAAACACATTGATAGGTATGGTTCCCCCAAACATCCCCAGCAGGAGATTCGTCAGCCACAATCCGGCAATGCCACCCAAAACATGAATGCAAAACTTCACAATTTTCCCCGGCACATGCAGCGAGGACCAAACAATTAACGCAATAAGCCCAATAAACGCCACCAGGAAAATGAGCGTCATGTCCCTTCCCCCATTTGATAAACTCCACGATAAGCTCCACTTTCCAGATCATATGTTTGTCCATTCCGAAATAGACTTCTTCGACAATCCTACACAAACGAGACAACAAAAGAGGCAGAAAACTGCCCCCTTCATCAACTCCCCCTATTCATCAACACGCACAATATCCGCCCCTATCCCTTGCAGCTTCACTTCAATATTTTCGTAACCCCGATCAAGATGAGAAATTTCCCAGATTTCGGATCTTCCTTCCGCCGTCAAAGCTGCCAAAATCAAAGCCGCCCCCGCCCGCAGATCCGTAGCCACAAGAGTAGCCGGATTCAGACAGGGAACACCCTGAATAATCACACTGCGCCCTTCCACCTTCAGATCGGCGCCCATACGTTTCAATTCATCCACATGCATAAACCGGTTCTCAAAAATATTCTCCGTCACAATAGCCGTTCCCTTAGCCCGGGTAAGAAGGGCCAAAAAAGGCGCCTGCAAATCCGTAGGGAACCCAGGATGCACCTGGGTCTTAATATCCACAGCCTGAAAAGAATCATTGCCAAAAACCCGAATCCCGTCATCCTCCTCCCGATACAGGATCCCCGATTCATCCAATTTAGCAAGCAACGGTGTCAAATGAGTAGGAATCACATTATTCACCCGAACATCCCCTCCGCAAGCCGCCGCCAAGAGAATAAACGTTCCGGCCTCAATCCGGTCAGGAATAATCACATGGCGCGTTCCGGTAAACTCCTTCACCCCTTCAATATTGATCACATTCGTCCCGGCGCCACGTATTTTGCCCCCCATCCGGTTAATAAAATTAGCTAAATCAACAATTTCCGGCTCCTGGGCAGCATTTTCGATAATGGTGACCCCTTCAGCCGCCGCCGCCGCCATAAGAATATTCTCCGTGGCCCCCACACTGGGAAAATCCAAATAAATACGAGCCCCCTTCAAAACCGGAGCCGACACATCCAAATAACCATGATCAATGCGCACCTCCGCACCCAGAGATTCCAGGCCTTTCAGATGCCAATTAACCGGGCGGGATCCAATAGCGCATCCTCCCGGATGCGAAATACGAACACGCCCCTTACGCGCCAACACCGGCCCCATAATCACAATAGAAGCCCTCATTTTGGTAATCAGATCAAAAGGAGCTTCAAAATTATCAAAATCCCCCACCTGAATGGTCAGGGATTTCCCCCGGCGGGTCACCTCTCCCCCCAAAGCCCGCACAACCTGGCTCATAATAGAAACATCCAGCAGATCCGGAACATCGTCCAGGATCACCTCTCCCGAAGAAAGCAGGCTCGCTGCCATAATCGGCAGCACCGCATTCTTCGCGCCCCCCACATCAATCTCTCCATAGAGTTTTTTGCCACCGTTTATGACGAATTTTTTCATCTATTTTTCTCTCCTCCAAAAACTATTATATACCATTGTACAACGTTGGAAAAGCTAAAATTGTTTTTCCTCCCCTAGCCAATTGACGCGTCGTCAGTTGGATATTAATCATCTGGGCGCCGCAAAAACTTGGCTTTAACCCGTGTGGATCAAATCCACTCCACGATTCCACAGTCCCATCACAACTCTTCTGGCGCATAAAAATATCTTCTTTATTCCAGTACGCCTGGAGATTTATGGCCTCATCCACACTTTCCTCTAAATAGATAACCACATCATCATAGCTCAATCCCAGTTGACACACCATATCCTCAAGATTTCTGAATTTCTCCGGGATCCTTCTTTCCTCTTCGGCATTGACACTCTCCTGAGCCCACAGACAAACAGCGCGTTCTCCCCATCCATTGGCAAGGGTCTCCAGGCTCCAAGACACTTCCCCATCCCAACCAGAATTCTTATTAAGGGACTCAAGCCCCTTCAATAAGTCCTGGGTAATTCCAATTTTTTCCGTCCATATCACATATCGTACCTTAGCTGTTTGACACTCTGTCAAACCAGAACCGAGCAGCAACGAGGAGTGCCTAATCTCCCTGCCGCAGAAAGCGTCTACCCCTTGAATACCCGTTCCTTCAAGGGATTCAGACATCACTTTGCTCATATCCCTTAGTGTAACACCCATGCCAATAGCGAGCAAGAGACTGAGTATTACGCAAAGACTCAACCCGATTATCTTCGTCCAAGATGTATTTTTTAAGGATGAAAATTCCATTTTTTTGCTCCTATACACCCGTTAATAATATTGTGACCAAAGTGTATAATCGCAAATCATAAAACAACTGCCAATCCAGACTTTTTTTGCATAAAAGAGGCCGCAAAGTGTCGAAACTCTTGCGGCTTCACTTCTGAATTCAGATAAATTGGCTTAATGCGAAAGAATGTTCATTAAGTCATAAAGTCATCCTATATATGGAAAAATATTTAAATATATGGATTTTTATTATCTTGCCCCCTCACACTCCCACTTGTCTCCACAGCCCAAACCGCCATAAACCCTTTTTCTCGCATACGATACACAACATCCTCTTGGTGATCCTTATCCCGAACCAAGCCAAAAACAGCCGAGCCGCTCCCCGACATCAGAGCCGTTAAACATCCAGCCTTGATAAGCTCTTCTTTAGCCTCTTCAATAGCCGGGCACAGAACCATAGAAACTTGTTCCAAAGAATTCCTCATCATCCGGGCAACACTCTGTTTATCCCCATGAGCCAACACCCGGCGCCATTCTTGACAGTCACCATCCGGTTTTGTTTTCAAATCTATCCCTTTATCATAAGCTTCAAAAGCCCGCCGGGTGGACACGCCGCCCTCAGGCTTCACCACCACCAGAGGCCACCCCGCCACAGAAGGCAAAGGCGTCAGTTCATTCCCCGTCCCTTCTCCCCATTGAGTCCCTCCCCACAAACAAAAGAGCGTATCCGAACCGCAACGGCAGGCCAGTCCCTCCAGCTCCTTCCGGCTGAGAGGGTTACCCAGCATCCTGTTAAACCCGCGTAAAACAGCTGCCGCATCGCTGCTGCCTCCTGCCAGGCCGGCCTGCAAGGGAATGCGTTTGTTGATGTGGATAGTCATATCCGGACAGGGGATATTCTTCTTTTCCAAGGCTTGTCCCAGAAGTTGGGCAGCCTTGTAGGCCAAATTACTTGGGCCATTGAGCGCAGCGGCACGGATATCCGTCTTCCGGAGTCCGGCACAGCTGCCCTCCGACCGGCAGAAACAGCGGATTTGCGCTGTGTCCAACGACGAACTCAGAGTCAGGCGGAGATCATCCGCCAAAGAGATACTTTGAAAAACCGTCTGCAATAAATGATAGCCGTCAGGCCGCCGGCCTGTAATTGTTAAAGTCCAGTTGATTTTAGCCGGGGCCCGGAGATTAAGAGTATTCATGAAAGAAGTTATCTCCTGCAAAATAGTATCCTTATCCGTTTCATTATAGCACAAATACCAATTATCTCATCTCTTCAATGAATTTTAACTCATTTCCAGAAAAGCTATCGCGAATGTTTTTTCAGGCGAACTCCCCTTCACAGCGCCGGGCATTATAGCCCCGCAGACATTCGTGTACATGACCCAACTGTTCATAGCAGATAAGCACCGTATAATCGTCCCCATCGTCCCCATCATCCCCATTCTTCCTCATACACCCATGAGCCTCTTGCAAAGCCGCTTGCAGCGCGTCCACCTCTGAAGACATAATCTGAACCCGGCTGCCTCCGACACTGGCCACCCCCTGCTTCATGAGATTTGCCACCTCGCCCGGCCGCCTCCCCCTCAAGTCCTCATCCTCTTTGATATAGACACTCTCAAACATCTCCCCGGCAATCCGGCCAAAATCCACAATATCCTCATCCTTACGATTGCCTGGCATCCCAATACACCCAATCCATCTGCGCGAATTGCCGACACCCCAGCGCACATGGTCTCCCGACGCATCATCCGGTTTCCTCCCTGTCTCTGCGCCTCCCAGCGCCTCGGTCACCGCCCGCAAAGCCGCCGGGTTATGAGCATAATCAAGAATCACCCGCAAGGGTTTGCTCTCCCCCTGTATAATCACATCCACAGAATAAGCTTCCCACCTGCCGGGATTGTGGATCCCGCTGAACTCCCGCAGCATACGAATAATAGAGCTGCGCGGCTGCCCCAACGCCCAAGCTGCTCCCACAGCAGCCAGCATATTTTCCACAACATACCCAGGCATCTGTACAGTGTCCTTTATGCTTTGCCCATTCGCAAGTATCCATGGCCCCCTTCCCATAGCCGTTTCCTCCATGCCACAGACATACTGCATCTCATTCCCTTGAGCCAGAACAATCTTATTATGTAACAACAGAACCCCTTTTCCCCCCACAGAAAGATGCCGCCTGATCCAACGATTATCAGAGTCCCGGCTAAAATAAATCACCGGCGTCCGCACAGTCCGCACAGTCCGCACAGTCCGCACACACTCCGCTACCTTGCGCGCCCCCTCATCATCAGCATTTAAAACCACATAGCCAGACTCACTCACCCTTTCCGCCACCAGAGCCTTGACCCTAAGCAAATCCGCCAGCGTCTCCACACCATATTCCCCCAAATGATCCCCTGTCACATTCGTCACCACCGCCACATCCGCCCAATCATATCCCAAACCCCCGCGCAAAATCCCTCCCCGGGCCGTCTCCAGCACAGCCGCCTCCACCCGGGGATGAGCCAAAACACAGCGCGCACTCTCCGGCCCCGTGCGGTCCCCATCCAGAATTTTTTCACCGTCCACATAAACCCCATCCGAACAGGTCAACCCCACCACACATCCACTCAAAGCCAACCCCTGGGCCACCATACGCGCCACCGTACTCTTGCCATTGCTGCCCGTCACCGCCACCACAGGAATACGCGCCTGCCCCTCCGGGAACAAAGACCCCACCAGCCTCTGGCCCAAACCCGACGGCAAATGCATGCGCAACCCCGGCGCCGCATTCACCTCAAGAATCTTGACCTTTTCCGTGTCAAACTCACAAATATCAGGCATCACCATATCCACCCCAGCCACACTCAACCCCAAACGCCGCACCGCATCTCCCGCCATACGCCTATACCCCTCATGGACAAGATCCGTCACATCCTGAGCCGTACCCCCCGTGCTCAAATTCGCCCCCGAACACACCACAACCTCACAGCCCTTTTCCGGAACCCTCTCCAAGCTCCACCCCCGGCAGGCCAAATCAAAAATCTCCGCCTGCCCCAGCTTCATCGCCGTCAGCATTTTTTCATGCCCGCTCCCCCGGGCCGGATCCCCGTTGCACGCCTCAACCAATTGAGCCACCGTCGAACATCCATCTCCCACCACCTTCGCCGACTCCTTCCGCGCCGCTGCCGCCAATACCCCGTCGATCATCAACAACCGATAATGCCGCCCTTCCACAAACTCCTCCACCAGCACATAGCGATTCACCGCCGCCGCCAAACGAAAAGCCCCCACAACCTGAGCCTCATCAGTCAACCCAATAAACACCCCGCGTCCCTGATTCCCCAAGCACGGCTTGATCACCACAGGCCGCCCCATTTTCCGAAAAAACTCCCGCGCCGCCGTCTCTGAACGCACCACAGTTCCTACCGGCACCGGCAACCCCGACTCCCGCAGGATTCTTCGGGTCAGTTCCTTATTCTGAGCCAGTTCCGTCCCCACACAAGAATCCCTCTCACTCATACTCGCCCTCATCCAACGGCCACGGCACCCATACCCCAGACGCATCAGACTATTTTGATACAGCCGTACAGGCACATTCATCTGACGGCAGCACTCCAGCACATGCTGGGTGGACGGGCCCGGGACAAATCGCTCAATCCCCTGCTCTATCCTCTTTACTATCTGGGAGACATACACTTCGTCCAAGTGACAATTCAGTATGGAAACCTCAGAAACCTCAGCTCCTTTGAACCTATTCAAAAGAGCGCACCCCTCCTGCAGGGCGATCAGCGCCGCTTCCCGGCACTCATACCCAATGACCACATCATAAATACGCCGCGGCCCATCCACAGCACGGGTTTTGCCGAACCCCACATCCTGGCCCGCCAGCCCCAAAAGCTCCAAAGCCACATGCTCCAAAATATGGCCCGCCAGCGTCCCCTCTTCCATCCTCTCCACAAAACCTCCTCTCTGCCCGCGGGAACATCGATGCTCCCCCAACCCCGGCAGACACTTGAGAAGCCTCTCCGTCACCTCAGGCCAGGAACGGCTATCTCCCTGCCCCCAAGCTGAAATATCTACCGTTGCCCGCGCCACACCACTGTAACTATAGATATTCGGCCCTTCTAAAAGAGAAAGATTTTTCAGGTACATGGCTTCCTCCAATGTATAATTCAGTCATCATAAACAGTGCAACCACTCTTATTTTTGCCAGTTGTCTTTACCTTAAATCACACCATAACAACAATACGTAACAACAATACTGGCTATCTTCTTTGAAACATTCATTGATATATTGACGATAATTTGTTACAATTCACAAGGTCTCGCTATAATCTTGCCAAGCCGGGAATTAAAACCATTCCGCTTTATGCTGTATTTTGCATTTAAATCAAACGAACAAAGGAATAAATCATCATGACAGGCACCATAACAGAGCTCGTAGGAAGAATCATAGGCATCTTCTTCATCCTCTTCATCGGCTACACCGCCGCCAAAATCAAATGGATCTCACCCGACTCCATGAAAACCCTCAACAAAATCCTTCTGAATATCGCCAGCCCCTGTCTCATCATCCACATCATGACCACTTTTGACATCCCGGAAGGAACGTGGGAATTAACCGGCTGGATTCTGGGTATTCTTATCATCATTTATATCGTCTCCACCCTCATTGGCTGGCTGTTTTCCAAGCAGTTCCGCGTCCCGTATGAAGAACGTGGTATTTATATGTACTCCTTAACCTACACCAACAACGGCTTCCTGGGATTGCCTATAGGGGCAGCCATTTTCGGCGCCGCCTCCCAAGGCTTCTTTTTGATGGTTCTGGGAAACCTGTTCACCGTTATGATCACCTTCTCCTTTGGCATCCTGACCGTCGCCCAAAACCACACCCCCAAACGCTCCCTCAAAGAAACCCTCAAACCCATGCTGAACATCCCCATCTGTTCAGGCTTACTGGGCATCGCCCTCATGCTCCTGAACATGAACGTTGATTTTCCTGAGGCGGCCAATCAGATATTCAATGTGTTCGATGGCGTCTTAGAGATGGTAGGCGATATGATGATCCCCCTGTCCATGCTCATTGTCGGCGCTCAATTAGCCGGCAGCCGCCCCCGGGACGTCCTTTTCGAAAAAAGATATTACTGGCTCACATTTCTCCGTTTGATCGCTATGCCCGGAATACTCTACCTTCTTTTAACCTGGCTCCACGTACCCCCCATGGCCACCTTCATCCTCGTGCTCACCGTCGCCCTGCCCTCAGCCGCCTTAGTTGTCATTTTCGCCCAGGAATACGGTAAAAACACAAAAAGCGCCGCCGAAATCGTCTTCATCACCACCCTCTTTTCCCTCATCACTCTCCCCTTGGCGCTGATATTCTTCCTGTCCCCGCTCATCAGTCCGTAGCAATCAGACACAAACCTTACCCATCGACTTTCTCGACTTTCGGCCAAAATCGCATTCATGTGTGAATTACACACAGCCAAACGAGCCACACTAACCCCAACATAGCCCACAAAAGCATCTTGCTTTAGGCTGCCATACCGGCAATAAGGGGCTGTAACCAAGAAACAGCTTGCCTTATCATATTTCAACAGGGGGTATTTTCACATGTCCGCACCACATTCTTTTTGGCTGCAAAACCCGCCCCAAGAATCCTATCCACCTTTACAAGGAGATGTAACCGCTGACATCTGCGTGATTGGCGGCGGCATCACAGGACTCACCACAGCCCTTCTTCTGCAGGAAGCCGATGTAGACGTCATCTTAATAGAAGCCCGCCAGATCGCCTCAGGCACAACAGGCCACACCACAGCCAAGATCACCTCCCAGCATGACCTCATCTACCACACCTTAATCAAACGCTACGGCCAGGAGTTGGCCGCTCAATACGCCGACGCCCAACAAACCGCCCTCGAAGAAATCGCCTCCCTCATCCAACGCCACAGCATCGACTGCGCTTTCGAACGGCAAAACGCCTATCAATTTACGGAACTCCCCCGGGGCGCCGCTGCCTTAGAGCGGGAATACCGCGCCGCCCTGCGCCTCAATCTCCCCGCCGAACTCCTGGACTCAGCCCAGCTCGGCCCCCTCAACCTGCCCTTCAAACCCCATCAAGCCCTGCGCTTCACCAACCAAGCCCATTTTGACCCCGTCGCCTACACCCGCGCCCTCGCCCGGATCTTTATCGGACTCGGCGGTCAGATCTTTGAACAAACGCGCGCCCAAGAAGTCCTGCCCGGCGAAGTCGTCCACGGGAACGGACGCATCTCTGCTCCCCATATTATCGTCGCCAGTCATTTCCCCATCCGCAGCATCCCCGGCTGGTATTTCGCCCGCCAGTACGCCCACCGCTCCTATTGTCTCGCCTTGGACGGCACAGACCCCTTCGAAGGCATGTGGCTCTCCATCCACAAACACGGCAAATCCTTACGCATGCATGGTAATACCCTGCTGCTGGGCGGCGTTGACCACATGACCGGACATCAGAACCACCGAAGCCATTATGCGATTTTACGCACCTATGCCCAAACCCTGTATCCCCAAAGCCGCGAAATCGCTTATTGGTCCGCTCAGGACGGCATCGCCGCCAACAGCGTTCCGTATATCGGCAGCTTCAGCGACCTTCTTCCCGGCGTCTGGGTCGCTACCGGCTTCGCCAAATGGGGCATGACCAATTCCATGACCGCTGCCATGATCCTGCGAGACTCCATCCTGGAATACACAAATCCATGGCAAAATATTTTCTCCCCCAAACGTCCCCCCACCTTAGATTCCGCCTGGATCACCCTAAGCAGCGGCGCCCGCACCGCAGCCAATTACGCAGCCTGGCCCTTTTCACGCCAGCCCGTCTGTACCCATTTGGGCTGCCGCACACATTTTCAGACAGAAGAAAGAACCTGGGAATGTCCTTGCCACGGCTCGCGCTTTGACGCTTCCGGTGTTCCCATTGACGGCCCCGCCACCAAAAATCTGGATCTCGGCCCATAGCTGGGAGCTGGGCGAGGCGTGACTTGAGTGCATTGCAAATATTTTTTTCCCCAAAACATTGCCGCCAACTTTCCATCAAGGTACAATAAGCATATGCTGATACAATCAGAAACCCTATACTGATACAATCAGACATAACACAGAAGATATACTCAAGAGGTGAACTCAAGAAAGGAAGTTGATTATGGCTTTTAAAGGCGGCAACATGAACCAGATGCTCAAGCAGGCTCAGAAACTCCAGCAAGACATGCTCAAAGCGAAAGAAGAGGCCGAAAGCCGTACTGTAGAAGGAACCTCCGGCGGCGGCGCCGTCCAGGTGACTGTCAGCGGCAGCCTCGAACTTCTCGAACTCAAAATCGACCCCGCAGCCGTTGACCCCGACGATTTGGAGATGCTTGAAGATTTGGTCAAGGCGGCTGTCAATCAAGGCATCCAAAATGCCCAAAAAATGGTCGAGGACGAAATGGGCAAACTTACCGGCGGGCTCAACCTGCCCGGATTATTCTGACACGAGACTATGGATCTTTTCTATTACCCCGAGCCTCTGTCCGATCTGATCACCGCTCTGGCGCGCTTACCGGGAATCGGCCCAAAAACAGCGGCTCGCCTCTCCTTTTATCTTTTACAAAACCAGGACGACGCCACCACCCTGTCCTTGGCTGTTGACGCTGCCCTGAAACAGATCCATTCCTGCAGCGTCTGCGGCAATTACACCGCTGCCGATCCATGCGTCATCTGTTCCGGCGCCAAAAGAGACCGCAGCCTGATTTGTGTTGTCGAGCAGCCCCGGGATGTGGTGGCTTTGGAGCGCACCGGCGAATATAAGGGGCTTTACCATGTTCTGCACGGCGTGCTCTCCCCCATCGACGGCATCGGCCCCGAACAGCTCAATATCCAGACCCTGCTCAAGCGCCTTGAGGGCATTGAAGAGGTGGTTGTGGCTGTCAACCCTACCATTGAAGGGGAAACCACAGCCCTCTATCTTTCCCGTTTGCTGAAAAATCTTGACATCAGCGTCACACGCTTGGCCCGCGGTCTGCCCATGGGCGCGGATCTGGAATATGCCGATGATATCACCATTGCCCGGGCTTTGGAGGGGAGACGGCAGATCTGAGAGCGCTCACAAACATGCAGCGTATCCTGTTTAAGGTTTAAGGAGTGAAATATGGAAAGTAACTACTTCGTTGCCCTTGCTTATGAAGCCAGCTTTGACCAGCCTGATGAGTTGCTCGAAGAAGTTGGTGTAAAGAATCCCTTACCGATTCTACATGCTCGTAATTGACCGACCGGGTGGCAACCTTGCCGCCCGAAAATCACTCCAACCCAAGCAAAGAAACAGATCCAAAGACAAGGCAAAGGGAATTAAAATGTTAAAACAAGAAGGTCAAAGAAATAATACAGAGAGCTTTATTCAAGCTGAAATATATAAAGATAAATTTAATGAACTCTTAAGTAATAGTAAGGTTTTTCATATTATGCTATGCAATGACATAGTGCTCCGTATCAATCGTGTCAATGCTCATTACAAATGTTATATTAATATGCGGAACAAATATTCAATGAAGGAAATGCGCAATGATTTGGGACAACTAGAGGATTCTCTTATTGCTGAAGAAATTATATATCATATAAGGAAAGCGATTGACGAAATGATTTATTCCCTTTGGATGGATAAAGTTGGAGTCTTAAATATTGACAACAATCAGTTTAAACCCATAGATTCTATTGGTAAATATCTAAATCAAAATACTAAAATACTGGATGAATTTGACGAGTACTTGGAGTTTCTTAACGAGATAAACATTTTGTCAAATTCTTATAAGCATTCTATTAATACTTTTTCTCATATAGAAACCGATTTGAGTAGTGATAATGAACCTCCATCATTTGGCACATATGCTATAAGAGAAGCGGATTCTGATGTATCAATTCTTCAGGATGAATTACTAAAGATGTTAGAAATAATATTCCATAAATTTCTATCCTTGATTTAAAGAAATGTAGTGCAGGAAAATCTCTGCATATTTACTTGCCGCAGTCCTCCCAGCGGATCATGCCGACTGGAATTGCGGCTTGGATTGAACCGCTTTTTTGTCTCTTTGTCAAGCCCTTTTTTGAACTTCTTTTGAACTTCAATTTCATTATTCATGTTACGGAAACTTATGACAATGTTCCAGTCATCACTTCCAATAGAATCAAAAACATCTATGATTTTCTCAGTATCGAATAATTCTTCCTCGTCAAAGGGCACAATGACTTTATTTCTGTCATACCCCACATAGTCTGCCAAATCAACGATACCCGCATAAGCCCAGTGGATCTGAAATCTGGGCCAGGTCTTATTCATAAGCTCCAGAAATGCTCTGCGCAGAGGAATATCATAGCAAATATCCTCGCCGCCAAACCACAGCAGAACCTTCTTGTCCAGATCAATAACCGCCCCACCTTCACACCATGTAGTATCAAGCCAGCAGTCATCCTCCTGCTGTTCATGATCTCTGAAAAACTGAACAGCTTTATCAATACCCCAAAACAAATCAGAATCCAAGCTGTTCGCACACCAATGATCATAGTATAGTTCTCGTTCGTTATTTTCGACAATGATTAAATTTGCACACTGTCCCATGCCCTCAGTCCATCCCATAATATTGAATTTAATAGTTGTTTTTCATTCGAACCGCCCTGTGCTGAGGGGTGGTGTTTGTACAATGGGAAAAGATATACTGTGTCCTGTTTGCGAGAGCTATGTTTTTGAAGAAGAATTTAATTTATTCAAAATATTCAGGAATTGACTCTCGTGTTGATGGATATAAAATTGCGGAGGAATTGAGTAAGGCACGTCATGAATATGTTCACAAAATGAAAGCGCTGAAAGAAGGATAAGGATTTAATCATATGCGAAACAAGCAGCGCGGCCACTTTTGCAAGGTGTGCGGTGAAAAGAAGGCAAACGAGAAGTTCTCCGGCAAAGGCCACGCGGCACACATCTGTATGTGAAAAAGATAATCACGTTCTATAATCAGATGCACGATGCTCCGCAAGAATTGTTTTGGTCGCTAATGGAATTTTTCATAATCTATATATGGATTACATGCATTGAGGAAATCAAGAATGATATGGGTTTCCATAAATAAAAGTTGATGAATCAAGTCAGAACGAATATAATAAAGAAAGTAGGGTAAGTAGGGATCTGGCGAGTTCTAAAGGAGGATTACAAAATGGCAGAGGTGATAGTAGATAATGCAAAGGTGATAGTAGATAATGCAAAGGTGATGGCGAAGGGGCAGATAACTTTGCCAAAAGAAATTCGCTCAGCACTTGGTGTCAGCACCGGCGACCGCGTGACACTTATCAAACAGGATGATCAAGTCATCATGATGAACTCCGCCGTCTATGCCATGAAGGTGTTACAACAAGCTATGAAGGGCGAAGCGGAAAAAGCTGGCCTTGATTCCGAAGAGAGCGTAGCGGACATGATTATGAAGATGCGTATCGAGGAAAAAGAATGAAATGTATGCTGGATACAAACATTCTCGTTTCTGCAGCACTTTTTCCGGGAAGCATCTCTGCCATGGCGTATATGAAAGCAGTCACCCCGCCTCCATGCCTTCCTTCCTCAACAGGCCCGCCTGTTCGGCCAAACCGCGTACAATGGCCAAATATTTCTCTTGATCCGGTGTCAAAAAGGTGATGGTGATACCGAAGCGGTCCGACAGAGAAAGCTTTTCCTCCATACCAAAAAAGCCGCCACAACTGTATTACCACTAAGCTGTGACAGAACATTGAGCTGCGGCAGCGCCAGGCGGAGCCTATGTAATTGTTTTAAATATATATCTACCATACAATCTCACAATTGGGCAAATCTTTCTTTAAGTCCTGCTTTTGGGCTTCACTGAATTTGATGCTGTTATTTTCCAAGTTAAGGTATGTAAGGTTTGTCAACGATTTCAGAGGTGTGAGGTTACTGATTTTGTTGTAGCTCAAGGTAAGTGATTTCAACCCCGTCAATGATTTCAGAGGAGTGAGATCACTAATGTCGTTAATAGGCAAAACAAGACGTTCCAAATTTGTTAACGATTTCAGAGGTGTGAGGTTACTGATTTTGTTATTGTTCAAAGCAAGCGTCTTCAGCCCTGTCAGCGACTGTAGAGGAGTAATATCACTGATCTTATTCTGGATTAAATTCAAATCCGTCACATTTTCCGGAATTTCCCTATTTTTAACCATAGCGGCCAATTTCGCATTATCTATACCTTTGTCGAAGAAGCTGATGGCAACTGATTCTGCCCCCTCAAGAACAATTTCATCCACAGGTTCCTTTGCGGTTGATTCTTTTAAAAAAGTTCTATCAACAAAGAGTCCATTCTTGAAAATATAGGCATAGGTTACTTTTTTAGATCCTTTTTCTCCTTTTTGTTGGACTTTTGTGGTGTTAGGAACAACTTCAGTGCTCTCCTTCTTGAGGATCTTAAAATCAATCTCTTCCGTTATGACATACGTTCCCTCAACAATGACAGTAAGATAAGGCTCCATACTCTCTGGTTGTTCAGGAGAGGGGCTCTTGCCGCTGATCAAGGTTTGCCGCGCCTCTTGCTCGTCCTTTATTTCACGACTCTGAACAGGGATCGCGACGATTTCTACGGTTTCTTCAAAGGTCGCTGTGGGGGATGAGGCTGCTGTGCTGCCCTGGGGGACGGAAAGGTCAATATAATACGCTTTGATTTCTTCTAACACAGTTCTGGCTTTTTCTTCATTGGATAAGACGATGTCACTCTGTCCATTAATGCTAATCCCATATCCTGTTACTTTTTGCACGCTGTTCAGTAACCCAGGGAATAAGTAAATGACAGCCGCCATAACGGCCAATACCCCTACAACGCTTAACGCGGCAAGGGCCGCGATTCTTTTTGTTTTGTCAGAACGGAAGGCGGCCGGCTTTATAGAGGGCCTCGTGTGCGGAGAGATAACAGTCTCCTGTTCGCTGACAGCTTCTGGTGTCTTCGCCCCATCCCCTTTCTTAGGGAGGCCCGCACCAGTGTGACAATGTTGTGCCACGGATTCCAACGCTTCGCGCATCTCTGTAGGGCTGGCGAATCGATCATGACTGTCATAGGCGCAGGCTTTCAAGATCACCCCATTAAGCTGAGAGCTGATCCCTGTAAGTGGCGGAATGGGATCCCCATTGATACGTTTTTGCAAGGCTTGATCACGGTGACTGGGGAATATGGGATCAGGATAATCGGGCAAAAATGGAGTCCTGTATCGGTTCAGAAGGGTATACAGGACAATGCCCAGACCATATATATCCACGCCGGCTCCGTATTTCGACCCTTTGAAGACTTCCGGGGCCATATAGGCGGAGGTTCCTTTCTTGGATAAGCCGTCCATGGTGTGTTCCATCTGCCGGGCTATGCCAAAGTCTCCCAGCTTGTAGTCGCCATGCCGGGAAACAAGTATGTTATTGGGTTTAATATCCCGGTGGATGATATTTTTCTTCGCGCACAGCTCTAAAGCCCGGCAAATATGTATACCGAGTTTGACAGTTTCTGCGGGTGACAGGGGAGTCTTGGCGACATGATCAGAAATACTTGTTAAGAGTTCCATTCGGATCAGGATATCCCACCCCAGCTCAGGGATTCGTGATCCCCTTTTAGATGATCGATCAAGGGGCAGCGCCAGGTATTCGGGGGAGGTTTTGTCGATAACTTTGTGATCTTCGAAGCTGACAATATGGCTGTTGCCACTGAACTCGCTCATCAGGTTTATTTCCCGGATAATGTCTGATACCTGCGTCTGGAAGATTTTGCGTCTTAACGCGACATCCAGCCCTTCGGCTTCCATCTGCTTTATTTCCGCTTGGTCATGGGGAATTGATACGATTTTCAATGCCGAATAGTAGGTTTGACCATACTCCTGCCGACGGATCCGATAGACTTTGCCAAAGGCGCCTTCACCAATTGGAGAGTCAATATACCAAGAGCCCCATAGAGGTTCATAGCACTTGATATCTTTCAGCCCGGGCCGGTCAGCCCAAGATTCCGGTTTGGGCTGATTGGCCTGGTTATTCTTCAGCTTATTATTATCTGACATTGCGATTCTCCCCCCCGGGCTATTGCGGCGCCTTCGCAAGCGTATTCAGACTTCCTCACGGACCACCACAACATCAGCTCCAAAAATCTCCACCGCCTTCTCCACCATATCCAGGTTCTCTAATCTGGTGGAGTCTGTCCTTTGTTTGGAAGATTCACCTGGTAACGGCTTCCCGGGCTCTGCACTGTGAGACGGCTTCTCAGACTGCCGCGCTTTCCCAGGCTTTTGCTTCTCAGCATCCACCTTCCGGGACTCTTTTTTCCGGGGAGCCGACCCAATACTTCCTTCAACAGGCACATCCTGCCCCATGATCTCCCGCACAGCCGTAACCAGAATCTTTTTATTGACTTCCTGGTTCAGCATCTCGCAATGAAAGGCATAAGCAGACGGAAACATAATCCGCAGCTTTCCCTCAGCAAAATACGGTTCCCCCGCCAGCAAAAAAGCATGCACCGGCCGGCTGCGGCGGCGTATCAGCTCCACAATATCTTCCCAGCTCTTCGGTGTAAATTGTAGTGCAGTATTCGTTTCTGTCACCTTATTCTGTAAGCTTCCTTTCTCCTGTGGCCGGTCAGCCTCCTTCCCCGGTCGGGTTATCACTCCACCCAGTCGGTCAGGCCGGGTAGCCCTCTCAGTCGCGGGACCCTCTCTCCCCTCTCTCCCCTCTCTCCCCGATCTCCCGGAACCCTCCCCCTGCCGGCTCTCATTCTCCGCGTAAATCGCCTGCACCAACACCATTTCCACAGCCAAACGGCCATTGGGAGCATACTTCAGCTCCGCTTCTCCCTTTAAGAGGATATGTATCCATGTCAAAACCCGTGTCAACTCCGCCGCTTTCGCCTGCCTCCCGAGACGGTTCAGCGCCTCCGGCGCCCGAGGAGACAAACTCCTGCCAGAAGTTTGATTACCCCCCGCCAAAAAAATCATCATATCCCGCAAATAATCCAGCAACTCCCGCAGAATCTGACGAGGATCCCGGCCCAAAGCCATATTCTCATCCATCCGCCCCAGCACCTCTGCATAATCCCCCGCCAGAAGACCCTCCACCAGATCCGCGCTGCCACTCTCGCCCATCATCCCCAGCTGCCGCAAAACATCCTCAGCCCCAAGACGCCCCTCCTGGTTCAAACATTGATCCAGCATACTCAGCGCGTCCCGCAGCCCCCCCTCACTTTTAAGGGCAATAATATGCAGCGCCCCCTCCTCCACGTCCCGCCCCATGGCCCGGCAAACCCGGCGCAATCTCTCCTCAATATCCGCCAAAGCAATCCGGCGAAACTCAAAATGCTGGACCCGCGACAAAATCGTTGCCGGCACACGATGAGCTTCCGTCGTCGCCAAAATAAACACCACACCCTCCGGCGGATCCTCCAGCGTTTTAAGCAACGCATTAAAAGCCTCCGTCGTCAGCATATGAACCTCGTCAATAATATACACCTTATATCTGCCGCCCGCCGCGGCCAAACGCACCTTTTCACGCAGATCCCGAATCTCATCAATCCCCCGGTTAGACGCCGCGTCAATCTCCGCCACATCCATAGCCACACCCTGATCAATCTCCAGACAGAACCCGCACTTATTGCATGGCTCACTCCCCTGCCCCTGGCGGTTCTCGCAGTTCAAAGCCTTCGCCAGCAAGCGGGCCACTGTGGTCTTTCCCGTCCCCCTGGGACCGCTGAAAAGATAGGCGTGAGCCACCTTGTTCTGCTGTAAAGCATGAGAAAGGGTTTGGCACACATGCTCCTGTCCCACCATATCAGCAAAAGTCTGCGGCCGCCATTGACGGTAGAGCGCCCTATACATTGTGATCTGTCCTTCCATCCTTCTATCTTTGCGAATAAAACCTCAAATATCTACACATAAAAAGATGGCCCTATCTCCAAGCTGAAATATCAACTTCGTTGAAGTATCACCTTGATAAATAAAGCCATGCACCCTGCATCGAACCGAAATCCCCAAGCGTTACCCGAGAGTTGACGCTCTCCCCCAGCACCCTCGCGGCACACAGAACCTGCTCCTTAGTGCTGCTTCCGTCAAGACCTGACACGATTCGGAGAAGCCTGTTGCGCGAGACCAGAGTGTCAACACGCCGAACACCCGGACAGACCCCGAAGACCCGGCCCTCAACAAGGGAATTCCACCCCGCTATAGCGGATTGCGGGCAACAAGGAACCGCTACCTCCCCATGTAGCATGGCCATGTATAGTATAACATTTCCGACTTGCAAAGTAAAATAGCCGCGAAAAGCAGTTTTCAAGGATTTTCAACGAAACATGGCGCAAGCACTCAAGCATCGAATGTAAATAGTCAACGGCATATCGCCAACAGCAAACTATCAGAGCAAGCACCTGCCGCCAAAAAGGCAAGGAATAATGTCAAAGTTATTTAGTACCTTACAAACGTAAAGCGTCAATAAAAAACAAGAAAATCCAATACTGACCACTAACTACTGATCACTGACCACTTGCGGGCAAAGCCCGCATTAGTCCCCTACCCCGCCAGCAGCGTCAGATCTCCCAAGCATCCCAATACCGCCACACACCGACTGAGCAAAGCCAGGCGGGCCTGTTTAACCTTCGGATCAGGATCCATAATCATGACCGCATCAAAAAGCGTCTCAATATGAGCCACACTCTCCATGCCCACATCAAAAGCCCCCACATAGTCATCCTTGTCGAGACAGGCGTTCACCACAGATTCCGTACGCTCCAGAACCCTTAGCAACGTCCTTTCCGCCTCATGAGTCAGCAGCGCCGCCTCCTCGCGAGTCAACAATACCGCGCCGCCCTCCCAAGATCCCTTCTCACTCAAAGACCCCTTCCCGCCCCGAAATTCCTTGCGGCTCAGATTCACACAGCGCGTATAGCCATTAAGAAACCGCACAAAATCAGGCCGTTCCCGGCACTCACTCAGAGCGCGAACCTGCTGGGTCAAGCTGCGCAACCCCTTGCGCGATAAGCAGATATTCCCGTATGGATACTCCGCCCGCGCCAGCGCAGCATCCGCCGCATCATAAGATACCACAGTTGAAGACACAAGCTTTCCCTGCCCTTCCAGCCAGGCATACCGCACCCGCTGCAGACAAAACTCTTCCACAGCCATCATCCATTGCGTTTTGTCCATTGCACCTTGCGTCTCGCCAAGAACCCCCTGCTCCGCATACCCATCACACGCCAGTTCCACCAGCTCCGCCAATGAACTCTGCACGCCCGTCTCCTCATCCATCAACAGAGCCACCATCCCCTGAGCCTGACGGCGCAGCGCAAAAGGATCCTGAGATCCCGTCGGCTGAATTCCCGCGCCAAAAAATCCCGTCAATGCATCCAGCCTGTCCGCCAAACCTAAAATCCGGCCCACCCGGGACCGGGGCAGTTCATCCCCCGCCGCCCGAGGCAGATAGTGCTCCCGGATCGCCAAGGCCACCTCATCCGAATCCCCTTGAAGACTCGCATAATAGCCGCCCATAATCCCCTGCAGCTCCGGAAAATCATAGACCATCTTTGTCACCAGATCCGCCTTGGCCAGCAACGCCGCCCGATCCACGCCTATCTTAAGCCCTTTCGCCTGAGACCTTCCTTGAGACCTTCCCTGAGATTTTTCCTGACCCTCTTCTTGCCCCGTTTTCTCTGAGTCCATTATATCAGGGCCTCCGTCAAAAACCATCCTCTCCGCCAATGCCCCAGCCAGGCGGCGCAGCCTCTCCACCCGCTGCCCCACACTGCCCAACTTATCATGATAGCCCACGCCATCCAAATCCCGTACATAATCCTCCAGACCCCTGTTCGCATCCTCCCGGTAATAGAACGCCGCATCCTCCAAACGCGCCTTGAGCACCCTCTCATTGCCCCGGATCACCACATCCAAAGCCTCTTCTCCCCCATTGCGCACTCCAAAAAACACAGGCAGCAGCCGACCCTCACCGTCCCGCACCGGAAAATACCGCTGATGCTGCTTCATCGGCGTTGTGATAACCTCCTCCGGCAAAGCCAAATACCGCGCATCCACCTTGCCGCAAAACACCGTCGGATGCTCCACAATATGAACAATCTCCGTCAGCAGCTCCTCATCCACCTCAGCCTTACCACCCACAGAACGCTCCAGCTCAGCCATCTGCGCTAAAATCAAGCTTTTCCTCTCCTCCTGATCCGCCACCACCCCGGCAGCTCTCAGAACCTCAATATAGTCATCTCCATGGCGCAAGGAAACATCCCCGCCCAATGTTCTATGTCCGCGCGTTATGTTTCCCGCTGTCAGCCCCGCAAACTGAAAAGGCACCCCCCGCTCCCCATAAAGAGCCACCAGCCAGCGTACCGGCCGGGCAAAACGCAGCGTCAGCTCCCCCCAGCGCATAGGCTTAGGAAAAGTCAGCCCCCCTATGACCCGGGCCATCAAATCCGGCAGCAACACCTCTGTCGGCTGCCCCACTCTGCGTTTGTGCGCATACACATACTCCGTGCCATTCAGCTCTCTCTTAAAAATATCTTCCTCTGTCACGCCCTGACCCCGCATAAACCCCTGCAATGCCTTCGTCGGCGCTCCCTGGGCGTCATAAGCCGCCTTGCAACTAGGTCCCTTAACCTCCTCCATAAGATCCGGCTGCTGCCGGGGCAACCCCCGAACCCACAGCGCCAACCGCCGCGGCGTCACAAAAGCACGCAAGTCCTCATAGGACAACCCCCACTCCGCCAACACCTGACGCGCCTGCCCCGCCACCTGTTCCGCTGCGCTTCCCGCAAATTGAGCCGGCAGTTCCTCCATACCAATCTCCAGCAGGAAAGTCTCCGACGCCTCTTCTCTTGCCCTCATTCCGGCAATTACACTCCCCTTATTGTCTTGTACTTGGTTGTCTTGTACTTGGTTCTCCATTTTATGCCCCACCTCATTTGTGTAATTTTTTGCCTATTTCCATTGTAGTATAAGGAAAATTTATACATTTTTCTGGTAGGCTCTTCCTTATGAAACATTCTTATACCGGCTCATCTCTGTTCCAAGTTTTGGATTGCTGCACTAGTGTGACATGATCACTTCACTTTGTCAATACAGAAGCTTACCAGATTGACAAACAGACCTGTTTCCGACATCGTAAGAACAATAATTCCTTTGACCTGACAGGACCAATAAGATATAATAAACATATCAAATTCACTTGCCATAGGAGGTCTGATATGGACATCTCATTATCCACATTAAAGGAAAATCCTGCAAAGTACTTTGAACTCGCAAAAAGCGCCGATGTGATTGTCACAAAGCGTGGTAAGCGGATCGGGCGAATCGTCAGCGAAGAAAAAGCCTCAAAATCAGACAAACAACAGGCGCTTGAAGCCCTGATCGGTTCCGTCCCATTTCCGTCGGAATACAATGATCCCAACCACGATCCGGATTACGAACTTCTGCGCGACGCCGCTTACAAAGATCGGGAGCTGTTGCGATGAAAGTAATGATTGACAGCAACATCGCAATTGACGCGCTCAGACCCAACCCGGATTTTGAAACAGATGCCAGGAAGGTTTTCCGGCTCATTTGGGAGGAGAAAATCACACCCTATATGTGTGCGAACAGTCTGACAGATATCTTTTATATTCTGCAAAAGGTACAAGGCGCAGAAAAAACCAAAGACACACTCCGCAACCTCATAACTGCTATAAACATTGCGCCATTGACGGAAAACGACTGTGCCGACGCGCTCATCTTACCCATGACCGACTTTGAAGACGCGATCATTGCCGTGTGTGCCCAAAAAATCAATGCAGACTATATTGTTTCGCGTGACGAGAAGTTCATCAAGGCAGGAACCGAGGTTGAGGTTATCACACCAAAACACTTGATTAATATGATTTAGCCAGGCAGTCAGGCAGTCAGGCAGCCATCATGCCATATTCCAAAGATCAACTTGGTTTCTCCGATTTTCTTAAAAGAGGAAACCCCAACTCCTCACGCTGCTGCAAATACGCCTGGGCACACATCCGCGCCAAATTGCGCACCCGGCCAATAAACGTCGTCCGCTCCGCCACACTGATCGCCCCCCGGGCCTCCAGCAAATTAAAACAATGGGAACACTTCAGCACATAATCATACGCCGGCAGCACCAGCGCCGCCTCACAAACCCGCTGAGCTTCCTTCTCATACATATCGAACCAAATCCTGAGCGCCTCCACATCAGCCACCTCAAAGTTATACCGCGAATACTCCTTCTCATTATGCAGATAGAGATCCCCATACCGTATCCCTGGGGCCCACTCAATATCAAACACACTTTCCCGCCCCTGGATATACGTCGCCAGCCGTTCCAACCCATACGTAATCTCAGCACTGACAGGCAAACAGTCAATCCCGCCGCACTGCTGAAAATACGTAAACTGCGTAATCTCCATGCCATCCAGCCAAACCTCCCAGCCCAGCCCCCAAGCCCCCAGCGTCGGCGACTCCCAATTATCCTCCACAAAACGAATATCATGTTTCGCCGGATCAATCCCCAAGCTTTCCAAGCTCTCCAAATAAATCTCCTGCACCGTATCCGGTGACGGCTTCAGAATCACCTGATACTGAAAATAATGCTGCAAACGATTCGGATTTTCCCCATACCGTCCGTCCGTCGGGCGCCGTGACGGCTCCACATACGCCACATTCCAAGGCTCCGGCCCCAAAGCCCGCAAAAAAGTTGCCGGGTTCATTGTTCCCGCGCCTTTTTCCAAGTCATAGGGCTGAACAATCAAACATCCCCGCTCCCCCCAAAATTGGTTCAAACGCATCATCAAATCTTGAAAATACAACATGTCACTCCTTTGTCTCCTTACAAAAAATAATAGTATTATACAGGATCCTTCAACGGAAGTAATCTCGAAAACAAATTATAAATCTTCTCTTCCTCACTCAATATCTTTTTCTCATGATTCGGATCCGCAAACACGCATATCCTCATCGCAATTAATTGTCTCCAGAAAAACGTAGAAAAGGTCTCAATATCAAAAGTTTTCCTCAACCTTCCTATTTCGATAGCATAATTAAGCCATTTCTTTAAATGCGCCATATCCTTCCCGTACCAATCATTCCGAAAGAAGCGACTGGCCTTTTCATCACTATACACCCTCATTAAGACAATCTTGGCCAGGAGAGACATTCTAACAGCCTTTTTTTTAGTCGTTTTTTCCTTAATTTCGAAAGTCCCGTCGGACAAAGCTCGCAGAACCTCCAGAGCCGAATCCTTTTCAACTTTTTCCTTTATGAGGTGGTCAGCACTCCTATTGTCAAGTCTATGTATGCCAAAATAGTGATATAGCATATCCAGCAACTCCTCCTTGCTGGCAAAATAGTTATATAGCGAAGAAACTTGAATTCCTACCTCTTCAGCTATACTCCGCATACCGACAGCCTCAAACCCCTTTTGAGCGAAGAGCTTGACCGCCACATCAAAAATACGTTCCTTTGTCCCTTTGAGTTTAAGGGTGGCCATATCACACCTCCAACGCTGACTTCTCCAATGCTAACACTCCTCCAATGCTAACACTCCAACATTAACACTCCTCCAACATTAACACTCCTCCAACGTGACACGAGCTATCTTTCCATCCCGAAAATCCTTCAGCAGGATGTGTGCTATTTTGACATCATCTACCTCACCCCCGCCAATCAAGCAGCCGCGCCGATGCCCCAACATTTTCAGGGAAATCTCCTGGGCCTCCTGCCCGCCATAACGGCCCAATTCTTGGGGATAACAAGTTTTCAACCATTCCAACAACCATAAAGCCAGCTCTTCCACATCAAAAGTCTCATCGCGAATGGCTCCTGTAACCGCCAAACGCCGACCAGCCTCCTGATCCTCGAATTTCGGCCACAACATCCCCGGCGTATCCAGCAAATCCACCCGCTCATGTACACGTATCCATTGACTGTCCCGTGTCACGCCAGGTTTGTTCCCTGTCTTGGCCCGCGCTCCAGCCGTCAGCCGGTTGATCAGACTGGACTTACCAATATTCGGAATTCCCACCACCATAACACGAACCGCGCGGGGACGCACACCCTTCTGTGCCAGCGCTTTCATTTTCCCAGCCAGAAGCAGCTCAATCTGAGGCACAATCTTTTTCATGCCCAATCCCGTCGAAGCACTGACCGCCAGAGTTGTACTTTCCAGCACAAGCTTGCTGCGCCAGCGGTCAGTCTTCTGCGCATCGGCCAAATCCGCTTTATTAAGCAGCAAAATCTTGGGTTTCTCCCCTATGAGGTCGCACAACAGCGGATTGCGGCTGCTCATAGGCAAACGCGCGTCGGCGACCTCCAAGACAATATCCACCCAGCGCAGTTGGTCAATAAGCTTTTTTCTTGTCTTAGCCATATGGCCTGGGAACCACTGAATATCCATAGTCAGCTCACTTTTATCATGCGGATTAACAGAAAGGATAAAAATGCGAGTTCTTCGCATTTTTATCCTTTCTAACTAAGCCCCTTAGTTACAGTCCCTTACGCAAAGGACATGTTCCTGCGAAAGGATATGCGTTCCACACAAGCCCTTTAACGGTTAACGGCGCTCACGAATACGAGCGGCTTTACCCGAAAGGCCGCGTAAGTAATACAGCTTGGCACGGCGCACAATACCCCGCCGGGCAACTTCAATTTTGTCAAGGCGTGGAGAATGCAGCGGAAAAGTTCTCTCAACGCCCACCCCATTAGACACGCGACGCACCGTGAACATTTCGCGCAGGCCATCGCCCCGCATTTTGATCACCACGCCCTCAAAGACCTGCACACGTTCCCGAGTCCCTTCCACAATACGGACATGAACACGAAGCGTATCCCCAGGACGAAACGAGGGAAGATCCTTCTTCATCTGTTTCTCTTCAATCATACGGATATAATCCATCTGGTTCCCTCCTTCCTTGCCTAGATGTTCATGAAAGTCATTCAGCGGAACATCCGTTTTCACGCTTAAGTAGTCTATCACATTGCTTTAGAGAAATCAAATTCTATTTCTGATATAATAAAATCACAGAAAGGAATGATCGTAAGAATGACAGTTGAGCGCGCCCCACTTAACGATATGAGTAGAAATCAAGAATGCTGGTGTGGCAGTGGCCACAAGTATAAAAAATGCCATCAGGAAATCGACGACCTGATATCCAGGTATGCTGCCAAAGGCTATGCAACACCACCCCGTTCCCTCTTAAAAACGCCATCACAAATACAAGGAATCCGGGAAAGCAGCAAGCTCAATATAGGAATCCTCGACTTTATCAGCGGCCACATGAAAGCAGGCGTCAGCACACAAGAGCTGGATCAGCTTGTTTCCCAAAAGACAAAGGAGCTTGGCGGAATTCCTGCCCCCCTTAACTACAAAGGATACCCGAAAAGCGTCTGTATCTCCATCAATAATGTGGTCTGCCACGGCATCCCCTCTGGCCGTGATATTTTGCAAGACGGAGACATTGTCAATGTGGATGTGTCCACTCTTTACAACGGATTCTTCTCAGATTCTTCCCGCATGTTCCTCATAGGCCGCGTATCTGCCGACAAGCAAAAACTTGTCACCGTCGCCAAAGAATGTGTTGAACTCGGGATACAACAGGTTCGCCCCTGGAGCTTTCTCGGCAACATCGGCCATGCGGTCAAGACCCATGCCAGAAAAAACGGGTACTCCGTCGTAAAAGATATAGGCGGTCATGGCATCGGCTTACAATTTCACGAAGATCCTTGGGTAAGTTATGTCACAAGGGCCAAAACAGGCATGGTGTTGGCGCCGGGACTTGTCTTCACCATAGAACCCATGATCAACATGGGAACCGCTAAAGTCGTCGTTGATAAACAGGATAACTGGACTGTCTCTACAGCAGATGGCAAGCCTTCCGCCCAGTGGGAAAGTATGGTTCTTGTCACCCCGGACGGCTGTGAGGTGTTAACGTATTAAAACAGGTTACCGCCCATATAACTTCCTTCCCACAAACCTCGCCACCCTATAAACAGGTCCCTCCAGGGCTCGCGTCACCTGCTTAAGCTCATGGCGGACAGCAATATTTTGCGGGCAATGGCGTTCACAACGCCCACATTGGGTGCATCGCGACGCATTCATGGGGATCTCCTTAAAGCTGGTCTGCATAAGATATCCCTTAAGACCAGAAAACTTGCTTTCAATGCGTATGCTATTATAACAGGAAAAACAGGTGGGAATATCAACCCCTGCCGGACACGGCAGGCAATATCCGCATCCTGTGCAGGGCACCAGGATCGTCTCATTGAGAATGGCGCGGACTTCATCAAAAAGCGCCAAGTCTTCATCGCTGAAGGTGTCTGCCTCCGCCTGCGAGGCCACACGAATATTTTCCTCAATCATAGCCAGAGAATTCATACCCGATAATACCGTTGTCACTTCCGGATGGTTCCAAACCCAGCGCAAAGCCCACTCCGCCGGGGAGCGCTGCACAGACGCTTTTTCCCAGATATCATAGACCTTCTTGGGCAGATGGGTCACCAGTTTGCCGCCTCTGAGGGGTTCCATAACAACAACGGGCAGCCCCTTAGCCGCCGCGTAGTGAAGGCCGCTTTTGCCCGCCTGATTATGTTCATCCAAAAAATTATATTGCAGCAGGCAGATCTCCCAGTCATAGGCGTCCACAAGTTTTAAGAACTCTTCTCTGCCCCCATGATAGGAAAACCCGATCTGACGGATTTTGCCCAAGCTCTTTTGCTTCTCAATCCACTCGGGAAGTCCTAACCCCACCAGCCTCTCCCATGTGCTTCCCTCTGTAAGCATATGAATATAGTAGTAGTCGATGCGATCCGTCTGCAGCCTTTTAAGCTGGGCCGAAAATATCCGGTCAAAATCCTCCGGCTTTCTCACAAAAATATGGGGCATCTTGGTGGCAATATTCACTCTGTCACGATACCCCTGCGCCAGAATGCGGCCCAGAGTTTCTTCGCTGCCGATGTAAATATAGGCTGTGTCAAAATAATTGACGCCATGTTCAATGGCATAAATCACCTGATCCTGGGTCTCAGAAAATTTTTTCGGAAAACGCATACAGCCAAACCCCAGGCTCGATAAAGGATCGCCATTTTTTGTGTTTTTCCTGTATAGCATGGGCATCACCCGCTTTCAGTTATTTGGGGAAACTTCGCTCGCTTTTCACGCCTTGCCAGAATGAATGAATAACGTTTGTGCCGAACGTGCCGAAAGGCCGAAAGAGGCCGAAAGGATAAAAAGTTGACAGGTACCCGTTAACAGTTTAAAGTTAACAGGCGCCCTTTAACAGCTTAAAGTTAGCAGGTACCCTATCTTGTGTAAGGAGGCCCTCATGGAACACTCAACACGTGCATCGCGAACCCCACGCACCACACGTACAACTTTGATTAACCGTAAACTTCCTAACTATACCAAAGGTGAAGAACTCTTTAATACCGTCTCCCATATCGTCGGCGGCGGCCTGTCTCTCGCCGCTCTGGCATTGTGCCTGGCGGCAGCCATTCTCTATGGATCTGTGTGGAGCATCGTGGCAGGAGCTATTTATGCCGGTTCCCTCATCCTCCTCTATACCATGTCCAGCCTCTACCATGGCTTAAAACCTGTCACCGCCAAAAAAGTCTTCCAAGTTATTGATCACTGCTCAATCTTTCTCCTTATCGCCGGTACGTACACCCCACTTCTTCTATGCAATCTGCGCCCCTCTTATCCGGCTTTGGCTTGGGGGCTCATGGCCCTTGTCTGGGGGTGTGCTGTGCTTGGGATCACGCTAAACTCCATCGATATAAAGAAATATGCGAAATTCTCCATGATCGCTTACTTGGGCATGGGCTGGTCAGCGGTGTTAGCCCTCAAACAATTTGCCAGTATCTTGCCTCTGCCGGCGATTATTCTTATCTTCCTCGGCGGTATTTTTTATACCTCGGGGGCCATCATTTACGGCCTCGGTAAAAAACATAAATATATGCATGGGATATTCCATGTGTTCGTTGTTATCGGAAGTGTGACGCACTTTTTTGCCATTGTGCTTTATAGCTTGCCCAAGTGACTAACCTAGGGCTTGCTCCAAATCATCCAGAATATCATTCACGTTTTCAATTCCCACGGACAGGCGAATGAGATCTTGGCTTACGCCGGCTTCCAAGAGCTGGGCGTCGGACAGCTGCCGATGGGTGGTGCTGGCCGGATGAAGGAAGGAGGTCCGTGTGTCAGCTACGTGGGTCACAATCGCTCCCAATTTCAGCTTATCCATAAACGCGATACCGGCTTCCCGTCCCCCTTTTATCCCGAAGGCGATAACACCGCTGGATCCGTTGGGCATATATTTTCGGCTCAATTCGTAGTATTTGCTGCTGGGCAGGCCGCAGTAGTTGATCCAGGCTACTTTTGAATGGGTTTCCAGATACTTGGCTATGGCCAAAGCGTTCTCTGAGTGGCGCTGTATGCGCAGGGGAAGGGTCTCCAGGCCCATGTTGAGGAGAAACGCGTTGAAGGGCGAGGGCGTCGCTCCCAGGTCGCGCATCAGTTGGGCTACGGCTTTTGTGATATAGGCTCCTTGGCCGAATTTTTCTGTATAAATGATGCCGTGATAGGACTCGTCGGGCTGACACAGGCCGGGAAATTTATCAGGATAGCGCGTCCAGTCAAAATTACCACTGTCCACAATCACTCCGCCCACGGAGGTTGCGTGTCCGTCCATATATTTTGTTGTTGAATGCAGGCTGATGTCTGCGCCCCATTCGAAAGGGCGGCACAGGACAGGTGTGGGAAAGGTGTTGTCCACAATGAGCGGGACATTGTGGTCGTGAGCGGCCTTGGCGAACTTTTCAATGTCGAGAACCACGCCTAAAGGATTGGACAGGGTTTCCGCGAACATGACCTTTGTATTGGGCTGAAACGCCTGGCTCAGGGTATCCTCATTCGCATCCGGGTCGACAAAGGTGAATTCAATACCCATTTTTTTCATGGTGACATTGAAGAGGTTGTATGTTCCTCCATAAATTGGACCGGCGCTGACCACATGATCCCCTGCCGTGCAAATATTGAAGATTGCGAAAAGGCTTGCCGCCTGGCCCGAAGATGTGAGTATTGCCGCCACACCTCCTTCCAATGCCGCAACTTTGGCCGCCACTGTATCGCTGGTGGGATTGGCCAGCCGCGTATAGAAGTGCCCAGCTGCCTCCAGATCGAAGAGTCTGGCCATATCTTCACATGTATCGTATTTGAAGGTCGTGCTTTGATAAATGGGAACAACCCGGGGATCCCCGCTTTTGGGGGTATGTCCTGCCTGGATGCAAAGTGTCTCAATATGATGGTTTGTCAAGGTGAAATCCTCCCTTATATTTTTGGTGATCACTATTATCACTCGTCACTGTAACTCCATTAAATAACAAATCCCTGTCAATTGTCAAATTGTCAATATTTTTCTGTAGCAATCTATTGGTTTTGTGATATACTATAGTTTGATATCCCTTTCGATTGAAACATCACCCTATTCAAGGGGGCGTTTTAGATTCGCTCGGGAGAGTGGTGTCAATGACGGCGTGCCGAGACCCCGCCAATCTCGTTAATCGGCGGAACCTTTTTTAAGTGCCAAAAACGATAATTTAGCTCTGGCTGCTTAAATTAGCCAGCATCCTGCCCTTTTTTGCCTGTGAAAAGGGATTTGGGTGTAACCTTAGCAGGCTAGCTGACCCGGCTCGTCTCTAGCCGGGAAAGGACTCTAAGGGACTGGCCCCAAAAGGATCCCGCTTTCAGGAGCCTTGAGGGGTGAGAAATTAAAATGAGAGCTACGCACGTAGAAGGCATTGGGGTTACCTTTCGATACGGGGGTGCAAGTCCCCCCGCCTCCACCATTTAGTATTTTATCCAAATTATTTCTATCTATTGACCCTGCGGCTCCTCGTTTTCTTTTATAGCTAATCAGTTAACATAGCTTCCTGTTCAAGCCGAACCTTATTTTTTATCATATAATCAATACATTCGTAACAGAATCATAATAATGCCTTTTTCGCATGGAACATTTTCAGGATTTTCTCAATACTCACAGGCTGGAAATCATTACAGTCTACACCAACATTGAACGCAAACCCCGCACCATCTACTCGTGCTAACGAAGCAAAGGAGTTATGGATATGACCATACAGATGAATCGCGTCGCGAAAGAACCCATCCCACTCAGTAATAGGATAATGAAACAGCCCTCGAATGAAATATTTTCTGCCGTTGAGTGAGGATAGAATTTCATGAGCTTGAGCAGGTGATTTCATCGTCAGATCACCGAGAATATAAACCTCGTTGCCGGGATTAATAGCTGCATTCCAGTTACTCATCAGAACCGCGTCCATCTCGTAAGCCGATGTAAACGGGCGATTGCAATAGCGGATGATATTTTCGTGCCCGAAATGCAGATCTGCCGTAAAATAGATCAAATCTTTCACTTCCTCATAGCTGTTTCAATCTATAACTTGAGTGTCCTGTTCCAAATATGTTAGTGGAACAGGCGAATAAACAATGGTATCTCCATCCTCATTTCTTTTCAAGACAACACAAAAAGTGGTTTTGCCTGACAGACAACCCTCTGGAATTGGGAAAACCAGCGGAGGGCATCTTAATTCTTTTTGTAAGCGTGAAAACTGCTTTTTCCATTCTTCCATTGCGGCTTCTAAAATTTCATCCAGCTTAATGAGAATCTCAGAAACCTCAACACGAAGCCAATTTTTTGAGTCGTTTTCTTTAAGCCATTTTTTATATTCATCCACTTCCATTAAGCAAAATTCCCAGTCCAATGGGTGAACGAGATAATACGAATATAGCTTCATAGCAGGAGAGTCCTCCAATCTTCTCAAAACAATTGTTGCCTATGTTTTTCCTTAAATACGATCCTCAATCATGCGAGCTCACCTCTCTCCTCATCCCGTCGAGTAGCCATGGGCGCCTCGCGACGACCACCACCCTGACAAGTCCCCTTTAAGCTGCTCAGGCTTTCCTATTCCCTCGTATCCGTTGCGAATAATGTCATCAAAAAACAACCTGCGCCAGCGGACACAGGACAACCTCAGGTTAAATTTATACCCGATTTCGATGAGAGCCTCGATTTCCTTTTTCGCACCCTCAAAAACAAAACCACACTATGCATTTTCTTTTCGTCTTTATAGTCTTTTGCAAATATATTAACATAACGAAATCTTCCCAATCGCCATCCCCTGGATAATACTGCTCCCATCCCATATCTATGACCCCCTAAAATATTAGAACGTAGAACGTCGCCCCGCGCTCCTGAATCTTCTCATCTGGGGGCGAAGAAATGATTTCAGTCAGAGACAGCCCTCGATTAGAGAATATTCAGTTCCCTTTGTATCTTGTAAAAAAGCTTCCATCTCTTTATCGTGTTCAATTAATCTGGCTCTGTCCATGAACCAGTCATTTCCTTCCAGCCCTATCGCGTTCTTGTTCTTTGCTACAGCCAATTCGATCTGCGATAAGAATTTCTCCATAAACACGGAGAATGATGATGACACTAAATAAACTTTCCCGGGCGAATACAATGAATGATATCCAAAATAGTGCCCTCCTGAGGTATTCTTTTTATCCAAATATCCAAATGAATTTCCTATACTATCTCCGATGCAACTCCAAAATCGGAATGTTAGGAGATTGTCATCCCGCCATAAATCTGTAACATTATCATAGAGATTGCCTCCAAGATTTTTGTTCTTAAAGCCGAAGAAGCAATAGTCAAGCACTGATGCCCCGTTCGTAAGCATCAGGAAATCAATATATGGTCGGTCAATTTCACCTGTTATTTTCCCCATATGTTTCAAAACGACACTATTGTCGAAATCCTCATATAGCTGTACATAAGCTGAGATGGCGCTCAGTTTTTTCAATCGATCCAAAATATCTTTCATCTTAGGCTCCAATCAGTTTATGTTGTTATTAATGTGCTCGGCAACCATCCTCTTCAATCCCCACAGGTCAAATCCAGCAGATTCGTCTCATCCCGCGCCGCGCTGTCATCGTGCGAAGCAACAGAAGCAGAATTCTTGTTCCTCTATTTCTCGACTGACACTCACTGTAAAAGCTTGCAATCAAAGCAATCAAAGTGTAGGATCATAATAAACGTCATACTCTTGGTAATAATTTAAAGCGTGGATGATTTCTACCTCAGTAGCTGAGGGGTTTCTTTTTCTCTCATAAATAACGACATCCCGGAAGGTCTCAACATCGAGTAATTGCCGCATACCTTGATCACTTGCGATTTTTGGTAAATGCGTGTCAATATCAACAATGTCCTCGAGCTCATTATCTCCCTCTAAATATAGAATCTCCGCCTTTTGAGGATTGGCCATCCAAGAACTCTGTTTGATGAATAGCGCTGCATCCCAATTAAGCTGGTCCAGCTCACCAAGAAGTTCCTGAAGTGCTCGATAAAGTTTCATGTTGGTTCCCTCCAAATACTTGCGAAAAAATAACCGTAAATAGGTCAAAGTAAATGCCAACTTCAAATCGGCCTCTTTGAAAGCGTATTTACTTAAGGCCATGATACCACAAGAATGTGTAGAATTCTACTCTTTTGTGGTTTGTTCAGGAATAAACGGGCGGTACTCGCTTTGAGTCTTCATCATGCCATAGACAATGTTCACCAAACGACATATAATACAGACAAGAGCTGGTACGGTTCTATGGACAGGGATTTACCTCCCACGCTTTTAGGACAAGCTTTATTATTATTCGCGCAAACTTTCCGGCTCACCTTCTTTCCTCCTGAAAAAAGTTTGGTCTTTTGGGTGATCTGCACGCTGTTATTATTTGTTAAGCCAAAATCGAATTCATAGTATAATGAGCTTGAGAGGCGGGCGAGAAAAGGATGCCGGGCTATAGTATAAGACATACTTATTGGCGAGGCGGAATCTTTGGGAATATATAAATATAAACAAAGGTGAGGTGCTGAGGTGCGGGGGAACAAGGAAAAGGTGCGGAGGTATAAGAAAGAATGGGGAGTCATCCGTGGAGCAAGCTCCAGCGCGAACTATATAAACTGATCAGCGATGATATCAAATTTCAAATTCACTGTGTTGCTTATCCCATGGACAGCGTATACGGGAGTACAGATTTGCCCCGCTATTGGATCTTGCTTGATCAGGAAACCATCTGGGATTACCCAAAGCAGTTTGCAACTGAGGAAGGAGGAACAAAAAACCTATCCTCCAACTTTGTGAAGTGGTATCCTTACAATACCGATATAAGCAATATTTCCGCCCTCATTTGTGAATACATTGATACGCCTAAAGAAGAAATCTTCAGCAAGGTTTTTGAAAACGATCATTGGGGACTGATTAACATTTTGCGGGCAGCAGACAGACGAATTGGGATAAGGAGACTGGATGCTCTCAGAAGGAAAACACATAATGCTGCTGCACAGAAAGTGATTAAAGCCCGGATGAAATTGGTCCCCGATGATCAGGCTCAAATCCTATGGACAAAAGCTGTAAGAAGAAAAGTCAGAAAGGGCAAGGGTGAGGAAGCAATCGACATCTATCGGGGCTGAGGGCACACGGTATTGCGGTATTGCGGTATTGCAGTATTGCAGTATTGCAGTATTGGTTGAGGATTATCGGCAAAAGTGGGATTAGCAGCTTATGTCCGACATCCGCTGGTCGACAGCAAAGAAAGGGCGTGGAACGGGGCGGGTAAGTCATGTTCCCTTTCAAGTGATTGACATAACATGGGACATCGGTGGCTTTGAATAATGAGACATCCAAGGATATAATATATAATCGTCGAGCTGAGTGGAGTTGCTGGATAGATTCCGTTTTTGCTTTGTCCCATCACAGGGACGCGGGGGAAGCGGGGGAAGATGCGGAGGATAGACTTTGAAATACTTTACAAATGAAATGTGGCGAGGAATTAACCATTGTTTTGGGCATGAAAAAGCAAATGAGTATTCGGCTATGTGGGAAAAAAACAGTAGGAAATACTACAAATTGCTTGAGTCTATTTCCGATAGGATTGATGAAAAGACATATAAGTATTTTTCCCAGAGTGGGTTCCACGATTTTCGACTTAAAAAATTAGAATTAATTCATAACGAATATGGTGAAAATCCCGTTTTGCAAGTGAAAATCTTTGTAACCGATTGGCACAACACGCTTGAAATATTTTTTGAAAATGTTAAAAAATTTGAAGTAAAATCTGTTGAAAACGACGATTGGAATAGGGATGATTGGGGATATGATGAAATCCTGCCTGTAGATGACGAAACACTGTCTTTTGAAGTCTTGTTTGCATCTGGTGCGTCCTTTTTTATTACATTCCCAAATAAATCGCTTAAAATAATAGGTGAAATAATAGAGGAAAAGAAAGATAGTCTTGTTTATTATGAGATAGGAGACGATCATTTCAATAAAGGCCATATTAGAGAAGCCATTGGAAGTTTCAAGAAATCTCTTGAGTTGGAAAAACATTTTAAAACATATGAAAAATTATATTATTGTCATTGTGAACTTGGAGAAACCGAAGAAGCAAATAGGTGCATTGAACAGGCATATATTCTAAAAAACAACAGCGATAGAACAGCTTATTTATATGCCAATAGCTTAATTTCAAAAGGGGATATCTTGAGGGCAAAGGAAGTCCTCCGGAAATTATTATCCAGGAACACTTCCTATAAAAAAGCTAAAATAGTGTTAGATTCAATTGAGCAGCAAACGTAACACTTAACATCGTTGAAGGCGCATGTATATTCCGCTTCGATAAGTCCATCTGCACGGTAAAATAAGTCCACCGACACGGAAAAACAAGTCCACTCTATCGGATGACAGGTCCATGTATTCTCCGACACATAGCGTGGGCTTAATCCGGAGTTATAGAAACGGTATTAGGTAGGGCTGTCAAGATGACCGTGGAATACCGGAGGCCGGACCGGGCCTTGGCGGTCCGGGTGAGGATATGCCGCGAAAGCATCTTGACAGCCGTTTCGATTCCCAGACCGTGGAGCGAAGCCCCCGCAGCCTACCTGGGGGGGCCTGCCTACCCCGGCGAGGGGTATGGGGTGTCCAGAGGGGCGTGGCCCCTTTGGCGGGGTATGGGGTGGAACCCCATGTTCAATGCTTGCGAATCATTATAGATGATGTGAATGACAAGAAATATATAGAGTGGACTTGTGTCCGTGTCGGTGGACTTATTTTACCGTGCAAACGGACTTATCAAAGCGGAATATACAGCGCACATCGGACAAATCAAATAAAGGCTTGATCATCTGCATCAACACATTATTATTCGCGGGTAAAATCTGCATGCACACAACACGATTCGCGGGTAAAATCTGCACAATCTCTTGAAAATCCAAAAGGCAATCTCGGCATATACAAAGGGGCGATTTACGAAAACATCATTGCAGACATTTTTAGCAAGTCAGGTAAGAAGCTATATTACTTTGAGCAGAATGGCAAGCTTGAAATCGACTTTTTCATCCGCAGAGACAAAACGGCAACCGCAGTGGAAGTGAAATCCGCAGACAATACAAAGGCCAAATCACTGGAAGCCGTTATGGCAAAATACAAAGTTAAGCGCGGGATTAAACTGTCGGCAAAAAACGTTGGAGGAACAGACGCCTTTGACAGCCTGCCTCTCTACATGGCAATATTCTTGTAGGCGCTGCCCCTTTCATTTCAAAACTGCCTCAAAAACCTCACATCATTATCAAACAACCACCGCATATCCTCAATCCCATATTTCAGCATCGCCACCCGCTCGACACCCACACCAAAAGCAAACCCCGTCACCTTAGCCGGATCATATCCACCCATCTCAAGCACCCTCGGATGAACCATCCCCGACCCCAGAATCTCGATCCACCCTGTTCCCTTACAAAGCCGGCAGCCTGTCCCCGAACAGATCATACACGAAACATCCACCTCAGCACTGGGCTCCGTAAACGGGAAAAAGCTGGGACGCAAACGAATCTCACGCTTCCGGCCAAACATCTGCCGGACAAACATCAGCAGCACCCCTTTGAGGTCGGACATGCGCACCCCTTCATCCACCAGCAGCCCCTCCACCTGGTGAAACATCGGCGAATGCGTGGCATCATCATCATAGCGAAACGTCTTTCCCGGCGCAATAATCTTCACCGGCAAAGCAGGACACATCTTTTCCATAGTCCGAATCTGCACCGGCGACGTCTGGCTGCGCAGCACAATATCCTCCGACACAAAGAACGAATCCTGCATATCCCGCGACGGATGATCCTTAGGCAAATTCAGCGCCTGAAAATTATAATAATCCGTCTCAATCTCCGGCCCTTCCGCCACACTAAACCCCATAACCAAAAAAATCTCCTCAATCTCATCCATCACTAACGTCAACGGATGCTGATAGCCGCGCCGCACAGGCAAGCCCGGCAGACTAACATCCAACGTCTCTTCCCGCAGCCTGCGGGCCAGAAGCAGCGCCATCAGCTCCTTCTCCTTGCCTTCAAGCATCTGTTCAAAACGCTGGCGCGTCTCATTAATCAGCTGTCCCATCTCACGCTTAGCCTCTTCCCTGAGCCCGCGCATCTCTTTATAGAGAGCTGATAAAGAACCCTTCTTGCCCATGACTTTCACCTTGATATCCTGCAGTTCCTCAGGGCTCAAGGAGCCCTCCAACTCCTCCATGACCTGCCGCTCAATCTCTCGGATTCTATCCAGCATAATCCCTTCATTCCCTTCCTTATTAATCAACTGGAAAAGGCTCACATCCCCTCAGGGACGGGAGCCTTTTCCCGCAGCACCAGTGCAGCAATCCGTTAATTCCGACCTTACAGCCCGAAGTTATTTGGATCCCCTTCCTTGCTGGTTTTTTTTGATCTCTTAAACAACAAATACATATTGGGAGAACCCGTGGCCTCAAAGATTTTCCAGAAAAACGATTCTTGGGACATCATCTCACTCCACGCCCTCCTATTCTTCCGGATAAACTTCATGAACTGAACCAACTATGTGGATTATACCATTCTCATTGTTACTTTTCAAATTCTGACCGGGATAATTTAATGGAAAATTTTAGGATTGCTTCTTTCTCTTTTTGTATTCCTCACGCCGCATCTCCGCCATAGCATAAAGCTCTTTCTCCTCATCCGTCACCGGCACAAAAGGATCCACCTCAATAGGCTGTCCCGTGGAATCCATTGCAACCATGGTAAAGAATGCTGATAACGCCCTTTGCGGCCCGCGCCCCGACATCATATCCTCAACATCCACAGTCACAATAACTTCCATAGACGTGCGGCCCACATAAGCGATGGTTCCCGTACATGTCACCAAAGCTCCCACAGCGATAGGCCGCAAAAACTGCAATTCATCCACACGGGCTGTGACCACATTGGCTTTAGCATAGCGAATAGCCGTCGCCCCCGCCACATTATCCATATATTTCATGATTTCACCGCCGTGCACATTGCCGCTCACATTGGCCTGAAAGGGCAGCATCACCTGAGTCATCGTTAACATTGTGCGCTTCTCCATACTCTCCTATGTCTCCTTTTCTTCAAAAGTAACTTTACTCCTCTAACCAGCGTCTCACCTCATAAAGAACAATCCCAGCTGCCACCGCCACATTCAACGACTGCACACCATGACACATAGGGACAGACCATCTGTCCTCCGCCAATTCCAGCAGCTCCGGCGCCACCCCTTGGCCCTCATTTCCCAAGATCAAGACCAGCGGTTCTTGTTCCCCAGCTGCAGCAGATACTCGTCGCAGCTGTGCATGAGCCCCTTGTCCATCATACAAATCCCGTCCCTCCGCTGCCAAGGCCACAACATACCCCTCCATCCGGGAACAGAGATCCCCGCACACCGCGGCATCCACCTCCGTCAGCACCGTGAGACCAAAAAGACTTCCCATACTCCCACGCAGCGCCTTGCTCCCATAAGGATCGGCACATCCCTTCATGAGCCAAACCCCACGAACATCAGCAGCCAAAGCCACCCGCAAGATCCCTCCCAAGTTGCCCGGATCCTGAATGCGGTCAAGAACCAGGAATACGCCCGCTCCCTTCTCCGAGGCCGGCAGCCGCGGCTCCTCCAAGCGGCGCACCACAGCCGCCACTCCTTGAGGGCCTTCAGTCACGCAGATTTTTCTCATCACCTTTTCAGCAACCTCAATCAGGGCCGCCCCCCTGTCATCCGCCCGACGCAACAAAGCAGACCTCCGGAGACGATCTGCTTGGTGGGTATAGTAGACAGTTTCCACAGGCATCTGCCATCTCAAAGCCTCCGCCAGTAAATGCCATCCTTCAATCAGGAACCGTCCCTGCTCCCGCCGGCCTTTACGGCGGTGCAGCGCACAAACATCTTTGACATGAGGGTTATGCACAGAAACAATAGGATCCATCACATCAGGCTCCTCATCAGGCTCCTCATCAGCCTCCTCATCAGGCCTGCGCCTGAGCAAGAGGCTGCACCTCAACTTTATTCTTGGCCAAATCAGCCAAAGCCGTAAAGGCCGCCGGATCATTGATCGCCATCTCAGCCATCATTTTTCTGTTCACAGTAACTTCAGCCAGCTTGAGTCCATACATAAAGCGGCTGTAAGACATTCCATTCATCCGTGCGGCAGCATTGATACGCGCAATCCACAGGCGGCGAAACTCCCGCTTCTTCCTCTTACGGTGTACCGTCGAAAACGCCATGGAACGCACAACCCACTGCTTGGCAACTCTGAACCCTGTCCGGCCGCGGAAACCCCGTGCCAGCTTAAACACTTTTTTGTGACGGCGATGGGCAGCCATCCCTCGTTTAACTCGTGCCATTAAAAAACCCTCCTTACTGATCTGGTAACATAAAATTAAGTATACATTGTCAAACATGTGTACATTTCTGATAGACAGACGCATCTGCAGGGTATGCCTTTACACAGCGGCGGCCCCTACAAATGGGTTATCAACCGTTCAATACGCTTGGCATCCGCCGGATCCATAATCGTCGATTTACGCAAATTCCCCTTCTGTTTGGGGGTTTTCTTTTCTAAAATATGGCTCTTGTAGGCATGAAACCTCACAACCTTTCCGGTTGCGGTTTTTTTAAATCTCTTCTTGGCCCCACTGTGGGTCTTCATTTTAGGCATAAGAAACCTCCTTATTCATGTCGGCATTTATGTCAGCAGACATCACATCACGATAATAAGTGTAGAAACCTATAATCACTCAGCAGTTTTGACCGGCGCCAGGATCATAATCATATTGCGGCCCTCCACCTTGGGCTCCCGCTCCATGGTCGCTTCTTCGTTGAGTTTTTCGGCCATCCGCAGACATAAGGTACGCCCGTTTTCGGCATGAGTAATCTCTCGTCCCCGAAACATAATTGTTACTTTCACCTTATCCCCATCGCGCAAAAACCTTTGCGCGTTCCGCATCTTAGTCTCGAAGTCGTGGCTCTCAATATTAGGACGCAATTTGACTTCCTTGACCTCAACCACTTTTTGTTTCTTACGCGCTTCTTTTTCCCGCTTCGCCTGCTCATACTTGTGTTTTCCATAATCCATGATTTTACACACTGGTGGCTTAGCTGTCGGCGCAATCTCCACAAGATCCATAGACTTATCCATGGCCATCTGGAGAGCTGTTCTGTTGGAAACGATACCGAGCTGTTCACCGTCATCACCGATGAGTCGAACTTCCCGGACCCGGATTTGCTCATTAATCCGCAAGTCCCTGCTAATAGGAAATCACCTCCGCTTATTATCCCGCATACCCCTCGTATACCCTTCCTCAAGTTGAATGTATTCAACTTCATCGAAACGGTTCGCCTTCTCTCTCTATGCCCACGCTCTATGCCCACTCATAAAGAAAGACGGGAACTCCTCCCGTCCTCTCAAAGTTCAAAGCACAACAGCAGCTCGTCGTCAACGATATGAGCTCCCTCACCGCGTCAACTCCACAAACCGGCTGCATAGACTCTCCCTCAAAAACCCCAAATGCCGCATAGCATGAGGTGAGAAGCGGGGCTTCTTCTTAACGGAATTATTATATACCGGATGAAGCGCCGTTGTCAAATGGCATGAGAAGGCGGCATGAGAAGGCGGTCACTTATCAAATACAAAACACAGCATACAGCGGAACAGTCTTGATGCTGTTTTCCCACCCAAAATTCTTCGCAGAAACGCGGATTGAATAAGCGGGATGATATTTCGTCACAAACATATTCAGGCTTTTTGATTTTGTGTGTGAACCGGCCTTCACTTCAATTGGGATAATATCATCGCCTTTCTGCAGGACAAAATCAAGCTCTGCTGTGCCCTCGGTTGTCCAATAACACAGACCGTAACGCTGACTCGCCAGAGCCTGGGCAACATAATTCTTGGTAACAGCTCCAAGGAAGACATTGTTAATCTCCCCCGTCGATAAAATCGTTTGTTGAGAAATACCGCTTTGCATCGTCAGCAGTCCAACATCGCTCATATAGAGTTTAAAACTCGACACATCACGGTACACGGCAATCGGCATAAGACCCTGAGCAATCCGCTCGCATTTCAAAACCACGCCGGCAAAACCCAGCCATTCAAGTGCCGCACCAAAAATAGCTGCTGTTCCGCCTCTCTGCGCCAGCTTGTACTGAAACTTTTTGTTCTCCTTAGCCAGTTGAATCGGAATAGAATTGTATGCCGCGCGGATTTTCACGCTTTCCGTGTTGGAAGCGTATTTTGCCATGTCCGCAATATAGATAAGTCAATAAAAATCAAAATTTAATGATTTTTATTGACTTAATTGCCGTTGTCGTGTGAACACTTACACAGGTATTCTATCCCTTTACATACGGGCGGAAGCGTCGCCGGACAGTTTGGAACGTTCACATTCGTCAACTTTCATAGTGATCTGCCAGCACAAGGCACTATCTTTCATTTTTTCGCTGGCATAGCTGAGACCATTGGTTCGTTCGTCCAGCAAAGGATGGTCGATCTGATTGGGGTCACCGAGAAGAATTATTTTTGTTCCTTTGCCGGCCCGGGTGATAATTCCTTTCGCCTGTTTAGGCGTGAGATTTTGCGCTTCGTCTATGATGAGCCAGGTGTGAGTAATGGACCGTCCCCGGATAAAATTCATCGCCTCAGCTGTGATGATTTCCCGGTCAAACAGTTCGTTGATTTTGCCGCGCAGCTCGCCCTCGTCCCTATATCTCAGCTTTTCATCTCTGTCCACCAGAATTTCCAGATTGTCCATAATCGGGCGCAGCAATGGGGCGATTTTTTCCTGTTCGCTGCCGGGCAGAAAACCGATATCATCGTCAAACTGTGTATGGGGACGGGTTATCAGTATGCGGCGGTATTTTCTTTCCTCTTCTCCCAACAGCTTATGCAGGCCCACAGCAAGAGCATAAAAGGTTTTGGCCGTTCCGGCCGGTCCCTTGACAATAACCAGCGGAGCGTTGTCGGCATCCTTCATTAAGGCTTCCTGCAAAAAACGTTGCCCCGCGTTGCGCGGTTTTACGCCGAAGGGTCTCTCCTCCAACGATTCAAGCGCAACTACGGTTTGGCCGTCGAAGCGTCCCAACAGTGTCTTTTTTTTCGACAGCTCGGACTGAATGGTGACAAACTGGTTCGCAACCAGCTGTACCGGCAGATTTTGAGCCTGACCGTTCACAGTATACAGGAAATCTGCCGATAAACCCTTTTTCTTAATCTTAAAACCTGTAAGCTTGTCATCGGGAGCATAAACATCGATTCTGCCTGTGTACTGTCCTTCAATGCAAGATACTTGCTCGGTGGAAAAATCCTCGGAGGCGATACCAAGAACCTGTGCCTTGATGCGCAGCATAATATCCCGGGTTACAATAATGGGGGGGGCGCCATCGTTTTTGAGGCCCAAGCAGACACGTAGAATGCGATTGTCATTTTTTGCATCAGCAAAGCTTTGATGAATCTCTACATCTTTATAATTCAGCTCCAGGCGCAAAGTTCCACCGCCTGGCAGAGCAACTCCGTCGACCAGGTTCCCACTGGAACGCAGGTTTTCCAGATAGCGGATGACTTGTCGGGCGTTGGCGCCTTTTTCACCTTCAGCGCTTTTTAGAACATCAAGTTCCTCTAAAACGGATACGGTAAGGACAATCGTATTATCCTCAAAACAATTCAGCGCAGATGGAGATTGAATCAGTACGCTGGTATCAAGTACATAGATCTTGGACATGGTATGCGGCCCCCTTTATATTTTTCTGCCACTCTAGCATCTGGGCATTTCCACAGCACGTATTTCAAAAGTCACTTCGTGTCATATTCAGTATAACAATCAGTTGTAAAATCTAATTGTATATTGAGAAAAATAGCATTAAAATCCTGGTAAAGTTTTCGTCAGGTTATCAGGCATAGAGAAATTCCATCGCGCTTTCCGGGGCCATATAGTCCCCAATATCATCATTTCTTGCGTCATATTTTCCGTGGTGGTCGCTTCCGCCTGTCAGAAACAGATTGTATTTCGCGGCATATTCCCGTATTGCTTTTTTGTCCGATTCGCTGTTCGCCGGATGATTGATTTCAATACCGTCAAAGGGCAAATTCTCAATTAACGGCATAATGTTGAGCCGTCCAGGATGAGCAAGAACCGCGAAGCCGCCGGCGTCTTTCACAGCATTGACGGCGTCGCCAACATCAACATACTCTATATCAAAATCGCACATCCCACCTCCCTTAAAAACGGTATGATAAAAATCCCCGAACATTTCAGTAACCTGGCGGGTTTGGGTTAACTGTTCCATGATGTGCTGCTTATAAATATACTTCCCCTCCGCTTTATTCAGTTTATCTATATCGATCGTCATCCCGTGCTTCTGCAGTATCTCAATTTGTTTGAGGGAATTTTCATGTCTTTTTTGCAACAGGGGCAAAGTCAGCTCTTCAATGAACGTGGGCTTTTTAATGCCATATCCCAAAACGTGTATCTTGATTCCTGTCTTTTTATCTATGGCCGATATTTCTACACCCGCAAATACTTTGACTTTACAATCCCGGCAATCTAGTGGAATATGCTTGTGATGGGCAAGGGTATCATGGTCGGTGATGGCAATCGCATCAAGCCCTTTTTGGCAGGAAGTGTCAATGATTTCAGGGATCGTTCGGCTCCCGTCCGATATGGTGGAATGAATATGCAAATCCGCTTTCATGCTGTGAATTTTCCCTCCGAGATGTTAAAAATCCTATCGCACACACCCTCCATAAATTCTAAATCATGGAAGATGCCAAGCATACTGGTCTTTTGGTCTTTTAGTTTTTTCAGGATTTCCTTAACCAGAAGTTTAGTTTTGTGGTCAAGGGAAGCCGTAGGCTCGTCAAGAAGGAGAAGGCGCGGCTTTTTCACCATACTGTGTGCCAAATTGAGCCGGAGCCGTTCGCCGCCGGAAAAGGTGTTGGGATATATATCCCATAAATTTTCTGGGAGTTTAAAATAAGTCAGCATTTCCCGGGCCTGGATCTCTGCGGTTTTCTCATCTTTTCCCATATCGATTAATGCGCTCATCACATGCTCTTTCGCTGTTGTGCGCGGCATGATGTTTAAAAACTGCGAAACATAGCCTATTTCGTGTTTTCGCAAATAGAGAATTTCCCGTTCGGCCGCGGTCGCCAGGTTGATTTCACCAAAGGCCTCGCTGTCATAGTAAATCGTGCCCTGCATCGGCAAATAGGTGCGGTTGATACACTTCATAATCGTCGATTTCCCCGCGCCGGAAACCCCTACAATCCCAATGAATTCTCCTTTATTCAGAACAAAATTTATATCTTGGCAGGACGTGATTGTTTTATCTTGATAATGCAGGTAGAAGTTTTTGGATAGGTTTTCTATTTTCAGAATCATAAAGTCCTCCTGTACTCAATGCGAGACGTTGTTTTGCCCTCGACCAAACAATGCGTGATCACAGGATATCCGTCTAAAACGTCTATGATCAGAATGTCTGCCGTTTTCCCTATCTCAATGGAGCCGCAATGAGCCTCTATATTCATGGCCTTTGCCGGATTTAATGTGGCTTTATTGATCATGTCTGTAAGTGGGATGTTATGTTTCTCGTGCATAATGAAGATGCTGTGAAGGATCGCGGAGGGATAATAGTCCGAGCACAGAATATCCGCGCAATTCTCCGAAATCGCTTCCGCTGCGGACATATTGCCGGAATGGGAACCGCCGAGCAATATATTCGGCGCGCCGACAACCGTATGAAATCCCATTTCCTTTGCGCGCTTAGCCGTTTCAAGATCTATGGGGAATTCGCTTATGCCTACACCTAATTCTCTGCTTATCATGAGTTTTTTTTCGCAATCGTCGTCGTGAGAAGCGACCGGAATACGATTTGCATGGGCTAAATCAGCGATTTCTTTCAATTGCTCAAAGGAGAGAAAATCTTTTGTCTGATGATAATTCAGGACACCCTCAAAACCGATTTTATTCACTTCTTCTCCGCGATACCCTGTTATGACCTTGTGATAGATCTCCAGATTTTTGTACTGCCCTTGGCCGGGAGTATGATCCATAAAGGAAATTTGATGTACTTTTTTTTGCTCAATCATTGATTTTGCAATATCATAAGCCTCCAGATTATCAATTTCGATTCTTAAATGAAACCTATGATGGATCAAATGGTTACGGCTATGGAGACTGTCAATCAAATCGGCGATTTTCAGGACGTTTTCCTTGGTGCGTAAAGGCGACTTGCCGAAAAACTCACCTTTAAACAGCGATAAAGAATGATACATGGTTGTTATGCCTTGCATGAGCAGGATCCTTTCACATTCCTTAATCGCAAGTTCAAAATCCAATTGAGACGTCGGGCGTGGGCAAATAAACTGTTCGATCTTATCTGAATGTGTGTCAATAAAGCCAGGCGCCACAAATCTGCCATGGGCATCGATGACTTTTCCCACTCCCTGAGTATCGTTGGCAAACCCCAAGATTTGATCGCCCTCTACCAGCAAAACCTTGTTTTCAATAATCTCAGTAGGTGTAATGATTCTTCCATTCTTTATGGCAATCACTCTTTATTCCTCTTTTTCTTCTTCTAAATAAGCGAACTCACAAGCTGTTGTGTGTAGGCGTGTTGTGGATCCTCCAGGATCTGATCTGTCAGGCCGCTTTCAATAATCTTGCCGTCCAGCATAACGATCGTTCGATCAGCCAGCATACGAATAACCGCCAAATCATGGGATACTAAAAGTATGGATATCCCAAACCGGGCTTTTATCTGCCGAATCAAGTCCAACACTCGGGCCTGAACGGACAAATCCAGTCCCGTTGTGACCTCGTCTAAAAGCAGCAGCGCCGGATTATTCGCGAGGGCTTTTGAGATCTGCACGCGCTGCTGCATTCCACCTGAAAAATGCTTTGGGGCTTCAGCCATTCTTGAGAGAGGGATTTCTACAGCTTCTAACAGTTCTGTGGCTCTTGCTGTCATGTATGCGGCGTTACGGCTTCCCGCAGATATGATTTTCTCCGCAATATTTGACGCGGACGAGTAGTCCATTCTCAGGCCCAAAATGGGGTTTTGGTACACCATTCCCATGATGGTGTTTTTAATCATGCGCTGGGTGGCGCTGCTTGCTTCCCATATGTTTTTGACTCCGTTTTGATACTCCTTCAAATATCCTCGTCCGCTTGTGGGCTCCAAATCAAAATACAGGCTTTTCATCAGGGTTGATTTTCCCGAACCGCTTTCCCCCACAATTCCAAGGACTTCGCCCTCATAAACCTCAAAGGAAATATCACGTGCCGCCCATACCGTGCGGCACAGAGCGCAACGGTTTTTCTCCAAATTTTTTTGACAATCCGGGCAGCCTTCCCCGTAGCGGACAGTTAAATTTTTAACCTGTATGACGGGACTCTCATTTAAATACATGTCTTTGCCTGAGCGTGCTCAAGCTTCACCTCCCGACAATAGGATGTGTCGGAGCATTGGTAAAAGAGCTCGCCTGTAACCGAGTCAAATATTTCATCAAGGTATGCTGCCTTGCTGCCGCAAATATGGCATTGTTTTCCTGCAAAGCTTTCTTTTTCAAAGGGAATGTCCTCAAAAGCGAGAGAAACAGCCTCTGTGTACGGTGGTACGGCGTATATTTTCTTTTCGCGCCCGGCGCCGAAGAGATAGAGACACTCGGATTTATGCAGCTTCGGATTGTCAAACTTGGGAATAGGGCTTGGATTCATCATGTATCTGCCCTCTATCATGCAGGGATATTCTGATGGAATCGTTACCTTTTTGTATTTGATAATGCTTTCGTACAATTGCAGCCAAATGGGAGCGTACTCCTTCTCGGCATGCATTATTTTTGTGATTTCCTCCCGCGGTTCCACACGACGCAGGGGTTCGGGGAGCGGAACCTGCACTATCAGAATCTGTTCGTTATGAAGCGGGATCTCGGGAATCCTGTGACGTGTTTGTATTAACGTCGCTTCCCGCGTTTGTGTCGTTGTTTTCACATCCGTACACAGGCTGACAAATTTTTTAATATTGACCGCATTCACACTTTCATCACTGCCCTGATCTATGACTTTCAAGATGTCCTCTTTGCCGATCAGCGACAAGGTAAGCTGAATACCACCGGTTCCCCATCCTCTGCCAATCGGAAGCTCCCGGGATCCAAACGGAACCTGATACCCGGGAATGGCAACTGCTTTCAATACGCAGCGGCGTATTTCTCTTTTAGACCCTTCATCCAAGAAAGCAAAGTTGTAATGGTCACGCGTTCTTCTCATATGAAGATTATCTCCTTGTCTGAATCCCATGTCTTGCTTGCATGTCTTACTTTCTTGTTTTGCGGACAGCGTCCAATTGTGACTGGAATGTAACATAATGCGGCAGCTTCAAATGGGATATAAACCCGTTCATTTCTAAGCTGTCGCCGTGCGTCAACACAAATTCCTCGTTCTGCGCTGGGTAATCGCCCTGATTTTCCAGCTCACGGTCAACCACCGACATGGCAATCGCCTTGGTCTCATTCCTGCCGAAAACCGCGCCGTAACCGACAGCCAGCTTTAATTTGTCTCTATCGTCCACTGAATTGAAGCTCTCGACTTCCGTAATCAAGATTTCTCCTATATACAGGCTTTGGGCGTCATCAAGCAAATAGGGCACTTCAAGCTCCACATAACCCACACGAAGCTCGCCCACAGTAGGGTGTCCCTGTCCGAACCCGCGAAGTGCAGAATAGGCAAGTCCCGAAAGAAAACCCGTATCCGCTCTTGACAGGGTTTGCAGCCTCGCGCTTCTTACAGTTGGAAATTCAAGCATGTTCTCTGTGATATCATAGGGAGGCTCGTCCTGTTCCGGGCAGCCCTCTATCAGCCCCTCTCTCTTGAGTTCATCAGACACACGGGGACAAGGACTTATTTCTTCGGGGGCTTCATTTTGCGTTCTCTCCTGCATATAGCTAAACAGCTTTTCGCTGTCCTCATTTTCCCTGTCAAAGTTAATCAGCCGGTGAGTGTAGTCATAAGTCGCTCCCAGGATCTGCCCCCCTACTATATCCTTGAACGCCGCGGAAATCCTGCGAACAACGCGCATATTGCCTGTATCGACGACTTTTGTGTAATAATTTCGAGTCAGTGTACTGCGATACGCGCGAAGCAGGAATACCGCTTCCTCAATCGAGCCTTCGCATTGCTTTAACGCCAGAGCAGCATAAGGTTTGCAGTAAAGCCCCGCCTCACTCATCACCCTGTCAACAAGGAGGCCCATTTTATTTTCCAGCGCTGTCAGATCAATATCCTTTTCCGTTCCACTTCTATAAAAATCAAGCAGCTTTATACTTTCCTCAATGGCTTCTTTGCCACCTGACACTGCAACATAAGCCATTACGCCACAACCTCCTTGCGGACAAGCCGGGGAACACAGAACAGATTACAGTCTCCATCAATAAAGATATAGTCGATCCCCTGGGGGTACTCAAAAAATCTGTCGTCACGAAGCTGCAGCGCATATTCCACAACAGCGCTTGTCTTGGCAGTTAGGCTGCCATTGATTCCCGGACCCTTGAGAGTCAGAGTGCTCTTTTGATCGTCCGGGATTTTTACGATGAGTGTCGCAGACTTATGAGGATCCATGAGCGTTCCGTGCTTTGCGTTTTCTATGATATTCTTTAATTCAGCATGATCATTGACAAAGATGTAGTCCGCGTTTTCTATGGGTTCTCTTTTAGACAGGGTCAGAGATATGATCTCTTCTGAAAGGTGTCTGTTTTCACACGTATTAAAACTGACTTCGTTATCCAGCAAGACAAACGCGACGGCTAAAAAATCAGCGTTGTACCCAACCAGCTTGTTTGCATATTCTTTAATATTTACCCTTGTCAATGGATTGGACAGGGCCTTTAAGATAAGCCGGAATAATTTTTGACTGTCAAAAACCTCGTCAAAACTGTGTATTTTCTTCATTTCGTCACCCCGCTTTCTGCCGATACCCTTCTGTTTGCCGATACCCCGCTGTCCGTCGATACTCCGCTGTCCGCCGATATTCCGCTGTCCATCGATATCGCGCTGTCCATCGATATCGCGCTGTCCATTGAGGTAAAATTAACCATCGTTTTCAGGTGCATCGCATTTTCCTTCTGTGCTTTTATGAGCTGTTCTTTTTCCAGCGCGAGTAATGTGGCTTCCTCCTCAAAAACGCCTTTGTTACACGCCGCATCTATGACCGCCATGTTCAGGATCTTTTCAAAATCGTTACCCATACTGACCGCCATACCCTTTACCCGGTCAAGCTCGACAATGCATTCCGCCACAATGACTTCACCCATATAAAAAAGGCTTGATTTGACAGACTCGCGCATTTTTATCAGAGCCAATGTTTTTGAGGGCTCTTTGACAATAACAATGCTGTGCTTTCGCTTTATTTTTTCAGCCATGTCAGCTATGGCCTCTCTGTTGGCATGGGTCATGATCTTAAAAAGGCGCTTCTTATCCATGTCATCCCTTCTCTTTCATCTCCTGATTTTGCCTGCGGCCGCATCATATTGAACCCTTTTAATATACAAGAACAAGACCAGACTGGCACCGCCGCCCCCGGCCATGCCCACAAGAGTGGAAGCCCTAATAATAGGCTCCTCTCCTCAAGCTTAATATCTTAAGTGTAATGGCCTTATGTAAAATCTGTAATCGTATATAAGTAAGAGCAGGGTAAAACCTTTGTAAGTAATAAAAGGACTCATGATCCTGTCCGCTCTTATTTAGTTACAGCCCCTTATCAGCCGGCCATTTCTGCGGCAAGTATTTCGGGGAGTGTTTCAGGAATTAAATCCTTCTCAGTTCTGCATAAAAGGATATCAACGCGCGATGCCTCCGCGTGAAGATAAACGCTGGAAGCGGCCCACGTCGCCACATATATGGCAATGGGAATATCTGTCCCTGCCCTCTCGGCATTTTGCATGAAAAATTGTTCGCGCCTTAGAATATACTCGTCTAATATATCTGTAAGTCTGCTTAAACTAAGGTTCATGCTTTTCTGTACATCAAAAGGAAGTAAATCTCTGGCATTCACCGTCTGCTGTTTCTCGTAGCGGATATGTTCGCGCATGCTGCCCGTGAATGCCGGCGTATGCGCATAACATAAAAAGTCGCACACATAATGCGTTAAGACCCCTGAATAGAAGGAAAACCTTAAGCGTTCAGGGGTAATGCCGCCCTTATACAATCGCCGGAGGACCTTTTTTAGATGAGAAGCAGACTGAGAACGTAAGTGCGGGCGGTAAAGGAAAGAAAAAAACAAGTCAGGAGCAAGGTTCCCCAGAATAAACAACACCTTATTGAGCGGCATATTACCTGTTTTCATCTCTTTGCATATCATACATCCCATTTTGTAGTGGTTTTGTACTCTCACTTTCTATCGCCTCCCTTTTTCTTTCAATTTTATTTCACTGCTTTCCGCCCTATGGAATCATACAGGACTCCGCTGTTGACAAAAGAGTGGGGTGTATAGCAGTTGCGTCCGTCAATGACCAACGGCGCTTTCATCAGGTCTGCAAATTTTTCAGGCTTACAGGATCTTACCTCATCCCATTCCGTCATAATAAGACAGAGTTCTGCGCCGCACAGCGCCTCGTCCAAGCTCTGACATGTGATGGCCAGGTCCGGGTACTGCTTTGCGAAACGGTTCCCTGTCGCAGGATCCCATGCTCTGATCACGGCGCCTTCCTCCGCCAGCAACTGGATCACTTCGATTGATGGCGCTTCCCGAAGGTCGTCGGTCCCAGGCTTGAAAGCGAGACCCAGCACGGCTATGGTTACCCCTTTGAAGCTTTTATAATATTTTTTTGCTTTTTTAAAGAGTCTTATTTTTTGGGTTTCATTGACTTCAATGGTGGCTTTGATAGTTTTCAGCTCATAATCATGGAATCTGGCCAGCCAGTGCAGGGCCTTAGTGTCTTTGGGAAAACAGCTTCCTCCATAGCCCGTACCAGGCCTTAAATACTGTTGGCCAATACGCGGGTCAAGCCCCATCCCCAACGAAACCGTTTCGACATCAGCGCCCACAATTTCACATAGGTTGGCGATCTCGTTTATATAGGAAATTTTCATGGCGAGAAAGTCGTTGGAAGCATATTTGATCATCTCGGCGCTTCTTCTGTCTGTAACGACAAAATCGCTGTTAAATCCATTGTATATTTCCTGTACCTCCTGGGCCACCGCTTCATTTTCTGCGCCAATGATAATCCGTGCAGGATGGAGAGTATCCTGTATCGCCGTGCCCTGCGCCAGAAACTCAGGATTGGAGGCTACACGAAAAAGACCGGATAGTGTGCGGTCATTAAAGAAATGCTCAATTTTATCGCAAGTTCCAACCGGAACTGTGGATTTAACTACAACCAGGCATCCTTTTGCGCAATGAGACGCGACTTGCCCACAGGCCTCATACAAATACTTTAAATTGGCGCTGCCATCCCGCCGGTCAGGGGTCGGGACGGCGAGCATGACGATATCTGCCCTCCCATAAGCTTGCTCGGGGACAGTCGTGAAGATCATTTTGCCGCCGTATTCATGCAACATTTCGGACAGTCCGTTTTCAAAAATCGGGGCTTCCTGTTTTTGTAACATTGTGATTTTATTTTCGTCTATATCCGTCAATGTGATATTCTGCCCTTTCCGACTCAGGCATACAGCCGTGATAAGCCCCACATATCCGGCGCCGGCTATTGTAATATTCATTGCCTCACCTCCGCTGACTTCTGTATGTCAGGACGCGCGCTCCCATGCCGTTGGCGCCTTTTCTCGGATTGCTGTTTCGTATTCATTAAGAAGAATGTCAAAAATTGTGTCCCAGTCTCTGGACAACGCGGTCTTCCAAGCCTTTTCTTTCAGGACGCGGCAAAGCTGCCGGTTATTCATCAATTCTGTCAGATGAGACGTAAATCCGTCTTGATCTCCATCCTCACTGAGCAGCGCGTTTTCTCTGTGGATCAGGTAATCGGTTACACCGCCGCAGCTTATCCCGGCCAGCGGAAGGCCGCTTGCCATGGCTTCAAGGCAAGTGTTGCCAAAAGTCTCGGTACCGGAAGGGAAAGCGAAGGCATCGCAGGAAGCATATATTTCGGCAAGCTCGTTGCCGAGTTTAAAACCTGTCATAATGACATTATCATAACCTGCCTGGCGGATTGTTTCCGCATACGAACCATCGCCGGTAAAGACAAATACCGCTTTTCCGGGAAATGCGCTGTTGATTTTTCCGATTGCGTGCAACAGCATGTGCAGCCCTTTTTCAGGGGAAAGCCTGCCGACATACAAAAAGGCAAAATTATCGCCTATTCCAAGCTTGTTTCTTGCCTGTTCACTCCTGAATCCTGCGTTAAATTTACTGGTATCAATGCCCCTTGACCAGACGCCCGGATTGTTATATCCTTTTTGCCTCAACTGTTCCATCGTATATCTGGAGGGAGCCAGCGTCCTGTCTGAGTGCCTGTAGAAGCGCTTCAGGTATCTTTCGGCGAAGGGTTCCAGCGAACTGAGACCGAAATATCCGAGGTATTTGCAGAAATCGGTGTGGTAGCTCATAACCAGCGGCAACTTGCGGGATACTGCGTATTTCACCCCTTTATGTCCGATCCCAAACTCGGTTGTAACATGTACCAAGTCGGGGGCGAACTTGTCGCAAAGCTCAAAGATCCGCTTAGCTTTGGGAAACGCCAGGCAGCTATTGGGGGAGATCCCCACCCTGATACCCGAAAACCGGTATACCTTTTTCGTTTCAGGAAACATGCACGTTTTGTTGGCCTTGGCATCATCTGTCCGGAAACTTCCGTCATAATCGGGAGCAAAAAATGTGTGTTTGATTCCTTGTCTCTCAAGGTAACCGCTTAGTTTTGCCAGTGTGTTTGTTACACCGTTTACCTCGGGTGCATAGGTGTCAGTGAAATAGGCAATTTTCATTTTGACCTCCAGTTGTCGAAGGATACTAATTGTTAAGATCGTTATAATTTTAACAATTAGGTGTAAAGTCCAGGTGCATAACCAGGAAAATCAAAACAAAACTTAGTCAAGATAGTTTAAGTATAATGCCTTTATGTAAAATCTGTAACCGTATATTGGTAATAGGAGAGTAAAGCCTTTGTAAGTAATGAAAGGACTCTTCTGGCGCAGCAACCCGTTAATCATGACCCCAATGAGTCCCTAACGGATTGCTGCACTCGTCTTCCACCCAAATGGGATTGCTGAACGCAAATCCTTTTTCTTGTTTTTTCAGATCTCTGTTGTAAGAGGCAGTCCCCATCTCACTCAGGACTTCCACCCGATAAAATTCTCCCGGCGCAACGTCAAAATGCCAATCCTTTTCCCACAAAGTGCCCTCCGTTTCACCTTGGGGGGTTGCATGCAGAACCTCCTGCATCTTTTCACCGTGAATTTTTCCGCGAAGCAGAGTAATTCTCTCCAACCTGCCCAAGGGATCGAACACCCTAAGTTGGGCATGAACCATCTTGCCCTGGGTGAGTTTACATGTGTCCCCCATCCCTTGTCCGTTCATGAAAAACACAATTTCCGGACCATTGCTTCCAAAGAAACCGCCTCTTTTCAGCATATGATGGACTGCTTGCGTACTCAGCTCCGCCAAATACCCTTTAATAAAAGGGGTCCCTTGTTTGGGAGCCGTGTGCGCGTCGGAGACAGCATTTCCGATATAGTGTCCTTTACCAGCCATGTTCAACTTATCCCACAGATGGAAAGCCTGTCGGTTGGGATTGTTAATGGCGTGATAATTATACCCATTCCAAACCTCAATCCCTGTTATTCCACGAATATTATACACAACGGTATCTCCGAATTCAAACTCAGGCGCCTCATAAGGGTGGGCAAAAAACACGATTCCGTTCCTATTTTTCATCTCATGAACAAAATCCTGCCATCCCGCAAGATCCCCGTGCTGGCTGATGCGCTTAGGATCAGCGGGACTGGCAGTGCCATAAGCCAAGGCATGTCCATACTGCGAGGTAAATTCCCAGCCCGCAATATGAAGGAAAGATTTCGATTCATCCTGTTTGTGAAAATCGAGAATACCCTCTTGATGTTCCATTGTGTCGTGGTCTGTGCTGTAGAGAAAGCTGTGCCCTTTCTCCAACATGGAATCCCTGTTTTCTGCCAGTGTTCCCATCCCGTCGCTGTAACAGGAATGGGTATGAGTATCCCCCGAATAAAAACCGGCGCCTGATAAAAATACTGTGTCTTTCCACAGGGTAGACACCTGTTGTCCCTCTATCCATCCGCAGAACTGATGCCGGCCGCCATGGTTGAAGGTGTAGGTCAGGGGAATTTCCAGGGCCTGTCCACTTGCCAAGCTATCCAGCCAAATACCCTTTTTGCGGCACGGCTCCGCTGTCAAAGGGGGTTGAAAACAAAAAACACCTGAAACCTCCTGCTCTGAACAATTTCGTATTTTCAGAAGAAACCTCTGTTCTCTCCCAATCTGATCCATAAAATCTTCCCTGTCCAGCCGAACCTCTAATCTACAGGTGCTATCGCTTACAGACATACTGCATCCTTCCTTTCGGTATTCTCTTGTGCGGCATTCTCCCATACATCCTTCTCCCGCGCGGCATTCTCCCCTTCTTTATCCTTTCTTTCGCACTCCGCTTCCGGCGCCTTCATCTGTGGGATCGCTGCCAGCAATTTTTTCGTGTAGGCGTTTTCAGGAGTTTCAAATATCTTTTTTGTGTTCCCTTGTTCCACAATTTTCCCCTGGCTCATCACCGAAATTGAGTCTGACATATGACGCACGACAGATAAGTTATGGGATATGAAAAGAACGGAAAGGCCCTGGGTCTCCTTGAGCTCCAGCAGCAGGTTCAAAATCTGTGTCTGAACCGAGACATCCAGCGCGGAGGTCGGCTCGTCCGCCACGATCAGCTGAGGCTTCAAGGCCATGGCGCGGGCCACCGCCACACGCTGTTTCTGCCCTCCCGACAGCTGATGGGGATAGCGGGAGACAAAATCAGGCGGCAGATCGACCAACTTGAGAAGCTCCCGAACCCGGCCGCCAATTTCATTCTTGGGCAGCAGGCGGTTCAGCAAAATCGGTTCCCCCAGAATGCTCTCGGTTTTCATGTGTGGGGGAAGAGAGTTGTTCGGATCCTGAAAAACCATTTGGATCTTTAGGCGCTCTTTTTTCTTCTGCCCTTGGGAAAGGGAGGAGATGCTCCTGCCGTCAAATAAGATTTTTCCCCCTGTGATCACATTCAGCCCCATAATCGCCCGGCCAAGGGTGCTTTTGCCGGATCCGGATTCGCCGACGAGGCCATGAATCTCATTTTTCCCGATGGACAGGCTGACGCCATCCACTGCTTTGATGATTTTGGAGTCCCCTTTGCTAAAGAGGTTGGATTTGGCCTGAAAGTATATCTTGGCATTTTCTATTTGCAGCAGAACATCACTCATAGATAGACCTCTTTCCTCGGCGGACATGCTCACGCGTAAGCCTCTCTCATGAAAGCGGGAGACACATAGTGCCCGGCTGCCACTTGATCCAATTTCGCGGCCCGCTTATGTTTTGGATCAAATATGGGGGTTCCGGCGGCTTTGCCTTTTTCAGACAAGAAATCCTCTTTTGTCGGAAACCTCTTGCCCGGAATCGTTTCCAGGGTAGGAATAGAGGAGATCAGCAGGCGCGTGTAGGGGTGATGCGGATTGGCAAAAATCTGGGTAACTGCCGCATACTCGACAATGTGACCGGCATACATCACCGCCACATAATCTGCGAATTCCGATACGACCCCAAAATCGTGGGTAATCAAAAGGATCCCCATCTTTCGCTCCTGTTGAAGCTTTTTCAGCAGATCGAGAATTTGGGCCTGAATGGTCACATCCAACGCCGTGGTAGGCTCATCTGCGATCAGGCAGCTGGTATCGCAGGCAATGGCCATGGCAATGGTAATGCGTTGCAGCTGACCCCCGGAGAACTGATGGGGAAAAGCGTTATACCGGCTGGCCGCATCGGGGATGCCCACCGCCTCCAGAAGATCAACCGCGCGTCGGATTGCATCAGCCGGCCGTACCTTCTCATGGGCCAGAATAACCTCCGCAATCTGTTTCCCTACGGAGACAACCGGGTTCAGAACAGACAGGGGTTCTTGAAAAATCATGGTCAGATCCTTGCCGCGGATTTTATCAAATTCTTTCTCCGTGAGCTTGTCAAGGCGAATCGTTTTGCCGCCTTTTGGAGTGAACTCAATTTCCCCTTCAATGTGAGGGCGCAAGTAACTGTTCCAAGACTGCAGCAGCCCCATAACAGAAAGGGCTGTCATGGATTTTCCGCTGCCTGATTCCCCCACCAGGGCCAGGGTTTCGCCTCTTTGAATTGCAAGAGTGACGTTTTCCACCGGATAGGATACCCCGTTTCTGCTTTTTAAGCTGACCCTCAAATTTTTCACCTTCAATACCGTAGACATAGCGGCCCTCCTCTGTGATTAATACCGTAATAGGCTAATACCTGCATAACCGCCTCTCTATTTCTCCAAAAGACGTACATCAAACCGTTCTCTCATGTGCTCGCCAATATGCTGAATACAATAAGCCACAACAACAATCATGATCGCCGGGGCGATAGAAATCCAGGGCGCCATGACAAGATAATTCTTTCCGGTCCCTACCATTTGCCCTAACGTCGCTGTGGGCGGCTGAACACCGATTCCAACAAAAGAGAGAGACGTTTCTACCAGCAGAATCAAGGGAAAATTCAAGGTGATCAGCACGATCAGATAGGTTCTGACCCCGGGAAAAATATAACGCGCTAAGATCCGCAGAGGGGAGGCGTTATAGCATTTTGCCGCCTCCACATATTGCTTTTTCTTGAGGCTCAAAACCAATCCACGGGTTATTTTGGCATAAGTCTCCCACCGAGCGATGCCCATCAAGACAATCAATACAGGAATGCTGCGGCCGAAGATCACCAGCCCCACCAAGACAAAAAGGATGAAGGGAATGGACTGCTGGAAGTTGATGAGCATCAAGGCCACCCGATCCCACCATCCGCCAAAATATCCGGCAGTCAACCCCAATATCAGGCCGAAACCACAGCCAATCAACAACCCAAACAAGGCTATCCCAATGCTGATTCGGGCGCCATACATCACCCGGCTGAGGACGTCCCGTCCCAGTTCGTCGGTTCCCAAAATGTGCTCGGCGTTTCCGCCCATAAAGGCGGGCGACAAGGTTTTGTGCAGTAAATCCGTCTTGTCCGGATCATAAGGCATGAGGAAATCAGCGAAAAGCACTGTAAACAGCACAACGCATAGCAGAACCACGCACACCTTGATCCGCAACGGCAACTCGTTCCATGTCTTTATCATGTCTTGGATCCTTCCACTTCAATTCTGGGGTCAACAACCATATAGAGAATATCCAGCAGGTAATTGATGAGAATCACAACAGCCGCCAGCATCAACACGCTGAACTGAACCAGTGTAAAATCCCGGTTCATGACGGAACTTACCAATGTCGTTCCAATTCCCGGCCATGAGAAGGTCCGTTCAATAATCAGGGAGCCGATGAGGATGTCAACCATGACAATACTGATCTGAGTCAGAATCGGAATAAGAGAATTTCGGAACGCATGCCGCAAAATGGTTTTTTTCTTCCCGATTCCCTTGGCTACTGCTGTTCGGATGTAATCTTGAGACAAGGTCTCCAGGATGCTGTTGCGAACATGGCGGATAATGGGAATCGCCCCGGTTGTGCCAATACAAAGACAAGCCACCGGCATCACATAGTGAGCCAGACTGCCTCCTCCCTGGCTGGGAAGTATCCGCAAGCTGTAAGAAAAGATGAGCAGCAGAAAAATCGCCAGGATAAAGCCGGGTACCGCATAGAGCACTGACATGGTATGGTCGGCTATTTTCACCAGGATGTTTCCCTGATAAAGGGCCATCAAAATGCCCAGCGTGACCCCAAGGGTCACGCTGATGAGTAAGGCCCACGAGCCAAGCTTCAGAGTCTCGCCGGCTCGGGAAAAGAAAATATCCGTCACGGGCCGTCTTTCGGTCAGACTGTCGCCAAAATCTCCATGGAACGCGTTCGTCAGATAGAGTACAAATTGGCGCCCATAAGATTGATCCAGCCCATATTTGGCGTTGTATTCCTCCAGCTGCCCCGGCGCCATGCCATCCGGATACATAATTTCGAAAGGATTGCCGGTGAGCCTGGCAAAAACAAAGATAAACACCAACACACAAAACAAAGTGATCACAGCGATTCCAGCTTTTTTGACCATATACTTTATCATGCCCGTATACCTGCTTTATGGGGCGCTAAAGCTGATTTCGCCAGCCCGCAGTCCGATAACATAAGTGCGCACATTGCGCGGGATTTCGTAGTGTACATTGGCATTCATTCCAAAGGATTCGTAGGGCTTATACAGATAAATAAAGGGGGTTTCTTCATGGAAGAATTTGTAGATCGCTTTCAGCGCAGCTACACGCTGATCAATATCTGTATTGTATCTGGCAATTTCAAACTGCTTGATGTATTCCTCGGACGGAACAAATTGGTTAATCGGCGGTGTGGCCACCTCGCCTTCCGGCGCCCATGCCCGTTCAATGTAGCCCATGGGATCCATGTAATAGAGGGGGTTTGACCACGTTTGAATTTCTATATCCTCGCTGGGGGACACGTTTTCCAGCTCCACAAACTCCGCGTTGATGCCGATAGCTTTCCACATGTCTATGACGGCCAGGGCGGCTAAATCAGCATAGGTGTAATAATGGGCTTTGTTGTAGATGTGAATGAGTTCTCCGTTGTACCCGGATTGCGCCAGCAATTCCTTGGCTTTCTCCACATCGTATTGCATATCATGATTATCCGCGATAAAGAGGGGCTCCCCATAAACGCTGAACTGAGGGCTGTCAGCGGCTTCCGCTTTGCCGTCCCAGAGGGAGTCTGCAAGAGCTTGGCGGTCAATGGCGCAGCTCAAAGCCGCCCGTAAATCGGCGTTGTTAGTAATCGGGTTGTTCATATTGATGCGATAAATGTGATACATTTGCAGGACGTCACCCACCAGTTTGATGTCAGGATTGCCCGCCAGCGTCCCTTCCTGATCGGGGGGAATGTTGGTGACAAAATCCGCTTCCTTATTCTGCAGGGCTGTGATGCGGGAGATGATTTCCGGTACCAAAGTATAGGTGACCTTTTGGAACGGGGCTTTCTCTCCCCAATACTCATCAAAACGCTCCAATTCCAGCTTTTGGCCGGAGTCGAAGGAGGTAACTTTATAGGGCGCTGTTGTTACCGGGGCTTGAGCCGCGGCATCGAGACCGACGGATTCCACATAGGCTTTGCAAGAGATTCCGACATTGGAATCAGACATCAAATGCTCAAAGAGGGGTTCTGGCTTTATTGTATGCGCGTGCAGGGTGAGATCATCTTTGACCTCAAAGTTATCAAAGTTGGCGAGCAGGTAAGAATGGACAATCAGGTAAGCGGGATCCTCCTGCTTGATGACTCTGTTCATGGAATAGGCCACATCCTCGGCAGTCATCGTGGAGCCATTGTGAAATTTTACATTAGGCCGGAGCTTGATCTCCCAAGTGAGGTCGTCGATCATCTGCCAACTTTCGGCGAGGCCGGGAACGAATTTTACTTCATTAGCGTGGGTGTCCCGCATCACCAATGTGTCATAAATATTGTGGTAGATTTGAATCCCGGCATTGGAGGATGCCGCGTTGGCGTCCAATGTGTTGGGCATTGCCTGTACGGCAATCCGAAAATGTTCGGCATTGTTGCCAGTATTGCTTGGACTACTCCCTTGGGAATTACATCCAGCCATACCTGTCACCATAAAAATCACGAGCAGGAGCGCTGTAATTCTCGCTGTAATGACCCTTGAACCCATGTGCATTTGCATGTTCTTCACCTTATCCTTTTTTATTTCTGTAGCTATCTTTATTGTGCAGCCATTATGTAGCTGCTTTTTGGGTAGCTGCTACACTCAATTATAAATTTTTTATGTAAAATCAAAACCAGCGATGCGTAAAAGTTTTATAAAAGCAGTGTAAAATAAACAGCGGCCACACTGCCCTGTTATGTTCTCGCTCACCCATCATTTATTTCTAAGTTTTGAAAACAGGGCTTGACCCTTTCCGACCAGGTTCCAGAAATGCTTAACCAGAAACCTGGCAGCGGACTGCATACTCTTAATAATGTTTTGAACCATATGTTTGACCGCAGAGGAAAATTCGGCATCGTTGGAGATTTTTTCGCTTTCCGACAGCACCTGCAACGAGCGGACACGGGCTTCATCTATAAACATCTCCTGTGAATTGATAATCATATCCGTAAAAGGATGGCGCAAAACATATCTGCCGTCTGAAAACTGTTCCCAGGCTTTTGTATTGTCCATCAGCAGCGTTTCCAGCATATCATAAACCCGTTGTTTCAAGTCCTCTTCCAGAACAGGGCAGGCAATTTCGACACGATGCTCCGTATTGCGCGTCATCAGATCAGCGGATGAGATATAAAGTTTTCTCTCGTCACCAACACCAAAACAGAAAATTCTTGAATGCTCAAGGAATCTGCCAACAACGCTGATCACCGTGATATTTTCGGTGAACCCGGGAATGAGAGGAACCAGACAGCAAATACCCCGTATAATCATCGCAACTTTGACTCCAGACTGAGAAGCCTCAATGAGCTTAAGCATAATTTCCCGGTCTGTGAGCGAATTACATTTAATAATAATTTGCCCTGTTTCCCCTTCTTCAGCTTTACGGCGTTCCTTCTCTATGCTCTGAATAATATGCTTCTTCAAACTATGGGGCGCCACCCATAAGTGACTATAATCCCCATCCATATTCCCTAATAAAAGCTTATGAAAAAACAGGCTGGCATCTTGTCCTATCTCCTGATTTGAGGTAACAAGGGAGAGGTCGGTATAAAGCTTGACAGTCTTTTCGTTATAGTTCCCGGTTCCCACTTGGGTGATATATTGTATTTTTCCGAAATCCTTCCTTGTGATCAGGCATATTTTCGAATGCACTTTATACCCCGGAGGGCCGTAGATCACTTGGCACCCTGCTTCATCGAGGCGATGAGACCATTCGATGTTATTCGCCTCATCAAACCTGGCGCGCAATTCCATCAGTACAATAACTTCTTTGCCGTTTTCCGCGGCGCGAATCAGCGCCTCAGCCAGTTTAGACTGAACATCAATCCTGTAAAGGGTTATTTTGATCGATAATACCAGCGGATCTTCCGCAGCCTGTCTGAGCATCTCCAGAAACGGCGTCATGTTCTCAAAGGGATAGGAAAAGAGAACATCCTTTTTCTGAACCTGTTTCATGAGAGTCATTCTTTTCTCTGAAAAGCTGACACTGGCAGGGGTGTGCAGGGGCCTGTCCAATTTTTTGCTGAGTTTCTCCCCGGCTATATCTTCCAGACGAAAAGAATAAGAAAGATCCAGAGGCGTTGAAGATAGGAATGTCTGTTTCTCATTTAAACTTAATTTGTCATAGAGAAACTCCCGGAAAGGTCTGCTGATATTATGCTGCAGTTCCAAACGGACAGGAGCAAGACGCTGACGTTTTTTAATGGTTTTTTTCATGAATTGCCGGTAATCCATATCTTCATCCATCACACTGTCTTCTTCTGTATTGATATCAGCGTTCCTGGTGACAGCCAGAATGGTTTTTTCGTTAACTTTATACGGGCTGAAAGCAAGATGAACAAAATGATAAATAATATCCTCCATCAAAACGTAGCCTTGGCTGCCTTCCGGACAGAAAATTCTTTCTAACGTATGATGTATGGCAATCAATCCAAATACGGATCTGTTCTTATGACCAAGGGTTACGGCGATATACAGCCGTTTATTGTCCATATGAGGGAAGGGATGACGGCTGTCAATAATATGCGGGGAAAGGAGCGGCAATATATTTCTGACAAAATGGGTTTCCACTTTTTTGCACTCACTGTCTGGCAGATCATTCATTTTTATATAGCGGAGTCCTTGGTGATCCAGATCTTGTGTGACCACGGAAAAATAGCGGTCTTTAAGCGCAAACAACGAAGAGGTCTGATTGTAGATCGCCTCCAATTGCTCTTCGGCTGTCATTCCTGTTTTATTGTCAAAATAGTCAGGGGCGAACAGCAGATAATCGGTCAGACTGCCGACTCTGATCATATAAAATTCATCCAGATTACTGCAAAAAATTGAAATGAATTTTAAGCGTTCAAGGGGGGGATTGGCGCTGAAATTGGCTTCCTCTAAAACTCTCTCGTTGAACTTCAGCCAGGAGAGTTCACGGTTTTGCATACATTTGCTGGTGTTGGTTTTCTCGGCTTCTCTAGCTGATGTCATAACTGCCATTCTGTTTTAACACCCTCTCCAGCAGGTACCCCTCACGTATCCCATATTGGCTGACTGAGATCGTTTCACTGCCAAACTTTTTAATGGCCTGGTGCAGGATCGTAAGTCCTGTGGGAAAGGTCATCAGCCGTTCCGGAAAAGTTCTGTGCATTGTGTGATAAATGTTATTTTTGTTGTACTTCAAAAGTTTATTGATTTCTTGCACATGCCAGGTATTAACACTATTCTCCTGAACCGGAAGCCCAAACAGAACTTGGGACAGCTTCAGGACAGCTCTCAGTGTCCCCCCGGTACCCACCAGAAGCGGATATTTTTTCTCGCTGGTATCGCCATCGCCGCCCCAGTCAATTCGGGCCAACTGAGCCCTGATGGCTGTTTTTATCTGCTTTCTTTCATATTCTGTGGCGATGATCTTGTCAATATATTCGACGGATAAATTCAGACATCCCAAAGGCAGGCTGACGGTATCTATCACTTTCCCTTTCTTAAAATGCACAAATTCAGTACTTGCTCCCCCTATATCGATCATGATGCCGCTGTCATAATTCATAAAACCGGTAACTCCGGCAAATCCCAAAGCCGCTTCTTCATCCCCTTCCAGAACATCTGGAAGCAGAGAAGTTCTCTCAGCAATAATTTGTACAGCCTCATCTTTGTTGCGGATGTTTCTGAGCACAGCGGTTGCGAAAACATAAAGATTGGACGGCTCGACAAACTTGGAGGCGATGTCATTGAGAGTATTTAAAACATCACACGCCTTCTGAATACCCTCCGCCTGCATAACACCCTTGGCAATATATCCAGCCAGACCGGCAACATTTTTTTCACTGAAAGTTCTCTTTATTTTGTTTTTTTCACATCGATAGATAGAAAGACGGACTGAGTTGGAGCCCAAATCAATAACTGCATAATTCACAAATTTTTTTCTCCCCATCATGGTTATTCTTTTGAGAAGCCAGCCTTTTTATTCTGGCAGTTTAATCGTAGCATAACACTGCAAAACGAAAAGAGATTTTGGGTAAATTATTTGTAAAGGGTATGTAAATTTAAAGAATGGCATGCCCTCTCAAATTTAGATTCCCAACAGGGCTCAATGCTGTCTCCCAGTCTGGCTTCCAGTTTGTTGATCAAAACACGCATGTGCTCGACAGGCGTTTCATCTGTACACTTTTCGATTTCAAGCTGCCTTTCGCTGAATTCCTTTTGTGTCTCTTCGTCAAAATATGTCACATCATCAAACGCGACTTCATATGCTGCCGTTGCGTTTATAAATATATACTGCTGCCGCTTATTCCGTATTGTCACCGTCTTTTTTAGGTCGGCAACGCTAAAACGCCTGTCTTCGGCAACGTCAAAAAAGCACTGTTCAATGAAATCTTTATTACCCTCACTATCTATCTCAAACTCAGCCGTTTCCCGTTCCCGCTCAAACCTTTCCCATTGGCTGCTCTGAGCAGCCCCAGGCGTCAAGGATTTTTTGAATGTGATATACTGTTTTCCGCCTTTTTGGCGAATGCGCAGACTCATACCGCTTTTCAACACCTGCTGATCAGCCGTATCATAATAGGTGTCAGTCAGGAAATATGAGATGCCGTGCGTCGTATCGTTTTCGGCAGTGAATGCGTTTTCATGGAAAAACCGCAAGACTTGTTCCTTCAATTCATTGAGATTCGAGTTCACAAGATCTGAATTCACCAGGTATTTGGCTTCAATTTCAATGTCGTTGCTCATTGTCGCGCTCCCTCACACTTCTGATTCCTGTTCCATATTCTGACTCCTGACTCCTGACTCCTTGCGTCCACCCTATGATATTCCGCGGATCTGAGAGCTCAGTTCCCGTCTGCCTGTATCTGACCAGTATTCCAAGAACCGGCCGGCACACTCAATGACTTTATGATTACACCAGGCAATGTATTTTTTGACGCCTTCACTCGTGGCTGTGTCCGGCTTCGTATCTTTCTCTGTGTCCGGCTCCGTGTCCGGCTCCGTGTTCGGCTCCGTGTTTGTATCCTGCTTTGTGCCCGTATCCTGTTCCGTATCCTGCTCCTCTTGTGACAGAGTCTCCAAGAACCGCGCTGCCCATTCAACGGCCTTACAATTGTCCTGCATGACGCCTAAAAACTCTTGGCACTGCTTGCAGATTTGGATGGCTTTCTTGACATCTTTTTCGAAAGGACCGCTGAAGAAATCCAGAAGGTAACGCAGCCTCTTGAACGAGACGCGCATTCTGTGCAGCAAATCTTCAGAAACATAACAGCCACCCAGCCATTCATCGTACGCAAAAAGGGATAGCGATGCCGCACCAACAGTAACGGGCATGATCTCATCCAGCCTGAAAGGCAGGGCGTTCCGTTTTTTATCAAGTACCGGCAGACACGCTGTGGCGCGGATGTCGCCGGACAACTCTTCCAGAATTGACTGATACGCTGGCGATTGAATGTATCCCAGAGCGTCTGAAAGGGCGGTTTCTCTCATGCCGGTGATAAATCCAGTAAAAACGGCGATGTCTTGCGCTGGAACTTGATTGGTCTCCGCGTATTCTTTCAGATGCAGTAAAATGACGTCGGCATCCCGAACATCGCCCAGCAGCTTGAAAGCAGACTTGATTCTCTTGCTCATGGAGGCTTTCCATTTGCTGTCTAAATACCCTTCAAAGCTGTCCATACGAGAGAGTAGCCCCCGAAAAACCACCCTGGTATCATGGATGCATTCTTCGCCCATTGCATCAAGGCGGCCAGATATATCGAGGAGCTTGATCATCTGCTTGTTAACGTGTTCGCGAAAATAATTCCTAAAGAACGGCGGCGGGGCTGGGGCAGCAGAACTTTCAGATCTCTTGACAGCAATTTTTTCCGCCTTTACATTGCTTTGCAGCCTTACATTGCTTTCCGGCTTTACACCGCTTTCCGGCTCGGATGCGGCATACTCCCACTCTATTGTGACTCTACCAAATTGTTTTTGCCATAAAGGTGTGTTTGTCCTGCAGGGATTGTTGCGGTCTAACGGTTTTTTCACCTGCAAAAACAGCTGCAGGGCTTTTAATTTGACTATTTTCACGCTTTTGGGCGCAAGTTCCAGGATATAGCAAGCCAATTGCAAGAACGCTGCTATCGTGGTAATGACATGGTGTTGCTCGGGATCTTGAACAGAACTTGATAATTTGGTCGGCGGTTCTGTGAGCTCGGCCTGTTTTCTTGCTGTGCCCTGTTTGAAAAGGACTTCGGCTAAGATCGCATTGTCCTCGAATGACAGCCGTTTGAGGGGATGCGTGATAACCAGATCCCATAAAAAGCAATTGCCGGAGTCATCCCAGGCGCCTTGATGTGCATCCCGTAATATGAAGGCCGCCTCAACAACCTTAAAGAGTTCAGGCTTAAGCTCATGAATATCGGACAATCCGGAAAAAAGAAACTCTAACAACCAGGTATCTTTGGCTTGCCGCTCATAGTCAATGCCAAACTGTCTGCAAAATTGCCTAAGCCCATACATTTTTATGTTCTTGTCGTTATTGCGGATCACTCTTTCTGCGATGTTGCCGAGCAAAGCTCCTGATTCACGTAATTCTTCCATCTGTTCTTTCCTGCCTTTCTTTGGGGGATAAGATTTTAGTAACTCATGGGCGCGAAGTGTCAATAAAAACAAGAAAATCCCTGACCACTAACCACTGATCACTGACCACTGACCACTTGCGGGTGTAACCCGCGTTAGAGTGCAGCGATCAACCCGACAGCACTGCAGTTCAATTCTCTAAGCAAATTATTGTATCGGGCCGTTTCTTTTTCACTTACCGGGAAATGAGGATTATATAAGCAGTGATCCATAACATCCGCGTCCTTCAAGACTTCATCGTAGGGTTCATGGACAGCGTGCTTTTTGCTATGCCTTGCTATTGCCGTGGTTATGATTGATATTTCCCGATCCGTATACATCTTCATTCTTTCCAGCATTATTCCAGCTTGTTTTGCTCCTCTTTTCGCGTGTTTTTCCCTTTCTCCGGCAGTGATTTGGTATATATCATGCAACATCCCACAGGTCGCGGCCAGCTCGGCATTCAAACTGCGTCTGACCGCGAGCAAAACGCAAAATTGTGAAACCCCATACAAATGGGAAACGAAATAACGGCTCTCTTTGGGCTGGTTTTTGTAAATCAGCCTATCAATTTCATTGCGTAAACTCTCAAGTCGATTTTCCACAGCGCATCCTCCACTTATTCGCAGTTTTTTCTTAATAGACACAGTCTCGTTTTTTGTTTATTACCATCCCTTGAGTTTCGACCGAGTCCAAAACCCAACAATTCCGTCGGCAGCAAGGCTGTTATTTCGCTGGAAAGTACATACCTCCTGATGCATCAACGAACCAAAAATCCCATCCACAGCAAGGGTAATTCCCATTTGATTGAAGTACCATTGAACCCAGAACACGCCTTCACCCTTGCTGCCTTTTTGTAGCTTTACCATGGGTTCAGGGTATGGGCACACTGGAAATACAACAGTATGATCAAGGGATATCCAACCTGCACCGCTTTTCAGTTTTCCCCATAGGCGTGCCCCTTCACCACGAGACTCCTCAACAATGGTGTAAATCCCCTTATCTTCAATTGCCCCAGTCATTATATAATTCGTCCCTGCGCCACTTCTGATATTCAATGAGTTAGCAATAATTCTTACCCTATATGGTTCTGTATAATCAAGGGTTATCCAACCGCCTCTTCTCAATTTACCCCATAGGTTTGCGCCTGTGCCGCTGGATTCCTCAATAATAACATAAATCCCCTTATCCTTAATTCTCCCAATTATTTCGTACTCTGTTCCTGGATCCTTCCGGATATTCAATGACTTAGTAGTAATTCTCACCATGTATGGCAAGGAAGACTTGGTAGGATCATCATCCGGATCGCCTGGCGTAAAGTTGGCTGTCACTGTCGTGGCATTTTGTGGCATTGTAAATATGGTTTCAGTACTGGCTGCATTGTCAAATGTGCCGCCGTCTGTTGATGTCCAGTTGATAAACTGATAGCCTGAATCAGCTGCTGCTTCCAGAGGGGTACGCGACCTTTCGGCATAGTAGCCGCTTGCCCCTGTTACAATTTTGCCGCCTTCTCCGGCTTTGACAGTCAATTCATAGGCCCCCGATGAGATGGTGGGGCGGTTTCCCTCAAAATTGCCCGCTAAATCCACATTCTCTTCGACTCTGAAACCATAGATTTGATCTGTTGAGATAAGAGTATCGCTCTTATACCAGCCCAGAAACTTACATGTTTCATAAGGGACAGCCGCGGCTTGTGCGAAGGCGCCTTCAGGGAATATGCCGCCGCCCATAACATAGCCTCCCTCAGAGTTTCTGTTTCCGATTTTAACGCTGTAAGTGGCATTCCGAGCGGATTCTCCCACCTTTGTTGTGGTAGAGGTTAATTCTCCTGTGCTATTGGACAAAGAATAGTGAGCGCCGGATCCTTCACCGGTATTGGCGATGTCCTGGGGAGTGAATTTTGGGGCTTTGCCTTCGAGGATATCTCCCACTGTGACGGGAATATCATAGTAAGCAACGATTTTGGCATAAGCGTTGGTATCAAAGCTGAATTCATTCACTGAATAGTCGAGTGTACCGTTCTCTGTTATGGTGATCTTTATGGTGTAGTCTTCGTCGGCGGGAAGATAAATAACCTTTTCACTGTTGGCGTTGATTCCAACATGAATCATACTATCATCAATCTTTTGTGGGACATCATTTACAATCTGTGCAACCTGCGTGCCCTTGGAATCGGCAACACTGACATCTGCGGAACCATTGATACGGATAATTCTATAGGCATTGATATAGGTTTTTAGCTCTTCTTCATAATTCTTATCCTGAGATTGCAGCCAAGCCAAGCATAATTCCGGATAATGGGCGGGGAAAATTTTGTCCAAGTTGTAAATGAGGGTCAGCAAGTCGCTGGCTCCATGTAGGATGATTGAAGAAACGATAGTGCTGATTATAGAAGCCAGTGCATCCTTGAAAGCAACAGGGGCACCAGTATAGGTGTTGAGGTCAATACCTGCATCAGCAATGCTCTCAAACATGTAGTCTGCAATCAGGAGATTCAGAGAATTAACAGAACCAATGAGACCAACGGCAATATCAAATAGATGGGCTTTGAGTTTCTGTCTGAAGATTTTTTTCACCTTATCCCACTTATAGGATTCATATCCCTTGCCTAGGGTTTCCCCGATGACCAGCTCGAAGAAGGATTGCAGGTTAGAAGTGTAAAAGACGCGATCGCCTATGCCTGACGCTAGTGATGTAATCAGTTTGTCCAAGACTGCATCTGCTGTTGCCGTATCATCTCCAATTATTGGTTGAAGATCAATCTTGAAATTTGGAACATAAATAAGGTAGGGAACTCCATGCCACGCCGTTTTCATTTCCCAATGCCAGCCCTCTATCTTTACAGCGATAGGGAAATTGAATTTTTTGGCTTGAAATGTGTTGATGATATGTTTTAGGGGTTGTTTTCGTTCGCCGGTTATCTCATCTTTTTCAAAGGATTCTTCAACGTATTGGGTTTTCAGGTCATCAAAATATTTAAGCATTTTATCATAATGTTCAGAATTTGATGATGTTAATTCTGTTGGAATAACCTTCTCATCTGGAAGACCGTACCTGCCAAAACCCCAATCTCTTGGAGCAACCTTCGGCACGGGATCGCTGGGATTGACAATATTGTGTATATTAGCGTAATTCTCTTTTGGCACAACCTGGCTCAACAACACGCCCATGGGAGGTTCAAAACAATAGACGTACACATCTTCCTTGCTGAATGCTTTCCCCGCGATTTGCCCATCGTTGTTGAGCCTTCCCGCCAGCAGATTCACTGCGGCTGCGGCACGGCTGAACCCTGTAATCCAGAATTTTACAGCTCCCTGGAATTTATGGTGATCCATATATTCGGCAAGAAATGTATATGCATTATTAGCCGCTGTAGAAAACCCCTCATGCTGCCCATCTTTGCCGATAGTAAAATTACCGGCCCATTCCGCCTCATACCCACCGCCACGGGTGGCCAGGGCTATGAGTGTGAATTTTTCACCATCCACATCAATATTTCTATGAGCAATCACAACCCCCATGGTATCTTTCTTGGGCTTCACAGTAAAATCATGATTTTTGTCAAAGCCCTCAAATTCGATACCATCTTTAGAAAACAACTTTTCTGCATTTTTGTATTTCTCCGCATAGTTTAAGTCGTCGTTTGATAATCCTCCAATATTGCTTCCCCATGCTGACAATTCCAAGCACAGGGACATTGTTGCTAAGCTCGGATTGTAATCAGATGCGGATCCGGTAAAATAATTGTCGTCATAGTGATAGATTGCAGGATAGTCCTCTTCAATGATGTTTCCCTCTGTGTCCATGTTGTCTGTTGCGAAATAAAACTGACCTGTCTTCTTCATGTTTTCTTCCTCCCTGTTTTAATTAAATGATTTATTGATATGTTGGTTCTACTTTGAGTGACTGATGCACATAAGCGGTTAGACCTTATATGATGTGGTCAGGCTTTTTCTTGTCGAAAACTATAACTATTCTTAAAACGATTTGGATAATTACAAACACACTAAAAAGTAATGAAAAGTAGAGAAGCATACCGATAATACTTGTTATAGTCAACACTATAATATGCGTTATTACCCATGCCTGTTTATTTGTTATAAATGAAATCCATGTTGTTACTAGCTCAAATATAGCTATTATATATACTATGAACATTATCATCAGGCCAATAACCGGGAATAGACCCAGTGTGACCATTGCTAACCCAGGATCTGCAAAGACAGAGTCTCTGGACATAATTTCCCCTGTTTTCCCAATTATCATAATTCCTAAAAAGGTATTCAAGATGGAGGCCATAATTAATTTGTTCTTATAACTAAACAGAGCGCTCCCTCCTCTACTGGTAATTGTATAATGTAATCTCTGGCAGTGCACTCCAACCACTCTCGTACGTATTTTTCGTCCACATCCATTTGGACAGCGATTTCCGAAATTGTCATCCCGCGCCCACGGAAACGTTGCACGGCTGCGCCTATATTTTCGCCAACCTCAATGATATGGCCATCAGGATCATAAAAACGCACAGCCCTCTGCCCCCATGCGTGTTCAAGCGGCGGATGGACAAGTTCCAATCCGTCAAGGGTTTTAATATAATTGTCGAAATCAACCTCCAGACCAAGATATTTTTTATAAAACGCTTTCGAGGTTCCAAATCCGTAACCGCGATTAACGTCCCTTGAAAATTCACTTGCTTCCCTCCTCCTCTTTTCCCTCCGCGTATGTATACCCTCTCGCGCGGCGTTTATCCTGAAGCTCCGCCCACGCATCCCATCCTCTGTCACGCAGCAGGGCGTTGTCACGGTCCAGCATCGGAAGCCCTTTGAAAAAATCAGCGAATTTATCACAGGGATAATCACGGCACAAGGCACACATCTCAACGCCTTTTTCCTCTGCGCATGCTCTGACGACACAGCCCGGATTCCCGCTGCCGTCCCTGCATGAAACGCAGACACCGTCCTCAGCCATACCTTTCAGAAACGGCCAGAAGCCGCTGCCTCCAGGAATCATGTGGACGACTTCCTCAAACCCCGCTTTTGTCATCTCTCCATACAAGAGCTTGGCCGCCGGCTCCACCTTGACCATGACCGCGCAATTCTTGCAATAGAGGCCGCAATAACAGGTGTATTTTTTATCCATAACCAAAACCCCTTTCTTTATCCTGATCCTCGATTAAAGTTCCAGAAAATATTCACGGCTGTCAAAGAATCGGATCCCGTCAACATGAGGTATCATTTCGTCTCTGTCATAAACAAATCCCAGTTTCTCAATCACTTTGGCGGAGGCAAGATTGTCTTTGGCGTGACCGCCCGCCACTTTCTTGATACCAAGGTTTTCGGTGGCGAATGTGAGAACGCCTCTCATGGCTTCGGTGGTATATCCTTGGTTCCAGTGTGTTTTCATAATGTTGTATCCGACTTGAAACAGCCCCCACTTCTCTTCCCAAATCAGCCCGCCCGATCCGAAAAGCGCACCTGTTTCTTTCATCACAAATCCCCATATGTAGCTGTCGTTCGGGATAAGACCGCCTGCGTCGTCCCACTTCCATTCAATTTCTTTCAGCCACTCAATCGTATCATGAATGGAATGATGCGGAAGCCAGCTGACATATTTCGCGACTTCCAAGTCACCGGTCCATCCATGATAGGCTGTTTCAGCGTTGGCCAGGGTAAGGGGTTTGAGAATAAGTCTTTCGGTTTCAATTATAGGTGTCATCTTATTCCTCCACTTTAATTACCCAATAACCCATTGCATAATTATTTTGAACAAGTGGCTGGCCGCGTCCCGTTTTTTTGTGTTCTTGTCATTCATACTTTATCACCTTGCCATAAATATATTGCCCAAAATAGTGTACTCAACAGCAGGTACCACAAACAAACACCTCATAAGCTTAATTTAATTTTACCATGAATGACTCGAATTTGAAAGAAGAAAAACCCAAATGGCCCTAAATGGCCCTAAATGGCATTAAATGGCATCTTGTCGTCTTGTATTCTTCACTCCAATCGGCTATGATATTATTATCCTAAAAAAAGCGGGGTGTCTTAATGATTCGTGAGTCTAATTGCCGACATGTTTAAACATGACCTGACAGGGTTTGTTTATGTTGGAATTGGGCTGGCGCAGTCAGAGGGCACGTTCGGATAGTTTACTTGTGCTTTTATATGCGTTTATAGTCCTTTCCGACAAGGAAAGGGTTTTTTATTATGATATTAGCGTCACGCTCTGGCTGGAAAATATGGAAAATACGAATCCTTGTGTTCCTAATCAGCCAGAACCTTTCTCTGTTTGGCTCATCGGTAGTCGGATTTGCTATCCTATGGCATATTACGCTGGAAACCTCCTCCGGTTTATGGTTGATGATTTTTACGCTCTGCTCCTTGTTGCCGCAGGTGCTTATTTCGTTGTTTGGCGGCGTTTGGGCCGACCGTCATAACCGGAAACATCTTATTATGCTGGCCGACGGGTTCATCGCTCTGGCGACTCTCGCTCTGGCAGTTTCCTTTCTGTTCGGATTTCGCAGAATGGAGCTTCTGCTCATCGCCTCAGGGGTACGCTCTCTCGGAGCAGGCGTTCAAACCCCCGCTGTCAGCGCGATTTACCCGCAGCTGGTACCCAAAAAACATCTTACCAAGGTGCAGGGCATCAATCAGACATTAGGCTCGGCCTTAACCCTGTTATCTCCGGCAATAGGCGGCCTATTGCTGGGGACAGTCGGCATTGTGGGCGCGTTCTTTGTTGATGTGGCAACCGCGGCACTCGCCATTCTGGTGATGAGCCGCATTCATGTGGAGCATCCGCCTGCGGTCAACACTAAAAAATCAGTATGGAAAGATATCGGCGTGGGTGTTTCATACATTTGGAGGCACAAGCGGCTTTGCAGGCTTATCATTTGCGTCCTGTTTTCTTTTCTGTTCATTACACCGGCGTTTGTATTGACGCCTTTGATGATCGAGCGCACATTCGGCAATGAAGTATGGCGGCTTACAGTCAATGAACTCGTGTGGTCGGTCTCGTTGATAATCAGCGGAATATTCGTATCCGTAAAAGGTAAGTTCCATAATAAGCCGCGATCAATTGCGGTCTGCATTGTGGGTTTTGGCATAACGTTCGGGTTGCTGGGCGTATCGTGGAACTTCGCGTCCTTTCTTGTATTTATGGGAACAGCCGGCTTCTTTTGGCCGGTACTGTCAACAGTCCAAAGCGTTTTTGTTCAGGAAACAGTCTCTTTGGATATGCTGGGGCGGGTGTTTTCAGTGATACAAATCATTATGATGGGGGCTGTGCCAATAGCCATTCTTTTCTTTGGTCCGCTGGCGGACGTTATACGAGTGGAGACCCTCCTTCTGATAAGCAGTGTGCTGCTGGCGATTGTGGGCTTTCTATATGGAGTGAGCGAAAGGCGCAGAGGTTGAACCTCGTTCCCGGCAGCTTCATTTCAAACAAAGGTTCCCGCCATTCCGACGGGAACCCTTCTAACGCGGGCTACGCCCGCAAGTGGTCAGTATTGGATTTTCTTATTCTGACCACTGTTTACTAACCACTGACCACTTGCGGGCGACCTCTTTGGCCTCAAGAAAATTTATTCCCCTGATCGCTTGCCCCTATCCTGCTTATCGCCCGCTTGAGAGCCGCTTCAGCCCGGATCAAGTCGATATCGTTGGCATCTTTCATGCTCATAGCGACCTTCAACCGTTCCTCAGCCCGGGCTTTCGCGTCCTCGGCCCGAAAGCAATCGATGTGTTCAGCCAATTCCGCTGTTTCTGCCAGAAGCGTAACTTGATTGTGAGACACCTCGACAAAACCGCCGGAAACCGCCATTTTCTTGACTTCATCATGAAGAGTGTAGCGTACCACACCGCAAGCTACCGAAGACATGAGCGGAGTATGGTTCGGTAATATGCCCAGCTCCCCTTCGGTTCCGGGCAAGACAACAAACTGGACATCCTCAGTCAGGACGGCTCCCACCGGCGAAACCACTTGGAAAAAAAATGTTCCCGCCATGTTTACGCCCCCAAACTTTTGGCGTTTTCCAGCACATCCTCAATGCTGCCGGCGTATTCGAAGGCTTTCTCCGGCAGAGTATCATGGCGCCCCTCACAGATTTCCTTAAAGCTGCGCACGGTATCCTTGACCTCCACATATTTCCCCTTCATGCCGGTGAACGCTTCAGCCACAAAGAAGGGCTGCGAGAAGAATCTTTGGATCCGGCGGGCCCGGTTGACCAGGAGTTTTTCATCTTCACTGAGTTCATCCATGCCCAGAATCGCGATAATATCCTGCAGCTCTTTGTACCGCTGGAGAATTCTTTGAACCTCACGGGCCACAGTATAGTGTTCTTCCCCAACAATGGCCGGCGACAGAATCTGAGATGTGGAGTCCAACGGATCCACAGCCGGGTAGATGCCGATTTCTGCAATGGCGCGGCTCAAAACGGTCTTGGCGTCCAAATGGGCGAAAGCCGTGGCCGGCGCCGGGTCAGTCAGGTCATCGGCAGGCACGTAAATGGCCTGGACGGAGGTTACAGAGCCGCTCTTTGTGGAGGTGATACGCTCCTGCAGGTGGCCCATTTCCGTCGCCAAGGTAGGTTGGTAGCCCACGGCGGACGGCATACGGCCCAGCAGCGCCGACACCTCGGAACCTGCCTGGGTAAAGCGGAAAATATTATCGATAAAGAGAAGTACATCCTGATTCTGAACGTCCCGGAAATATTCGGCCATGGTCAGCCCGGTAAGGCCTACTCTGAGGCGGGCGCCGGGAGGTTCGTTCATCTGGCCGAACACCATGGACATTTTACTAATGACGCCAGATTCCTTCATTTCATTCCACAGGTCATTCCCTTCCCGGGTCCGCTCCCCCACACCGGCAAACACGGAGAGACCGCCGTGGTGGGTCGCAATGTTATTGATAAGCTCCTGAATCAAAACTGTTTTGCCGACCCCCGCGCCCCCGAAGAGTCCTACCTTACCGCCTTTGGCGTAAGGCGCCAGCAGATCTACTACTTTGATGCCCGTTTCCAAAACGGTATCTGTAGTTTCCTGATCGACAAAGGGCGGCGCTTTACGGTGAATCGGCAAGATGGTGTCTGTCGCGAGTTCCGGCAGATTGTCAATAGGCTTTCCCAGGACATTGAACATACGGCCTAGCGTCTCTTCCCCCACGTGGACGGAAATGGGCGCCCCTGTATTCACGGCCTTCGTGCCCCTCTGCAAACCGTCTGTCGAGGACATGGCAATACAGCGGACAGTATCATTTCCCATATGTTGCATAGCCTCCAAGGTCAGATCAATACCTTTGACCTCGTCTTTGACCGTGATGGCACTATAGATTTCCGGCAGGGCGCCGGCGTTGAATTCTACGTCAACTACCGCGCCGGTTATTTGAATGATTTTTCCTTCTTGAGACTGCGCCTGCCCTGTTTTCTGTGCGGGCCCTGGTGCCTGCACTTGCTCAGTTGGCTGCGCCTTAGCTTGCTGCTCTTGCTTGGCTGGCTTTTGTTTAATCGCCACGAAATCGATCCCCCTTTTACAAGTGACACTTGTCAATTGTCATTAGAATACCCTGTAAGCTCTTTTTCTTCCTTCTTGGGTTCACATCCTGTCCCTTCCACATACTTCTACTCCAGCGCCGCCGCCCCGCCGACAATTTCGGAAATCTCCTTGGTAATGGCTGCCTGGCGCGCCCGGTTCATGGCCAGAGTATACTTATCAATCATGCCTTTGGCGTTTTCCGTAGCCGCGTCCATTGCCGTCATTTTCGCCCCTTGCTCGCTGGCCTTACTTTCCAGAAGCGCGCTGTACACCAGTTTATTCAAATAAAGGGGCAGCAGGGTTTCCAGAATGGCATGAGCAGACGGTTCAAAAATATAGTTGTCTATGGGATGGCTCACTTTCTGGCCTTCTTGGGCATCTGCCGCCTGACCCCTTGGGGTCTCCCGAAAACCTTCCCGGTGAATGCTCGCCTGAGTCCAGTGATCGTCCGCATAACCTGTCAAAGAGTCGTCATCGGGTTCAATGGGCAGCAGGCACAACATTGTGGGCACCTGACTCAGAACAGAGACAAAACGAGAATAGACAAGACACACTTTGTCCACAACACCGCTGGTATACAGGTGCACAATCTGCTCAGCTACAACAGCTGCATGATCATAGGACGGGCTGTCTCCCAAATTCATGAACTCCGCCACAATGTCCGCGCCTTGCCGCCGAAAAAAATCCCGGCCCCGGCGTCCCACTGTAATCAGGGAGCAGGTGTGCGTCTCTTTTTTCAAAATCGTCTGCATGGTGCGCTGCAGGTTAGCGTTGTAACCGCCGCACAAGCCCCGGTCGGCTGTGATCAGCACATAGAGGATTTTTTCTACCGGGCGCTTGACAATCAGGGCATTTTCGGCATCCTCGGGTTGGGCCTGGAGCAGCCGTTCCATAACCGCCTTAATCTGTTGGGTATAAGGACGGGACTCCACGGCTTTTTCCTGAGCCTGACGCAGCCGGGACGCCGCTACCATTTTCATGGCCCGGGTAATCTGCTGCATGCTGGTAACGCTGCGGATCCTTCTTTTGATATCGCGTACCCCTTCCACTTACATCACCTCTTTCATCAGGACATAAAGCCCTTTTTGAACTCGGCAACGGCGTCATTCATCTTGGCCATGAGCTCGTCGGATAAGGCTTTCTTTTCCGTGATCTCTGCCAGGATATCGGCATGGGAAGCATGCATATAACGCAAGAATTCTTGTTCAAAGCTTTTGATTTTTTCCAGAGGAATATCATCGATATGCCCCCGGGTGGCTGAAAAGATAACAAGAACTTGATCTTCCACACTCATGGGCACATATTGACCCTGTTTGAGGATCTCCATGGTCTTTTGACCGTGGTTCAACCGATCCTGGGTCGCCTTATCCAAATCCGACGCAAATTGGGCAAACGCCGCCAATTCCCGATAAGAGGCCAAGTCAAGGCGCAGCTGGCCCGCCACCTGTTTCATGGCTTTGATCTGAGCGTTACCACCCACCCGGGACACGGAAATCCCCACATTGATAGCCGGACGGAATCCGGAATAAAACAGGTCGGACTCCAAGAAGATCTGACCGTCAGTAATAGAAATCACGTTGGTGGGAATATAGGCGGAAACGTCGCCGGCCTGAGTTTCAATAATCGGCAGAGCTGTCAGAGATCCGCTGCCTTTTTCCGGGGACAGCTTAGCCGCTCTCTCCAAAAGGCGGGAGTGCAGATAAAACACATCGCCGGGATAGGCTTCGCGGCCCGGCGGGCGGCGCAAGAGCAGCGACAGCTCGCGATAAGCCACAGCTTGCTTGGACAGATCGTCATAGACAAGCAGAACGTGCTTGCCTTTGTCCCGGAAATACTCACCCATGGAACACCCGGCATAGGGCGCGATATACACCATAGGCGCCGACTCGGAAGCTGTGGCGCAGACCACAATAGAATACTCCATGGCGCCGAACTCCTCAAGTTTCTTAACAACGCCGGCGACAGTGGACTGCTTCTGGCCTACCGCCACATAGATACAGATCATATCCTGACCTTTTTGATTGATAATCGTATCCACCGCCAAGGCTGTCTTACCTGTCTGCCGGTCTCCAATGATGAGCTCACGCTGGCCCCGGCCGATCGGCACCATGGAATCGATGGATTTCAGCCCTGTCTGCATGGGTTCACTGACCGATTTCCGATCCACCACGCCGGGGGCTTGGGTCTCAATCGGACGAAACTCAGCAGCGGCGATCTCACCTTTGCCGTCAATAGGTTGTCCCAAGACATTGACCACGCGGCCAACCAGGGCCTCTCCCACGGGCACTTCCACAATGCGGCCCGTGCGTTTGACTTCATCGCCCTCTTTAATTCCTTCATAGGGCCCTAAGATAACACATCCGATATTATCTTCTTCAAGATTCATGGCCATGCCGTAGATGCCGCCGGGGAATTCGAGCAATTCTCCCGATAGGGCTTTTTCCAGCCCATAGACCCTGGCGATCCCGTCACTGACCTGGATAACAGTTCCCACCTCAACAACATTGAGCACGCCTTCATAGCGTTCAATCTGCTGTTTGATAATGGAACTGATTTCTTCAGGACGCAAATTCATTTGCTTAACTTCACCCCTATTCCTGCTTTCAGATGGAAACTTTCCTCAGGTCATTGCGCATTTTGTCCAAAGCCGTTCTGACGGATCCATCCATGACTGTATCCCCAATCTGCAGCCTGGCGCCACCAATCAAGGCCGGATCCACAACCAGGATGAGCCGCACTGTTCCGCCCGTCTGGGTCTCCATGGCTTTTTGCAGACTCTCTTCCTGCTGGGCTGTCAATGCGGTTGCACTGGTCAGACAAACCTCGATAATCCCCCGGGCTGTATCCGCCATACGGGCAAACTCCCTGCCAACCAAGCCCAGCAGGTTCTGCCTGCGGCTCTCAATCAGCAAATAGAAAAAACTCAGCGTGATCCGGGAAAAATCCGCGCCTATTTTTTCCACAATAGCTTTCTTATCCGACAGACCAATGTTGGGGTGATTCAGAATGGTGCGTACCTCCTGGTTCTCCGCCAGGAGAGCTGTGAACCCCTTCATTTCAGCATCGATCTGATCCAAAACCTCCATTTGAGTGGCTAATTCAAACAAGGCCCGGGCATAGCGTCTGGCTAACGCGCCATTTAACATACTCTATCCCCTACCTCTACCTCTTGAATAAATTGATCAATCATGGCTTTCTGACCAGCTGTGTCCAGGTTGTAACGCAAAATCTTCTCCGCCACAGCCACGGAAATATCGGCTACCTGAGCCTGAATCTCCGCCACAGCCTTGGCCCGTTCAGCTTCGATCTGGGTCAAAGCCGCCTTCTTAACCTTTTCCGCCTCGTCGCGGGCCTGCTCCATAATTTCAGTCGCTCTCTGTTCTCCTGCCTTTGTCGCTTTCTCAATCAGAGCCTGAGCCTCCTGGTGGGATTTACGCATCTGTTCCTGGTGCTCCAGCAGGATACGCTCAGCCTCGGCCCGGTCATTTTCCGCCTTAGTCAGCATGTCCTCAATATTTTGACGGCGTTTTTCCATCATATTTGCCAAGGGCCTAAAGGCAAATTTCGCTACAATCCAGACAACAACAAGAAACGACGCAATCATCAGAACCAACGTTAAGTCAAAATCCAAAGGATTTTCGGTAGTTGTAACCTCAAATGCAAGCGCCATAGCGCTTATAACATGGTGCAATCTGGTCCCTCCTCTCTTTGCTGATAGATCTTCGGACCCTCAGATCCTTTATCAACAAAAATCAGGGATTCCCCTTCATAAACACCATAATAATCGCGATTACCCAAGTAAGAAGCGGCAGCGCTTCAATGAGCCCGACACCAATAAACATCGTCCCCCTCAAATCACCCTTCGCTTCCGGTTGGCGGGCTATTCCCTCCAGAGTCTTAGAAATAACACTCCCGTTTCCCAAGGATGCACCCAGAGCAGCAGCGCCGGCGGCAATCCCCGCACCAATCATAGCAGCAGCACCTAAATCCATTTGTGATATCCTCCTTTAAAATAGTAAGTAAAAATATTTCTTCCGCTCACGCGGGAAAGAACCAAAGCATCCATATTTTTAATGATCCTCCGCAACAGCCTGTCCCACATAAGCAATGGTCAATACTGTGAAAACAAAAGACTGGATTGCGCCAATAAAAATACTAAAGGCTATCCAAACAGCCAAAAACGGTATCGCACCCACGGTCCCCCCCACAGCGAGCCAGAGGTTCGCTTGGTGGGCCAGCATCAGCAGCAGGACAACCAGCGTTTCTCCCGCAAAGATATTGCCAAAGAGACGGAAAGCCAGCGTCATCGGCTTGGCAATGTAGTCAATAATGTGGATAGGCAGGAAAAACGGAAAAGGTTCCAGAAAATGCTTGAAAAACTTCCCTTTCTTCGTTTTAATGCCCATGGCAAAAACAAGAATAATCGTCAGCAAAGCCAGCCCTAATGTGACATTCACATCAGCTGTGGGTGACTGTAACGTTGCGTGACCAAAAGCCTGATTGAGCCCACCCGCCGTAACGTTCTTTAAAAGTGGTGCAACAAAATTAGGAACCAATCCAATTAAATTGGAAAAGAAAACAAATACAATCAGAGTCACAAGATACGAGAGCAGTCCGGCTGCTTTCTTATAATCCATGTTCTCCGCCACAAGACCCTTAACAAAATCAACAATCCATTCCAACAAATTCTGGAATTTTCCTGGCTTCCCGCTGGTCAGCTTCCGTGTCCCTAAGAGAAAAAAAGCCACCAGAATCAGCAAGACAACCCAAGTCATAATCAAAGGTTTGATATGCACCGACAAAAAAGGAATGTCTTCAGAGAACGTCCACTTCACAATTTCCTCCATTCACTTCTCACCCCCTTCCTCTTTTTGTTTCGTTTCCTCCTGAGTTATCCGTAAAATCTCAATTAGGATCGCCCCCAAAATACCGAGGGCAAGCCCAATGACGAGATAAACCAGTCCTTGCGCAAAATAACGTATTATGAAATAAACAAAAACAGCTACCAGACTCCACCGAATTACCAAACTCCTTGTGTACCGCGCCATCATACGAGACATATCTTCCTCAAAAGCCCGGCTCAGATCACGAAATAGCCATTGAAGCTGGCTGATCCCTGTCAAAAACCCGATGAGTCCTCCCCATACACCGTCCTGTCCAGTCAGCAGCGCTGTTGCCGCTGTCACCACCAGCACCCCTGCCATACATAACCCTGTGAGATTCCGGCAATTCATATTCCGCCAAAAATTCTTCTTCATCAGCTCACATCTTATCGCCGGACTCAGATGAGTCGTTGGACTTCATGAATTTCCAGATCCAGAAAACCATATAGGCAATACCAAGAGCCACCCCGACAAAAATAGCAACAAGGGTCCATAGAGGATAGCTGTCAAAGCTATGATCCATCCAGCTCCCCAAGAAATATCCCCCCACCACCAAACCTGCCAGTGCCGCGCTTATGCCTGTTCCTATTGCCGCATAGTGTATCCAAGACAGTGTCTTCTTCTCCATCAGCCGCCCTCGAATGAAAATGGTCCTGCTCATTCAGACATATTATCTCTATTATACCCGTTTGAGGGTGATATGCAAACCACCTCACTCCACACTCCCAAACCGAACATTGCGCTTGCACCCCTTCTCATCCCGGAAAACCGCCCGCCTAATCATCGCGTTCTTAATCATGCGCCCGCAGAGCAAACACGGTTCACTGGCCGCCATCGATCCATCCGCCTCATTTCCGGCAATATAGATCGTCGCATCCTGCATCTTCACAGGATCCCCGGCAATAATCGCATTCTGCTCCGCGTGAACCGCCACACACAGTTCATAACGCTCTCCCGCCGGAATATTGAGCTGCTGCCGCACACAGACCCCTGTATCCACACAGTTAGGCTCCCCCCGGGCCGCCCCATTATACCCCGTACTGATAATGATATTGTCTTTAACAATAACAGCTCCATAATTGCGCCGCCTGCAGGTAGACCGCCGCGCGATAACAGCGGCCAAGTCTAAAAAATACTCATCCCACCCCGGGCGCCGTTTGTTGACAGGATCCGCAGGAGAAGGCCCCTTGGGGTTGGACAGTTGTGCACGCGCAGATTGGATCTTCGCAGATTGAGTCTTATCTATAGACATCTCTTTAGCCTCCAAGCATCATCATCACCCATTCACTCGTCACTGTACAACGGATATCCGCTGCTCAGCTCCGCCACCATACCCTTCGCCTTCTCCTGCCGGCCCGCATCCTCCGGGCTGTCCAGAGACGTCGCCACCACTTCAGCAATACGCCCCATCGCCTCCTCCCTCATGCCCCGGGTTGTCACAGCAGCGGTTCCCACACGGATCCCACTCGTCACCATAGGCCCTTGGGGGTCAAAAGGAATTGTATTCTTATTTACCGTAATTCCAACAGCATCCAGCATGGTCTCAGCCCGCTTGCCCGTCATCCCCTTGCTGCGCATATCCAAAAGCATCAAATGATTATCCGTCCCCCCCGACACCACGCGGAACCCTTTTTCCGCAAAAGCCCGCGCCAGCGCCTTAGCATTTTTCACCACCTGCTGCTGATAAGTCTTAAACTCAGGCCTTAGTGCCTCCCCAAAAGCCACCGCCTTCGCCGCAATAATATGCATCAACGGCCCCCCCTGGGTTCCCGGAAAAACAGCCTTGTCAATCTGCTTGGCAAATTCCTCCCGGCACAGGATCACCCCACCCCGGGGCCCCCTCAAAGTCTTATGCGTTGTCGTCGTAACAAACTGGGCGTGAGGCACAGGACTCGGATGCACCCCCGCCGCCACCAACCCGGCGATATGAGCCATATCCACAAACAAATACGCTCCCACCTCATCCGCAATCCCACGCAGCCTCTCAAAATCAATAAACCGCGGATAGGCGCTGGCCCCCGCCACAATCATTTTCGGGGTGCGCTCCACAGCCGTGCGGCGCAGCGCCTCATAGTCCAGCCTCTCCGACTCACGCTCCACTTCATAAGCCACAAAATTAAAATAAACCCCCGAAATATTCACCGGACTGCCATGAGTCAGATGTCCGCCATGGGATAAATTCATGCCCAACACCGTATCCCCCGGCTTCAGCATAGCGAAGTAAACCGCCATATTCGCTTGAGCCCCCGAATGAGGCTGAACATTGACATGCTCGGCGCCAAAAAGCTTTTTCAGCCGGTCCCTGGCCAAGTCCTCCACCACATCCGCCCATTCGCACCCTCCATAATAGCGTTTGCCCGGATACCCCTCGGCATACTTATTGGTCAGCACCGACCCCTGAGCCGCCAACACCCCGCGGCTGACAAAATTCTCCGACGCAATAAGCTCAATCTTATTGCGCTGGCGCTTCTCCTCCTGCTCAATAGCTTGTGCGACCTCAGGATCCTCAGCGCTTAAGTATTGTAAAATCGTATCCATATTATTCGATCTCCCTTCTATCATTCTCTGAGCGAGCGCCCTGTTCTTTTCTGGATTGAGTATTAAAAAATATACCTATAACAGCTGCCCATGCTATTCCGGCAAAAACACCGGATATGACGCCAGCTAACAGACCCCACATCAGTGAAAAAATGACCCCTATGCCGACACTGAAAGAGATCCCATTCAAAACCAAGGATCTTAGTGATCGTTTCAAACTTCTACCCCTCCTCTCATCTGCAAAATAGACTCTCCGACCACAAGTATCCTTTCAGGGTATCCGGTGCAAGAAAGGGTCTGGTATATCAAAGCATATGTTTTCATTCTGTTTTCTCTGTTTTCTCTGTTTTCTCTATTTTCTCCATCTTATCTATCTTCTTCACCCGCGCCACATGGCGCCCCTGCTCAAACTCCGTCGACAAAAAAATATCGACCATCTCTAAAGCCAGTTCGTCATCCGTCACCCCTTCTCCCAGAGCTAAAATATTCGCGTCATTATGCAATCGTGACATGCGGGCCATATAAACATTCATACACAACGCCGCCCGAATTCCCGGAACCTTATTAGCCGCCATGGCCATACCATTCCCCGTCGTGCACACCAGAATACCAAAATCCGCGCGGCCATCCGCCACAGCCCCAGCCACGGGATAGGCAAAATCCGGATAATCCACAGACTCCAAGCCATGAGTTCCGCAGTCCTCCACCTCAATATCCCTCAGGCGTATGTACCCCTTAACAATCTCCTTCAGGCGAAACCCGCCATGATCCGCACCCAGCACCACACGCATGGGCATATCCCTCCCCTCATCCTTCCTCAAGATCCTCCTCACAGGCTTCTTCAAAGTTTGGGGCCATACTCCGCAGGCATTTCTCCAACAGCGCCGCACATTCCTCATATCGATCCATGCCGCCGCCCCAAGGATCAGAAATATTGGCCGCCATATCCTCCAGCACAGCAATCTCGCTCAACAAATAAACCTTATCCGCAAACTCCGGCCCCAGCCGCCATACTAAAGCCTGTTGGGCCGTGGTCATAGTCACAATCATATCAGCGTCTCCCACCATCTCCATCGTCAAACGTTTGGCACAGTGCCCGCTCAAATCAATGCCGCGCCTTTCCATAACAGCTATAGCCGGGGGGCTCGCCGACTCCCCCTCAAAAGCATCAATTCCCGCTGACTCAACCACAATGTCCGAAGCAAATATATGGCTCGCCAATGCTGCGGCCATTGGACTCCGACATGTGTTCCCCGTGCATACAAAAAGGAGTTTCATAGGTGTATCCTCACTATACATAATGAGACTAAAGATAATGATATTTTATTATGGGGCAGAATGCAAATCGCGCTGCATATCAGGGCGTACCAATTACGTTGCGGCTCCTTGGGTGTTGTGTTATTATGACACTATATAATACAAATTCATTTGTGACATTGGCTATGTGAACCAGAGCTGCATGAACTAAGTTGGAAAAAGAGTGTCGAATACAGGAGAAAATATATGGGCCATAAAAAAGACCTCAGCGAATGGATTGGAGATATTACGCAAGAAATTATTCATCATAAAGACCCCTCTCAGCTAAAAGCTATCGGACGTGATATACGCGATGCCGTTATAAAAAACATTACCCATAAAAAGAATGAGCCGCCCCCAGACACATTCCATGAACCGCAGCAAGACAGCCACACCGCGCCGGCGCATGCGTATGCGCCCACAGCTACAGCCGCGAAAATCAGCCGTGAGCCAAAATGGTGGATGGGGCTTCCCACCCTTGTGCTCAGCATATTGGGCCTTATCATCTTCGGCCTGGCGGCGATCACGCTGGGGATATTGTCCGTCGCTATCCCTGCCTTTGGAAATCTATTTGGGGTTCTGTGTGCTGTTTCTACCCTCCCCGTACTGCTGTTTGTGTTTTTAACCGTTAATGGAGTCAGCAAGAGAAGACTCGCCTTACGCACACGGCAAATCATTTCTCTTATGAAAGAAAAAAGCGTGCGCACGCTAGATGAGATTACAAGCATTACAAGGGAGACTTCCAAAACCGTTAAAAAAGACATACGCCGAGCCACAAAAAAGCATATGCTGTCGGGTGTTCGCATGGATGATCAGGAAACCTGCCTTATCTACGGCGAAGAAGCGTACCGGTTGTACCGGGAGAGTGAACAGAACCGACAAGAACACGAGGCTGCCGAGAAGGAGCGGTTGCAGCGCATGAACACCCCGGAACTAGCCAATTTAGAAAGCTTTAAAACCCAGAAAATAGAAGTTCTGCGGAAGATCCGAGCCTGTCACGACGCCTTTCCCGATTCCGATATGAGTGAGAAGCTGAGTAAACTTCAGACTATTATCGAGAAAATCTTTATCTATGTGGAAACCCACCCCAAAAAGCTGCCGTTAACACGCAAGTTTACCAGCTATTATCTTCCCCTTACCCTAAAACTCGTGGACAAATACCAACAATTTGACAGAATGGATGCAGAAAGCGCCAGAAATACAAAAAAGGACATTGAAAATGCCCTGGACACCGTTTACAGTGCTTTTTGCACCCTGCTGGAGCACCTCACAGAGGAAGACGTTCTTGACGTCAGCACCGATATAAAAGTATTGGAGACCATGCTGGCCCAAGAAGGCCTCACAGGACAAAAATTTGATATTGGAAAAGGAGCCGGAATATCATGAGTGAACACAATCATCTAGAGCTCATCCTTGATCAGACACCCACACTGGTTCTCAGCTCCGACCCACCCTGTTCCGTCCCAGCCAACCCGTCCACCCAAGCCACCCCAGCCACCCAAGCCACCCCAGCCAACCAAGCCGTCCCCATCGCCGTTTCCCTCGATCCCGACTCCAATACACTGGCAGAGCGGGCCCGCCTTACGCCGGGGGAACAGAAACAAGTGGACGACTTTGCCCATAAAATAGACCTCAGGGATTCAGGCATTATTTTGCAATACGGAGCAACCGCCCAGAGAAAAATGACCGTTTTTTCCGAAAACACCCTTGCCAGTGTGCGCTCCCGGGATCTGGGAGAAGTGGGCGACATGCTTTCCGGGTTGGTCGTCCAGCTTAAAAGTTTCGACGTCTCCGCCGAGGAAAAATCCGGCCTGTTTGGCCTTTTCAAAAAGACCTCCAATAAAATAACGGCCATGAAAGCTCGGTATGCCTCCGTGGAAAACAACGTAGGCCAAATCACGACCACATTAGAAAATCACCAGATCACGCTGATCAAAGATATTGCCATGCTGGATAAACTCTATGATCAGAACGTCGTCTATTTCAAAGAACTGACGATGTATATCCTTGCCGGGAAACAAAAACTTACCGAAGCGGAAACCACTGAACTCCCCGCCCTAAAAGAGCGGGCCGCCGCCAGCGGACTGCCGGAAGACGTCCAGGCCGCCAACGACTTTGCCAACCTCTGTGATCGTTTCTCCAAGAAACTGCACGATCTGGAATTAACCCGCGCCATCTCCATTCAAATGGCGCCGCAGATCCGCTTAATTCAAAACAACGATGTTTTAATGAGTGAAAAAATACAGTCCACCCTCATGAACACCATTCCGCTCTGGAAAAGCCAGATGATCCTCGCTCTCGGTCTGGCCCATTCCCAACAGGCCGCGAAAGCCCAACGCGAGGTCACAGACATGACCAACGCGCTTCTTCTGAAAAACTCCGAAGCCCTTAAGACCAGCACGATTGAGACCGCGCGGGAAGCCGAGCGCGGAATCGTCGATATAGAAACCCTTAAACACACCAACCAGAATCTTATTGATTCTTTGAGTGAAGTCGTCCATATTCAGAAGGAAGGACGTCAGAAGCGCAGAGAAGCGGAAGCGGAATTGTCCCGGATCGAAAACGACCTCAAGCAGAAGATACTGGAATTGCTCGCCCCTTAGAGCCCCTTAGAACAATGTTATTGACAACGCAATACATTATTAGTACAATTTTGTGTAAGGGGTGATGCTAATGAGAACAACAAGTGTGACAATCCGCATAGACGAAATGCTAAAAAAACAAGCGGAAATACTCTTTGATGACATGGGAATGAACATGACCACTGCCATGACTATTTTTATTAAAGCTGCTGTAAAACTTGGCAAAATACCATTCGAGATTTCCGGTAATACACCAAATGCTGAAACAATAGCGGCAATGGAAGAGGCTGATTCTATTAGCCGCGATCCGAATACAAAGGTATATCTTACTTCAAAGGAACTTTTTGAGGAACTGAGATCTGAATGTTTTGAGAGCAGGTTCCATCTCCATCCCTTCTAAGGCGGGCTGCGCTCGCAGCCCAATTTATCTTTTATTTCTCACTGCAACCATATCTGCTATTGTCCCCAGAGCCATTCCCACACACAGTCCTATACTTATAGAAGCCCCATCCCCAACGGCCGCTCCAACGCCCGCTCCCAGCACCATACCCACACACATATACATTCCATTATTATTCTTATTATGATCTTTTTTCTTTTCACTCACCTTATCTTGTTCCATCTCCATCCCTCCTCTCCTATAGTAACTTACAGACGCGAAGCGTCAACAAAAAGCAAGAAAATCCAATACTGACCACTGACCACTGATCACTGACCACTTGCGGGCGTAGCCCGCGTTAGTTCTAAGAGTAATAAACTTGGAATACTGCAATCCTCACATCATCATCGGCTGCACCATAGATCCCCACAACAGGAACAGTGCGGGAACCCATAACAACAGCACCATAACACCAGATATCATCCATACAACATAATGGACAATTGTCCATTTTTTCAGGAACTTTGTGATCACTATGAGGAACAGTGGTATGCTGAACAAATAACTCCCTGCTGGAAAGAGCATCAGGCTTCCTGCTGTAAGCAGGACAAGCACCCCCATGAGAACAACTGAGAGAGTAACTTTCAGCTGCCCCCGTTTTTCCTGCACCGCCCCAAAAACCAATGCCAAGACACAAGCTGCAATGCAAAGGATATGTGACATCAAAGCGTTCATCAACACCATGACACCTGGCAAAAACGGAAAATATACAGCTTCTGATGGAGATTCGCGCAGCTCGTCCAAAGAATTATGGGCAGCATAGTCCGCAAGAGCGAGAATTGTCTGTATATAGTGCCATGCGGTGGAGGAATTCAGATTTTCATATGAGTCTGTCGGCATATGATAATGCTCCATACCTTCAGCCGCCGCGAGATTAATACCCTTATATCCTTCGCCAATAAAAGGAGTTAAATCCGAATCTTTGTTGGGCATCATTCCATAAACAGCCGCCGCCCAAGAAAATCCTATCGGTTTTGCGCCGGACTTTTTTACAGTTTCAAGCAATGGATATGCTTTGAGTGACGTTTCAAATAGCACAAGACCTCCTCTTGTTCCGCCGGCCTCAATGTTAATCACCATATCAATTTTGTCTTTGAGCTCCGGATGTGCCTTGACAAATTTCCACGCTCCCAACATTGCCATTTCCTCCCCGTCGGTAAAGAGAAAATAAATGTCGTTTTTCAAGCCATTGTTTTGCCCTTGCGCCCTCATGGCCTCCAGCATAACGCAAACACCCAGCATATCGTCCGCCGCGCCAGGGCCGGTGTCTACACTATCATAATGAGATACAAACATTACGCCTCGTTCTGTTTCCGATGCGTCCAGCTTGACCAGAATATTTTGCAGCTCTAGAATTCCGTCTTCTCCAGCCTTCCTGGCGAACCAATCGTCCAAGCTATATATATCACAGTATGTCTCAATCCATCCTCGATTCTGCTCCCACCATTCATCCCTTGTTGTATTATGAAAACGCATTTCTGCATCAGCGATCTCCGACGCCGTGTATGGCGCGTCTTCAACAATTGGGGTCAACCCCATAGCTTCAATCTCAGCGAGAAGCTGCGCTCGGACAATTCTAATTTCGTCTGATCCGCTACGGTGTGGGTTTTGCGCCATTCTTTGTATGTTTTCCATCATCCGCTGGTATGCTGGATATTGGAGCGACGCCTCATCCACACGCGGAGGCTTCATTTGCCAGATCCCTAGAATTATGCCGATTGCTAAAGTAATCACAATGAGCGAAAGATTAAGAATCGTTTTTTGGGTTTTGTTTATCTTCATGTGTTGTTATCTCCCTCGGTTTTGGTTCTTATTTTACTATCTTACCATGATTTTTCCATAATCCGTTGATGATCTGATTCTGCATTTATTTGATATAATGATGGTTTTATTTTTAGATGCAGAAAATGAACCTGAGACTTCTTCTTCATATAGCAAATTTCCAACATCAATTTCAATATCCCCATTACGAGTATGTATCTCGGTTTCTGACGTATCTGGTTCCTCTTTGCTTAATAAGAGATTGACATTTCCCATATCTGTTACTATTGTTGAATTTCCCGTGAAACGAATATTGTTAGCTGTGATTCCGCCCGTATTAGTTTTCAGTTTGAACCTCCCCTGCAGTCCATCAGCTTTGATATAACCCACATCCATTTCCATATCAAAATTTTGGATTTGCTTTGGGATGCTAATTTGGACATCCGCTGATATATTATATTTTGAAATGTTTTTATTCAACCATTCCCATATGCTTTCCTCACTGTCCTTTTTATTGATACGCAACTCCAGAACTTCTTCATTGGTTTTTATTGATAATTTCGTTTCCTCAACTATTTTATCTAAATCGCTCTTTGTGGCCGCAGCTGCTCTATATTCAACTTTTACAATAACAGTATTGCTGTTATGATACGAAACGTCCAGATTTCCCACTTTGACAGAAAACAAACGGAGAAAAAAAGCTTCTTGTGATTGACGAATTCCCTTATATGTGTAAAGGCAATCCATCTATTCCGTCGCTGCTGCAGAATCTTTGGGACGAAGCACTTAAAGATCAAAATGTTATGGTGATCCTTTGCGGCAGTGCCATGCGTTTTATCGAAAAAGAACTCCTGTCCGAAAAGAAACCTCTCTATGGCCGTGCTACTGGGATTTATAAAATGAATGAGATGCCGTTTTATGATGCCATACAATTCTTCCCAAATTATTCTGATGAAGATAAAATTCTTGCTTTTTCTATTTTGGGAGGGATTCCACATTATCTTCTGCAGTTTGACAGGCACCTTCCTCTAGGCGAAAATATTGTCAAAAACATCTTGACAAAAGGCTGCGTTCTCTACAGCGAGGTGGAGTTTTTGCTGCGGCAGGAGCTGCGGGAGGTCGCTCTTTATAACACAATTATTAAAGCGATTGCCCTTGGCAATACACAGTTGAATACTATCTATACCAAAACGCAAATTGATAAAAATAAAATTAGCGTCTACCTAAAGAACCTCATTGAGTTAGAAATCATCGAACGTGAATTCTCCGTACTGTCAGGTGAAAAGGAAAAGGTAGCGGCGTCACGGGGGCTATACCGTATTACGGATAACTTTTTTCGTTTTTGGTTTGCGTTTGTCTTTGTTTGTCTGTCGGATTTGGAAGCGGGAGATGCCCAAGGCGTTTATGAGCATTTTGTAGAACCTGCCTTAAATGAATTTGCGTCGCCTGTGTTTGAATGTATATGCCGGGATTTTCTCCGAAAACAAAACCGGGAGGGAAAACTGCCGTTCCGAGCGACCAAAATTGGACGCTGGTGGGGCAAAACATCCGGAATAGAAACGGAAATTGACATTATGGCTGTTGACAGGAATGCGAAAAACTTTTTGCTTGGCGAATGCAAATTTCGAAATTCCGAATTTTCCTATGGGGATTTTATTAAACTTACTGAGAAATTTGCGATTCCCAAGGCCAAGCCATCCTGTTATGTATTGTTTTCGAAATCGGGATTTTCGCAGAGCCTGTGGGAAGAGACAACAAAAAAGAATACCCTCAAACTTTTCTCTCTGGAGGATATCATAAACGGATAAAGTAATAGCCGAAGAGGATATAGGCGTTTTAGGAAGCCATAACGCTATAACATCATTTCATCAGCGCAATTTCTCCGCCAAACGGCGGGCAATCTCATCGAGAAACTCTTCCGACGTCACAGACCGCGGGGAACTGCCATCCTCCACCAGCCCCACCAAGTCCTGGGTCATAATCCCGGCATTCAACGTCTCCAAAGACGCAGCTTCCAGCGCGTCCCCATAAACTGTCAAATCCCCGATACCGTCCAATTCCCCTCTTTTGCGCAGAGCCCCACTCCAGGCAAAAATGGTGGCAATGGGATTGGTCGAGGTCTTCTCTCCTTTAAGGTGGCGATAGTAGTGTCTCGTCACGGTTCCATGGGCCGCTTCGTACTCCACCGGGCCGTCAGGGGAAACCAAAACCGAAGTCATCATAGCCAAAGAGCCAAAGGCTGTAGAAATCATATCGCTCATCACATCACCATCATAGTTTTTGCAAGCCCAGACAAATCCGCCTTTGGATCTCATGACCCGGGCCACCGCGTCGTCAATGAGCGTGTAAAAATACTCCAGTCCCAAAGCGTCCATCTGTTCCTTGTAATGGGCATTGTACTCATTCTCAAATACTTCTTTAAAAAAGCCGTCATAGACTTTAGAAATGGTATCCTTGGTGCTGAACCACAGATCTTGTTTCGTATCCAAGGCATATTGGAAACAGGATTTGGCAAAGGAGCGAATAGAACGTTCCGTATTGTGAACCCCTTGCAGAATAACTGATCCCAGACCCGTCATATCAGCCATACCCGTCATATCAGTCATATCCGCCATATCAGTCATATCCGTCATATCCGCCATATCGGCCGTGCTCTCAGATGTCTCACAAATCACATGCCGCTGTGTCTCTCCGTCTTTGCCCTCAAAAACAAGGCAGGCCGTCCCGGAACCGTTCACCACCATTTCCACACCCTTATACACATCGCCATATGCATGGCGGGCAATGGTGATGGGAGCCTCCCAGTTTTTTACTACAGGTTTGATTTTGTCAATTGTGATCGGAACACGGAAAACAGTCCCGTCCAAAATCGAGCGAATAGTTCCGTTAGGACTCGCCCACATCTTCTTCAGCTGAGGATATTCCTCCATACGCTGAGCGTTGGGGGTGATGGTGGCGCACTTGACAGCCACACCGTACTTTTTTGTGGCGTTGGCCGCGTCAACGGTTATTTGATCATCCGTAGCGTTGCGGCTCAGAAGCCCCAAGTCATAATACTCAACCTTCAGGTCAACATGAGGCAAGATCAATTTATCTTTGATCATCTGCCACAGGATCCGCGTCATCTCGTCGCCATCCATTTCTACAAGGGGCGTCGTCATGGGAATTCTTTGCATAGGTTCCTCCTACTTTTTATCTAGAATCTTGCGCAGCTCGTTAAGGTCTTCCTCGTTGATGGCTCCGCTGTTATTTAATGCTGTGACCATGCTGGCAATGGAATTGCCATGCATTTTCTCCAAAAAATCGCGGCTCTCCCGCTCCAGGTATTCATCCCGCGTGAGAGTCGTTGTATAATAATTAGTACGTGTGGAGCGGTCGCAGTAGACAAACCCCTTTTCGCAGAGCCGGGCCAAGGCTGTCATCACAGTGGAAAGAGCCCAGGCGCGGCCTGTGAGGTGATCCAGAATGAAGTTGGAGGTCAGGGGTCCTCCTCCCTCCCAAATAATCGCCATGATTTCCATCTCAGCCTCGCTCAGCTTTGGCTCTTTCTTTTTTCCTTGGGTTGGCATGGTTAAAATCACCTCCGGATTGGCAATGGATAATATTATTGTTTCTGTATAATGAGATTATATAAGTGTGATTTTTGTTTGTCAAGTTTCCCCATTAACAAAATTTTGAGATTTTCTTGAAGTTTTAATGATGTTTTTTAAAGTGGGCTGTGTGAAAATAGAAAACAGAAGGAAGTTATATGAATTCTCAGTAGATATTTAGTAGATATTTAGTAGATATTTAGAGAAAGGGGAGTGCAAAAATTATATGCATGGCACAGAATATGAAAATTTCTGGTATGTTTTGCTTGTGCGAACTATAATGGTCAAAGGAATCTAGACAGCAAAACCGCCCCATAAAAGATATGTGGTAAACTGAACCCATGAAGAAAAAATACACACCAGAATACAAAGCAAGAGTTGTACTCGAACTTCTCAGGGAAGAAGCTACGATCAATGAAGTGGCCAGCAGAAACGACGTACATCCAACCCAGCTAAGACAGTGGAGAAAAGCCGCAATTGAAGGGATGCCCGAACTGCTTGGGGACAAGAGAAGAAGGGATATTCTCATAAAAGAGCATGAAGAGGTAGTCAAGGAATTATATGCTCAAATAGGCGAACTGACCGCAAAGTTTAACTGGCTGAAAAAAAAATCTGGAATTGACGTATAGTCGGGAACAAAGGATGGTGATGATAGATCCTCTGGACAGCGAATACAGCATATTGTCCCAATGCGATATGCTCTCGCTGAACCGGAGCAGTCTGTACTACAAGAAACGGCCTGTATCGGCCAAAAAACTGGCAATTCTGAACGCCATGGATGAAATCTATACGGAAAACCCCGTATATGGTGCAAGAAGGATCAGAGAGGAGTTGTTGAGACAAGGTTATAAGATAAGCCGCCCTACGGTAGCCAGATATATGCGAATACTCTGTATTGAGGCGATTTACCCGAAGCCCAAAACCTCCGCCCCACACCCCGAGCACAAGATATATCCATACTTGTTGAGGAATGTGACAGCCTCCTACCCCAACCATATCTGGGGCACGGACATAACCTATATCCGTATGCAGAGAGGATTCATGTACCTTGTGGCATACATGGACTGGTATTCAAGGTATGTGGTGTCATGGGAGTTATCGGACACCCTTGAGGATGATTTTGTGGTATATGCTTTGGAGAAAGCATTAGCTACAGCCACGCCTCACATCGTGAATAGCGACCAAGGCAGCCAGTACACAGGGAACAATTATATAAACACTTTGCTCAACAAGGGGGTGAGAATCAGCATGGACGGCCGGGGCCGTTGTATGGATAATATCTTTACGGAGCGGCTATGGAGAACAGTCAAATACGAAGACATCTACATTAAGGACTACGATACACCAAAAGCACTTCGCAGGGGTCTTAACGAATATTTTATCAAATACAACACCAAGAGGCTCCATCAGTCCCTCGGTTACCAGATACCATTTGAGGTATACTGCAACACGGCCAACCAACTTGAAGCTTGAGAGAACGGCCTCTGATCCTAAAACGAAGTCTGTGTCACAGGATGATGAAGAAAGAATGGATGGGAGGTGATGGGAAAGGTACAAACAGTTTAGTCAAAGTCGGGTACTCGGATTCCAAAGCAAGCGCGGCTGTGGATATGTGGATAACATTGCGCTACAGCAACCGCGACAACGAAGGAATACCGTGCAATGTTACCCACATACCCACAGGACAGCGACGACGGCGGGATGACCTTGTTGTTGATAACAATCTCCCCATTTAGAACTAAACTATGTTCATGTACCTTTGGGCTTGCAAGCCGCCGGCAAGCCGGCTCTGGATTTCCACATTACCATAACACCACATTGAAAGGAGTGACCACTATCTTTTATAACCCTAAAAAATTGTCTTGACAAAGGTGGCCACTTTATACATCGAGTGGGAATGATGCTTCATCAAACCACAACTGCTCTCTTTTATCCATAGATGCACTACTTACAATGCGATCTACAGACTTGATTGTCATAATATTATTTTCAATAGAGATGACTGTTCCAATAATAAGAGCGTCATGGTTATTATGCATAAATCTAAATAAAGTATCTGCTGCATTTATATTATTACTACATATTAAAATCAATATGATACTAATAAATAAAATGCGAATAATTTTTCCCATAAACATTACTTCCTTCAGTTATTTCCCAGCAGGACAATTGTAACATTATTTCTTGTTATTACAACCACCTTAATCATACTAACGAGGCTTGTTAGACGTTCTTTTTTTTAATTATGAAGATAGTCACTATGACAAGGCTTACTAGACAGGCACTGCCTCCAATAATATTAATAATATGGTTAGAGTTTTCATTTTGCAGGTTCTCGCTTTGTGGTTCCTCGTTTTGTGAATCAATTAATGCCATTGCCTCGGCATGATTATAAATAACAGTTTCTTCTCCAAGATAATATCTTGTAACGATTTCGCCTCCTCCTATTGAATATTGTGTATATAATCCGCCACTATTCACAAAATCAGTAAGCATAGTCCCTGTTGCCGGACATATGGGGTGCTCTACTTTAAGCGTTCTGAAGTCAGTGCCAGATACCTTATACAATCCATTTCTAATAAAAAGCCCCTTCTCCTTTTTGTGTAATGATACAATAACATGATCACCTACATTAAATCTTTCAGGAGCATAAATAGTAAGCGGAAATGATGCTTCATCAAACCATAATTGTTCTTTATTATTAATAGAGGAAGCGCTTACAATCCTATCAATAGATTTGATTGTCATAATGTTATCTTCGATAGAGGTGACTGTCCCAATAATAAGAGCGTCATGGTCATTATGCATAAATCTAAACAAAATATCTTCTGATGCATTTGCATTATTACTACCTATTAAAAATAAAATGATACTAATAAATAAAATACGAATACTTTTTTTCACTAACATTACTTCTTCCAATTATGTTTTAGTAAGGCAATTGTAACATTATTTTTTAATTACAACCGCCTTAATCATACGTGTAATTATGTGCAAATAATTATGCTAATTCTCTTGGTAGTTAACTATCAAAGGTCGACGGGATAGGCGTAACATATCTCACAAAGCACTCGTTGCCGCCATAATCAACTATAAGCTCCCACATATTTCTGCTAGGGTCATCATTTGTATTTTGGGCCAAGTATATTTGGCTAAAATCATCATTTCCCTTTTTTTCTACAATAATTGCAGAATGAGTATATGTTTCTGGTTTGTCTGGATCAGTTCTAAGTTGAATAATATTTCCTGTAGTCAGATTGCCTGGGACTAGGCCAAAGTATGGGTAATTATTATTATATGCTGTACCTTTGGGTCCATATGCCTTATTGTGCTTATAAAGATAATCCCATAAATGTTCTGCATTTTCCCACGATGCAGATCCTCCTCCCGAACCTGCAAACCATCCTGTACCATTTTCATAAACCATTCTAAACATTCTAGTAATGTTCGTTCTTGTTTGAGCCGCATTGTCTGGCACCCAACCGCCATATCCTGCCCATAGGCATTGAGATACAAAGTTTGTACAATTATTACCATACTGACCATCATCTTTAGTAACCTTATAAAAGTCTGGATGTCTTTTCATAGCATACTCTTTTGCATATTTAACAGCATTGGAAGGTTCATAATCGACAGTTATTGATCTTATATTCATACTACCTTCTGTTCCATTGTCAGGGGTCATAATGTTTGAAGCGTTTCTAAGACTAAGACTTTGATTATGACCATCTTTCACATTTTGCTTCCATTGTTCACCTATTGCTTTGATTTGTTCTATTCCAAATTTTTCGCCTTGTTCCAACCTGAAAACAAGCCCATCATAGAGATCATCTCCGTCGACCTCCATTTTTTCTATTTTCCAACCCCCATTATTTACTAGAGATGTTTTGAATGAGTTTTGAATTCTAGATGCGCCCTCAAGATTAGTAGAATAATTAAATTCACTTATCGTGTCAAATGAGACAATAGCCCTATCATCCTTCATTTCAATACTGTGGTAATTGGTTGATGTTTTATTGTTTAGCCGTTTTAAACCAACTAATGAGTATCCATAGACTCTTATATCTGTGATAGTTTTAATTAGCTCCATTTCTGGAGTATTGGCTATAATATCAGACATATCTTGCATCTCTAAAACTTCTAAAGATTTAGAGTATCTTTCAAAGTGCATCCCAATAACTTTTTTTACCGGATCAACTGGAACTAAGCCTGAGGCAAAGACATATCCTCTTTTGGTCCCCTCCATTGTTGAATATTGAATAAACGAATAATCTCCTGTATTGAGTATTGGCGAACTTAGCCGTGTCACTACTGCCCCTTGGTTAACCGATCCCACCACAGCGTACTTCTCTGTGGGGCCGAAATAGACTGTCAAGAAACCCGCGGGAGTGCAGGACTCTTCTGTATAATCGGGCAGTGCGGGAACATTGTCGGTATCCAGGAGCTGCAGAGAGCTGTTGGACACATACCCTCTTGCTCTGCCGTTTTTGGTGTTGCATTCAATATAGGAGACTGTACTGCCGGTGTGGTGGAGTGCTATATACTCATTGGCGCCGACTGTGCCGGATTTATGTTCGAGGCTGGGGGTGTAATAGACGTTGGTTCCGCTGGAGGCTATCGCTATGGCTAAACCTCCTTCTTTTCGGATCAGTTCGCTGCCTTGAATGTATCCTCTTTTGATCCCTTCGGGGGTACCATTTTCTATAAAGTGCATATTGTTTTCCGACGGGGTGAATTCAGTGACGCCCTCTAATTCCAATATAGTTCCGATTGTCGCGGCTGTCGCTATATTCGTATCAGCATAAAGGGTGGATTGCGGATAGACAAGGTTGTTGTTTCCCTTGAAGGTCTTTGTCACATCCACTATTGAGATGAGGGGATCGATAGTGACTTGAGAAATATCAACATATCCCCGCTTGAGTTTTATTTTGTCTGTCCAGTAACGAATGAAGAAGAAGTTATTTTCTTTGTTGATAACTTGTATTTGTCCTTTTTTGAAAACAGATCCGATGGGGGCATACAGGGTTGTACTGGGTCCTCCATAAACGGTTGCATCTGTATTCATCGTGGCATTCGCATAGTAGTAGTCGTATGCATGGGGATCTTCATAGATATTGGCGGCGCTTGGCTGCATACCCAGGTGCAAATGTATCCCATTGGCGCTGCCTGTTTCTCCGGCGTTGCCGAGCAATGTACCTTCTTGGACTTCGTCTCCCGCTTCAACTTCTATATGATCCAAATGATAATGCAATAGCTTCTTGCCAAGCCGCGGATAGTTGACCCAAATGTATTTAGCGCCGTCGCCGGCGGTACCGCAGCTGATGACGGTTCCCGGTTCTATGGCATAGAGCTCCCAATTTTGTTTGTGAGTTCCATAGTCGGTTCCGTTGTGGAATTCGAGTACGTTATTGACTTTGCGATACCCGAAGCCGCTGGTGACATACCAATTTGTGCGTCTAAATATTCTGCTGGCTAATTTGATCATCAGCGGCAACCTCCTCTCCCGTTGTTGGCGTCAGTCACAATGATTTTGGTTTGGATGTTCTCCATACTCATTCGCTCGTCCCTCCTTGAAAATATTTTCATTCTTGATTGAATTTGATGCTGGTGCAATCATGTCTTTTATTGGACTAAACTTGATTAACGAAAATTTCCACATGCGTGATGCTATATCGTTAAATGTGAATTGCTCAATATGTTTAGATATGTCAATATCAGTGCTTTTTCCACTAGATATTCAATATTTTACATCAAGAATATTTTTTTGTCAAGTCTGTTCCATATGATCCATTACAGCCTGCTGTCAAGTGCCGTGAACGCGAATATCTCCGCATCATCTACGGACCTGAGTATATGCTGAAGGATAATTTGACCCGGCTGAAAAAGCGTTCGTTATCAAAGAAACGCAATCTGGCGCTGAATGAGTTTGCCCTCGGTATGGAGTCGTTGGAACGCTTTGCGCGGAATGAGCCTTTGTATCGGGTGCATGAGTGTGTGTTTGGAGTGCTGGCTTTGGAGAGCGAGCCCGTTGACCCGAGATTGTGATCATCAAGAAATTGATCCGCTTTGGACACTAAGACTCAGGATATCATGGCCCATGCGTACACGAACGCTTTAAACACGAAGTCAATAACCATTTTTATTATTTTAACTCTTGGCGTTTGGTATCACTTTTAATCCGTACTTTTGAATAGCCGGATTTGTGACTTTTTCCAAACGCTCTTTACGTTGTTGGGCTGTCATGTCCTTGGTTTCCTCATAAATAGCAAGGCGGATTTTATTTATGTCTTTCTCAATCGTATTAAGATTCTTCATCTTCAATCACCTCCATGGGGTTCAGAATTTCAACGACACGATAACCGTTCAAGACGTTTATATTCGCGGTTGCGATTTTGGTTTTTCGTTTAACGATATGCTGAAAATTCATGCTGACGACCATATCCAAACCATTGACGGCTGAAATGGCGATATGCAAACCATCGGTTCGATATCTTAGCGGAATAATCCCTTCCGCAACATAAATATCTGCTCAACGTCATAATAGAAATTGAACAATGTAGTTTCCAAATAGATTTTTAGTTTCCGCATATGGTGTTCCCTCCATTTTCTATTATACTCCCATTAACGGATTTTTTAAAATATTTCACCATCTTGATCTTGTAGCCGTGTATTCACAGATTCTTTTAATTTATTAGCTTTGCATGTGTTTCTCGATATACTCGTCGATGCTGCCCCCCTTTGTTTCATAGGACTTGAGGAACCTATCTACAAATGCAAACGGCGTTTTAACTCCTCCGCCATATTTCTGCCTTCAAAGATCAGCAGTGCGGCGAGAGAAAAAAGGCTGCACGCCACACACAGCAGCGACGGGAGAATGATGGTGCTCAACCCGCTCAGCACAAAGAAAGCCGGAATGATTCCATAGAGCATAAGCAGGAAATTGTAAATCATATAAGCTCCCACGGGCATTGTCAGGATGCGGGCCAGGATAGCTGTGACAATCATGGCGGACACAAAGACAATCGGAATGACAAAATCAACTGACCAGCCGTGCCAACCCGTAAAAACATCCCATAAAATGGACAGAATGCCGATAACCGTCACCTGATAGGCCAAGTTTTTCAGAATATTATGCCGCTTACGGATGGCAATGGTCAGGCTGAGCCAGGCACAGGCTACCCCCGCCAGCACAAACAGCGACCAGAACCCCCCTTGAGGCAGCATTCCATTGACAGTCAGAGCAGCAATCACGACAGCCGCCGAGGCTAACTGCAATAGGCGGAAAAGCAGGCTGTGCTTGTGTCTGGCCAGTGGAATAAACGGAAAGGTTTCATATGAGTTCTGATTTTCCCCTGTGAGCGGACTCTGACATAGCGGACATTTTTCCGGGTTGCCCGATACTGATACCGCACATTTTTCGCAAACTTTCATGGTGCACCCCCCATATCCCATATCCCATATCCCATATCCCATATCCCGTATACCATATACCTCTCATGTATGAGGCCAATATTTAGGGGCCGGCGAGGGATAAAGCCATCCCCAAGCCATCCCCTTAGGGGCCGGTGGGCTCTTTTTTAAAATGATTAGCGGTTATTTCCACAGCTATTCCCATCTGGCTTAACTGCCGGAAAAAACTGCGCTGGATATCCGTGCTGACCAGGGGAGACGTAAAACTGATATTCATCGTATTTTCATAGGAGCACAGGCAAACCTGAAGGGTTTTTGTGCTGGAAAAAACATCAAACAGCCTGATATAGGGCGCCGCCTCCGGCGGCATACGCACCTGGCCTAAATTGGACACTGCGGCGGTAAATTCCCGCGCCGCGAAAGAATAGGCTATGCTCATACAAAAATCTTTCACCACTAAAGGTATCGGGCGTATGAGAAAGTTGCGTTCAAAACGCAGCAGCTTATTCAGACGGGTTTGCAAGTATTCTTCGTTGAGATGCCCGGCACAATATTCTTTGGCGTATTTTATAATCTCTCCTATATCGTCCTTATTCGTCTTGAAATCATATTTTATATTGATGACACTGAAAAAATTCCGCGTGGATTTTGAGTCGAAATAATTGCGCAGATTGACAGGAACGGTGATGACAACAGGCTTTCTCCTGTCACGCACGCTCATCTCGCCATAAATCGCGCGCATCAGCAGCGCGGTTATCAGGATGGTTGCCGACGTATCATATTCCCGGGCCTTGTTCAATACCGCCTGAGCGGAAACGCTTCCTTCTATGATATTCAGGCGCCATTCAGCTTCTTTGGGGCCCTTAAGCTGCCAGGCAACAGGACTTTTGAACTTGCTGGCGGATTTCTTCTGCCGGTCATAGTATTTATCAAAGCTGTCAGCCATTTTCTGAGTCTCAGAGGCATCATAGTCGATACCAGCAGCTTTGTCCATGGTCTCGGGATGCGCCCGTTTAAGATAGAAGAATATCAGCGTTTTGAGAAACTGCAAAGCGCCTGTTCCGTCAGTCAGGGCGTGATAGACTTCGAGATTGATGCGTCTGCCATACCATGTCACGTCAAAGAGAAGGGTCTTGCGGCCAAGATACAAGGTGTTGCAGGGCGGGATATTCTCCTGGCGCACCAAGGGGCGCAGAGGACTCTGCTCCAGATAATACCAGAACATGCCATTTTTCAGGATGCAGCGAAAGCTGGGAAAATCGTCCATGGTGCGATCCAGAGCTGACTGAAGCAGTTTTTCATCCACAGCCTCCCGCAGTTCACAACTGAAGCGAAAAACTTTCGTGTCTGACTTGCTGCTGGTGGGCGGAAAAATTTTTGCGGCATTATCCAGTTTGTACCATGATTTTTCAGACATATCATTCATGCGGGCCCTCATCCTCCCACAAAAATTGATTGATCAGAGTATAGCTTTCTTTGACTGCCGCAAAGGTGAGCGGCAGGGAGAAATAGCCGTGCAACGCGTCTATCCTGTGCATCCACACAGAGTTGCCTGCCGCTTGGAGTTTGCGGCCATATTCTTCGCCCTCATCCCGCAGGGGATCGTACTGGGCTGTCAGAATCAGTGTGTCCGGCTGGTTAGAGAAGTCATTGGCTAGCAGCGGCGCACAATAGGGACTGTCGCGATCCGCTCCCCGGCAGTATAAATCCATGTAATCGCGAAGGTGTTTGGATGTCAGGATGTAATCTGTCCCATTCTCAGCCACAGACGGGAAGGGAGAGGTTTCTGTGTGATCGTTGTAGGTAGCCGGATAAATCAGAACCTGCCTGTCCACTGTTTTTTCACCTCTGTCACGCATATACAGGGAAACTGCCGCGGCAAGATTGCCTCCGGCGCTGTCTCCCATCAAAGCGATTTTGTGAGAAGAGCCTGATATCCTGTGCCAGCGCATAATGGTCCGGACGGCTTTATAACAATCCTCCAGGGCGGCAGGAAAGGGATACTCCGGGGCGAGACGGTAGTCAACGGCAATCAGGATATGACGGGTCTGCCGGGCTATGATCCGGCAGGTTTTTTCATAAGTTTCCAGATCTTCTGTGACCCATCCGCCTCCATGCAGAAAAATAATGAGGGGATACCCGGCATTGGCCAGGCTTGTAATTTTGCGGCCGACCGGAGAAAAGAGTCTTATGGGAATAGTGCAGCTGCCGTTTTTTATATGCGAGTTCCAGGTCTGATAGGTCAGTCTGAGGCGCGGTTTTTTGGCGATGCGCTGGATCCGGCGTATCAGCTGATAATCGGTCTTGACATCAACAGGGATATTGGATAGGGTTTTTAACGCGGTATGCATATATCTGTTGATGGGCATTTTTTCTCTTTTCACCTCATGTAACGGCTGGCTTGTGAGTCATGGTGTCAGTATAGCATGCTCCAGCTTAATGATCAAAGCCAGGTCATTTCCCATTTCCCATAGGGCCCATAGGGTTATGTGGTGTTATGTGGTTATTTCCCATTGTCTTTCCTACCTCTAAAATGATATAATAGCTCTGTGCCCTTATTCAAAAAATAATTTTATGAGGAGGATTCCTGTGAAACAAACAAAATTCTTTCTGCTTTGTGCCCTTATTCTCTTGGTGGCCCTCTCACTCATCGGATGTAAACAAACTGATGAAATTCTTGTGAAAGTCTATGTAGAGAGCGCACAAGCAACGGCTGCTTCGGAAATGAAAGATTCCGGTGTTGAGGACGTGTTTGAATGGGAAATCCTGGCGAGAGGAAGTTCTGTTGTGTATTCATACAAATACAAGAATGAAGATCAGAATACGCTTTCCAAAGATGAGTTGGACAATCTGCTCGAAAGCCAATCGTCAGTTTATAAAGGTGTCATCACAGAACTCAAAAAGGGAGGCGTACAACATCCCTCCATTATTGTTGAGTTCTCAGATACACAGGGAAACATCATTATTTCCAAAGAATTCAAGGAATAGAGGGATTCATTCATATAGAAAAAATGCCAAAGAACGATCTTGATGGGGCTGCAACAGCCTCATCATTTTAAATTCGCCAGAGTCCCTTATGCCTGTCGTGATTATGAAAATCTGTTATAATAGTGCATATATAATGCCGGATGAAGGGAGGTGACCTTATATGACTACAACAACACTGGAAAGAGGAGGGGTAGATATGGGGTACGAAACAAAAGTTATACTCAAAGCTGTTGCAGAACTTGTTCGAACTTCAAAAAGTGTGGAAGAAGCCTTTGAACGTGTTGTAAACATCGCCAATGCTGAAGGCGTAGTTATTCCGAAACCTGAATCTGAAAAGGAAGCCAAAGATTAATGCGGCTCGGAGGCGGAACACCTATGTACGATCCACGGCAACCCTCGCTTTTTGACAACAGAGATTCCTCCGGCCCTTTGGCCAGCCGTCTGCGTCCGCGGGAGCTGTCAGAATTCTTCGGTCAGACTCACCTGCTCGGCGAGGGCAAGGTACTCCGGCGTCTCATCGAGAGCGATCAAGTCTCCTCCATGATATTTTGGGGGCCTCCCGGCGTGGGCAAAACGACCCTCGCCCGCATCATTGCCGGAACAACTGAAGCTGAATTCATCAATTTCAGCGCCGTCACCAGCGGCATCAAAGAGATCAAAGACGTGATGACCCGAGCGGAACACAGCCGGCGCATCGGGGACAAAACCATCCTTTTTGTGGACGAGATCCATCGCTTCAACAAAGCCCAGCAAGACGCGTTTCTGCCTTTTGTGGAACAGGGCAGTATCACCCTGATCGGCGCCACCACCGAAAACCCTTCCTTCGAGGTCAACTCCGCTCTGCTCTCCCGCTGCAAAGTATTTGTGCTGCAGGCGTTATCCCCAGAGGAACTGATGCAGCTTTTACAGCAGGCGCTGACAGCCCCCAAAGGCTTTGGCAGTCAGCAGATTCATATCACGCCGGAAATGCTTGGCGCCATCGCCGGTTTCGCCAATGGGGATGCCCGGGTCGCCCTGAGTACTCTGGAAATGGTCGTTCTGAACAGTGAGAACTCCAGCGGGGAAGCAGGAACTACCGTAACCCCAGAAATCATTGAGCAATGCATCAATCAAAAATCCCTGCTCTACGACAAAAATGGCGAAGAGCACTACAATATCATCTCCGCCCTACATAAGTCCATGCGCAACAGCGACGTTCACGCCGCTGTCTATTGGCTTGCCCGTATGCTGGAAGCTGGGGAGGATCCGTTGTATGTCGCCCGGCGGGTCACCCGCTTTGCCAGCGAAGATATCGGCATGGCGGACAGCCGGGCCCTGGAAGTTGCTGTCGCAGCCTATCAGGCCTGTCATTTTATCGGCATGCCGGAATGCACTGTCCATTTGACCCACGCTGTCACCTACATGTCTCTCGCCCCCAAGTCCAACGCATTGTATCTGGCCTACGAACAGGCAAAAGGAGACGCTCAGCAGATGATGGCTGAACCCGTTCCCCTGCATATTCGCAATGCTCCAACTCAGCTGATGAAAGACCTTGGCTACGGCAAAGGCTATGTGTATGCCCACGATACCCAGGACAAGCTCACCTCCATGCGCTGTCTCCCAGACTCCCTGGCCGGGCGTCGGTATTATCATCCTACATCCCAAGGGCAGGAAGCTCGGGTGAAGGAACGTATGGAGAAGATTGAGATCTGGCATCAGAAACATGATTGATGATGATTAATTAATAATGATTGATCATGATTGATCATAAAATGAGCAATCATGAAATGATAGGATAGGATTAACGGATAGGATTAACGGATCTTGCGATTCCCCCTGGAACAGTGTAACATAGAGGAAACAATTATGAATATGGGACAACAATTCCCCGGGGAAACATCATCCTGAGATCCCTGAGAGGAAGCAAGTCCCCTTCAAATTTTTATGTTATGAGGAGAAAAACCAATGGCAAAAATGTACTATGATTCCGACGCCAACCTCAGCCTTCTGCAGAACAAAACCATCGCCGTCATGGGGTGGGGGAGCCAAGGCCACGCCCAGTCCCAGAACCTCAAAGAGTCCGGCCTCAATGTCATCGTGGGCCTGCGCCAGGCCAGCCCGCGCCGGCAGCTCGCCGAACAAGCCGGCCTAACTGTCATGACCGTAGCTGAAGCCGCGGCCCAAGCCGATCTGATCCAAATTCTTCTTCCCGACGAACAGCAAGCCAAAGTCTACCGTGAAGAGATCGCGCCTCATCTCACCCCCGGCAAAATCCTCTGCTTCTCTCACGGTTTCAATATCCATTTTGGCCAGATTGTACCCCCTGCCGATGTCGATGTCATCATGATCGCGCCCAAAAGCCCCGGCCACCTGGTACGCCGCACCTACGAAGAAGGAGCGGGGGTCCCCGGCCTCATTGCCGTCCACCAGGACTTCTCCGGCAACGCCTACCAAATAGGCCTGGCCTACGCCAGAGGGATCGGCTGCACCCGGGCCGGTGTTCTTGATACCACCTTTAAAGAAGAAACCGAGACCGATTTATTTGGCGAACAAGTTGTGCTCTGCGGCGGCATGACCGAATTGGTACGCGCCGGATTCGACACATTGGTTGAAGCCGGGTACCAGCCGGAAAGCGCTTACTTCGAATGCCTGCACGAGCTCAAACTCATTGTTGATCTCATGTACGAAGGCGGCATCTCCTGGATGCGCTACTCCATTTCCGACACAGCCCAATACGGTGATATGGCTGTCGGATCCCGCATCATTACCGAAGACACTCGCCAAGAGATGAAAAAAGTGCTGGCAGAAATCCAAAACGGTCACTTCGCTAAAGAATGGCTCCTGGAAAACCAAGTCAACCGGCCCTCCTTCAATGCTATGGCCAAACGGGACGAAAACCATCCTATCGAAGGTGTCGGCAAAGAACTGCGGGGGATGATGAGTTGGTTGCCTAAGAAGAAGTAAAAGGGGAGAGTATCGCTCGCTTTCAAATGTCAGGATATCTCTGTAGTCGTCGGCTATGACATCAATGCAGCGCCGGTGATCTGTCTGGAAGGCACCTCGAACTGGGAAGCCTATGGTTCTCACGGCAAGGCTCACGATCTGATAAAAAATCGGATGGATGACTGGCGGAAAAACTCAGCCAAGCCGAACACGATCTCCATAGAAGATATGATTATGGAATCCACCCAGGCAATCAAGGATGGCCCCGCCTCGCATTGTGATAAGGGATGCCTGGAAGCACAGTTGCGTGAAGCATATAAGAACTGCGAAGGCAAAGACCTCATGCCTGCTGATGGGACAGGGAACTTCAAGCCGTGGTCGGAATTGGAAGCTGAGAAAGTTATAAAACCTAAGCCGGGGACGAACCTCTTTACTCAGAGGAAGCAATTCAGGAAGAGGAAGAGAATGGCTGGGACTCCGGGCTGAGACCGAAGGCCCAACTAATCTATTTTAGGGATGAAACCCTCGGGGAACAATGGTGTGGTGAAAGGAAGAGTGGTTGGCAGGGGACGGTGATAGGCGCGTCTCAGAAACCAGCGGGGCATATTGTCTGTGCGGAAAGAGTTGCCACATTCCCCTCAATGGCTCACAAGTGCAATGTATCTGGTAGCGGCCCAGCCTATGATGACAAACCCCTAGAAGGCGGCTTCGTCCGTGGCGCTATCGGCCACATGAAAATGATCGACGGCTGGCTGTACACCTGTACCGGGAACCGTGGCTTTGGCAAACGGCTGGGCAAAGGCGAGTGGCAGAGCTTCAGCGAACACTTTCCGATAGCTGACAACTGCGGGTTCAACGACTTTGACGCCTTTAATGAGCAGGACATCTACCTCACGGGAGGCAAGGGCGACGTGTGGCACTTCGACGGCAAGAAAGCTCACCAGATTCCGATCCCTACAAACATCGACTTCACAGCCGTCTGTTGCGGTGGCGACGGCGAGGTGTACCTTTCAGGAGGGAGAGGAAAAATCTTTCGTGGCCGCGGCGACCGCTGGGAAAGGGTCGAAAACGAGGAACCGGATAAAGACCCCTCAACCCTGCGCTTGCAAGACTTGGTGTGGTATGAGGACAAGGTGTGGGCGACCAACGATTACGGCCTGTGGGTAATCGAGAACAACATCATCAAGGAGGCGGACGTTCCCGGCTGGGTGGAGGAATGCGCGGGAGACCTGTCAGTCGGCGACGGGGTACTGCTGCTTTCCGGCATCAGCGGCGCAGTTTTCCGCGAAAACGGTGAGTGGCACAAAATTCTGCTCTTTAAAGAAATGGAAGAACTTCTTGCAGCGGAAAAAGGCCGCTGAACCTCCCCATGATCTCCTTCACCGGCGAATGGATACTGAACCAGAAATTCGCCCTCCGGGTCGTCACCTCCGGTATCTGCTGCGCCGTCGGCTACAACGCCCCGGCCTGCAAACCCCTGACAACTCCGACGGCTCCTTGCCGTCCCATTCCCAAGGCATGACTACAGCGTGTGCGCCACCATGACCTCGGCGGGCATCGCCTGCGCTGAGATGGCTAACTTTTGCTTAAAGAACAGATATGGTATTATTGTTGTAATTGAATACGCTTCCCAAAAGGTTGGCAGGAACAGGAATCGGAGCTTTTTCTTGATCCGGCTGAGGAAGATGAACTCCATTTGCGAGTTGGCGGCTATAGATCTGTAAAAAATAAACACGAGGAGGCAATACCTCAATGACCAAGCATAAGAGAATCCTGGGAATCGTCGGCGCCGGCAACCTGACATCATCCTTAGTACGCGGTCTAACCCAAAAAAGCCAAAACCACGACCCTTGGACTCTCTGCCTCACCGATATTGACACGGCAAAGGCCGCCCGCCTGGCCTCCGAACACAATGCCTCTGCCGTCTCTTTGCCTGACCTTGTCCAACACTCCTCTGTCATCATTCTGGCCGTAAAACCCAACAATATGCCAAGCCTGATCCGGCAGCTCGCCTGTCTCCCTCCCGGGGAAGACCCCTCTGATCAACTTCTCATCACCGTCGCCGCCGGATTAAGCCTCCACTATTATGAAACCCATCTGCCGGAAAGAGCCATCATCCGGGCTCTTCCCAACACCTCAGCTCTGGCAGGCCAATCCATGACCGGACTGGTTCGCGGCCGCTGCACCAGTGACCTCCACACCTCCCTGGCCGAAGAAATATTCCAGGCCCTGGGCAAAACCCTCTGGCTGGAAGACACAAAAATGAATGCCCTCACTGCCGTCAGCGGCAGCGGCCCCGCCTATTTCTACTATCTGGCGGAAACCATGACCCAAGCCGGACAAAGCCTCGGCCTGACCCAGGAGGAAGCCTCCTTTTTAGCCGCTCAGACCCTGATCGGAGCCGGCCGCATGCTTGAGGAAACAAAGGAAACCCCCGCCGATCTGCGGGCCAAAGTCACATCCCCCAACGGCACCACCCATGCCGCCATTGAATCTATGAAGCACAGTGGATTCCCCGAATTAATTCAGCGCGCTATGACATCTTGCCGGGATCGGGCAGATGAGATGGAGAAAGAACTGGGAAAACCATAAGAAAACACATAATTTATGGTAGAATAGTCTCAACAGACACAGTAGATTACAGAGCAGTGTATGATAGAGAAAGGGGAGGGATGAACACCTATGACTCATGAAAACAATCGAAGCAAGGGTTGCGGCTGTGGCATTGGAACCTTTGGGATCGGCAGCGTTATCGCTATGATCATCTCATTCACATCATGGCATTCAATTCCCTGGATGCTTTTTCATGGTTTCCTGGGTTGGATTTACATTATCTATTATATCCTCACATACGGCTTTTGAGTATTTCGTATACACCATAAATCTCACACTCAAGGAGACCACCCCATGCCCCTCAAACGCATCGTCCTCAAAATCGGCAGCAACAGCCTCGCCTCCCCAACAGGAGGCCTCAGCGGCGTCATTCTCGACCGCCTCGCCTATACCCTCAGCGCCTTCCGGGAAGGCGGCGCCGAATGCATCCTCGTCTCCTCAGGCGCCGTGGCTGCCGGCATGGGCGCCCTCAAAATGACCCAGCGCCCTCACGACCTCATCGGGCGTCAAGCCCTGGCCGCCGTCGGGCAGGGCATCCTCATCGAAAAATACTCGTACTTCTTTTCCAAATACGAGCAAACAGGCGCCCAAATCCTGCTTTCTCCCATGGACATTGGCGAAGCCGCCCACTATCGCAACGCCCAAAACACCATCAACAAACTTCTCAAAATGGGCGTCATCCCCATCATCAACGAAAACGACACTGTCGTCATCGACGAACTCTGCTTCGGCGACAACGACCGCCTTTCAGCCCTCGTAGCCGGTATGCTCCAAGCCGATCTTCTGATCATGCTCACAGACGTAGACGGTCTCTACACCGCCAACCCCAAAAAACACAAAGACGCCCAACATCTCGACCGGGTCGAAGACATCGCCGGCGTTAAAAAACTGGCGGACGGTCAAGGCTCCGCCATTGGCACCGGAGGCATGATCACCAAAATCAAAGCCGCTGAAATAGCAGCCAACCTGGGCGTCCCCTCCTTTGTCACCTCCTTCGAACACATTGAAAACCTGACCAGCATCCTTCAGGAGCAGTGGCCCCGGGGCACCTATTTTGTCAGCCCACCCCGCAAACTCACCGGACGCAAAGGCTGGCTGACTTACGGCGCCTTGACCTACGGCCACATTGCCATAGACGCCGGAGCCAAACGCGCCCTCAAACAAAGAGGCGCCAGCCTCCTGGCTTCAGGGATCATAGGAATTGAAGGATCCTGGGAACGCAAAGAACCCGTCCGCATTGTCGGCCCAGAAGGAGAAGAAGTGGCCCGGGGCCTGGCCGAACTCAGCAGCCAGGAAATCAACGACGTCATCGGCTTACATACCAACGAGGTTCTGCAAAGGTTCTCCGACCTCACCAGCGGGGAAGTTGTTCATTGCGATAATATGACTGTTTTTTAAAATGGAAGTATATCCGAATAAGTGTGATACATGTAGGCTTGTCGCTGATGAAACATAGAGTTTTAAAAAAACATTGCGGTGTTAAGGGGTGTTAAGGTTGACACCAACACCCATGTGTATCATAATGTGTATAAGGAGGTGTGCGCATTGCGAACCAATATCATGATTGATGACTTGATGATGCAAAAAGCAATGGAGATATCCGGCCTAAAAACAAAAAAAGAGGTTGTTGCCAAGGCCCTAAAAGAATTTATTGAACGGCACACACGTAAAGACTTAAGGGGATTACGCGGTAAAATTGAGTTTGCTGAGAATTATGATTATTTAGCATTGCGAAAGGACCGCTGATCTGATGATATTAGTAGATACATCAGTCATAATTGGATTTTTCAAAGGTCAGACTGATAATAAAACTAAGCTTTTTGAGGAAATCCTCACTCATGAAATCCCTTTTGGCATTTCAGCTTACACCTATCAGGAAGTTTTGCAAGGCGCACGCAACGAAAATGAGTATGAACTGTTGTGGAGCTATCTTTCCACACAGGCAATTTACTATTTACCGGAAAAAGCCTCAACATATGAGCAGGCTGCGCGGTTGTATTTTGACCTGCGCCGCCAAGGGGTAACGCCGCGCAGCACAATTGATATTCTTATTGCGCTTACAGCCATCGAAAATCATTTGCTGCTTTTGCACAACGACCATGATTTTGATATGATGGCTGCAAAAGTTAAAGACTTAAGGGTCTTTACATCCTTACCCATTTAAAATTCTAAGCCCTACAGGGAGGACAACACCCATGGAATTCAAGCCCGAGCTTATCACCTTGGGCCAACAGGCCAAACAACGGGCTGCGGCAGGGAGGGATAGGCCGGTGGATATACATATTCGGCGCGCCTCACCAAAAGACGCACTCGAATACGCTAAAAATCATATCGCCTGTTGGCAGGCCGCATATAAAGATATCATTTCGGACGAATACCTAAATAACATGAATGTTGATGAAATGGCTGAAAACACCCAACGAATTTTAAGCGAACCCGGCCAATATTCGTGTTACTATGTGGAACATAGCGGCAAGATGATTGGTCGGCTCGTTATGGGCAAGTGCCGTGATGAAGATAAAGCTAATGCAGGCGAGATTGCCGCGATGTACCTGCTTGGCGAATTCTGGGGTAAGGGGTATGGCCGTGAAATGATGGAATTCTCTCTTGCAGAACTCAAACGTATGGGACACGAGGAAGTGTTTCTTTGGGTGCTTGAAGCCAATAGCCGGGCAAGGCGTTTTTATGAGAAGAGGGGATTCCTTTTTGACGGTACAAAAAAAGAAATCAATATTGATACACCGTTGATTGGAATGCGATACAGCCGTAGACTGGAAGTATATCCGAAGACGAAATTTTCCATGTAAAACATCCGGTTTTCCAGGACATATTCAGGACATATTAGAGATATTCCCATGCAGGTTCTGCCAAAAACTCAAATAGGGTAAAGGAGTTCCCGGCACAATGAACGTTTTCCAGATGGCCTTCACACGTCTTCACCCTCTCGAAAGCAAAACTAAACATGACACCCTCATTGAACACGAAGCCATCAATATCCTCTGGGATTATTTAGCCTGTCTGTATAAGAACGGCCAAGTTTTACGAAGCTTCAAGCTCATCAAAACCTCCGAAAACTACTTAGCTTTTGTAACCTTGCCGGAAAATGACGCCCTGGACAGCCGCCATAACAACGCTTATGTGGCTAAGAGCCTTGCTGAGGTCAAAACCCTTTTTGCCCTCAGTATAACACCCATTGGCGAAAACTTAAATGTCATCGCCTCCTGCACCTGCCCGGAAACACCCCTCTGGTATATGCTGTACTCAGATTGGACAGATGAAGAAAGCCCTGTTGTCTGCGGCACATGCGGACACAGTGTTCCGCTTTATAACCTCCCCCGCATCCTCAATGAGGAAGAGTATTACAGCGCGCTCATGTGGAAGCAAGATTACCAAAACATCAACCGGCTCTTTATGAGCGGAGTGTCTGACCGCTCTACATACCGACAGATGAATAGCCTGGATTCCCAGCTTTCCAAAAACGGCCTGGAAATCTGCCGGGCTTTTGAATCCGCCACCGGTATTCCTTTTTACTACTATGTATACCATTATAGAAAGTACACAAAGACCCCAGCCCTCTGCCCTGTGTGCGGCACAGACTGGAAGCTGACCACAAAGACTTTTGTTGATTACAAGTGTGATACATGCGGACTTGTGGCTGACGAGGCGTAATATCGTAATATCGCAATATCATTGAAATCCCTCTGCAACAATGGTACACTCAAATGAAGAATTCTGACAAAGGAGACATGCACCATGGAATTCAAACCCGAACTCATAACCCTGGGCCAGCACGCCAAACAAGCGGCCCGCGCCCTCATGTCTGCAGGGACAGAAGGCAAAAACGCCGCCCTGCACAACATCGCCGGAACTCTAAAAGAATACGCTCAGGAAATTCTCACTGCCAATGCCGTTGACGTGAAACGGGCCGAAGAAAAAGGCCTGAAAAAGAGCCTCCTCTCCCGGCTCACCCTGACCCCCAAACAAATCGACGGCATATGTGACGGTGTGCGCGATGTTATCCAACTGCCTGACCCCGTAGGCAGGGGAGAGATGTGGACCCGGCCCAACGGCCTGCGCATTGAAAAAATCAGTGTCCCTCTCGGTGTTATCGGTATTATCTATGAAGCCCGCCCCAATGTCACTGTTGACGCCGCCGCTTTGTGCCTCAAGTCCGGCAACGCTTGCCTGCTCCGCGGCGGCAGCGAGGCCGCCGAAAGCAACAAGGTTCTCGTCCGTCTCATTGCCAAAGCCATTTCCGACGCCGGACTGCCTTCCGCCTCAGTTCAGCTTGTGCCTGCCGGAGATCGCGTCTATGCCGAACAGCTCATGCGCTTGAACGGCTATGTAGACGTCATCATCCCCCGTGGCGGCGCCGGCCTGATCCAAAGTGTCGTTACCAATGCCACTGTGCCTGTCATCGAAACCGGCGCCGGCATCTGCCACGCTTTTGTCCATCGCGATGCCGACCTGGATAAAGCTCTGGCCGTGGTCTACAACGCCAAAACCAACTACCCCAGCGTCTGCAATGCTCTGGAAACCCTGCTCGTCGATGACGCCATCGCCGCCGCCTTCCTGCCCCGCCTGGCTGACATGCTGAGTGCGGGCAGTGTGGAAATGCGTGCCTGCGCCAAGACCCGTCAACATATTCCGGCGGCCCGGCCTGCCACAGATCAAGACTGGCAGACCGAACACAATGATATGATCCTGAATATGAGAACTGTCACGGATATCGACGAAGCCCTTGATCATATTTACCAATATTCCACCAAACATTCCGAAACCATCCTGACCGAAAGCTACCCGGCAGCTCAACGCTTCCTGAAGGAAGTGGACGCCGCCGCAGTCTACGTGAACGCCTCAACCCGTTTCACCGACGGCAATCGCTTCGGCTTTGGCGCCGAGATCGGCATCAGCACCCAGAAGCTCCATGCCCGGGGCCCCATGGGGCTGCCGGAACTGACAACCAGCAAATATATGATTTATGGAGACGGTCATATCGTGTGAGCGGGCTGTTGCAAAGCGAATCATTTGGAGCAATGATGATTTTTCAATGATTTAGCAAAAGGGCAGTAGAGGCTTGAAAGATAGGGTCTTGAAAGATTTGACATATGTTCAGGTGTCCCTTACAATCTAAAGAGCATACTCAATGAGCGTGCCTTAGTTTTGATTAGGGCATGTCTGAAAACCCCATTCATCCATATTTGAGGCATTTCACAAAATCAAACCAAACAGGAGATGTTGTGCACCATGAACATTATCAGAACCACAGCCGTAGAATTAACGGCCATTCCCGCCATTGCGTACAAGCAAAAATTATACTCAGGCGGGGCCGGGATCAAGATCTATAGGCTTGACCAGGATGTTTCAACTGTTTTTACGATTGACAGAAGAACCGGGGAAGGAATCCCTTATGGGAAATATGACGCAGATCTGTTCCCGGATGAAGCTGTGAACGAAGCGTTAGAGCTGACAATAGGGCTTCCTTACACATCCCGGGGAAAATTCAAGATAAGCGTTTTTGAAGAGGCCCCGGATCAGGTGGAAGGTCAAGAGGCTGTCCAAGAGGATGTAGCTGAAACCGAGACCGAAAAGGTTGATATGGTGAACAGTGAAGAGTATAAAGCTTTGATTGACCGATATACAAATGAAAAAGGGAAAATCAATTATACATTGATGAACAAGGACTTCATACAATTTGCCAGCAGGAGCAAAGTTGTTGAAAATAGGGTTGCAGAGAAAGCTTCTTTAGAAGATATTTTGATCTTCATCGTCAAAAGCCGATCCGCACACCTGGCAGGGAAAAAAGACAGCCTCAGCGATCAAGAAACAACGGCATTAATTGAAACTTTGGATGAGATTGATCCCCGTAGTGCCTTTAAAGAGCTGACATTGCATATCCGGCGCCTGCTGGCCAAAAACAGCAGATAACAGCCTATCCTCATTTATGTTACACTCGTATTTGAAGACTCTATACCCGAGGCGAACAACAGGGCAAAAGAAGAAATGTAAGAATTTCCTACTTCCCCTTTAATGTGCTGTACAAACCGGCAAACCCGCCAAAGAGAATACCCGTTATCGGGAAGACAATCCATGCGATATGAAATCCTTGAAAGACCAGTCCCCAAACAAGAAAGATACATGTCACCAACGGCCAAACGAATGCTGCCACAGCACCTATGACTTTATCTTGGCTGCGGGCACTTGGCGCATAGTCCCCCAATCCGAGAAGTTTTTTATATGCGCTGTCCGCCATCCCTGTTCTGATGAGAATGAAGACGGCAGCTGTGATCATCCACAATAACAGAGATACAGACAAGGACTCATATGCTGGAACAAAAATATCAACCGCAATGAAGACCACCGCCGACAGCAAGATAAGCCCAACACCGGCCACAATTCCCATGATATATTTTGGCCTGCGTTCTTCATACTCCTTTGTGAGTTCGTGTTGAACACTGGCTTCCGTCTCAAATTCGCCTGACTCAATGTATTTATACTTCTCCATGCCAAGTCCAGCGTAAATAAAGAATCCCACAGCAGGAATGACAAGAAGGAGTAGGGGAATAACCGACAGGGAAGCCGCAAAATCATCGTCTCCGCCAAAAAGATCTACAAAACATACAAGACCAACCACAATCGAGGCGCCAAACAAGATCAGCGCAACGCCTACTGCTATTAGGAGAGAAGCTTTTCGAGAAATTGTCAGGAAGCTTGCAGCTTCATCGTGATGGATGATTCTTTGAGGAACTTTGGGATCTGAATTTTGGGGATTCGTTTTTGAGGTGTTGGTTTCCATCAGGTCACTTCCTTTACAAATTTATTGATCACTTCAGTGGTCACCGCCCACTCTTCGCACTTCATTTTATAGTAGCTTTTTCCTTGGCCGGTGATACGATAGTAGGTTCTGGGGCGCCCTCGGGTTTCCTTGCCTTGATAGGAGAGGAGGTATCCGTTTCGTTCCATTCTGTTGAAGGCGGAGTAGAGCGTCGTCTCTTTGATAATGTACTTCTCCTCACTGATTTCCCGAATACTTTTGGATATCTCGTATCCGTAGGAGTCCTTTTCTAAAAGCAGGCCGAGAATAATCGTATCGTTATAGCCGCGAATAATATCGCTGCTGATCACACATAACCACCTCCTTACAACACACTCATACACATACACATACACATACACATACACATAAAATACAGGCGTTTTAAATCAACTACCTCGACTATCGTAGTAATAATCTTTGGTAATAGTATACCGCGATTACTACGACAAGTAAAGTAGTTTTTTCAGCACCGCTCAATCGTCCATGAGCATTTTCTCGTCACATTTCCTGTCTGCGACTCCATAAACATCATTTAATGCAGGCCTTTGTCAGTGTTCCGCGACAGGCGTACCAATTAATTGTTGTAGCAGAATATTCCAGAACACGGGGGTGTTCCTTGAAGCCGGCCACACAGAGCGGGCGAACATTTAACGCGCTCGATTCTATGGGATTGTGCGCTTCTAAGCCGGCCCGAGTGGCCTTGTAGAGTAATCTGTCCTAACTGCCACTTGCG
>Ga0082212_10000040_pt1 | contig 177560 bp, 149 predicted proteins | sample TergutNt197P3_FD_71548 | JGI IMG/M metagenome (GOLD analysis project Ga0082212, IMG submission 71548) | Neocapritermes taracua P3 segment gut microbial communities from Petit-Saut dam, French Guiana - Nt197 P3 | ecosystem: Host-associated > Arthropoda: Insects > Digestive system > Gut ... | reverse complement strand
CTCGAGCACCGCGCGTATGCGGGCGACCCCGAAGCGGAAGCCGTTCACGTAGCCGCCGTCGCGCAATGTGCAGTCCAGTATGCTGACTTTCATAGTGTTATCTCTCCTTTTGCTATGCGTTCCTCGATCACCGAGCGCACGAGGTCCAGGTCCTTCTGCGTGTCCACCGACAGCGAGTCGGAGGCGACCTCCACCATGCGCAGGGGCATGCCGTTCTCTATGAAGCGCAGCTCGTTGACGTCCTCGACGAGCTCGTTTGCCCCCCTGGGGGCCTCCGCGAAGGAGCGCAGGGCCTCCCGCGTGTAGGCGAGCACGCCCACGTGCTTCCTGTAGGCGAAGCCCAGGCTCGCCTTCGGGTGGGGTATGGGCGCCCTCGACATGAACAGCGCGTTGCCCGACCTGTCCGTGACCACCTTGATGTTGGAGCCGTCCACGGCCTCGGCAGGGCTCCTGACCTCTGTCATGAGGTTCGCGGCGAAGAAGCCCTCCAGGGAGCCCGGGACGACGGCCGCCACCGCCTCGGGGTCGATGAGGGGCTCGTCGCCGTTGACGCAGACGTACACGTCGGCGTCTATCGAGGCGGAGGCCTCAAGCACGCGCTCCGTGGACGTCTTGCAGCCCTCCGAGGTCATCACCACGGGGATGCCGTACTCCCCGCAGGCCTCCGCCACCTCCACGCTGTCGGTCGCCACGCAGGCTTCATCTATCCCCGGGGCCCTACAAACCTGGCGGTGGACCCACCAGACCATGGGCCTGCCGCAGATGTCTGCGAGCGGCTTGCCGGGCAGGCGCGTGCTCTCGTATCTCGCCGGTATGACCGCCGCAACCCTCATGGCCGTACCTCCCTTCCCTCGATTATTCCCCTCAGGTACTGCGCGGCATCCTCCGCGCTGCGCCCGTAGCGCACAGGGCGGGCGCCCTGGTTGTCGAAGAGGTAGTGCCTGAGCATCCGGGCGGTGTGGCGCACGAAGGCCTGCTCCCGCCCCTCGGTGAGGCCGCGCCCCAGCGCCTCCTCGATGGCCGGCCCGATGGCGTCTGCCGTGAAGGCCTCGTAGGCGCAGCCCTTGCCCCTGAGCGTCGTGTAGCCGAGCGTGAGCGCGGGCTTCCCTCGGAGAAGCGCGGTGTATGCGACGCTGGTGGCTATGCCCGCGGTGAGGTCCGCGCCGTCCACGAGCCTGTTGACGTCGCCCCTCTCCACGTAGGAGACGTTCCCCGGGCGCCTGGCCGGCTCGTAGCGCACCGCGAGGGGGTGGGGCTTGTAGACGAGGTCCCAGCCGCCCCTCCTTGCCAGCCCGGCCAGGTGCACCATCGCCTCGTGCGATGAGCCGAACATAGGCGAGTGGAGGGCTTTCGAGCGCTCGGTCCTCGGGTAGACGCCGTTCTCGACGTCGTAGTCCCCGGCGAGGAACACGGTGGGCCTGCGCCTGCCGCCCTGCGCCGGGGCGGCCCCGAGGCCCGAGCCCTGCTTCTGGGCGTAGCGGTTCGCGCCGGAGTCGCGGCAGTAGGCTATGGCCCGCCTTGCGACCTCCAGGTCCGCCTCCGTGGCCGGCAGGGCGGCGAACCTGTCCGGCTCGCGGGCCGGCCAGCCCTCGCCGAAGAGCCCGCCCTGGTCGACGGCCACCGTCCCGGGGAGCTCCCCCGACTCGAAGTAGGCCACCGGTATGCCCATGCCTCGGGCCACCGCGTCGACGATGGCGCTCTTCGCCTGGCTTGGGTTCCACACCAGCACGAGGCGCGGCGCGAAGCACTCGAACGCACGCTCGTAGTAGCGCACCGCCTCGCAGGCGAAGAACTCCGCGTAGCCCGGGCCCATCCTCGGGTAGGACTTGCGGATCCGCGCCAGCGCGTCGGGGCTTATCCTCCCGTCGGCGCGCGCCTGCCCGACGAACGCGCCCCGGCACGCCAGGTCCGCCGGGTAGGCGCCCCTCTCAAGCGGGCCCGGGACCGGGTACACGGGGAAGTCGAGCTTGTCCTGTATCCTGCGGGTCGTGAGGTAGGCCCAGCCGTAGTCCGGCATGGCGTTGCTTATTGCGCTCACGGCCCTGTAGGCTGCGGGGTGGATGCCCTCCACGAGGAGCACGCCGCCGCGGGGGATGAGCGTGTCCTGCTCAAGCCCCTCCAGCCCTGCATCGACCTGGGCGCGGATGCCGTCGAGCACCCGGTCGGCCTTGGAGCGCGCCACGGAGTAGTAGGCCTTGCGGGCCTGCGAGTAGGCAGCCCGGGCCTGCCTGTCGACGTGCAGGCCCTCGGCGAGGGCGCGGGCCCTCTTCTTGAGGCGCTTCCCCAGGGGGGGCCTCGTACCCTGTCCGGGGGCCTTTTCCGGATCCTGCCCCGGGAAGTTCTTTTTGTACCAGGCCGTGTAAAGGCCTCTATTCTGGACGATTCCAGCGGCGGAGAGGGACAACCTCCTGATCAGCTGTGCGTCCGTCCTGCTGGGGGCCTTCAGCGTGTCTGCAACTATGCCGTACAGGCCGCCGGGGTCGAGTTCCATGAGGTGCAGGTACGGGCCGAGCAGTCCGGCGAAGGCCTCAGCGAACTCCGTCGCGCCGCCTTGCATCAGGCAAAGCGTCCTGCCCTCCTCAGCCCCGTCGTTTTCGGTCAGGCCGCTGCCCGCACCGGCTCGGGGGGCCTTCCCGGGCGGCTGCTCGCAGAGCAGGTCCTCGAAGAGGGCGTCCCGCACAGGATGGGCCGCTTCCGTGATGAAGGGCCTCTGCATCGTGCTTTCAGAGCTTCTGCCATCCGGCCCTGCCCCCGGCTCCGGGAACATGCGGTAGCGAACGCCTGCCAGGCCGTAGCGCCCGACCAGGGCCCGGCCCTCGCCGTCCCGGCCTCCGGTGTCGAGGAGGCCAACTTTCTCCAAAGGGCCCACAGCGCCTCGGACGTACTCGTCGCAGAGGCCCGCCGACGCCTCGACGTTCTCCTTGAAGTAGGGCTCCAGCTCGCCGAGGAAGTATGCGATGTCGTCCAGGCTCCCTACCGGCTTGTCCGGGCTGAAGTAGCCCCTGCGCGCGAACACGCCTAAGGCCTTATCAAGGGCTTCCCCTTCACCTGCAAAGAGACGGTCGGCGGCGAAGTCCGCTATGCCCATCCCCTCGTCGAAGGGGCTGTCCGCCAGGAAGTCGTAGAGGCCGCCCGCCTGCCGTGCGCGGTGCAGCGCCCCCAGGGGGCGCGGCGGGCGGAAGGCGGCTATCCCGGGCCCCGGCAGCCAGGGCGCCAGCGCCCCGTGCACCTCCTGCAGCAGGCGCCCGTCGCGGGAGGGGAGCAGGAGCCGCCCCACGCCGTCGCGCCCGGCCTCGCGCGCCGCCCACAGCAAAAAGGCGACCAGGAAGGGCGCCAGGGCGTACCCGAGCAGCCTCGCCTCGCCGTTGAAGCGGGAGGCCTTCGCGAAGGGGCGGTAGGGGTCGTCGAAGGCCATGTTGGCGAAGAGGCCGTACAGGAGCCGGTCGTCCGACGAAGCGGCGGCCCTCGTGCGCCACCCCTTCAGCTCCGGGCACTGGTCGAGCGCGGTCAGTGCCTTCCGTGTGCGCACCGCCCCGAGGCCCGCCTCCCGGGCCTTCTCCACGTCGAGCTTCGGGTCGTCGCCGACGTGCACTGCCTCCCCGGCCCCGATGCCCTGCTCGTAGAGGTCGGAGACGAGGCAGCCGAAAAGGTTGCCCGTGCCCTTCCTGCGGCGGCGCTCGCAGGACAGGTACGTGCGCGAGTGGCCCGTGTAGCCGTTCTTTGCGAGCACCCCTTCCAGGAAGTCTTCGGGCAGGCAGGTGTCGGCCGTGAGTACGACCTCTTTCCCGGCCCCCAGCGCCTCGCGGTAGAGCACCTGGACGGACCTCCGCGCATAGAGCAGCGAGGACTCGGCGTCCAGCTCCAGCTGCATGAGGCGCGCGGCCTCTTCCTCCGGGCAGCCGAACAGGCGCGCGTAGGCGGCGTAGACCTCGGCGAGCGTGCAGGCCTCGTCGGGGTAGTCCAGGCGCTCGCGCGCGTGCGACTCGGCCAGGCGGCGCTTGTCGGGGAAGTGGGGGACGCCGGCCGCCCTGCCCACCAGCCCCCGCACGTCGCTCGGGTGGACGGCCGGGCGCACCAGCAGGGTGTCGAATATGTCGAAGCTGACCACCTTGACGTCGTCGGCCAGGATGAGCGCGAGCTTCTCCCGCATCGGCTCGGACAGGTCCTCTGCCTTCATTTCTTCCTGCATTTCCCTAAAAACCTCTTTCGTATAAACTGTCAACGGAATGCAGATTTACTCATAGGGCCCTTCCCGCAGAGTCGGGCGGGCATCTGTAGCACCCTTTGCGGACAGGCGCGCTGTCATTGCCGTTTTCCCTGGTAAGGCGCTCAAAACACCGTAGATGTCCAGTGCCAAAACCTATAGGTTTTGACACTCGCGAAAATGGTGTAAAATAAAACTTCTGGAAATCAGGAAATTTTTGGGAAAAATGACGGACTATCTGCTAGTATACGGAATTATGCATCAAAGACAGGCACATCCAAATTCAGTGATTTTCACCCAAATTTGGCCAGTGCCAAAAAGTATAGGTTTTGGCACTCGGTGCGAGTGGCTGTGTAGGCGTTTTACCAGGGCGTATGGGGAGGGTGACACATCTCGGGAGCCTGCGTGGCCCGGGCGAACACCCGGACGGCCTGGCAGCGGCGTGGAGCCCGGGCGTGTGTGGGGCCGTTGTGCGGTCTTAGGGCTGAGATTGGAGTGGAGCCGTTGGAAGCAGGAAGCGCAAAGATCGCCTACGTGGCGATATCGTCAGACATTATCCATAACGGGCACGTGAACATAATCGAGGAGGCTGCCCGCTACGGCGAGGTCCTCGTCGGCCTGCTCACCGACGAGGCCGTGGCGGCCTACAAGCGGCTCCCCCTGCTCGACTTCGACTCGCGCAAGAGGCTCTTGGAGAGCATCCGCCACGTCGGGCGGGTCGTCCCGCAGGAGGAGCTCTCCTATGCCCGGAACCTGCGCAGGTACAGGCCGGACTTCGTCGTCCACGGGGACGACTGGAGGGCCGGGCTGCAGATGGCGGTCCGCAAGGAGGTCGTCGAGGTCCTGGGCGAGTACGGCGGGAGGCTCGTCGAGGTCCCCTACACGAATGGCGTCTCGGGCTCCGCGCTCGAGGCGGCGCTGCGGCCCCTCGTCACTACCGTCGACAGCAGGCGCGGCAGGCTGCGGAGGCTCTTGCGCCACAAGCCCTACGTGCGGGCCATAGAGGCTTCCAACGGCCTGAGCGGGCTCATCGTGGAGAGCCTCCAGGTCGCCGACGAGGGGACGGGGGCCGTGCGCGAGTTCGACGCGATGTGGGTCAGCAGCCTGTGCGACTCGAGCTTCAAGGGCAAGCCCGACATCGAGCTCGTCGACCTCACCAGCCGCCTGGCCACCATAAACGAGATCATGGAGGTCACGACGAAGCCCATCATCTTAGACGGGGACACCGGGGGCAGGATAGAGCACTTCGCCTACACGGTCAGGACCTTGGAGCGGCTGGGGGTCTCGGCCGTCATCATCGAGGACAAGACCGGCCTCAAGCAGAACTCGCTGTTCGGCACCGATGCCCTGCAGGTCCTCGAGGACCCCGACGAGTTTGCCAGGAAGGTGAACGCGGGCAAGCAGCACCAGGTGACCACCGACTTCATGGTCGTCGCACGGGTGGAGAGCCTCATCGCAGGCGCGGGGATGGACGACGCGCTGGGCCGTGCGCGGACATACGTCGAGGCAGGGGCCGACGGCATCATGATACACAGCCGCGAGAAGGACGGGCGCGAGATCGCCGAGTTCCTGTCCCTGTTCAAGGCCGCATACCCCGACATCCCCGTCGTCTTGGTCCCCACCTCCTACAACCACATCACCGAGGACGAGCTGTGCCGGATGGGGGCCAGCGTGGTAATCCACGCCAACCACCTGCTGAGGAGCGCCTACCCGGCGATGCTCGGCACCGCCCGCACGATCCTTGAGAGCGGGCGGAGCAGGGAGGCCGACGACAGGCTCATGCCCATCAGCGAGGTGCTCTCGCTGATACCGGGGGAGGCCTAGCCGATGGTCAGGGCGGAGGACTTCTGCGCCTGCCTGGCCCGGCTGGGGGTGGGCTTCTATGCCGGGGTGCCCGACTCACTCCTGCAGGGGCTTTGCGCCTACCTGGCGGACAGCCCGCCTGCGGGCGGGCACGTCATCGCGGCCAACGAGGGCAGCGCCGTGGCCATGGCCTGCGGCTACCATGTCGCCACAGGCAGGCATGCCGCCGTCTACATGCAGAACTCCGGCCTGGGCAACGCCGTCAACCCGCTGCTCTCCCTCGCCGCCGCCGACGTGTACCGGATACCTTTATTCCTCATCATAGGCTGGCGCGGGGAGCCGGGGGTCGCCGACGAGCCGCAGCACGCGGCCCAGGGCAGGCTGACGCTCCCTTTGCTGGAGGTGATGGGGATCCGCCACGAGGTGCTGGAGCCGGCGGGGCGCTGGGAGCGCCAGCTCGCCGGGTGCGTCAGGCACATGGGCGAGACGGGCCAGGCCGCTGCCGTGGTGGTCCGCAAGGGCGCCTTTGGGCCGCATAAGGCCGAGCCCGCGCCGAATGCCTTCACCTTGAGGCGCGAGGAGGCCCTTGAGGCGATCCTGGAGGGCATCGGGCCGGACGCGCTGGTCGTCTCCACCACGGGCAAGGCCTCCCGCGAGATATTCGAGATAAGGGAGCGGCGCGGCGGGGGGCACGCCCGGGACTTCCTCACCGTGGGGAGCATGGGGCATGCCTCGTCCATCGCGCTTGGCATGAGCCTAGGGGCTGCCAGGGACGTCTACTGCATCGACGGCGACGGGGCCTTCCTCATGCACATGGGCCCGCTGGCCGTCGCGGCAAGGCACGCGCGGGGCAACCTCAGGTACGTCCTCATAAACAACGGCGCTCACGAGTCCGTCGGCGGGCAGCCCACCGTAGCCTTCGACATGGATGCCGCTGGTGCCCTGAGGGCTCTCGGCTTCGCACCTGTCATGGCCGCCGCAGACCGGGGTTCGCTGGCATCGGGAATCGAGGCGCTCGAGGGGGCACGGGGCGGTGCCCTGGTTGTGTGCGTGGCCCAGGGCTCGCGGGACACGCTCGGCCGGCCGACCATCCCGCCGGAGCGCAACAAGCTGGACATGATGGCGCTCATCGCAGAAGGCGAGGCAGGGCTTTGAGGGCGGTGATCTTCAACTCCGGCACGGGAAGCCGCATGGGGGACCTCACCCGCACCAGCCACAAGTCGATGGCCCGCCTGGCGACAGGCGAGACCGTCTTCGCACGGCAGGTGAGGATACTGAAGGAGGCCGGGATACGCGAGTTCGTCGTGACCACCGGCCCGTTCGCAGACCAGCTCAGGGAGGCCGCGGCCGCCCGGGAGTTCTCCGACCTGGGCTTCACCTTCGTCCACAACCCCGACTTCGCCGAGACGAACTACATATACTCGATGCACCTCGCCCGGGAGCACCTCGGCACCGACGCCCTCCTGCTCCATGGCGACCTGGTGTTCAACCGCAGGATAGTCAAGAGGCTGCTCGCCGACGACAGGCCCGACCTGGCGCTGGTGGACAAGGCCGCGCCTCTTCCGCAGAAGGACTTCAAGGCCAGGGTCAACCCCTCAGGCCTCGTCTGCGAGGTTTCGGTGGACATCTCCGGCGACGGCTGCTACGCCTTCCAGCCCCTGTACAAGCTCAGCGCGCGCGCGTTGGGCGTATGGGCCGACAGCGTCGCCGGGCTCGTCGGCGGGGGGAGGACCCGGGCCTATGCCGAAGAGGCCTTCAACGAGGTGTCCTACAGGCTCAGGGTCGAGGCCTTCTCCTATGCGGGCGACTTCGTCGCCGAGGTGGACACCCCGGCCGACCTCGAGGAAGCTTCACGGGGCGTCCTCGGGTTCGACTATGCGGAGCAGGTCATCATAAACGAGAACAAGGGCTACTACAGAGTCCCGGAGATAATGCGCCAGGCCTGCGCAAAGCGCCCCATGCTCGTGTGCGGCCCGTCTGCGCGCAGCACGTTCATCGGCGACTACCTCGACAGCACGGGCATCGACTTCGTCTGCTTCCAGGGCTTCTCCCCCAACCCGGCCTCTGGGGAGATAGAGGACGGCATCCGGCTCTTCAGGCAGGAGGGCTGCGACTTCATCGTATCGGTCGGCGGGGGCAGCGCGATGGACACTGCCAAGTGCATAAAGGCCTTCGCGCCCCTCGATTCGACCCAATGCTGCCTCGACCAGACCCCCGCCTATTCCGGGACAAGGCACCTGGCCATACCCACCACTGCCGGGACGGGCAGCGAGTCCACCCACTTCGCCGTCGTCTACCGCGACGGGGAGAAGCGCTCGGTGGCCCACCCGTCCATGATGCCCGACTATGCCATCCTGGAGCCGGAGCTCTTGAGGACCCTGCCGGACTACCAGAAGAAGGCGACGCTCCTCGACGCGCTGTGCCAGTGCGTCGAGGCGGCCTGGTCGGTCCATGCGACGGACCAGAGCCGCGACTACGCCAAGAAGGGCGGCAAGCTCATACTCGGCAACCTCTTCGCCTACTTCAAGGAGAACGCCACGGCGGCAGAGCTCCGCAGCATCATGCTCGGGGCGAACTACAGCGGCCGGGCGATAAACCTCGCGCAGACCACCGCCCCGCACGCCATGAGCTACAAGCTCTCGTCGATGTACGGCATCGCCCATGGGCATGCGGTGGCGCTGTGCATGCCCCATGTGATGCGGTACTGCCTCGACCACATCAACGACTACGCCGCGGGGCTAACCCCCGCACATATGCGTGCGGCCCTGGAGATGCTGGAGGAGGCCTTCGCCGCCGAGGGCTTCTCCCAGATCCCCGACCAGTTCGAGTTCGTGCTGGGCTTCCTGGGCATCAAGGCCCCGGCCCTGCGCGACCCCGCAGACATAGACGCGCTGGCTGCCTCCGTCAACGCCGAGCGCCTTGCCAACAGCCCCATCCCCTTGGGCGGCGCCGCCGTGCGCGGGGTGTACGAGAAGGTCTTCTGCATCGGTGCCGCGTGCGCGCCCGGGGACATGGCCGACGCACCAGCGGAGGCCGGCAGCCCTGCGGCGACCGGGGACGCGGGGTGCGCGCAGGCAGCCGATGGGGACGACGTCCGCTATGGTCGTATGCTGCAGGAGCTGGAGCTGGAGATACTCGTCGCCTTTGACGGCTTTTGCAAGGACCGGGGCCTGCGCTACTACCTCGGCGAGGGGAGCATGCTCGGCGCCGTCCGGCATGGGGGCTTCATCCCCTGGGACGACGATGTCGACGTGCTGATGCCACGCAATGACTACGGCGAGTTCGTCCGCCTGTGCAGGGAGGGGGCCTTCCCGGCAGGCTATGCGCTCGACAGCTTCGAGACGAACCCGCGCCACTGGGTCATGGGCGCGAAGATCCAAATGACGCGCGAGACGGGCTTCTACCAGCCGAAGGTCGAGGGGCTCGCCCTTCACAACGGGCCCCACATAGACGTCTTCCCCCTGGATGAGGTCCCCCGGGGAGGGGGGCTTAGGCTTGAGGCACGATGGAAGACGGTCAGGTTCCTCCGGCGGATGCTGTTTTTGGGCTCCGGGTTCTCCATGGCGATCAAGGGGAAGCCGCACCGGATGCTGATGTACCTTGTCACCCGGGTCATGCCGCTGCCGGCCATCCACAGTCTCATCACCCTGGCAATGACCCGCTTCCACGGGAAGGGGCCGAAGGACTACTGGGTGAACTTCTGCAGCTATTACGCAATGGACAAGGAGATCTACCACAAGGACTGGTTCGGTGTCGGCAAAAGGGCGGCCTTCGAGGGTCGCCAGCTCGTGGTGCCTGATGAGGCCGAAGGAATGCTTGCCAACATCTATGGTGCGGACTACACACACATACCCTCAAAGCGCCGCCGCCGCGCCCGCCACTCCTTCGGGTTCGACAGGGAGCTGGTCGATGAGCTGCAGTCCGCTAGGCCCGTGCAAGCGTCGATCATCGATACATACGCTTCCGCCGCGCAGGCCGCCACGCCTGCCCCGGCCTCCACTGAAGTCTCGGCGAAGGTGAGGGAGGTCTGCCTTGAGATCGCCGATGTGGTCACGAGGGTGTGCCGCGAGAACGGACTTGCGTTCTGCCTGGGGGAAGGCTCTCTCCTAGGTGCTGTGCGCCACAAGGGCTTCATCCCCTGGGACGACGATATGGACATTCTCATGCCGCGAGAGGACTACGAGGAGCTGCTGAGAATATTCGGGGACAGGGAGATAGATGGGTGCGTCCTGCTCCACCACTCGACGTACCCGAAATACCCCTTTGTGCTTGCCAAGGCCGTTACGACGAGGCACCCCGAGCTCACCAATGCGAGCGTGGAGGGCCTCCCGAAAAGGTTCCAGGGGCTTTATGTGGATGTCTTCCCGCTGGACAGGAGCACCGGCCACGATCCGAGGCTGCGGGAGCTCGCCATCAGGTCGTTCCGAGACATGCTCCTGTTCAAGGCGAAGGTGCCTGTCAGAATGACCAAGAGGCGCTGGGCCTGTAAGGCCCTGTCCTACTTCCTCACCTACGGGTACCTGCAGGAAAGGGTACAGAGGCTCTCCCAGAAGCATAACAACAACCCCGACGCCCGGTACCTGGCGAACTACGCAAGCTCCTACTGCCCCTCCCGGGAGACCTTCTCCGAAGAGGATTTCGCAAAGTTCGTGACGGTCCGCTTCGAGGACCGCGAGTACCCTATACCCTACGGTGCAGATGCGGTCCTCGCAAAGACATACGGCCGCTATCTGACGCTGCCCCCGGATGAGAAACGGAAGGCGAAGCACCACGTAGAGTACCGCCCCGAGCTAGCCCGACAGCCTATAGCTCACAGAGAAGGGTGTGTCGGATGCTAGCAGCTGTTATTCTTCATGCTGCCCAAGCAGATAAAGCAGCATATAGATTATTGGCCAATAAAGAGACCGTCTTTGAAAGGCAAATAAGGGTCTTAGAGCTATTGGGAATAAAAAAAATAATCTGTATCGGCGTAGATCTTGATGAGACCGATAGGACAAAAAAACATCGCAAGAGCTCCACGCAGCTACTGTTTTTTAACACCATTAATAAAGTCGGTAAAGCCTTTCCCGGGGAAGGCGATACCATTTTATTGCTGCAAGATAATGTCGTTTTTTCTGAATCAACGATAATAGCCCTTTTAGAGGGAACTGCGTCGTGCCAAACAGTGATTAGTAAAAATGGATTAAATACGTACAGTGGAATCAAAGCAAGATTGGATATGAAATGTATAACAGAGGTCGGCCCCGATTTAGAGGGGGTTGGCTGTTTCAACCATACTCCTCTTTATAAACTTCCATACGAAGTATTTGACAGCATGCTACAACTCCTAATGGAAGTGATTCCCCTGGATATGGCCATGAACAGGCTGCTTGGCGATTATGAGGTCCAGTATGTTGACAGCTCGCCAAAGCCGCTGTATGCAAGCGAAGTTAATGATGTTTTTTTTGAAATTGCGGACAAACAAATTAGCCTGTGCAACCACTTGGTCCAGCCTGTTATCGATGGGGATGACGGGGATGGTATCATTGCAAATATATGCGCGTTGCTGAACAGGAATGAGGTTCGAAGGCCGTTTTTGGTGCGTGACTCGAATTCTGCGGCATTCCTAATATACGACTATCTAGAGCACATGGGATATGATTGCACAAGCATAATACTTTCAGAAGCGCCAGATTATGGCGAAATCAGAAATAGCGTTTCTCAGTTTTTAGGATCCGGTTGCGATACTGTTGTTTCGCTTGGACAGGGAAGCACGATAAATGCCGCAAAAGCCATAAAGGCATTCAGCGCCTTAGACCCTAATGAAGACTTCTTGTCCCAAGAACTAAAGTTCTCGCATGTAAAGCACATTGCAATACCCACTGTGGCGCAGTTTGGCTGTGAGTCAACGACTTGGGCATCAATCATCCGCGACAACGTTTCACATATTCTCGAAAGCGATTGTCTTTTGCCCGACTATGTAATATTAGACAGTAGGCTCTATGGCATTCTTGATTTATCCCTTCATGATAAAACAATTAAGCTCAGGCAGCTTAGACGACGCACGAGCACGTCTTTGCTGAAGGATGCACCTATCCCAAATAGCTTGTTAGATGGCGCAAATTTTTTAGGAAAGGCCGTTAGTCTTTGCGGGGACAATATCTCCTATACCCTAGGTAGGTCTTTGGCCGAGAACGTTGGCATTCCGATTGAGCAGGGTGTCACCTTGTGCCTCCCTTTTGTTTACGATCGCATGAAGGAAAAAATTCGGAACGGCAAATTGACAACAGAAGAAGACGCAATACCCTTGCAAGGCCTGGATGACCTGAGCAATATGCTTGTTGAATATAGAAGACAATTGCAGATAAAAGGAAGCAGTAATTTCAAAGCCCTTTTACTGGATATATATACACTTTTAGGGCATTCACACCCACAAGCACAGTACGACGGTATAGCCAATACCTTGGCAGGGATGATTCACAGGGTAGAGAATGAGTTTGTTGTCTTTACAAAGGAGGATATCGCTGCAGTATACAGTCAGGTCTTTAGAATAGAAGAGCCATCGAAGCAGCCACCGAAGCGCAACATTAAAGCGCGTGTTCGAGCCGCTGTCCGCAATGGCCTTGAAAGAACCCCACGATTATCAAATGCTCTAAGAACTGTTCATAAAAAGTTCTGGTTCTCATGCTACTGCTTTAAATATAAGCAGAATGTAAAAACTGTTTTGTTTGAGTCGTACTGCGGCGATAGCTATAAATGCAATCCAAAAGCGCTCTATGAGCAAATGTTAAAAGACGATAAGTATGCCGGGTTCAAGTTTGTTTGGTCTTTTAAGCAACCCCTTGAGTTCAAGCATCTTGAAAAGAATCAAAACACAAGGATTGTCAAGAAAGGAAGCTATGCTTATTTGAAAGCTTGCGCCCAGACAACTTACTTTATTTCGAATGCAGGTTTTCCGGAATACATAAAGCCCAGAAAACACCAAAGCCTTATTTACACCCGGCACGACAAACCCCTAAAGCGTATAGGATGCGACTTTTCAGACAAGTATAATGGAGTTAAAACGAGAAAGCAGATGATAAAAATTTATTCAAAGTCTGGCAAGAGGCTAACAAAATTACTTTCCCCAAGTCCGGCATTTACGGACATTATGGCATCTACCTATAACCTCAACTATCAAAAGAAAAAAGTCGCTATGGTAGAGACAGGGTATCCACGAAACGACTTTTTGTTTACGCATACTCAAAAGGATGTTTTACAGACGAAAATGCGGCTGAACATCCCTCTGCATAAAAAAGTTGTATTGTATGCGCCAACATGGCGATCATATAATCGTCAAGGCAGCGGCAAGCGCGTATTCGATAGCCATTTGGATTTAGCCAAGCTTCACAAAGCGCTGGGCGAAGAATATATTCTATTGCTTCGAGTTCATCACCAGGAGCTCAATCCAATCGATTTCACCTCGCTTTATGATTCTATTTTCGATGTATCAGGAATAAGCGATGTAAATGAGCTTTATATTGTCAGCGATTTAATGATTTCTGATTACTCTGGAGCCATATTCGACTATGCCAATCTAAGGCGACCCATAATCTTATATATGTACGATCTTGAAAAGTACGAAAGCGATGGCAATGGCCTTTACTTCCCTTCAGGAGAACTGCCAGGAGTAATTGCGCATACCGAGAAGGAAGTGATATCGACGGTACTAAGCCAAGCGGAAAGCTTCACGTATGATGAAAAATACAAAGCATTCAATGAAAAGTTTAACTGTTGGGATGGTTCTGACTGTTCGACCAGAACGCTGACGCAGATTATCGACCCTGACATGATTCTACCTCAACGAACAAGAGATAGTAAAAAAATAATTGCATTGAAGCGGAAGGTGAAAGCTAAAGCCTTGGACCTATTTGGGAGCCACAGTATATTCTTTTCAAAAAACAGCAAGGAACTAGCTTCATATAAAAATCAATTCTATGGCAAACGTTGCTTTTTGATAGGCAATGGACCGAGCTTAGCTGTAAGTGATTTGGATAAGCTAAAAGGCGAGGTATGCTTTGGATGTAATTTTATTTACAAAGCATTCGACCTAACTGATTGGCGACCTGATTTTTTGTGTCTATCTGAACGGGTTTTGGCCAGAACTAGTTCCAAGGAGTTGGCAAATTGCGGTATTAAACTGTTTGTTTCTAGAACGGTATACAAGCTGTTTTCCACGAAACCTGAAAAAGCTACGTATGTGTATGATCTCTATCAAGAATCATATTATGTTCGTGGGAATATGATGGCCTATTATGTGCCTTCGTTTGGAACTGTGATGACCTTCATGATAGAGCTAGCTATGTATATGGGCTTTTCGGAAATCTATCTGCTGGGTGTTGACTGCACGAATAGCCATGCTGGCGCCGGTCATTTTATCAATAATTATCGCGTCGGCAACATAGCCGAATTAGAAAACCAAAAAGCCAAAAGGTATTTCCAGGATTCGGATGACTACTTGGAAAAATTTGGGGAAATGATGCGAGGCCGCTCTCTGCATGCCTATGGCTGCTTAAGAGAATACGCAGAGAAAAACGGATACCTTATTTTCAATGCGACCCGAGGTGGAGCACTTGAGGTATTTGAGCGATGTAATCTCGACGAAGTCCTTAATACCAAGACAGAACAGCTTGTAATTGAAAAGGAGGCAGCATGGAATTCAAAAAAGCCTATGTGATAGCCGAGGCCGGGTGTAACCATATGGGGCAGATGGGCATTGCCAAAGACCTGATCGAGACGGCAGCTCACTATTGCAAAGCGGATGCTATAAAGTTCCAAAAAAGATGCAACAAGGAATTGCTTACCGAAGAACAATACAAGGCCCCCCATCCCAATCCAGCCAATTCCTATGGCGAGACCTATGGTGCCCATCGCGAGGCTTTGGAGTTCTCTCAAGAACAACATGCCCAGCTGAAAACATGGTGTGAAGCCGCCGGAATCACGTATTCAACATCGGTTTGGGATCTTACATCGGCCCAAGAGATTGCTGCGATAAAACCGGAGTTTATCAAGATCCCCTCAGCCTGCAACAACAACAAAGAGATGCTCTCTTGGCTTTGTGAGAACTATTCAGGGGAAATACAGGTATCTGTTGGCATGACAACACGGGAGGAAGAAAAGGCGTTGGTCGAGCTTTTTGCCCAAAAGGGGAGGAACAGCGACCTGGTTGTTTTTGCGTGTACCTCCGGATACCCCGTTCCTTATCACGATGTTTGCCTCTTAGAGATTATGCGTCTTCGCGAGTCATACGGCAGCCAGGTAAAGGCGGTAGGATTCTCCGGGCATCATCTGGGTATCGCAGTGGATATTGCGGCTTATGTGCTCGGCGCCGAGCTAATCGAGCGTCACTACACCCACAACAAAGCGTGGAAAGGAACCGATCATGGTGCGTCTCTTGAGCCCGACGAAGTCCATCGGCTTGTCAAAGATCTCTCAAGCGTCTTTGAGGCGCTTGTCCACAAAGACGAAGAGATACTCGATATCGAAAAGATCCAGCGCGATAAGCTTAAGTACCGGAAAAGCTGATTCGCCAATACAGGGCCTTACGGAGTAGCCATGCCGAGCATTGAAATGTATACCGTCCTCGAAGATGAGAGCTGCCTTGATGCTTTGAGGAAGATTAACGAGAATAAGAAGGGCTTTCTTGTAGTCATAGATGATAATAATAGAGTATGTGGAACCTTGACCGACGGGGATATTCGCAGGGCGGTTCTCGCTGGTGTCGACATAGACGCGTCTTTATTCTATGAAGGTGTATACCAATCAGAATTTACGTACCTCTTTTCAAACCAAAGCGAAGACGATGCAATAGATGCCTTCAAATCGAATAAGTTCGAGTTTTTACCTATTGTCGATAAACATATGCGTCTAAAAAGCATACTGACAAGAAAACAGCTCCAATTCCTCCTGATGCGCTGTGAGAAGGTGTCATTGGATAATTCCGATTTCTTGTCAATTGATGAAAGTCTTATAGATTTCGAAGTATTTAATCGACCTTGGGGTATCTACAAGACCACTGTTTTGCAGGATCATTATCACTCAAAGGTTCTTCATATAAGACCCAATGAAGCATTGTCCCTGCAGTGCCATCTACATCGTGACGAGTGTTGGACGATCGTCCATGGAAAAGGCTTTGTGCAGGTAGGCGATTCCGAGAGGCCTGTAGGCCCTGGTGATATGATATCTATTCCAAAGGGATACAAACATCGCCTTACGAACACTTCAGACTCAGAGCTTTTGGTGGTTTGCGAAGTTCAAATTGGCGACTATTTTGGGGAAGACGACATTGTCCGCCTTGAGGATAGGTATGGACGAGATTGTCAAAGTGATCCTGATACGAAACAGGCCACCATTGCCTTTATTCCCGCCCGTGGCGGCAGCGTGTCCATACCGCTTAAGAATATCAAGCCTATATGCGGCAAGCCTTTGTTGTATTGGGCGGCAAAGGCAGCAAACGACTGTGCCCAGATAGACAAAGTAATCGTTTCGACCGACAGCGAACTGATAAAGGAGGCAGCGAACAACTTTGGGCTTGCGAAACTGGAGGTGTTTGATAGGGGTTCCGAGACTGCAACTCATGCCGCATCCACTGAGCTCGCCATGCTTGAATATGCAAGAAACCATGGGTTCGGTACTATGGTGCTCATCCAAGCAACCTCGCCATTGTTGACCGCCCAAGATTTGGAAGAAGGCTTTTCACGGTTTGGGAACCCTGCTGTCGACAGCGTGCTTTCGGTTGTAGAGGATAAGGGCTTCTACTGGGTTGAGTCAGACGATGGCGCCCATCCTCTTAACTACGATGTTTTTATGCGTCCGCGTAGGCAGGATTTTGACGGCTGCTATAGGGAGAACGGTGCCTTTTATATCACAAGCCGGGAGAGGTTGTTGGAGAGCAAGAATCGTGTTTCCGGACATCTTGGTTTGTCGGTCATGCCTGCTGAGGCAGCCTTTGAGATCGATGAGCCAGCGGACTGGATTATTGTCGAGGCTTTATTAAGAAGACAGATAGCAATAATACCCGATTTCTCTAAAGTCAGAATCTTTTTAACTGACTGTGACGGCTGTCTTACCGACGGTGGAATGTACTACACCGAATCGGGTGAAAAGTCGAAGAGGTTCAATGCCCGCGACGGGATGGGCTTCCAGCTCCTACGTGAAAAAGGCATAAAAGTCGGCATTATCACCGGTGAAGATAGCGATATTGTACGGCGACGCGCTGAAAAGCTAAAGGTCGATTTTCTTGAGTTGGGGTGTATGGACAAACTTGCCGCCACCGTTGGCATCTGCAAGCAAGAAGGCGTTGCACTCAATGAAGTTCTCTATATTGGTGACGATATCAACGATGTAGAGCTTTTGTTGCACGTAGGTATTTCCTGTGTCCCGGCAGATGCCCAACCAGAAGTGCTGTCGATTGCGCAATACAAGGCTCATGCTCAAGGTGGCAAGGGGGTCATCAGAGAGATAGCGGAGCTTGTTGCGTCGGCAAACTAGGGGCAGATGAAAACAGGAAAAAATAATTAAGGAGCAGTTAACATTTGTAAGATTGAGGCAGAATAGGAGCAATTGATGATAAATACAGTCAAGAAAAACCCAGCAGTCAGGTTCCTTAGATATGCAAATAAACACGGCTTGCGAGCTTCTCTCATCAAATCCTTGGAAAAATTTGGTTTTCTAGAGAGAGATGGGAGGGGGGAAAGAAAGCCTGCGGGAAAGCCTGTGGGAAAGCCTGCGGGAAAAGAACCTCATAGCAAGCTAGGAGGTCTTATGAGAAAGCTAATTCGTTACGATGTTATCTCCTTTGATGTTTTCGACACGCTTATTTTTAGACCCTTCACGAATCCAGCGGATTTGTTCACACTTCTGAGTTCAGAGTTGAATTACTCGAACTTCAAAGAGCTTCGCATGAAAGCGGAGAAAGAGATCAGAGATATTAAGCTATCAAAAGAAGGAAATAGAGAGGTAACGATTATCGATATATATGAGAAACTTTGGGAGACTACCGGACTCGACCCTGCTCGATGCGCTAAGTTTGAGCTTGAAACTGAGTTGAGGTTTTGTTACGCAAACCCTTATATGAAGGCTGCCTATGATGCACTGATACAGGAAGGAAAACGAGTCATTCTTGTTTCTAACATGTATTACCCTGCCGATATGCTGACTGAAATCCTTACGAGTTGTGGGTATGTTGGCCACGAGAAGCTTTTTGTAAGCTGTGATTATGGGCTTAATAAATATGATGGAAAACTTTTTCAATATATCAACTCTACTTATTTTTTTGGCGAGGACATAGAAAAATCTCTGAAAATTATTCATATTGGAGACAATAAGGAAACTGATGTAGCGGGCTCTGAACTTGCAGGGTGGGATAACTACTATTATAGAGTTTGTTGTAGGCCCATCACGAACTTCGGGGAGGGAGGGCTCGTCGGATCTTCTTGGAATGCAGTAGTACAAAATTTTCTCAACAATAGCTATTCATGCAATGAATACCCAAATAGGGATACAACCATGTGGAAATATGGTTTCAAATACGGTGGCTTTATGGTGTTAGGATATGTGAACTACATATACAAGTATTGTATTGATCAGCAAGTTGACAAGGTTCTTTTTCTTTCGAGGGATGGTTATTTCTTGAAAGAGATCTTTGAGCAATTGTACAGTGATATACCTGCAGATTACGTTTATTGGTCGCGAAGTGCGATGTTAACGAATATGCCCGAGCATTACCTCGACGAATGTTTTAATCATTATTTTCTCAGGCGTTATTATTCAAGCGGCAAAAGGGTTGCGCTAGATGAGGCTCTTGTCTGGCTTTCCCTAGAGTCGTTATCGGAGCTTTGGGTAGCTACCAGTGATGGGGAGCAGTTGATTACTGATAAGAATATTCAGATCTTCAGGCAATTTTTTATAGATAACAGGAATACTTTTTTTGAAAGATGTAGCAAGGATGATGGGATCTTGCGAGAGTATTTTTTGTCAATCGTAAGCAATAGTAAGCATGTAGCCATTGTTGATATAGGATGGAGAGGAACTGGGGCAATTTCTTTGAGGAAGCTGCTCAAAGAAGTATGGGGGCTCGATTGCAGGGTGTCTGGAATCTTGTTCGGGAATGTTTCAGGGGGAAAAGATTTTGATGCCGCTATTGCATACCAGGGCCTTCTCAGCTCATATGCTTTTTCTGAGACAACGAATAAAGAACATGCTGACTATTTTCGAAAAAATAGATCAAAGATGTCGGCTGTTGCTGAGATTATTCTTGCCGCAGCACCCGTTCCTTCATTTCGTGGGTTTGGCGACGAAAAAGATGGTGGTTATTTCTATTTCAGTATTCCTGAAATAGAGAATTATTCAAAGATACGTGATATACATAGAGGCGAAAATGATTTTATTAACGAGTATATTCAACGGACAAAGGGCGATCCTGCGTTAAACAAGATAAGCTCTGGAGATGCTTTTGCAATGCTGAAAAGACTTATGAATGACAAGTTGTTGTTAAAAGAAATCGGTTCATTTGTATATCCACAGTTTCTAGAAAAAGAGGTGTCAGGAACTGGCAAAATAGAAAAGCTCTCTGATTTTTGCAGTTTAGAGAATCATCTAGACTGCAAAGGAGCTTAAAATGAAGATTCTATATTACGGGGTAACCGCATACCACTTTCTTTGCTTTGTCTTGCACAAGCACTTCTATAGGCAAAACGACAAGGCAGTGTTGCTTATTCCTGAGCGAATTAATGAGAGCAGATCATTTCAAAAGTACTTTTCTGATGCAGGGGTTTTTGAACAGGTTTTCCTGTATGATGAACCCTCTGTAAGTAAAGATAAGTCGTTAAAGGAAAACCTTTCACATATTAAAGAATTTTATGATAACGACCTTCCTATAGAGATTGGTTTTTTTGATGAAATATATGTAGCTGTCGATCATTATGCATTTGGCGCATACCTTGTGATAAATAGCTTAAAGTATAATTATTTCGAAGATGCTTCCGGACGCCTTTCTCGGCATAAAGAGCTTGCCAAAGACGTATGCTATGTTAATCCCGCAAGAGGGGCAATAGCCGAGGCTTTGGGCTTATATGGGAATTCGTTGCTTGTTGACAACCGTTATGGTGATTTGGCATTGCAAGATTCAGATTACTTGAATCAGAAAGACATTCATTTCTCTGTTACGGAATTATTATCACAACTCAATAGAACGGAGATACGGAAGCTTGCAAACCTGTTTCTGTTTAGGCATGAGGATAGTGGTTTCGAGTCTTTTGAAGTGAAGAACTCAACAATATTGCTAACTCAACATTATATTAATCTAAATATGATGAGATATGAAGAACAGAAGTTGATGTATCAGCTTCTTGTTGATTACTTTGCAGGGGAGAAAAAGTTATTTATTAAGCCTCATCCTTCTGACATTCACGGATTATATGCTAATTGGTTTCCTGGTGCTACCATGCTTCCTCGGCTTCTGCCTTCGGAATTTCTTCCCTTTATATTAGAGGAAATAAATACCGTATTAGTTGCGAGCTCCACATCTACATTAGCGCTTGAAAAAAATGTAAAGAACAGCATCCGCATTGGCTGCGGTATCGAAAAGAACTATTCCATGATCCACAAATATTATGTAGTAGTCTCATATTTATTATCCATTAAAAATGATCTTCGCTATGTCTTTATCGGAGATGCTTCTCAAGGTTTAATGAAGGAATTAATTAAAACTTTCCCTCCCTTGAGCTATCAGGAAGAAATTACTGGAAAATCTGAACTCACTGCAACAATTATAGGCAAAATCACCGAAGATAACAGGAACGATATCGTATCACAATTTCTTTCCTCTAGTCAGGATAGCTTTTTCATCTTCCTCAACTACGACAATGGATGCTCATTTTTTGAGCACTCAATGAAAGGCTACCTTGTTCCGATACAGATAACGCTGAGTCATCAGGAAGGGATTTTTAATAAAAAAAAGAGCGAGTATATATATCTATTGAGCAAGAACAGCTTATTAAGGGAGGTAGCTATGAAAATGAAAGATAAAATAGAGTTAACATATTCTGGTATAACGGTAGAGATTAATCAGGAAGACAAATCTGCAATCGGGGCATTAGAGGGGATAAATGCTGCAATTGAGCGGCGACTCCTTGAGGTTCAAGGTCAGTATGATGAACTATATTCTAAACATAGAAACAGAGATTGATAATTTCGAAGTCAATCTCCATGAAAGAGCAAGGAGAAATATCACAAGAGCCACCAAATAGACTGCCGGTAGGGTTAGTCAATCGAAACTATAAGAGAGAAGGGATCGAAGTGCAACAAATAGCTTTATGTTTCAGTGACAAGACTAGGAAACGATTCGACATTGCTGTTGGAACCTGTATTGGAGCTTTGAAAAAATGAAAAATGCAGTTTGGGTTGCACCTGGGTATAATACGTTTAATCTGGGCGATGTGCTGTTGTACACAGTCACAAAAGAATATTTTTCAGATAAAGTTGAACTGATTCTATCTCCAACAAATAGAGTCCTTGACGAGAATTTTATTAGGAAATCTAAGAATCTGATAATCGGCCCAGGAGGCATTCTTGTGGGCACTGCGGGTGCTAGAATCCTATATGAAAAGGTAATCAATGATGCCTCATTAAAGATGCTTGATGGTTATGGAATCAAGTTTCATGTGTGGTCTTCTGGGATATTGCATGAACCGGATGAAAAACAGCGGAAGTTATCAACGGAAATACTTACTCGAAGCAGATTTATTTCAACACGAGCACGGATAGAGATTGAGAATATTAAGAAAATCGCTCCCACCTCAAATCCGCTCTTTGCTCCGTGTGCAACCCTCTTTATGGATAGAATCTTCCGAGGTCAGCTATCGGAGCACCAGAAGTCTGATATTGTAGTGCTCAACATACCTGATAACTATTTTGATGGCAACATGTACTTACGAAACCCATTCATGAGATTCGTTGATTACGCAAGATCAGAGGGTCTTCAATGTGTTTTGATGTCGAATTGTGCTAACAATGACACAAGCTTAGATATGCTCCGGAATTTTAACTTACTACAGCGGGATTCCACGCTTGAAAGCATACTGATTGATTACTATGAAGCGCTTTCAAAAGACAAGGACTCGTATCCGTTTTCAAAACTTTCCACAACCATACGCAAATGGGGCTCCGAGAATAGTGACTCTATGCCCGGACGGTACGATAATTGTCGTTTTGCTTTCGGAAGACGCTTACATGGATGGCTGCCTTTTTTTTCATTCGACATACCTTCTGCATTTCTCGGAATACAAGCTCGGCGTGGTATGCCTTTTGATTATTTCGGGAATGATGATTTTTTGTGCAAAGTTCCTACAAAGGCAGAAAATATACAGGATTTACATAGCATTGCAGATGGGATGATCGAGAAACTCAAGTTTTTTATTACAAACGAAACTTTACTGTCAGCTCGAATTGCAGCAAGGCGAGAAGAACTATGGGAGACCTTCCAATTGTGTGCTGCTAAGTTGGTAGATTCACTAGAGTAAGCTCAATTCCAAAGAAAAGCAACTTTAGGATTAAGGCTTCAATATGAAAAAATTGCTCAAACGGGCTTTAAAGATTGAATACGGTGAAACACACTATATCTTTAGCATATTTGGGAAACGATTCCGAAAATACTCGTCAAAGGTTGCTAATAGGTATTTGCGGAAAAACGGTAAATCACAAAAAGAAAGGATTCAATTCTTAGAAAAGGAAGTTGAATCATTAAAGGCTCAAGTTGAAAGAAGCGCCACAGCCATTGGGGAAAGCTTCCTTGAGCATAGCGAGGAAGCAAGGAAACAGCAAGACAGCTTAGAAAAGGAAGTTGAATCATTAAAGGCTCAAGTTGAAAGAAGCGCCACAGCCATTGGGGAAAGCTTCCTTGAGCATAGCGAGGAAGCAAGGAAACAACAAGACAAGGGTATACGACTTCTGGAACAGAAGCTTATCACTGTGGAGAAGCACCTCCAGAATAGTTTCGTCGACACGAAGGCCCATATTGAGTCGCTCTCAAAGAATAGCTATGCACATTTCTCTGCATACTCTATTGCTAATGCCGGAGACAATATCCTAGTGAAGTCAATAAGGGATTCTATACAGGAAGTGACGGAAATCTCCATCAGTTGGGCGCAGCGAAGCATCCGCAAGGAGTTGAATGATGAAGCCGTTGCACTCGTAAACAAAACAAACGGTCTTTTCGTTGGGGGTGGTGGGTTGTTTCTTAGAGACACAAATCCGAATGAGATTTCTGGTTGGCAATGGCCAGCTTCTCGCAATCAATTGAGAAAAATAAAAGTTCCTATATATTACCTTGCTCTAGGCTACAATCGGTTTCGAGGTCAAGAAGACTTCGAAGATATCTTCACGGAAAATATTAATCACGTTGTTGCACAGTCGTCATTTTTTGGTATGCGCAATCATGGCTCCGTTGATGCAATACGAAAATACTTAAGAGACGATTTGAAGGAAAAGGTTTCTTTTCATCCCTGCGCAACCACAGTCCTTTCAAAGCTCTATGATCTTCCATTCAAAAGGAAGGAAAAGCCCTTTATTGCGGTAAACTGTGCATTCGATAGAGAGGACATGCGTTTCGGCGATAAGAAAGCCGAGGTGTTTTCAGCATTGTCGAGGCTTTTGAAAAAACTATCCACCGACTATACGATTAAATGCTATTCACATATGGCCATGGATGAAAAGGCTTTCGAGTATTTTGATGATTTCGGATTAGAGTTCGAGCGTGTTCCGCTATACAAGAATCTGAGCACTGATACTTTTCTGAACGTATATTCATCCCCGAAGCTGGTCTTAGCAATGCGTGGGCACGCCCAGTTGATCCCCTTTGGCTGCGGGACGCCAACCTTAAGCATAATTACGCATGACAAGTTGGCTTGGTTCCTTGAAGATGTTGGTCATCCGGAGTGGGGAGTTGATGTGCAGGATGATAACTTTGAGCTCAACCTCATCGAAAGAACGGGATACATATTAAAAAACCATAAGAAAGTGGTATCTGAAATCGAAGCCGCAAAAGATAGGCTATGGAGCACAACGATGGGCAATCTTCAATCTTTGGGGTTGGTTGATAGGCGGAAGTGACGGCGATCGCTGGAGTCAAGAATACCGGACTTATGAAAGACACATGTGAAGGAGCATTGCGAATGATCAGAGTTCTTCTAATTGCCGATAACCGCGCTGGATTGAATACTGGATGTCGAGGAACCAGTATAGCTTTGCGAGCTATTCTTGAACAAGACTTCATTATCGAGGACACCATAACAAGGGATGAGAAATCGGCTTTTGCAATTGGGGTAAGGCGCACTTCCTCCACAGAGGAAAACGCTAGGCTGATTTCGCATCACAATCCTGAAAAGTATCAGGAGATCATAGAGCGAATCAAGCGAGTGGATGCGGTGGTTTTGAACGGCGAAGGAAGCTTCATTTTCTCATCGCCTCCTCGTAATGAGATGTTGGATTATCTGGTATATCTTCACCTATGTTTACAATACAACAAGCCTTTCTTTGTGGTAAATACTGTCTTTTCCAGGTCGAGTACTCTGGAAACAATGGGGGTGCTACAAGATGGCCTAAACGTCACGACGCTTGACGAGACGCTAAGATTTATTCGCTTTGCACAATTGGTTACTGTGCGTGATAGGGCATCGTACAATTTTCTTAAAGCTTGCGACATAAACAATACCGTGAATGTGAAGTATGTGCCCGATGCATTGTTTTCTTGGTATGAACTTTATAATAATAAAGCATATGCAGAAGTATTAGACCATATGCTTGAATACCCACAATTCTCCCTTTCCCATGACATGAACGAAACGCTACACCCAAAATTTGACTTCGAACAAAACTATGCAGTATTTTCTCTGAATTCATTTAAAGGAACGTATCAGCTGTCCGATCAAACGAAGGATAGGCTCATTTTTTTAGTGAAGGCGCTAAAGGTCATGTTGAGTTCTTATGATACGAACCTCTATTTGCTCGAAGCTTGTTGCCATGAATCCGCCTTTTTGTCTGAAGTCGCAAAGCAGCTGAGTGTCCCTCGTATACCGGTCAACACAAACATCTTTCTACTGGGTCGAATTCTAGGAAGAAGTCTCTGCTATGTCACAGGACGCTTTCACGCCTCAATACTTGCATCCCTGGGTGGTACGCCGTGTGTGCTGATGGGTTCGAATTGCCATAAAACCGAAGCCCTTCAAACTCTTTTGATGTATCCAGAAGACCAACGGAGGATTTACCAGGCAAATCCTGACGAGGCCGAGGCCAACGATATTGTGGCAGCTGCTGAGACGATAATCAAGGAACGCTCAACCGCCCGGAGAGAAAGTATCAGGAATGCCTGCAACGCAAACTCTAATGAAGCAAAGAGGCTGTCTACAATAATGAAGTCTTATTTGCTTGAAAGCTTTGGCGACTGAGTTGTTTGCGGTATTGGCTCAAACAGGAGGGTCGCGGTGACCCAAAAGACACCTGCCTCCAATGTGTCATGCATTGATCTTTTGGCAGGGCTCTCGGCTTTTCCGATGTGCAATTCTTAAGGATTTCCTATAGCTTCTTGAGAGGTTTGGCGAAACAAAAGGAGGGTTAATTGAGACACCTAATAAAACGGATGCTAAACTTGAATACGGGGAGTCGGCCTACGTCTTTACGCTTTTTGATGAGGAAATTCAAGAAGCCTTCGGCAAGGGTCGCAATCAAGTCCTTGGAGAAGCAGAACAAGGAACTTGGCAGGAAAATAGAAGTGTTAGACAAGAAGCTTGTTGCACAGGGCAAAGATTCTACCGAGGTAGCCGCTTCGGTAGAGTTGGCAGTCAAGGGTTTTGCCGAAGTACAGAAGGGCATCATGTTGGGCCTAGAGAGGCAGGAAGGGGCGCTGAAATCCTTCTGGGAGAAGACCGATGTGGCAAAGGCAGGCCCAGCCGAGGGGGACGAGGCTATTGCCCGGGTGATCGAGAAGATCGCCATAGCCCAGGCACTAGGGGGGGGGGTGTAGCGCTATCTGGCAAGGCAGGGGATTGGGAGCGTGACTCTTTTCGGTGACGAGAGGCTCATGAGGATCGTCAAGATAGATTCCTGGTGCTCAGGGAGCAGACTCAGAATCACCCGAGCATTCTCCGATATTCCAGAAAGCAAAACCATACCTTTGCCGGGGATGAATCTGGCTATAGGGAAATTTGAGGATGGCATAAAAATACCCGATAGCTCGGTCTTGGTCTGCAGCGCAAAGAAGGATGAGAGGTACAACCAGAGGGTACTGGGCATAAAGAAGGTCAGGATCGTCGAGCTATCCGACATAGCAGAGCGCGCCTATATCGAAGCACTGGTGTATGCCCCACTGAACAAAGTAAGGGATAAGAACCCGCATATCCCCATTGTTGTGTTGCTTCGCCTACTTGCAAAAAATATTGAGAACAAGTCGCCAACAGAGGAAAAGCTTCAATCCGTCGAAAAAACAAGGGCTCGGCTTGCAGGTGATTTCCCGGAAATCCCGGAGGCTCTGAAAAGGTACGGCAAGGACCCGGACTACGCCCGTTCCGTGATGAGCAACTACAAGATGAGCAGGGACGGCGACGGCGTGTGCAGGATTGTGGACAAGCAGGACCCCTACGTGAACGTCGTCAACGGGCACAGGGTGACCTGCGACCAGCCGCAGGATTATGACGGGACGGTGTATATGTTCGGGCACAGCACAGTCTATGGAGTCGGGGTGGAGGACAGCGGGACTATCGCAAGTCACCTGCAGCGGATGCTCAATGCGTATGCCAGCAAGGAGGACGTGCTCCCGAAGCTCGTCATGAACTGCGCGAACTTCTCAGGTCGGGGATTCCACAATATGTATCCGTACATCGACACATTCACTTTCAAGAAGGGCGACATAATAGTTGTTCCCTCGTTTTTGACCCACCATGAGATCGCTGAAGAATATGGGTTCATCACCTGCGACCTGCGGCCCGCCTTCGACCGTCCCCACGGCATGGGGGAGGTGTTCGTCGACCATGGGCACATGAACTCTGACGGGTACGGGAAGGTCGCCGAGATGCTGCTCGGGACCTTCCAGGAGAACGGTCTGCTGTCAGGGGAGTATGAATATGTCGGTGCATCCGGCTTTACGGGCAACGGCGGGAACGGCGGCCCGACAGGGGCGCCTGGCGAGCGCGGCCCGGCAGGACAGCCTGACGAGCTCGCCGCCGGGCTCCGAGGCTACAAGGACATGCTGGCCCAGGTGCACAGGGATGCCCTCGGGCGCGTCGGGGCGATAGTCATGAACTGCAACCCCTTCACCCTCGGGCACCGCTATCTCATCGAGCACGCCGCCTCCGAGGTGAGGCGCCTCTACGTCTTCGTGGTCGAGGAGGACAAGTCCACCTTCCCCTTCGAGGACAGGATAGCCCTCGTCAGGGCAGGCACGGCAGACCTGGGAAACGTGGAGGTCCTGCCCAGCGGCAGGTTCATCATATCGAGCATCACCTTCGCCGACTACTTCGACAAGGCCGAGATCCAGGACAAGGCCATAGACCCCTCCTACGACGTCGCCCTGTTCGCAAAAGAGATAGCCCCGGTGCTCGGCATCACCGCGCGCTTCGCGGGCGAGGAGCCCCTGGACCTGGTCACGAGGCAGTACAATGATGCCATGCGGCGCATCCTGCCCACACACGGCATCGAGTTCGTGGAGATCCCCCGCCGCGAGACCGGCGGCAAGCCCATCAGCGCCTCCCGCGTGCGCAGGCTGCTCGCCGAGGGGGACTTCGAGTCAATCGCCGAGCTCGTGCCGGAGAGCACCTTGGAGTACCTGCGAGGTATCCGAAAGGATGTCTAACGGGGCACGATGGGGAGTGCGATCAGTTTTCGTGTACCTTCCAATGCCCTGCCTTATTGGGGCCAATGCGCTCGATAATACTTGAACTCTGGGCTGATCCACGAAGCGAACTCAAAGGCGATGTGACGATGAGCAAATGTACCTCCACCATAGCGTCCGGCCTTTGAGATAATGCCAATAGCGTTGGTTTTTGTAATCCACTGTTTTGGGGAAATCACGAAACCAGTTTCTGTGTTGAGCATTTTAACCTCACGGAAACCCGTGAGGTTAAAGCTCGGATTATGTACCGGGCGTACCTTCCCCTGCGGAAGGTCGATGAAATGGAGGTAGGCCAGCCAGATGTCGAAGGGCTGGACCTTGCTAGAGGCTGTCATATACGGCATCCTCGGCCGAGTCCCACTCGGCTGGCAGTATCGCATGTCCGGCCTCCGGGTCGATCCTCCGGATATCGGGGCTTTCCCAGTCGAGGGAGGGGGCTGCCCTCGGCATCCTCATGGCGAAGGGCAGGCCGCCTACCGCCACCGACTGGTGGAGGAACATCGTCACGGCATCGGTGAGGTTCAGCCCCCACTGGTCGTACACCGCGACTGCCGACTTCTTCAGTTCGGGGTCGATGCGCAACTTCAGGTCTGCGGTTTTAGCCATGGCCGCTCCTTTCTTCCTGTGACCCCCGTGCTATCCTACTCGTCGTCTTCGCCGTCCCCTATCGGATCATAGAAATAGGCGACTTGTCTATGCCCGTTCCCTGGAGGAAGTGTCTTACGACGTTCCAAGCGCTCTCTCGCCTCAATCATTATCGCCCTAATCTTTGCTTCGAACTCAGCTTTTGACGGCAAGTGCGTCCAGTATTCAGCAACGGCAATGCCCGATTTGTCCATTTCCAACAACTCGATTTTTTCACGGTTGGCGGTAGCGCAAAGGATGATCCCTATCGGCGCCTCCTCACCGTCCTGCCTATCTTGCTTGTCAAGCCATTTTAGATACAGCTCCATCTGGCCCTTGTATGCAGCCTTGAATCTGCCGAGTTTCAATTCGACGGCAACAAGCCGTTTGAGAATGCGGTGGTAGAACAGCAGATCGAGGATCGCATCCTCACCACCTACATTCATTCGCTTTTGCCGTTCGACGAATGTGAAGCCTTGCCCGAATTCAAGAATGAAGGCTTCAAGATCGGTGAGTATTGCGTTTTCCAGGTCTGCTTCTAGGAAGTTTTCCTTCAACCCAAGCGTATCAAGCAGGTACGGGTCTTTGAACATATTGAATGGTACCGCAGAGGCAGGTGTCAGTTGCGAGTTTGCTATCTCGCGTCGCTCAAATACCTTGCGCCTTATCTGCTCTCTTAAATCACGGACACTTAAACGCCTTGCGGCTGCGTCTTTTGCATAATACATTCGCGCCTCATCGTTTTTAAGGGGGAGGATTTCCCTAAAATGAGACCAGCTCAAATCTTGCGACAGTGTGGCAAGAATCCTCTTCCCGTATTCAGCACGTTTTCTATCAAGCAATACAGAGCTGACATGTTGGCCGATCTCCCAATACATTAGAGTAACCTCGCGGTTTGCATAGGCTCCGGCACGATACTTGCGACTCTCGATGATGCCCACCACACGCTTAAGCAAAGCCGCCTCGTCTACTCCGTTCAAGAGCGTCTCTCGCTGTGTGGCAATCGCGCCAGCCTCATCTTTCTTCGTGCTCATATATGCTCCCCCCATTGTATCCCTCGATTTTGACAAGTTTCAAGCCGCCAATAGCGGCAAAATATGAGATAAGGCGTTTTTTTATCCGAGCGAACGATTCTCTCGGCAATTTTCTTCAGGCTCGCTCCTTTGGGCGAGTAGAGAAACCTATGCGAGATGACCGCGTCGTAGGGCGACACAGTCGATACTTTAAGCATTTCCCTCGACGCTTCAGGGCACATGCCGCCTCCTCCTCTCCTGATGACTATACATTAATATATAACGCATGTTCGCTTATTTCGGTAATTGTGACAAGAATCACATCGCATCTTTTCCAACAGACGCAGGTGCGGCTCATCCTGCCCGAGCACGGCATCGAGTTCGTGGAGATACCCCGCCGCGAGACCGGCGGCAGGCCCATAAGCGCCTCCCGCGTGCGCAGGCTGCTTGACGAGGGGACTTCGAGTCAATCGCCGAGCTCGTGCCGGAGAGCACCCTGGACTACCTGCAAGATGCCGCGAAGGGCGCTGGCCGGTCTCCCATCGAGGGCACGCGCAGCCCTGGTTAAAACCATTTCTCATTCTGGCCCGAATCGGCTACAATGCACAGGGAAGGAACCCTGTCGGGACGGAGGCGGCTGTGATAAAGATGCAGATAGTCATGGACGACGACAAGATGGCCCGCGAGAAGCGCTATGATGCCCGGAAAGTCCATGCTACCCTCGACAACTACTTCACTGATAAGCTGGGGATGAGGAAGGGGCCGGACGGGTTCTACCTCGGAACCGGCGCAGGCCATGACTTCTCCCGCTTCGGGCTCGCCTATAGCACACTCAGCGAGAAGGACTGGTTCCTCGACAACGTGCAGACCTGGCTCTACTACAACAGCGACGCGTCATACGATCCGGAAGACTACGTCGTCGAGGACTTCAAGGCGCACTGCCTCGACAAGCCTGCCCGGGCCTGAGCATGGCGAAGCGCGAGAACAGGAAGTCCGTCAACTTCGACCTGGTCACGCTCAAGCTCTGCGAGGCCTTTGGCGAGAGCGGTACCAGCAAGGCCTATGCCAAGATCAAGCGGTTCATGCAGCACCACGGCTTTGAGCACAGGCAATACTCCGGCTATGTCTCCGGCAGGCGCATGAGCTATGTTGAGACCTACGACCTGATTAGGGACATGAAACGCCAGATGCCTTGGCTTGCACAGTGCATACAGAAGTTTGACATCACGGATTATATGGCAGAGTCGACGCAACCTGCAAATGGAAGACAATGCCGTTCTTGACCATTGAGCCGAGGACGGCCTCTACGGTGGTGGGGCTGACATCGGGCAGGACAGAGCAGAGTTCTTCTCCCGGTAGTAGCGGCACCGACAGAGTGAGTGCCTGGAGGCGCTGTGGATGGCAGACGACCAACGGGAACTGAGGGTGCAAATGGAAGAATTCTGCCGTTGGCATAGACGCCTTGCATGAACTAAGCAGAAAAAGTAAGATGTCCAGATATAAAGTGTTCATTTGTATATATTCGCCAAAAAATTACAGGGGAATTGCTCAGGGCAGAATATGAACATAGCGCTGCGAAGTTATTCACCCTACCTGAAATGATAGATTCACCCATAAACCGTAACATATTTCGGCTGTATGCGGTTTATCAGAAATTTTGTACGGCAGGCGACTACTGAAACTGCAAAGGAAGCGGCTCTTGGGATTTATGAAGAAAAAGCTGAATATCGCCTTGCTTACCAACAGGGGCTCTGACAATGTCGGGGACCAGATAATCGAGGCCTGCGACATAAGCCTGATCACCTGTGCGATGCGAAACCTTGGGTATGAGGACAGTGATTTTGCGGTCAAGAGCTATTCCACAGAGATAATCAGCAAGAGATTCCTTGCGACAGGCGAAAAGAAGCATATCAAAAAGACCGACCGCATTGTCAAAGGCGCCGATATCGTAGTCTTTGGCGGGGCGCCCATGTTCAACCACGTCTATCAGCAGCTGTACAGGAAGACGATCATCGTCCTTGATATTGCCGAGCGCCACGGGGTCCCCGTGGTGTTTTCGGCGATCGGCATCGAGAACTACGACGAGGCCAACGAGAAGTGCCAGGAGCTCAAGCGCGCCCTGAACCGCCCCTGCGTGAAGCAGGTCACCACGCGCGACGACTTCGGGGCGCTCGGAAGCCTCATCGACCGGGACAGCATCGCGATTGCGAAGGTGGCAGACCCGGCCGTTTTCTCGTTCAAGGTGTTTGAGAGGTTCTTGGAAAAGGAGTCCTTTGGCCCAAAGCCCGACAAACCGGTGATCGGGCTTTTCCCCATCAGAGGCGGGGCCTTTAGCAGCAACGGCGTCGATTTCACCGGGTATCGACAATTGAAGTTCTGGGAAAACATGGCTGCCTCGCTTGAAAAGGACGGCTTCGACTATCGGCTTATGTCAACAGGGCACTTCTCCGACGAGGTGTTCCTGGAGCTCCTGCGCAACAAGTCGAGGATAGATTCAGGCAAATTCGTTTTCAATGTGAACTGCCCCGAGAAGCTCATCGCCGCGATATCCTCCTTCCATGGCCTGGTCGCCTACCGCCTTCACGCCAACATAACGGCCTATTCCTTGGGTGTTCCCGGCATTGGATTGGCATGGAACCAGAAGGTCCCGTTCTTCTACGATTCGATAGGGAAGCCGCACCGAGCGTTTTCTTCGACCGACTGGACGGCAAAAGCGGTAAAACCTGCCTTGCTGGAGGCAATCGAGGGGGGAGTAGAGCTCGACGAAGGGTTTTGCATGACCGTCTATGCGAGCCTGTTCGAGGCCCTGAAAAAGGTTTTTAAGCCAGATGCGGCGATAGACCCTTACGGCTATCAGGAGCTTATGGCCCTCCTGCCTGCGTACAAAGGGACCTCAACGATCGAGCAAGTCAAAAAGAACCTGAGGAAAACAGCACGCATACACATCAACAGCCACAAGTATACAGGGGAATCCGCGGGCTATCTCGCCACCGTGAGGGGGTATATCGCACTCAGCCAGTCCCTCTCCAAGACACAACGATGATATGGAATAAATGTTCGTAAATTACAATTGATCGTGTGAAAACAGCAGCTCGTCGAGCAGGCGGTCGGTCGCGCCTTCGGGCGCGCAGGGGAAGTGCTCTTCGGCAAAGGCCACCGTCTTTCCAATGTCGAAGTCCTGGGCCTCAAGCGCCTCCATCAGCGCGTCGAAGGTGTCGCACACCTTCCCCGGCGCCGAGTCCTTGACCCCCTGGTAGACTCCCCGGGTGTTCTCGTAGAGCAGCCGGTCGTAGGTGTAGAAGAGGATGGGCCGCCTGAAGAGGGAGAACTCGTAGTAGGCTGAGGAGTAGTCCGTGATGAGGATGTCGGTGACGTAGAAGAGCTCGTTGATATCCCCCCAGCCCGAGAAGTCGTACACCCGCCCGGCCCACCGCGTAAGGTCCGGCTTGGCCCTGCCCGTGCCGTCCCGGTCCTTGATGAAGGGGTGCATCCTGACCAGCAGCACGTACTCGTCGCCGCAGAAGTCGTAGAGGCGCCCGAAGTCCACCTTCGAGTAGTCGTAGTAGGCCTCAGGCTGCCCCTCGCCGCGGTAGGTCGGCGCGAAGAGGATGGCCCTCTTGCCCGCAAGCTCGGGGTGCTCCCGGTAGAAGCCCTCCCGGAAGCGCTCTGCCCGCCCCGGGTCGAGGTAGCCGTCGAGCCGGGGCATACCGATGGGCAGGAAGGCCTCTCCCTCGATCCCGAACACTTCCTCGAAGACCTTGACAAGCGGCTTGGAAGGCGCGAGTGCATGCGCGTACCTCTTGTGCACCGACCTTCCGGGCAAAGGCGAGCCCTCCTTGCCGAAGCGCATGTACCCGACGCCCTTGAACCCGGCCCCTGCGTGCCATAACTGGACAAGCCTGGTCCTCCTGTCCAAATCGAGGTGCGTGAATACCGGCGCATAGTTGTCAATAAAGATGAGCCCCGCCTTGGCGATCCTGCGGACCTCGGCCAGCCAGGACCGCTTGGTGCTGCGCCGCCCGACGGCCTCCCGGCACGACACGTCGACGTTGAACTGCCTGTCAAGGCCGCGCTCCTTGATCCTGTCGTGGACGGCCGCGAGGTTGCCCTGCAGGGAAGCGCCCGTCGCCGAGAGCAGCAGGATGTTCCTGCGCTTGTCGGGGTACAGGCGGCTGACAGCTTTATAGAAGGCGCGGATAAGCATCCTTTTTGCTCCAAATCCGTACCCTTTCAGCCTCCCTACCAAAAACCTGTCCTCGAAGCCCTTGGGCTGGCTGAACCGCTTGTCCCACCTCTCGTCCCTTTTTACGAAGAAGGAGTTGAGGGAAAGAAACATGGTGGCATCGTCGACTGTGCCCACGGTGAAGTCGACCGTATAGGCATAGGTCCCACCGCTGTACCGGAATACCTTGTCGAGGCCGCAAAGCTTCTCGGCAAGGCTGTCGGCGACCATGCAAAACCGCATTGGGTCGGGCCGCCCTTCCTGTGCCGAGGGGGCGCTGAAGGCCTTGTTGTGTCTGGCCGTCGCCCCGGGTGACATCTTGATCCTCTTTGGTTGGTTCGGGTAGGCCATGGCGTCGTTGAGCGCTTGGGGTTGTTCGTCGGTATCGAAGTAGCCCAACACCCAGGAGCCGTTCTCCAGGAAGGTACGGTTCACCACAGCCGACAGGTTGAGGACGACCTTTGAGGTGGTGGCCGCCGCGTCCCCGCCGGTCCCGTCCTCCTGCCTGAGGGCGACGAACCCGGCATCGCCGCGCAGGTAGAGCCTTTTTCCGCGAGCGCCCTCAAGCACGAGGTGCAAGAACACCCGCTCCCAATATATGTCAGTGACGACGCAGTCCACCTACAGGGCCCTCCTCCGATTCCGTCAATTTGTCTTGCAAGGGGCCTCCCATGAAGCCCCTTCCCTGTTTATTGTATTGAAAGCACGCCTTTTATCAAGAAAGAACCACAATAAAAGAGGCCCCATCGCCAAAAACAGGCCTTCTTCCAAAAAACACACACAAATGTTCGCAAAAAAGCCTGGGGGGGGGGGGCGTGGTATATGGAGTCTTTCTGCAATGTTGGGAAAAATAGGGGGGTAAGATGAAAGGCCGCAGCAATTCTTGCGGGCATCGCCTACAATGGTATTTTCCATACGGGTCCCTGGCTTTCCAGATGTGGGCCTGTGAACCGGCCGAAGTAACCGAGGGGTGTCTGTGACAAGGAACGTGGGCATAATATTTGCGGGAGGCGTGGGCAGCCGTATGGGCGACACGGCGCTTCCGAAGCAGTTCATCGACATCGATGGCAAGCCTGTCTTGATCTGGACCCTCGAATGCTTCGACAGGCACCCCCGCATCGACGAGATATACCTTGCCTGCAAAGAGGAATGGATAGGCCACGCGCGCGACCTCCTCGAACAGTACCAGATCAGGAAGGTGAAGGCGGTCGTCCCAGGGGGAGGGACTGCCCAGCACTCCATCTACAACGCGCTTACCGAGGCGCGCTCGCACAATGCGGAAGACACCATCGTCCTCATCCATGACGGGATACGCCCCTTTATCACGGACGGGCTTATCACCGACCTTATCGAAACCGCCCGGGAAAAGGGCAACGCAATCACCTACACGCCCTGCCAGGAGACGATAGTCGTCAGCGAGGACGAGGTCAACATGAGGGACGTGCCGATACGGAGGCACACCTTTTCCGTCCAGGCCCCTCAGGCCTTCTTCATCGACGACATCATCAGTGCGCACGACGAGATCCGCGAGACGAACCCGGGCTACGACGACGTCGTCGACGCCTGCACGATGTATGACATGGTGGGGCGCAGCGTCAACCTGGTCAGGGGCAATGTCGGCAATATCAAGATCACCTACCCCGAGGACGTCTATATCCTCGAAGGGCTCTTCAGGTACCGGGAAAGCAAGCCGTGCACCGAGTGATAGCCCAGGGCATCGAGGAGCTTGTCGGCCGCCCCGGCCTCGAACTTGACCGATTCAAAGGCTCGACGGTGCTGGTCGCGGGGGGCAACTCCCTGATAGGGAAGCATCTCGTCTGGCTCTTCTGCCACCTGAACGAGCATGAGGGCTTCGCCATGACGGTGTACGTGCTCGTCCGCAACCTTGAGAAGGCCCACCAGGCCTTCGGGGAGTGGGCCGACAAGGGCTTCCTTTTCTTCCTCCACCAAGACGTCCGCGACCCGATAGAGCTTCCCGCCGACCCGCCTCCTGCGGCCCTCGACTTCATCTTCCACCTTGCCTCGTCGGCAAGCGCCCGCCTCATAGCAGAAGACCCTGTGGGGATCATCCAGGCAAACACGGCAGGGACCGTCAACATCCTTGAGCTCGCCCGCACGGCGGGGGCGAAACACGTGGTCTTCGCCTCCACGCGCGAGGTCTACGGTGCGCTTCCCGCGGGCACGACCCGCATCAGCGAGGACGACATGGGCACGCTCGACCCCGTCCACCCGCGCAACTCCTATCCCGAGAGCAAGCGGGCTGCCGAGGCCCTGCTCGTCGCCTATGCGCAGCAGCACGGCGTCCCCTACACCATCCTGCGCATCGCGCACACCTACGGCCCGGGGATGGACATAGGCGATGACGGGCGCATCATGGCCGACATCTTGGGGGCGGTGGTGCGCAGGGAAGACGTGGTGCTCACCAGCGACGGCTCTGCCCGCCGGGGCTTCTGCTACGTCACCGACTGCATCGACGGCATCCTGCGTGCGATGCTCTCCGAGACCGAGGTGCGGGTGTTCAACCTCGCAAACGAGACGGAGCAGCACGCGGTGCGCACTGTGGCCCGCATGGCTGTCGAGGCCTTCCCGGAACACGGCCTCAAGGTCAGGTTTTCTGCCGGAGTTGCCGATACCTCCAAAAGGGGCTATAATCCGATTCCGCTCGTCCCGCTCGACACCGCGAAGATCGAGGCCCTCGGCTGGAGGCCGTTCGTCACTTTGCGTGAAGGCATGCGGCGAACTGTGCTATCCTTTCAATAAGATTAGGTTTTGGGAGTTTTGGAACTTTACTGACGAAAATGTTTGAACTCGGCATAAGAACAGCGTGCGTCTTCTTGCGTGTTGTCTACTTCTTCATGAAGTTGGCGCCAACGCGCAAGAAGGTTACGTTCATAAGCAGGATGGGTAACGTCGCATCCCCGGACTTCCGCCTGCTCCAGGCCGAGATGCAGAGCGCCTTGCCCGACTACAGGTTCGTGACGAAGTGCCAAAGGGTTTCCGGCACCTTCGAGAGCCTTGTGCGCTACGCCCCCATGGTGTTTTCACAGATGCTCCACATCGCGACCTCGAAGCTGGTCATCCTCGACTCCTACTGTATCCCCGTCAGCGTGTTGAAGCACAAGCGCAGCCTCAAGGTGGTCCAGATATGGCACGCCATCGGGCTTATGAAGAAGGCCGGCTATGCGGCACTCGGCGCCGAGGAGGGGCGGAGCGAAGAGCTCGCCATGCTCCTGTCCATGCACCGGGGCTACACGCACATCCTCGTGAACTCGCCTGCATGCGAAACCGCCATACTGCAGGTCTTCGGCTATGTGGAGGATTCCCCCTCCCGGCACGGGCATGCGCACAAGGAAGTGCTCGTCGGGGCCCTTCCCCGGGTCGACCGCGTGCAGGACGGTGCCGCAAAGGCGAAGATGCGGGCGCGGATATACAAGACCCACCCCTCCCTGAAGGGCAAGAAGGTCATCCTGTATGCCCCGACCTCGCGGAAGAACATGGCCCCCCTGTTCGAGAAGGTCGAGCAGCTTGTCGAGGCCGTGCGGCAGGCGAACAGGCGTGGCGCCAACTTCGCCCTCGTGGTCAGGCTCCATCCCGGGAACCGAAAATACTGGGAAGGCCCCTTCGAGGGGCTTGACGAGGAAGAGGCCGAGAACATCGACGTCCAAGATGACGATGTCCTGTTCAACGCGAAGTTCTCCACCGCAGAGATGGGGATGGTCGCCGATGCCTGCATATCCGACTACTCGTCGCTCATCTACGAGTTCATGATCATGAGGAAGCCGGTCTACTTCTTCGCGTTCGACCTTGAGGAATACGAGAAGGCACGCGGCATCTTCATCGACTACCGCAAAGAGGTGCCCGGCACCGTCCACGATGATGCCGAGGACCTTGTGCAGGCCATAGTCAATTCCGAGTGCGCGCTCAAAAAGCAACAGGCATTCCTGAAAAAATACGTCTCCTACAGCGCGGGAAGGAACTCCCAGACCCTGGCAGAGGGCATTGTGCGTATTGTCGCTGATGGATAAGGCAAGGGAACGGGCAGGGGAAGCGCACCCCAATCGTTAGCATCGTCCACTAAAGATATGGTACTATTATGACCACTTAACATGGCAACGGGGTGGAAGGCGTCCTGTGGACTGCTGAACGCTACGTGATGCGGAGGAACGTGCGTGGGGAATGACCAATATTTTCGAGGGCAAGGTGCAGGCCGGCATGCTGGTGTCCAGAACCAGGCAGGCGGCCGGAGCCCCCGTTCCCACAACCATGTGATGCAGCCCCACCCGGTCGGCCAGCCGCGTCAGGCACGTGTCCGAAACCCCCATCCCGGCGGCCAGGGCGCAGCCCAGGGCTTCCACCCCTACCCCCAAAAAGCCCGGAAGGTCCCTTCTATCCCGGGAGGCAAGAAGGCACAGAAGCCCCAGGGCGCATGGAAGGCACAGAAGCCCCCCCATGCCTCCGGCGGCACGAGCACACAAAAGGCACATAACTTCCCGAATTCCCGGAACGTCCAGGGCACCCGGGGGGCACAGCAGGCTTGGAACACCCAGGGCGCCCAAAGCGCCCAAAGCGCCCACGGGGCGCAAAATACCCGAAAGGCCCCCTATCCCGGCGGCCCGGGCCCCCAGAACGCCCGGAGTTCCCAGAACGCCCGGGGCGTCCCGCCGTCCAACCAGGCGAGGACCAAGCAGGCAAAGACCCGCCTCCCCGAGTCACAGGGCCTCGACAAGTTCCGGAAAGGGTCGATACTCGAACAGGAGAAGATCTATAAGCGCAAGAGGCTCATGAGAAGGCTTGGGTTTTCCTTCGTGGTGTTCCTCGTCCTGGGCGCCGGCGTTGCCGTGTGGTACATCAACCGGCTCGACAACACCCTTGAGCTCAAGGAGGACATCGTTTTGGACTTGGCGGCCGCACCTGCCGACGGGCCCTTCTACATGCTGCTTTTGGGCTCTGACTCCCGGGAGGGGTCGGAGACGACGGAAGCCCCGGCGGAAGACGAGCGCTCGGACGTCATGGTGCTGGTGCGCGTCGACACCGACAACCGGCAGGTCATCATGCTCTCCATCCCGCGCGACACGCCCTTTACCCTCCCCGACGGCGAGCTGGTGAAGATAAACGAGATGTATCACAGGGGAGGGGCCTCCGCCTCTATCAAGGCGGTCTCCGAGCTGACGGGCGTCTCCATCGCGCACTATGTCGAGACCCGCTTCTCCGGGCTTGAGAAGCTCGTCGACGACCTGGGGGGCATCGAGGTGAAGGTCCCCGAGGCCATAGCGGTCAAGGACGCCCTCACCGGAGAGATGGTAGAGCTTGAGGCGGGCAGACAGGTGCTGGACGGGCAACAGGCCCAGGCCTTCGCGCGGGCACGCAAGAGCTACGGGGAGAACCAGGATGCAAAGCGCCAGGACAACGTGCGCACGCTCGTGACGGCAATCCTGAAGAGGATCCTCGCCGAGCCGCCCCACAAGCTCCCCGGCACGATGCTCACCGCCGCCGAGGCCGTCAACACCGACCTCAAGACAGGCGACCTCATTCCTTTGGCCCTTGCCTTTTCGGGCGGCTCAGGTAAGATAAGCATTGTGAGCGCCAGCGGCCCGACCAGCGGGGACCTCCATGAGAGTGGCCTGTGGCTGTGTTACGAGAACCCCGAGGGGTGGGCGGCCATCATGGCCGCCGTCGACGCCGGGGAGGACCCCACGGGCATCGACGTCGAGGAAACCGCCATCATCCCGGAAAAGAAGAAGAAAAAGAAGGCTGCATAGGGGCCTTCAGAAAAAAGGCCGGCAATTGACAAGGACGAGGGGGGAAAGCAGTGAATCCAATCAAAGCGAAGCTGTTGGCGGTTGCCGTTGCGGGGGCCTTGTGCCTTGTGGGCGGCGGGGCCTTCTTCGGCTTCCAGCACATGCAGGCCCAGGCCGCCACGGTCGGAACGCTTGCAGCTGTGTCGGAATCCGCAAAAGCGCGGCAGTTGCCGAGCATAGACACGATGATGCCCGAGATACCGGAGGTAGTGGACCCCTTCTACGTGCTGATAATCGGCAACGACTCGCGCGATGGCACCGTCGAGGCCAACACCTCGGCACATTCCACGGGCCCGTCGCGCTCCGACACGATGATGCTCACCTACATCGACCCCCAGGCCTACCGGGTGACCCTCGTCAGCATCCCGCGTGACACTTCCGCCACAGTCAACGGCCAGCCGGGGACCAAGATCAACGAGGCCTACTACCACCACGGCGCCCAAGGGGCGATGGACGCGGCCGGAGAGCTGGCGGGCGTGAGTATCACATACTACCTTGAGATGGATTTTGTCAGGTTCGACCGCTTTGTCGACGCCATGGGCGGTATTACCGTGCACGTCCCAATAGACATGTCGCTTCGCGATATCGTCAGGGGAGGCACTGTTTCCCTGTCGGCAGGCACCCAGCAGCTCAACGGCGCAGAGGCGCTTGTCTTAGCGCGCACCCGCAAGCCCTACGGCGCCGACCAGGACGCTATCAGGCAGACACAGGACCGCCAGATTGTGGAGGCCTTCATCTTCAAGGTTGCGAAAGAGCTGGGATTGGTGTCACAGGGTGTCGACACCCTGCTTGCCCATGTGGGAACCAATTGGCCGGAGGAAGAATTGAGGGCGCTGGTCGAGGATTTTGCCGAGCATGCCGACCAGATAATAATCCATTCCGGCACAGGCCCTTATGATGGGCGGATATTCGACGAGTACGGTGGCTCGTGGCTGGCATACCGCGAGGAAGACACCTGGCGAGAGATTATCCGCGTCGTCGAGCAGGGGGGAGACCCTCAGGCCGTCGTCCCTTTGCCGTGGTCCTAGGCCAGAGGGGACCTGGCGGGCGCCTCGCCCCCGGACGGCAGCCTTCTAGCGGACGGCAGCCTCCGAGCGGTAGCCGTCCGGGTTTCTCGACTGCCAGCGCCAGCTGTCCTCGCACATGCGCAGCAGGTCGAAGGCGGCCGTCCAGCCGAGCTCGTCGCGGGCCTTCTCGCATGACGCATAGCTGACGGCGATGTCCCCGGCGCGCCGGGGGAGGACCTCATAGGGAAGGGGTTTCCCGCAGGCCTGCCCGTAGGCCCTGATGACCTCAAGGACGCTTGAGCCCTTTCCGGTTCCGAGGTTGAACACGCCCACGCCGCCCTGCTGCTTTGCGGCCATGTCGCCTTGCGGCCCGGTGCCGTCTTGCACGTCCACGCCGCCATCCCGCCCGCTGCCGCCGTCCCGCCCGCCGCCATCCCCCAACCTGCCGCCTGTTGCCTGCCGCGCCATCCACTCAAGCGCCTTGACGTGGCCGCGGGCCAGGTCGACGACGTGGATGTAGTCCCGGACCCCCGTCCCGTCGGGGGTGGGGTAGTCGTCGCCGAACACGCCGACGCGCTCGCGCTTCCCGACGGCGACCTGCGCGACATAAGGGACGAGGTTGTTGGGGATGCCCTTCGGGTCCTCGCCGATAAGCCCGCTTTCATGGGCGCCGATGGGGTTGAAGTAGCGCAGCAGCGCCACGCACCAGCCGGGGTCGCTCGCATACAGGTCGAAGAGTATCTGCTCAATCATGCTTTTTGTGTGGCCGTAGGGGTTGGTCGGGATGCCCTTCGGGCAGCTCTCGGAGATGGGCACGGCCTTGGGATCCCCGTACACGGTGGCGCTGCTTGAGAAGGCTAGGCTCTTCACGCCGTGCGCCCCCGCCACCTTGCACAGTGCGAGCGTGCCCGCGATGTTGTTCTCGTAGTAGGCCAAGGGCTTCTCGGTGCTCTCCCCGACGGCCTTGAAGCCGGCGAAATGGATGATGGCGTCGATCGCGTGCTGCGCGAACACCCGGTCAAGCAGCGCCTCGTCGAGGATGGATCCCTCGTAGAAGACCAGGTCATCCGCCCCACAGCCGGTGATCTGCCGGACACGCTCAAGGGCCTCGGCGCTTGAGTTGCTTAAATCGTCGACGACAAGGACCCGCCAGCCTCCCTGGATCAGCTCGACACAGGTGTGGCTTCCGATATAGCCGGCACCCCCCGTTACCAAGACGCAGGCACCGGGCGCGCCGGGCACCGGTCCCGCAAGGCCTTTCCCGGACATGGGCGCTCCTTTCGTGTTCGTGGTATGACTTACTTGAAAGAATCATACTGCATCTTATATGCTATACTCCTTTCGTGTCCAAAAGCTACCAGAAAGAAACCATGCAAAGCACTACCCCCTACATACCGAACCTGGCGATCGTCGTCACGACCTTTGAGCGCCAAGAGCTCCTGCAAGAGCTCCTGGACAGCATCGCTGCGCTTGAGGTGCTGCCGAAAAAAGTATTCATCGTCGACAACGAGAACTCGCCGAAGACCAAGGCGCTGGTCGGCTCCTTCCCGTGGACCGCCTATATCGCCATGAAGGAGAACTCCGGCGGCGCGGGGGGCTTCTCCCGCGGGATCAAGGAGGCCTACTCCGCAGGCTTCGACTGGGTTTGGGCGATGGACGACGACGTCAAGGTGCTGCCGAAGGCGATAGAGAAGCTCTCCCGGTGGATGCGGCAGACCGAAGAAGACCTCAGCCAGGGCAAGGACCTCTCCGAGGTCACCACGGTGTACCAGGGCCTGCGCAAGAACTTCGACGGCACCTTCTTCTACTGGCAGTACCACTTCATCAACAAGCTGGCGATTCCCAACCCCGTCTCGCCGAGCGGCTTCGACCCCGGTGAGGACTCCCGGGCCATGAACACCGCCTGCTTCGAGGGCAGCCTCTTCCACCGCTCGATAATCGAGAGGATCGGCCTGCCCGACGCGCGCTTCTTCATCTACTGGGACGACACCATGTACGGCTACCTTGCGTCCAAGCACACGGGCATGCTGCTGGTCACCGAATACGTGCTGCAGCGCTCCCGCTCGCTTGAGAGCCTTCGGATAGGGGTGATGCGGCGGCTGAACACCACGTCGGACTTCACCCGCTACTACATCATGCGCAACCGCGGCCACATGGCCCATTACCTGCGGATATACGGCGACTACAACCGCTTCCTCTTCGGTTTCGGCACCTTCCTGACCTTCATCAAGGAAATCATCCGCCTGTCCCTCTCCAAGGACTTCCGCTCAGGCTTCTCAAGGCTTGTCGAGGGCTTCCGCGACAGCAGGAAGATACTCAAGGAGCCCGACTGGCAGCCCTATGCGGAGATCATGCCTCTGGATTAGAGGGGGGCTTGCGCGGCCCCCGGCCGCCCTTGTTGTCGTAGTAGTGCTTGAGCACGGGGCTGAACAGGCCGAAGCGCCATATCATGAGGGAGAGAACCACCGCAAGCAAGACGATGACCACCCATTCCCACAGGATGCTCGTCAGGCTTCCCAGAAGGCATCCCGCGACGGCAAGCACCGCAGAGCACAGGTACAGTATGAGGACCGACTTGCGCTGGCCCCACCCCGCGCCCATGAGCCGGTGGTGTATGTGCCCCAGGTCGGCCTGTTGGATCGGCTGCCCCTCCCGCACCCTGCGCACGATGGCCGAGAGGGTGTCGAGCAGAGGTATGCCGGCCATGACCAGCGGGACGAGCATGACCACGAGGCTTTGGGTGCGCACGACCCCCGAGATGGACACGATGCCCACCATGAGGCCGAGCAGCAAGGACCCCGAGTCGCCCATGAAGATAGAGGCGGGGGTGAAGTTGAAGCGGAGGAAGGCGACACAGACCGCTATCAGCGCGATGCAGCAAAACGCGAAGAGGGTGCCCCCCCGCATGAGGACGAGGAAGAGCAGCCCGCAGGCGACGATGGCCACGATGCCCGCCGCCAGGCCGTCGAGCCCGTCTATCAGGTTAGTGATATTGACGAAGACGACGAGGTACAAGACGGTGAGCGGATAGTCGAGCCAGGCCAGCTCGATGAAGCCCGTGCCGAAGGGGGAGCGGACCAGCTCGATGGAGACCCCCGACAAGACGACGACGACCGCCGCGAGGATCTGCCCCCCGAACTTCACCAGGGGCGACAGCTGGGTGACGTCGTCAAGGAGCCCGACAGCGAACATGAGGGTGATGCCCGCGAACAGCACGGCAAGGTTTATGCCCCCAAGCTCCTTGATGTCGGCGATATCCCACCCGAAGAACTGGATTCCTGCGCCTAATGCGGCGAAACCCGCGAGCAGCCCGACGTAGAGCGCTATCCCCCCGCACCGTGGGACGACCTTGCTGTTGACGCGCCGGTCGTCGGGATAGTCGACGGCGCCGATCACCTTCGCGATGCGCTTGGAGGCGGGAACCATGAGATACGTGGCAAGGGCGGCAACCACGAACACTATGGACGCTTGAAAGATATCAATCAAAGTAAATCCTTAGTAACGGAACACGGCTTTCCATTATAACAAGGTATAATGATTGCAACAGGGAATATGAAAAAGCCACCAAGACTACAGCCGAAGGGTCAGGGAGGGCAGACGGGGGCGAAGGGCCTGTCCCCGGGACACGGGCCGCAACGGGGCGCCCGGCATCGCCCGACTTGCTGAAAGGGCCTCCATGGACGAGTTCGCAACCGAGAGGGAACAGAGGCGGTACCGCTGGGTATCGGCCCAGCGCAGGCGTGCCCGGAGGATGGCGGCCTTTGTCGCGGTCGCTGCCGTCTGCGTCATCGGGCTTGCCGCCGGGCTCTTCGGCGTCCTTTCGCACGAGACCGACAAAGGCACCTCGGGCATGGCCTTACCGGGCAACGCCCTCTTTGCCGAGCCGGGCTCGTCTTTCCGCCTCATGGGGAGCGTCGAGCAGAGCCTCGCGCTCAACTCGCGGTACGTGGAGGAGGGGACGAACAAGGCGGAAGGGGAGGTGCGCGTCGAGGGCACGGTCGACACCGCCCGTCCCGGCACCTACCAGCTGACCTACACGCACGGGTCCCAGACGCTCACGCGCAGGGTGCAGGTGCTTCCGGGCCCGCCGGTCGTCATGCACCTCAAGGGGAGCCAGCACACCTTTGTCAGGGAGGGGCAGCCCTATATCGAGTCGGGGTGCCAGGTGACAGACCGTACCGAAGGGGACTTGGGCGCTACGGTGGAGGTGCAGGGGAGCGTCGACACGTCTGTGCCCGGCGTCTACGAGGTCTTGTACCGGGCCGTGAACAGCCAGGGCGTCCAGTGCAACAAGGTGCGCACGGTCGAGGTGGTCCCCGCGGGCGAGTTCGTGGCCGAGGAGGGCGGCATCCCCGTGCTGATGTACCACTATGTCTACACTGCTGGGGGTTATCCCGTCGACGACCCCTACGTCAGCAACTACATCCTGGACACGGATTTAGAGGGCCACCTGCAGCACCTGGTCGACCGCGGCTCCTATTATCCCAGCTACCAGGAGCTGGCCGCCTATGTCGAGGGCCTTATCGACCTGCCGAAGAACAGCATCGTGCTGACCTTCGACGACGGCGAGCCCGGCTTCCTTGCTTCCGGCATACCCCTGCTGGAGAAATACCAGGTCCCGGCGACCTCGTTCATCATCGCTTCGGACGCGGACGCGCAGGACAAGGTCAGGGACTATGCGAGCGAGTACATCACCTTCCAGTCCCACTCCTATGCGATGCACCAGGGCGGCGGCAGCGTCGGGCACGGGGGCATCATCAGCGCGCTGAGCGCAGACGAGATAGTGGAGGACCTGCAGCGGGCCCAGTCCGTCTTAGGGAGCAGCGAGGCCTTCGCCTACCCCTTCGGCGACCATACCGAGACGGCGCACGAGGCGGTGAGGCGGGCGGGGATACTCTGCGGGTTCACCACCGAGTACGGCGCCGTCCAACGCGGCGATGACGCCGCGCGGCTGCCCCGGGTGCGCGTCAACGGCGACGTCGGCCTCAATGCCTTCATCGCGGCCATCTCGTGACCTTGCACAAGGCTTTCCGTCCGTCAAGAAGGCTCGCCCTGTCGCCATTGCGTCGGGTTTGGATCCGCATCACGAGGCTGGGACGGGCTTGCAATCCTGTCTGCCAAAAAGCCCCCCGTCATCTTGAAGTGCAGGGCGACGTGAGGATCAGCAGGAAAGCCTGCAATCCTGTCTGCCAAAAAGCCTCCCGTCATTGCGGGCCCGACCCGCAATCCTCACGAGGCTGGGACGGGTCTGGGATGGGGCCGACGAGTCCGGGAAAAATCGGGTATTGCGCTTGTGGGGGTTTACCAGTAGAATAGCGTTCGCTGTTTAACACGGGGTGTTAGCTCAGTTGGTTAGAGCGCTGGCCTGTCACGTCAGAGGTCGCGAGTTCAAGTCTCGTACATCCCGCCATTTGAATCCGTGCGCCGCCCATCGGGCGGCGTTTTTCGTGTGACAGGGGGCCGTGTGACAGGGGGCCGTATAACCTGTCACACATGTCCGCGTGTGACAGGTTATACGGCCCCCTGTCACACGCGGCCCCGTGGGTTCTCGAAATAAGGTGGACATTCGGTGAAGCCGAGGGGGACGTGATATAGTTTAGGGGCTAAACTATCAGAACCCGGCGTTGGCGGAGAAGCCGGTGCCGGCGGCCGGCGGTGGAAAGGAAGGGCGGTACGGTGTCCCATTTGCCCGAGGACATAAAGCGGCGGGTGTTCGCCATCATGGGGCGCCTGCGGCAGGAGCGCTATATGCCGCTGGTCGCGCCGGAGGGCGTGACCCCCTCCGAGGCGACGGTCATCACCGCCATCCACATGAGCGCCCGGGCGGGGGTCGGGCCTGTGCAGCCGCACATCATCGCCAAGGGCCTCCACCATACGCCGAGCGCCGTCTCCCAGACGCTCAAGGCGCTTGAGGAGAAGGGCTACCTCGTGCGCGAGCGCATGAGCGGGGACTCCCGTGCGGTGTCGCTCATCCTGACCGAACGCGGCATCGCAGCCGCCCAGGAGGCCGACCGCATGTACGAGGAGTTCTTCGGGGACCTGCTCGCCTATATCGGCAGGGCCGACGCCGACCACCTGCTCGACACCTTCGAGAAGATACTCAGCTTCCACCGCGCCCAGGCCGACGCCGGCAAGATGGAGCGCATCGACCTGGGCGGGATCTTCGACCAGGGCGGCCCCGGCTGTGAGGGAAGCCCATGCGCGTAATCCGCTACCTCAAGGAGGCGAAGCTCGCCGTCGTCCTTATCGTGCTCCTCCTCGTCTTGCAGGCCTTCGCCGAGCTGTCGCTGCCGCGCTACACGGCCGCCATCGTCGACAAGGGCATCCAGCAGTCCGGCGTCGAGCACGCCTCCCCGGAACAGATGCGTCCTTCGACCTTCGACGTGGTGTGCATGCTCGCCCCGGAAGAGGACGAGGCGCTGATCCGTGCTGCCTATGCCCAGGACGCCGAGGGCGTCTACCGCCTTGCCGAGCTCGCGCCCGACGAACGCGACGCCCTGGACCAGGCCATGGCCTTCCCGCTCGTGGCCAACCACTTCGCGGGCAGTTTGGACGGTCTCGACCTCTCCCAGCTCACGGCTGCATACGCCGCGGGACTGGTCACCAAGGACCAGATAGCCGAGGGCATCGCGTCGGGCGGCGGCCAGCTGGCCCCGCAAGGTTCGCAAGACCCGCAAGACCCGCAAGGCCAGCAGACCCCGCAGGCTCCGCAGGCCCTCCTGGGCACCATCGACGACTCCCTCATCCGCCAGCAGGCCATCCAGGCGACCATCGCCGAGTACGAGGCCCTCGGGCTCGACCTGTCCGGGATGCAGATGAGCTACCTCCTGAATGTCGGCCTCATCATGCTCGCGCTCGCCGCGCTCGCCATGGCGGTCTCCATTGGGGTTGCCTTCATATCCTCGCGCACGGCGGCCCGGATAGGCAAGACGCTCCGCTCCCGGGTGTTCTCCCAGGTGGTCGCCTTCTCCGATGCCGAGGTGCAGAGCTTCTCGGCGGCGTCGCTCATCACGCGGGGGACCAACGACATCCAGCAGATACAGATGGTGACGGTCTTCCTGCTGCGCATGCTGTTCTACTCGCCCATACTCGCCATCGGCGGCATCATCATGATCACGAACACGAACGTGTCCATGAACTGGATCATCATCCTGGCAGTCGGCATCATCCTTGTTGTCGTGGCGGTGCTGTTCACGGTGGCGATGCCCAAGTTCAGGATCATGCAAAAGCTCATCGACCAGGTGAACCTCGTCTCGCGCGAGATACTGACCGGCCTCCCGGTCATCCGCGCCTTCGGCCGCCAGGACTTCGAGGGGAAGCGCTTCGACGAGGCCTCGACGGTGCTCATGAGGACGCAGCTCTTCGTGAACCGCGCCATGGCCTTCATGTTCCCGCTCATGATGCTCATTATGAACGGGGTCTCGGTGCTTATCGTGTGGGTGGGCGGCTCTTACATCGACGCCGGCACGATCCAGACGGGCGACATGATAGCCTTCATCAACTACGCGATGGTCATCATCATGTCCTTCCTGATGCTGTCGATGATGGCGGTCATGCTGCCGCGTGCCGACGTCGCGGCGCAGCGCATCAACGAGGTCCTGGCGAAACAGGGGAGCATCCATGACCCGGACCCCGCCGCCGCCCGCGACCGGGAGGTCGGCAGCGCAGGCGGCGCGACCATCGCCTTTAACCGGGTGAGCTTCGCCTACCCCGACGCCGAGGCCAACGTTCTCACCGAGGTCAGCTTCGTGGCCGAGGCGGGCAAGACGACGGCCTTCGTCGGCTCGACGGGCTCGGGGAAGTCAACCGTCATCAAGCTGATAGAGCGCTTCTACGACGTGACGGAGGGTGCCGTCACGCTTGACGGGATCGACATCAGGGAGCTTTCGCAGGCGGCGCTGCGCTCGAACTTCGGGTATGTGCCGCAAAAGGCCTTCCTCTTCTCGGGAACCGTCCAGTCAAACATCGCCTATGCGGATGCGGACATGGGCGCCGACCGCGTAGAGCACGCCGCCGACATCGCCCAGTCCCGCGAGTTTATCGACTCGCGCGCCGACGCCTTCACAGCCGAGATAGCCCAGGGCGGCACGAACGTGTCGGGCGGCCAGCGCCAACGCCTGGCGATCGCGCGTGCGGTCGCATCCGACGCCCGCGCCTTCCTCTTCGACGACAGCTTCTCGGCGCTCGACTTCAAGACCGACGCCGCGCTGCGCCAGGCCCTGGCCGTGAACCTCAAGGGCAGGACCGTGCTCATCGTTGCCCAGCGGATATCGACCATCATGCAGGCGGACCGGATAGTGGTGCTTGAGAACGGACGGGTCGTCGGCACCGGCACGCATGCCGAGCTCATGGACGCCTGCGAGGCCTATCGCGAGATAGCGACCTCCCAGCTCTCGGAAAAGGAACTGGGGGGTGGTGCGGCATGAGCGCGGCACCCGGACAGCAGGGCCGGCAGGCCTCCCCGGCACCCGGGCAGCAGGCCCGACAGGCCCCCCCGATATCCGGCGGTCCGCAGGTTCAGCAGGGCCCGCAGGCCCCGCCCGGCCCCGGCGCGCGGCGCGGCGGCTTCATGGGCGGCGGACACGGCCCCGGGCGTATCATGCCGGGCGAGAAGCCGAAGAACCTCAAGGCCACCCTGCTCAAGCTCTTCAGCTTCATGGGCAACTTCAAGGTGCCGCTCGTTATCGTCTTGGTGTTCGCGCTCGGCTCGACCGTCTTCAACATCGTCGGCCCGAAGGTCCTCTCGACGGCGACGACCGAGCTCTTCGAAGGCATCGCCGCAAAGATAGCGAACACCGGGGGCATCGACTTCGACAAGGTCGCCCAGATACTCCTGTTCACGCTCGGGCTCTACGGGCTTTCCGCAGCCTGCTCCTGGGTGCAGGGCTGGGTCATGAGCTACATCTCGCAGCGTACCAGCTACCTCATGCGCCAGCAGCTTGAGGCGAAGATCGACCGTATGCCGATGGGGTATTTCGAGCGCACCTCGGTGGGGGACACCCTCTCGCGCATCACCAACGACATCGACACGCTCGGACAGAATCTCAATCAGGGCATCACGCAGCTCATTACCTCGGTCGCCACCGTTATCGGCGTCCTCATCATGATGCTTTCCATCAACCCGCTCATGACGCTGGTTACCGTCGTCATGCTGCCCATTTCCATCGGGCTCATCATGTTCGTGGTGAAGCGCTCGCAGAAATACTTCGTGGCCCAGCAGCAGACGCTCGGTGCCATCAACGGGCAGGTCGAGGAAGCGTTCTCGGGACATGCCATCGTGAAGGCCTTCAACCACGAGCGCCAATCGCTGGACACCTTCAACGAGACGAACGAGCGCCTTTACGAGTCGGCTTGGAAGTCCCAGTTCATCTCCGGCCTCATGATGCCCATCATGGGTTTTGTGAGCAACTTCGGCTACGTTGTCGTCGCAATCCTGGGCAGCGTGTTTGCGGTGCGCGGCATCATCACCGTCGGCGACATCCAGGCCTTCATCCAGTACGTGCGCAACTTCACGCAGCCCATCACGCAGCTGACGCAGGTCGCCAACGTGCTGCAGGCGATGGCCGCGGCCGCCGAGCGGGTATTCGAGTTCCTTGAGGCGCCCGAGGAGGAGCCCGAGGTGGCGAAGGCCTTCTCTGCCGAGGTTGACTGCGACGTCGCCTTCGAGCGGGTCCGTTTCGGCTACACGCCCGACAAGACCGTCATCAAGGACTTCTCCGCCCGTGTTGAGGCCGGCCAGACCGTGGCGCTCGTCGGCCCGACGGGGGCAGGGAAGACGACGATGGTCAAGCTGCTCATGCGCTTCTACGACGTGGACGCCGGCTCGATCACGGTAGGCGGCCACGACCTGCGGGACTTCGACCGCAGCGACCTGCGCTCGATGTTCGGCATGGTCTTGCAGGAGACCTGGCTGTTCAAGGGCAGCATCCGCGACAACATCCGCTACGGCCGCCTGACGGCCACCGACGCCGAGGTGGAGGCAGCGGCCAAGGCCGCCTACGCCCACCACTTCATCCAGACCCTGCCGGGCGGCTACGATATGGAGATCAACGAGGATGCGAGCAACATCTCCGCCGGCCAGCGCCAGCTCCTGACCATCGCCCGCGCCCTGCTCGCCGACCGGCGCATGCTCATCCTGGACGAGGCCACCAGCTCGGTCGACACGCGCACCGAGGAACGCATACAAAAGGCGATGGACAAGCTCATGGAGGGCCGCACCGCCTTCGTCATCGCGCACCGCCTCTCGACCATCAAGTCCGCCGACCTCATCCTCGTCATCCGTGATGGTGATATTGTGGAACAGGGGACCCATGAATCGCTTCTTGCCCTTGGCGGTTTCTACGCTGAGCTGTATAATTCACAGTTCGTAGACTGTATCGACGAGATAGAAGACTGACACAAGGGAGACGGGCCATCCTCGCTTCCTTGCGTCAGAGACGAAGGAATGCAGGAGGAAGATGGACGTTCGCGCACCGGTCCAGCTCGCAGTATTCGATTTTGACGGCACGAGCATATCGGGGAACTCCCCGGTGCTGCTCGTCCGCTACCTCCAACGACACAGGATGCTGAAGGCCGCGGTGGTCGTGAAGATCGCCGTGTGGGCCTTTGCCTACAAGTTCCGCCTGCCCCAGAAGGAGGCCTGGGTGCGCAGCCTGGTCTTCACTGCCTTCGAGGGCAAACCCCAAGGCGAATGCGACCAGTTCCTCCGCGACTTCTACGACGCGGCCATCGAGAAGCGCTTCCGTGTGGATGCCGATGCGGCGATGCGTGACCATGCCCAGGCCGGCCGCACTGTCGTCGTCATCTCGGCGACCTTCGAGCCCATCGTCGCGCGAGCCATGGACCTGCACCCCTTCGACCACCAGATATCGACGCGCATGCGGGTCGACGGCGCGGGCCGCTATACCCGCGAGGTCGAGGGCAAGCCGATCCAGGGGGAGGAAAAAGTAGAAGCGATACGGCGTTTCGCGGACGCGGAGTACGGCCAGGGCGCCTGGGAGCTCGCCTATGCCTACGGGGACCACCACTCCGACCGCCCGCTGCTTGCCGCCGCCCGCCATGCCTTCGCCGTCACTCCCGACTGCCCGCTGGCCTGGACGGCTCGCAGGCAAGGCTGGAAAACCCTCACCTGGACCTGAGGGTGTCACTGGGGACGAGGGTGTCACCGAGGGTGTCCCCGTTGACACGCCCTTCCTTTGATGCGACTAATTTAGTAGCAGATTCTGTGACAGAGGGCCCTTTTTTCAAAAGTGGCTTTTTTTCGCAGGCCATCTTGCGTACAATGGTTCACACCAAGGGATGAATTGTATATTTCCAGGATGTGCCTGTATATCCCATGCAGAATACTTAGAGGGAACGCACGGTTATGCCATATAGAAAGATAGGGGGGTGAGCCGATGTTCGGAAGCGACGCAGACGCGAACAACCCGCCCAGTCAGAACAACAACACCGGCTCGTATGCCGAATACCTCACGCGCGCCGCACAGGCCTGTGCCAACGGCGACGACGTGCTGGGCATGCACCTCTACCTTGCCGCGTACGAGCGGGCTATCCACGACTCCTATGTGGCGGACCCGGTCGTCATCGACGGCATGCGCCGGGCCTGGCAGCTTGCCTGCCAATGCAAGGAGCGCTCCCTTGCGGAATACATCTTCGAGAAGCTTGAGCCCTACCTTTCCACAGACGAGGTGACCCAGTGCGCGAGCCAGCTGCAAAGGCTCGCTTTGGACAAGCTTGAGGAGTTCGGCCTGACCCAGCAAGACCTTGAGGAAATGACCGAGATGATCTCGCACGACTTCTTCGGCATGGACGTGTCGCCGCCCTTCCTCATGCAGGTCGATACCGGCATGTCCCCGCTGCGGCCCTTAAGCTCTGCGCCGAAGAGTCTCTTCTCCGCGCGGCCTGCTCCTTCGGCCGCAGACCACGGGAGCGAGCCGATAGAGGTCCAGCCCGAAGGACAGGAAAGACCCACAGGACAGGGGGGCCTTTTGCAGCAGGCGGGGCAGCCTGCCCCCGTGCCGCCCGCAGGGCCTGGCGCCCCTGTGGCGCAGGCGGGGCCTGCCGCGCCTGCGCCGCCCGGAGCGCCCGGCGAACCCGCGGCCGACGGGGCGCCTGTGCCTGACGGGACGCCCGCGGCAGCAGGCAGCGCTCCCGCAGCAGCCCCCGCCGCGCCCCCTGCGCCTGCAGTGCCGACCACCCCGTCCGACCCGCAAAGTCCTCCGAGCGACGACGGCCTCTCGTCGGACTTCCTGCTCCCGGCGCTCAGCGCCTTCGGCGACCGGAAGCCCTTCGCCGCCGCGCCCGGCAGCGCTGCCTATAACGACTTGGTCGGCTACGACTCGGCCATCAAAACCATGCACAGCTACGGCATCGGGATGCAGGACGATGCCGCATTCGACGAGTTCATCAGGACGCTCAACGTCCGCCACGGCTTGAGCGGGATACCCCTGTCGGAGGCCTTCCTGTTCCGCTCGGCTGCGCGCGAGGATGCCAACCAGTTCATGCTCGCGACGGTGGGCGAGATGCAGCTCCCGACCATCTGCATGCGGATGGAAGAGAACCTGCAGGGTATGCCGGTGCTATGCGTCATGACCTCAAGCGAGGACCACCAGCGGCTCAGCCTGTCGCGCAACGCCCTTGAGAACGGGGGCGTTCTGGTTATCGAGGACATCGATCTGTGGGGCCCGCCTTTGGCAGACTTCATGAACGACGACATGGGCCCCTTCTTCTACATGCACCTCTCTCGGGGCGCGCGCGAGGCGATAGGCTTCATCCGCTCGGCCATCGAGAACCCCGAGGTGCACGTCTTCCTCTCGGCCGCCCAGGAAGAGCCCATCGACGGATTCTTCCTCGACTTGCTTGAGCCTTTGACCGTCATCGACATCGACCTGCCCGACGACGGGGAGCGGACCCAGGTCTGGCTCGACATCGCACAGAAGCACCCCTCGCTCTACGCCGTCGAGAACGACCTGCTCGTCCGCTACTCGGCGGGCATGTCGCGCTTCGACATATACATGGCCGCCCGCGAGGCGGTCGAGGAGGCCTACAAGGCAAGCCTGCTCTCCCGTACCTTCGTCCCCGTGAAGAGCGAGAATATCTTCGAGAAGATAGCGCTGTACCAGCCCCTTGAGTCGGACGAGTACCTGCGGCTTGAGGATGCCGTCATCGAGGGCCTTAAGGAAGACCTTGACAACCTTGACGACCTGCTGAAAGGGCTCGGAGACTAGGCATGGACATCACACGTCGCAGCGACTATGCCTGCCGCATCCTGCGTGCGGTCTACAACAACGAGGGCACGCGCATCTCGGTCTCCGAGATCGCCGAGATTGAGGACATCCCCTACTCGTTCGCACGCGGCATCCAGCACGATCTCATGAAGAGCGGCCTTGTGAAGACCGTCCGGGGCAAGCATGGCGGTGTGATGCTCAACTGCGACCCGCAGAAGACGACCCTGCTCGACGTCTTGAGGGCGTTGCAGGGCCCGGTCACCATAGCGGTCTGCTCCCACGACCTTGAGTATTGCGAGAAGCAGCCGGAATGTGCCTACAATTCCGTGTGGCGTGGCGCCGATAGGTGGCTCAACTGCTATTTCGGGTCTATCACGCTCAAGGACCTTTTCGCCCTCGGTGCACAGCACCCGGCGGTGAGGGCAGCCCTTGAAGGCGCCGAAGGGTGCGACCCGTCTTCCGCGCCGGGTGACCTCGGGTTCTTCGGCAACTGCAAGCAGGGATGACCTCCCCCCGTAAGCATCCCCAGCCGCCCCTGCCGCCGCCCGGGCCCGTCGGCCCGCAGCCCGGGCTGCCGCCCCTGCCGCCCCCTTCCGAGGACAGGATCGACGCCTTTGTGGCACGCGTCTGGGAAGAGGGCAGGCGGCTGTACCGGGACCTCCCGTGGAGGGGGGTGGACGACCCTTATCCCGTGCTCGTCTCGGAAGTGATGCTGCAGCAGACCCAGGTGTCCCGCGTCCTGGGCCATTGGGAGCGCTTCTGCGGGATGTTCCCCACGATAGACGCCCTTGCGGCAGCGGATACCGCTTTGGTGCTTGAGCAGTGGCAGGGGCTCGGCTACAACCGCCGGGCGCTTTCCCTGAAGCGGGCAGCCGAGCTATGTGCCGCCCAGTACGGCGGGCGTGTGCCTGAGGCCCACAAAGACCTCCTTGCCCTCCCCGGCGTCGGCGCGGCGACTGCGGCTGGCATCACCGCCTTTGCCCGCAACCGGCCTGCAGTCTACATCGAGACGAACGTCCGCGCGCTGTTCATCCACGAGTTCTTCCCCCAGGCCACCTCGGTCACCGACCGGGAGCTCGTCCCCCTGGTCGAGGCCGCCTGTTCAGAGGATGCACCCCGTGCCTGGTACTACGCCGTGCTCGACTGCGGCTGGCACCTGAAGCAGGTGGCGGCCAACCCCTCGCGCAGGAGCGCCCACTATGCGCGGCAAAGCGCCTTTGTGGGGTCGCGGCGGCAGAAGCGCGCAGAGCTCTTGCGCCTGGTGCTCGCCAGCCCCGGCATTGATGCCGACGCCCTCCATGCGGCCTTGAACGCCTCCGAGGCGGCCTCCGGGCGCCCTGCAGTCGACCGTGCGCTCTTCGACTCCCTGACAGGCGAGATGCTCTTTGAAGGCTTCTTCCGTCTCCAGGACAACACCTTCCGCTGCCCGTGAGCGCGAAGGCGTCCCACCTTGTGGGCGTGACGCCGTGGACGACCTGGCAGGTGACGGCGATTTTAGGGGCACCCTGCCTTGTGGGTGTGACAGCAGGGACGGCGTGACAGCAGGGACGCAGCCCGCACCGCGCCCACCCCCGTCGCTATCGCCCCCAACGTCATTGCGGGCCTGACCCGCAATCTTTTTTGTGTCCTGCTGCTTGCCCTCTTCCCCTTGCCGTGTCGCGCTTCTTGTGGAGGTTTTTTCTAGACGGGGATATGCCGGGGAAAAGGAGGGCGACAAGGTATAATCCTTAAGCGGTATATCAGGGACCCAAATTCCATCGGCGCCCTTCGGCGGCGGGGTTCCCAGCACTATGTGAGAAAGAAATATATTCATCTATGAGAGGAGACCAGTATGGAACTGAAAGGATCGAAGACCGAGCAAAACCTGTGGCATGCCTTTGCGGGGGAGTCCCAGGCACACACGAAGTACGCGTATTTTGCGAGCCAAGCGAAGAGCGAGGGTTACGTCCAGATACAAAACATCTTCACGGAGACCTCCATCAACGAGGCCCAGCACGCGAAGCTCTGGTTCAAGGCGCTGCACGGCGGCGCAGTCCCCGAGACGCTCGACAACCTGGCCGCTGCCGCTGCCGGCGAGAACGAGGAATGGACGCAGATGTATGCCGAGTTCGCCCAGACCGCCCGTGAAGAGGGCTTCGACGACCTTGCGACGGCCTTTGAGCTCGTTGGCGCCGTCGAGAAGGAGCACGAAGAGCGCTACCGTACCCTCATCGAGCGCATCAACAACGGCGAGGTCTTCAAGCGCGGCGAGGTCTATGCCTGGAAGTGCCTCAACTGCGGGCACATCCACTTTGGCACCGAGGCCCCCAGCCTCTGCCCGACCTGCGCCCATGGGCGTGAGTATTTCGAGCTGCGCGCTGAGAACTACTAAGAACTGCCAAGAACTGCCAAAGTGTTACGATTTGACAGTATTGTAACATTTCGATGCCATTTGCGGGGGATTCTTCCACGCTTGACTTGCGTGTGGCTTTTTTCACAAAGCTGCTCGGGGAAAATGGCAGGGCAATTAATGTCAAGCACACCTGAGGAGGTGTACACATGGAAAGAGAGGCCATAGTCTCAGAGTTTTATGAGAAGCTCGACTCGCGCGGCGTGACGCGCCGGGACTTCATGAAGCTCTGTGGCGCTGTTGCGGCCGCAGCGGGGATAGCGCACATCACGGCTACGGATGTCGCCTACGCCCTCGAACAGTCCGTGATCGGTGCAAAAGAGGGCAACCTGTACCCGGTCATCTGGATGGAGGGCGCGTCGTGCACCGGCTGTACGGAGTCCTTTGCGCAGATCGAGACGCCAGACCCGGCGACCGTGGTCCTGGAGCTGATCTCGCTCAACTACTCCGAGACGCTTGGTGCTGGCGCCGGCTGGTCCTTCGAGGAGGCCCGGGAACAGACCATCGCGGCGGGCAACTACATCTTCATATACGAGGGTGCGGTGCTGGAGAAGTGGGAAGGCCAGGCCCTGCGTGTTGCCAACGAGCCGGGTATCGAACATGTCACCCACACGGCCGCCAAGGCCAACGCGGTCGTCGCCCTGGGCTCTTGCGCCGTCAATGGCGGCTGGATGGCCGCCTACCCCAACCCGGCAGGCGCCATCGGCGTCCAGCAGTGCTTGAAGAAGCACGGCATCGAGACCCCGGTCGTCAACGTCCCCGGCTGCCCGGCGAACCCCGAGTGGCTTGAGGCCGTCTTGGTCGACGTCCTGTTCTTACAGCAGCTCCCCGACCTGAACGCGGAAGGCAAGCCCTCCCTTTTGTTCACGCAGACGATCCACGACAACTGCCAACGTCGCGGCCATTTCGAGAACGGCGAGTTCGTCTACCAGTTCGGGACCCGGGAAGAGGCCTTGGGTTATTGCCTCTACCCCCTGGGCTGCCGCGGCCCCCAGACGAAGGCCAACTGCGGCATCACCCGCTGGAACAACCGCCGCAGCTGGTGCGTCGAGTCCGGCGGCCCCTGCATCGGGTGCACCACGGCGAACCCGGCGAACTCCAACGAGAACTGGGTCGAGACCAACACCCCCTTCCTGAAGCGCCACCGCGACCTGCGCGTCGGCGACTTCAGGCTCTCCCCGACCACGATAGCGCTGTCCGTCACCGGCCTCCTTGCCGCCGCCCTGGTCATCCACGGCTTCGGCATGAAGATCACCGGGCGCATGAACGGCGGCGCGGACTTCGAGAAGGTCCGCAAGTGGGACAAGCGGCATCCTGACCGCTCCATCGGCTGCTACGACTTGAGCGACGAGGAATGCGCCGCGCTTGAGGCTGAGGCGGGCGTCGCGGCGCCGGCCAAGCCGGTCGGCAGAACGACGGCCGCGAAGACAGGCACGGGCACGGCCACAAAGACAGGCACGACAGGCACGACAGGTACACGGACACGGGCCAAGACGGCAGGGCAGGACGGAGCCGATGCCGCCAAGAAGGCCGACGAAGAATCGAAGGGGGGTAAGGCTTAAATGACGCGTTCAATTATTGACCCGGTAACTCGTATCGAGGGTCATCTCCGTATCGAAATGGAAGTCACCAACGGCAAGGTAAGCGACGCCTGGGTCTCAGGCGGCTGCTTCCGCGGCATGGAGCTCGTCGTTGAGAACCGCACTCCCGAAGATGCTGTGCATATCGTCCAGCGTATCTGCGGGGTCTGCCCGGTCTCCCATGCCCAGGCGGCCACCATCGCGGCCGAGAAGTCCTACGGCATTGAGATTCCGAACAACGCCCGCATACTGCGCAACATCCTTGAGGGTGCGCAGTTCCTGCACAGCCATATCCTGTGGTTCTACAACCTGGCGGCGCTTGACTACGTTAACCCGCTCAACGCCTTGAAGGCAGACGTCGCGGACGCCTATGCGCTGGCCCAGGAGGCAGGGACCTCCATCAACAGCGACTTCGGCCTGCTGCAGGCGCGCCTGAAGAGGTTCGCCGAGAACGGGCAGCTCTCCATCTTCTCGGGCAACTGGTTTGAGTCTGAGGAGGGGACGGCATACGCCCTCCCGCCCGAGCTCGACCTCATCTGCACCTCGCACTATATCGAGGCCCTCTCGATGCAGGCCCGGTCCTCCGAGATAGCAGGCCTTGTCGGCGGCAAGATGCCCCATGTCATGACCTGCAGGCCCGGCGGTGTGGCCTTCGTCCCGACCCAGCAAAACCTCGGCGACCTGTGGGCGATGGTCAACGAGGTCTACGACTGGGTCTCGACCACCATGGTTCCCGACACCTTGGCCCTGGCGCCCTTCTATGAGGATGCGCTGACCTGGGGCAAGGGCTGCGGCCGCTATGCTGCCTGGGGCGTTTTCGATCGCGACGACTTCGACATGCACAACCGCTACCTTCCGGCAGGCGTCACCGACGAGAACCTCAACGTCTCCGATGTCGTCGAGTCGAAGATCACCGAGTACATGGGGCATTCCTGGTATGAGGGCGAAGAAACCCACGCGTCGCCCTATTTCGTGACCGAGCCCGAATTCACGGGCTACTACCAGGGCGGTACCGACACGGTGAACGACCGCTACACCTGGGTGAAGGCCCCGGCTTATGACGGCAAGTGCATGGAGACGGGCGGCCTCGCGCGCCTTCTGGTCGCTTACAAGCGCAAGGTGCCTTTCGTCGTCGAGCACGTCGACAACTTCCTCAAGGCGCTCGGCGTCCCCGGGAAGATAGAAGTCGCCCAGTCAACCCTGGGCAGGACCGCTATCCGCCAGATCGAGACCCTCTATGTGGCGACCCTTATGAAGGAATGGGTCGCGGAGCTCATCGAGGCTATCAAGGGCGGCGACTCCGAGTACTTCCGCGCGCCCCAAAGCAACACCGGCGCGGGCACGGGCTTCTGGGAGGCCCCCCGCGGCGCGCTGTACCACTCCGAGAAGGTCGAGAACGGCAAGATAAAGGGATACCAGATCATCATCCCGTCGACCTGGAACCTTGCGCCGCGCGACGCACAAGGCATCCATGGCCCCCTGGAGCAGTCGCTCATCGGCATCCCCGTCGGCGACGTGGAAATGCCCATCAACGCGCTGCGCACCGTCCACAGCTACGACCCCTGCACCGCATGTGCCGTGCACGTCAGCGAGCCTGCCACCGGCAAGAAGTTCCAGACCGTAACGAGCCCCTGGGGGGTGAAGTAAGATGGCACATTTAGCCCATTACCGTGAAGCGCACCCGCTGCCCTTCGTCATCACTCACTGGATCAACCTCGTGGCCATGATCCTGCTGATCATCTCGGGTTTCAACATCCATTTCCCCTTCTGGGCCGCCTTCGAGGGCATTGCGCGGGGCATCCACATGTTCTTCGCCTTCGTCCTCGTGCTGAACTGCATCGTGCGCGTCATCCTGTCCTTCTTCGTGAAGTCGGCACCGACGGGCGGCACGCGCAGGACGGACACCGATATCAAGAGCTGGCTTCCCCAGACCGACAACCGCCATCAGGCGGGCGCGTGGGTCAAGTACTACCTCTTCCTCAAGAAGGACCACCCGCTCTCGGCGAAGCTCGGCGTCCCGCAGAAACTCTCGTACCTGTTGATCCCGCCCCTGATCCTCATCATGGCCTACACCGGCCTGTGCCTGTGGGGCCCGACCATGAACGCCCCCCCCTTCGCGGCGGGCCTCAACCTGGTCGGCGGGGCGATGATGATGCGCATCATCCACTATTTCTTGATGTACGTTTTCATCTGCTTCATGTTCATCCATGTGTACCTTGCCAATGTCGAGGGCACCGCCCCTACGAAGCTCATGTTCTTCCGGCGTGAGCACGGCGGCCTGGTGTACGACCCCGACAAGCACGCCATCATAGGGGAAGACGAACTGGACGAGAAGCACTAGCAGCAATCCTCTGGACTGCGGCCTAGCCCACAACCCAGGGGAGTACCACGGTTGCTGCGGCCCAACCCGCAACCCGGGAGGGCCGCCGCACCACCGTCATTGCGGGTCTGACCCGCAATCCTCAAAGCACTGCCACAGGGGGGTCCGGGACAACGGCCCCCCTTTCACGATGCGAGGTCTTTTTGTGGGTGACACAGCAGCACGACACAGCAACCCAGAGGGCGCCGCAGTGCGCATCGCGGTCTTCTGCGTGGGCAACCGCCTCATGCTCGACGAAGGGCTTGCGCCCGCCGCCTACGACGAGCTTCAGGCCGCCTACGACTTCCCCGATACGGTGCGGCTCTTCGACGTGGGTTGCATGACGCTCGACATGCTGCCTTATGTGCGTGACTTCGACCACCTCATCACCCTTGACGCGGTCGACGGGACGGGGGCCGAGCCGGGCAGTGTCTTTCGCTTCCTTCCTGCAGACATGGCGCGACACGAGGGTGCCCGGTCCTCGCTGCACGACTTGAGGCTGGCCGACCTCTTTGACGCGGCCCTGCTCGTGGGTTACGAGGCAAGCGGCATGTGCTTCGGTATGCAGGTGGAGAATATGAGCCCGCCAGACCTGGAGATCGGCCTGACGCATAAGGTACGCGCCGCGCTGCCCCGGCTGATCGACACCGTGCTCGCCGAGCTGGTGCACCGGGGCGCCACCGTTACGGTGAAAGAGACGGGCAAGCGCGTCGGCCCCGCATGGACGCATGCCTCGTGGACAGGCGGGACAACTGCGGACAGGACGCACGCCTCGTGGGCAGGCGCAACGAGCACGGGCGACAGTGCGGGCACAGGCGCAACAGGCCCAGCTGGCGGGGCAGCCACAGGCACCTTCCCTACGCTTTAGCGCAACTTTTTCCCGAGCACCGGTGCTTCTTGAGCGGCCCGTGCGCGTTCCCTGCGCTATAATAAGACGCTATAATGGTGTATCGTTGGAATTGATGTTCCTTTATCAGGAGTAGTTCCCTATCAGGAGTAAAAATGAACAAAAAAAACCAAGACTTCCTTAAGGCCTTGACCGAGACGCCCTCGCCGACCGGGTCGGAAGAAGCGGTGGCCGGACTCGTCCGCGCGCGCCTCAAGGGCAGTGCCGACACGATAACGACCGATGTCCTCGGCTCGGTCCATGCGGTCTTGCAGGGGCGGGGAAACGGCCCTTCGGTCATGGTGGCCGCCCACCTCGACGAGATCGGCCTCATGGTCATCCACATCAGCGACAAGGGTTTTCTCAGCGTGGCCGCCATCGGGGGCGTTGACGCCGCCATCCTGCCCGGCCTGCGCGTCGACGTCCATACCGCACAAGGCGTGCTGCGCGGGGTCGTGGGCCGCAAGCCGGTCCACCTTATCGAGCCCGACGAGCGCAAGACGGTGACCGCGCTCGACAAGCTCGTCATCGACGTGGGGATGCCCGCCGAAGCGGTGCACAAGCAGGTGAGGGTCGGCGACCCCATCACCTTCGGCGTTGGCTTCGAGGACTTCGGCACGGGGAAGGCCCTCGCCCGCGCCTTCGACGACAAGGTGGGCCTGTGGGTCGCCATCCGCGTGCTCGAAGAGCTCAAGAAGGCAGGCTGCGCGCAGGGTGACTACATGTGCGTGGCAACGGTCCAAGAAGAGATCGGCGTCAGGGGTGCGCAGGCCGCCACGTATGCGATAAGCCCCGATGTCGGGCTTGCCATCGACGTCACCCATGCAACCGACTATCCCGGCATCGAGCAGAGCACCCACGGGAAGGTCGTCTGCGGGGAAGGCCCGGTCATCGGGCGCGGCCCCAACATCAACCCGATAGTCTTCGACCGCCTCGTGGCGGCTGCCGAAAAAGAGGGGATCCCCTACCAGATAGAGGCGGAGCCGCGTGTGACCCCGACCGACGCACGTGCTATCCAGGTCACAAAGGACGGGAGGGCCTGTGGCCTTATATCCATCCCGCTGCGCTACATGCACACGCCGACCGAGGTGATCGACCTTGGTGATGCGGAGGCAGCCGTGCGGCTCATCACCCGCTTCGTGCTCGACCTCGACGAAAAGGCATGCTTCATCCCGGGTATGGGATAAAGCGAGAAAAAGCAGGGCCAGGCAATGGAAAAAGAAGAGAAGCAGATAGCGAAGAACAAGAAGGCCGCCCACGAGTACGAGATCCTCGACCGCTATGAGGCGGGGCTCGTCCTCACGGGGACGGAGGCCCGGTCGCTGCGCGAGAACAACTGCCAGATGACCGACAGCTTCGTGCTCATCCGCGGCGGCGAGGCCTGGTTGAACAACGTCCACATACCCCCCTTCACCCACGGCAACTACAACAACCCCGACCCCGACCGGAAACGCAAGCTGCTGCTGCACAAGAAGGAGATACGTATACTAAGCGAGGCAGTCCAGGAAAAGGGGATGGCAATCATTCCCCTGAGGATGTATTTCGCACCCAATTCCCGCGTGAAGGTCGAGATTGCCGTCGCGCGGGGCAGGAAACTCTACGACAAGAGGGCGCATATGGCGGCACGGGACTCGCAGCGCGACGTCGAGCGCGCCCTCAAGGAACGCTACCGCTAGGAGGTTTTGATGGCAAAGAAGAAAAAGGCCAAGGAACAGGTTGAAGAGCCCAAGGGCAGTATCGAGAAGGACTTCGAGGAAGGGGGCTTTGCAGGTGTCGAGGACACCGAGGACACCGGGCTCGATGTGGACGACTTCGTCATCACAAAAGAGCAGGTCGCCGAGACCACCGACGACTTCAACGCCATCTTTCGAGAAGGCGCCGCCGCTGCAAAAGACCTCAAGGATGCCTTCGACGACATCAAATCGGCCTTCGACTTCAAGAGCATCTTCAAGTAAGAGACGAGCCCTCAACGAGGGTTCAGTGCGGGTTTGGTGAGGCCTCGGTGAGTCTCGGGCAAGTTTTACTTGACACGGGGCGATATGCCGCTAGAATGAGGAATCCGAAAGGCAGCGCTGCCACAGCCCGTGGCAGGCTACAAAAGTGGCCGCCTGCCTGCACTTTGAAAAGGTGGAGCCAACCTCCTTCGGGGCCCAAGGGCCCAAAGGCACGGGACCTCGCACGGGGCCCCGGGCCGGCATGTGATCCGGGGGCGACTGGTTTCGACATGGTGGGTTTGAAGTAGGGAGCAGGCCGTGGTCTCCTCGCCACGTTAAACAGGGGTACCGTCAATTTAATTGGCAAGAATCCTAAACTCGCCCTCGCCGCCTAATCAGGCCTTGGGCTGTCAACCCCGGGAGCTTCCCCGGCCCGGGTGCGACATCATTTCAGGGGAATGCTCTTCGGCACGTAGCCGGTATGGCCGGAGAAAAGAAAGAACCGACTAGGAGGCGGCCTCGCCTGTCAGGTGTGCCGGGCGCCGCTGAGACCTGAACACTGACTAAGCTTGTAGCGCCTTATGGAAAATCCAGTATGGACCGGAGTTCGATTCTCCGCGCCTCCACCAGATTCTACCTTCGTCCCCCGAGGGGAGGGGGACGTGAGCCCTGCCCGGCCTTGGCCGGAGCTGCCCTGCCTTTTTCCTGAAAACGAAGCGGAGGTCTTCATGAAACGATATGTTGCAGCGCTGCTTGCCGTCCTGCTGCTCATGCCCGTGGCATCCGGCTGCACGTCGGCCGGCCAGCCGCACACCGGCGCCCCCAGCGTCGTGTGCACGATATTCCCGCAGTATGACTGGGTCTGCCAGATACTCGGCGACGAGGCCGACAGCATGGACGTGGCCCTTCTCTTGAACAGCAAGATAGACCTGCATAACTACCAGCCCTCGGTCGACGACATAGTCAAGATATCCACCTGCGACCTGTTCATCTATGTCGGCGGGGAGTCGGACAGCTGGGTGGAGGACGTGTTGAGGGATGCGGCGAACAAGGACATGGTCGTCATCAACCTGCTTGACGTGCTCGGCGACGCGGCAAAGGAGGAAGAGGCCCTTGAAGGCATGGAGGAAGAGGAAGAGGGCCCCGAGGACGCCGACGCCGACGGGGCCGACTACGACGAGCACGTGTGGCTCTCTTTGAGGAACGCGCAGGTGCTGTGCACGGCGATCGCCGAGGCCCTTTCGTCTTTGGACGCCGACAACGCCGGCAGGTATGCGGACAACCTGACAGCCTATATCGAGGAGCTTCGGGCGCTGGATGCGGAATACCGGCTGGTGACGGACACGGCGGATGTGAAGACGCTGCTGTTCGGGGACCGCTTCCCCTTCCGCTACCTGATGGACGACTACGGCCTGACCCCCTATGCCGCCTTCTCCGGCTGCTCTGCCGAAACCGAGGCAAGCTTCGAGACCATCGTGTTCCTCGCAAACAAGGTGGACGAGCTCGGCCTGAATGCCGTCATGGTGACCGAGAGCGCAGACCACTCGATCGCCCAGGCCATCATCAGCAACACGTCGGCACAAAACCAGAGGATACTCGTGTTGGACTCCCTGCAGTCGGTGGCCGCAGGCGGCGCGGGGGACAAGGCGACCTACCTCTCCATCATGGAGGGCAACCTGGACGTGTTGAGAGACGCGCTCAGGTAAGGGGGGAGCCGTATGCCGCAGCTATCCTGCCAAGACCTGACCCTTGGCTACGAGGGAAAGGCGGTGGCCTCCGGGCTTTCCTTCACCGTGGGCGCGGGGGACTACCTGTGCATCGTCGGGGAGAACGGCTGTGGCAAGAGCACCCTGGTCAAAACCCTGTTAAGGCTCAAGGCGCCGATGGCGGGCCAGGTTGTGGTGGGAGACGGGCTGAGGCCGGGGGAGATCGGCTACCTGCCCCAGCAGACGGTGGTGCAAAAGGACTTCCCCGCGTCTGTGCGGGAGGTCGTCCGTTCCGGCTGCCTCAACCGCTGCGGCCTGCGCCCTTTCTACAACCGTGCTGAAAAGCAGATGGCGGAGGAGAACATGGACAGGCTCGGGGTGTCCTCCCTCGCGAAACGCTGCTACCGGGAGCTGTCCGGCGGGCAGCAGCAGCGGGTGCTGCTGGCGCGGGCTTTGTGCGCCACCCGGAAGATTCTGCTGCTCGACGAGCCGACGGCGGGGCTCGACCCGAAGGTGACGGCCGAGCTGTACGCCCTGATCGGGCGGCTGAACGACGAGGGCATCACCATCGTCATGATCTCCCACGACGTGGGCGCCTCGGTGAGGTACGCCTCCCATATCCTGCACATCGGCAAGGGCTCTGCCCTGTTCTTCGGGACGAAGGCGGCCTACCTGGAAAGCGAAGCGGGACGGGCCTATGCCGACGTGGGGGGTGGACAGGCATGATGGAGGTCGCGGACAAGCTCTTCCTGTACCTTGAGTACCCCTTTGTGCGCTACGCCTTGATAGTAGGCGTCCTGATCGCGCTGTGCTCGTCCCTCTTAGGCGTGACGCTGGTGTTGAAGCGCTTCTCGCTCATCGGCAGCGGGCTTTCCCACGTCGCCTTCGGTGCCACGGCGGTTGCCGCCGCGATGAGCCTCACGAACAACTACGTGCTGGTCTTGCCGGTGACGATAGCCTGTGCCGTCCTGCTGCTGCGCACGGGACAGAACACGAAGATAAAAGGCGATGCGGCTGTTGCCATGATCTCGGTGGGGGCATTGGCCATCGGCTATCTTATTATGAACGTGTTTTCAGAATCCGCGAACCTTTCGGGGGACGTTTGTGCTACATTGTTCGGGTCGACCTCGATCCTGACGCTTACGGTTGCGGAGGTATGGCTCAGCGTCGCCCTGTCGATACTGGTGATTGCGGTGTTCTTGCTGTTCTACCATAAGATCTTCGCCGTCACCTTCGACGAGGACTTCTCAACTGCGACGGGGGTGAGGGCGCAGGTGTACAACCTGGTCTTCGCCGTCGCGATCGCCGTGATCATCGTGCTGGCCATGAACCTGGTCGGGGCCCTGCTGATATCCGCATTGGTGATATTCCCGGCCCTGTCCGCCATGCGGGTGTTCAAGAGCTTCAGGGCGGTGACCGTCTGCTCGGTGGTCGTGTCGGTGGTATGCGCCGTGCTCGGCCTCCTCGTCTCCATCGTTGCGGGGACGCCGGTCGGCTCGACCATCGTTGCCGTGGACATCGGGGGCTTTGCGCTCTTCAGCGTGGCCGGACTCATAGCAAGGAGGCTCTAAACGATGAAAAGATACCTGTTCGCACTGATACCCCTGTGCCTTATGTGCGCCCTCGCCGCGGGCTGTTCTGACGACAACGCGGCAACACCTGCGGCACCTGCGGCCGAAGACGGCCAGGAAGCGGGCGACCCCCAGGGTGAGCAAAGCGACCCCCAGGCCGCCCAAGACGGCCCCCAGGGCCCGGCCGGTGATTACATCGACCTGACGAAGATGAGCTCCACCATGGTCTACGCCGAGGTCAGCAACATTATGGCGAACCCGGACGACTATATCGGGAAGACGGTGAGGATGAGCGGCCTGTACTACGTCGAAGCGGGTGCCGAGCCCGGCAAGAACTACCACTACGTGGTTATCGAGGACGCGGCCGCCTGTTGCCGGCAGGGCTTGGAGTTCATATGGAACGGCGACCATGCCTATCCGAAGGACTACCCGAAGGAGCAGGCCCGGATTGAGATAGTCGGCGTGTTCGGGAGCTATGATGAGCTCGGCCAGACATACTACTATGTGGCGGTGGACGATATTGTCAGCGAATGACGCTATTATGTAGGAAAAACTGCTACAATACCTTTGTGGAAAGCAAAGGGAAGAGGTATGTACAGCAGCACGCAGAAAGACCTCCCTCGGGGAAAACACGCACTGAAGTCGAGTCTGTCCTTGTTGTCAAAGGACGGTTCAGCCGCGCCCGGCGTCGGACGGGGCGCTTCTGAGGACGTGGAGCTCCTGGACGAGGCTCCCGCCTTTGACGAGCCCCCTGCTTCGGACGAGGCCCCCGCCTTTGACGAGCCTCCTGCCCTGGATGAGCCCTCCGCTTCGGACGGCGTGCGCGTTTCGGACGAAGCCCCTGCTTCGGACGAGCCTTCCGTCCTGGACGAGGTCCCTGCCCTGAGCGAGCCCCCCGCTTCGGAGGGTGCGCGTGCGAGGAAGGCGATCCCGGCATCCGCTCTGCCCGAGGTTTTCCCCTTGGACCCCGAGGACACGGCCGAAGACGGAAGCGCACACGAGGTTGACGACGAGCCCGACTCCCCCGACGAAGACAACGCTCACGAGGCGGACCCACCCCAAGATGAAGACCCCGGCCCGGACGAGCTTTCCGACGACGAAGCCGACCGCTTTGATGCTGATCTCTCCGACGAGCCCCAAGATCAGGACGAACAGGACTTGGAGGAAGCCGACGACCTTCCCGCCGACGAGGCACCTGTTGCCGAAACGGGTGAGGACGTCCCGCCTGAGTCGGCCCACGACGAGCCCGCCCCGAAAAAGCACAAGCCCAAGAAGGCGCTGAGGGTGGCGGGGATTTTCTTCGGGACGCTCCTCGGGCTGCTTGCGGCTGCCTACGGCGCGGGGGTCATCTTCTTTGCCAGCCATTTCTATCCCAATACTGTGATAGGCCCCCATGACGTCTCGCTGAAAAGCCAGGCCGAGGCAGAGCCGGCTATTGCAGAAGGGCTTTCAAAATACTACCTGAGGGCCTTCGGGCACGGCCTCTCCTTTGAGTTCTCTGCTCAAGACCTCGGCCTTTCTTGGGACGAGGAGGCTATCGTGTCGAATGCCTTGGCCAACAGGAAGCTCTGGGAATGGCCGGCCGCGGTATTGCGCGAGCACGATGCGAGCGGCAGCTTGAAAGTCGATTATGAGCGGGAAGGCCTTGCTGCGGACATTCAGGCTGCAGTCGCCACGTTCAACGAGACGGCGACCCGGCCGACCAATGCGTCACTCGCCTTCAACGACAAGAAGAAGGTCTTCGAGATCGTCCCCGAGGCTTTCGGCACGGCCATCGACGTAAACGCGGTCTTCAAGGCGCTTGACGGCGCGATCGCCACTCAGCAGTCGCAGCTTGAGTTCACCCAGCTCGAATTAGTCCATGCCCTGATAGGCAAGGAGAACGAGCTCTTGCTAAAGGCAAACGATTCGGCAAACCGCATCCTCAAGACGACCCCGTCGTTTACCATGGCAGGCTTCGAGGTCGCACAGCTCACCCCCGACACCATGGCACCGTGGATCAAACTGACGGACAGCCTGGAGATAGTCCTCGACAGCGGCGCGCTCAACGCCTGGATCGACAGGGTGGCGGAGGGCTGCAACACCATCGGCTCCGAGCGGACCTATACCCGTCCCGACGGCAAGGAGATAACGATTGCGGGGGGCTCCTACGGTTGGGAGGTCGATGTCGACGCGCTGCGCACCCTCATCTCAAGCACTATTGCTGCGGGCGGATCACCTGTCTTGGATCTCCCGGTCATCCAGGCGGGGACCGGCTTCACCGGCATCGGCGGAAGGGACTGGGGCAAGCGCTACTGCGACATCGACCTGTACGAGCAGTATGCGCGCTACTACGACGACGAGGGGAACTGCATCTGGGAGTCGCCCATCATCAGCGGCAAGCCCAATGGGCGCCACGACACCCCGACCGGCGTCTGGATGCTCAACGGGCGGGCGAGCCCCTCGCTGCTGATCGGCGAGCCGCTTCCGGGGCAGGACGACCCGGAGTACCGCACCTGGGTCACGTATTGGATGCCCTTCGTCGGCAACGCGGTCGGCTTGCATGACGCGACGTGGCAGCCGGGCTTTGGCGGCTCGATGTTCGCGAACGGGTACGGGTCTCACGGCTGCGTCAACCTGCCCTACTATGCCGCCGAGGAGCTTTTCTTCCTCATCCAAGACGGCGACCCGGTCATATCGCACTGGTAGGCGCCCATATCGCAGGGGCAAGCGCCCGCGCTTACGCTATACTGGTAGGCATGAAAACCATGCCCTTACAGCCAGCAGGGCCCTCCTGCCGCCAACCGGGGGCTTCTCTTTGAGGGAGGCTCCTGTCGGCATTTTCGATTCCGGCTTCGGCGGCCTCACGGTGGCGCGCAAGGTCATGCAGATACTTCCCCAGGAGAGCATTGTGTACTTCGGCGACACGCTGCGCTGCCCCTATGGGCCAAGGAGCCTTGAGGAAGTCGACGGGTTCGTGCAGCAGATAGGCTCGTGGCTGGTGGCGCAGGGCGTGAAGCTGGTGGTCATCGCGTGTAACACCGCGACGGCTGCCGGGCTTGCACATGCCCGTCAGGTCTTCGATGTCCCGGTTGTCGGGGTGATCGAGCCGGGTGCACACGCGGCGGCACACGCGACCAGGAACCAGCGGGTGGGGGTTATCGCGACGAAGGCGACTATCGAGTCGAATGCGTATACGCGGGCTATCCGCAGCTCTGATTCCGGTATCACGGTCTTCTCGACGGCCACGCCGCGTTTCGTCGAGATCGCCGAGCAGGGGGTGCGGATGGCGGAAGGGCCTATAGAGAACTACACCTCGCTCGCCTCCAAGGTGTATATCCGGCCCGCCTTCCAAGAGATAGCGCAGGAGTACTTGGAGCCGCTGCGGCGTTGCGGCATCGACACGCTCGTCTTGGGATGCACGCACTTCCCGCTTTTGAAGGCCTTGATCGGGGGAGTGGTGGGGCGCAACGTGGTCTTAGTCTCATCGGCCACCGAGGTCGCCCGGGAGGTGTGCGGCATCCTTGTTGAGAGGGGGGCCACAGCTCCCGCCGACCACGTGCCCGAGCACCGCTTCTTCACAACAGGCACGGACGTGGACGAGTTCCGGCGGTTTGGAAGCAGGGTCCTCCAGGCCCCCATAACGGAAGTGTCGCATGTCGAGCTTTGACGGGGGCTGGGCGCGCTTGCTGCGGGACATGTGCGTGGTGCGGCAGCACGGCCCGTCCGGCAGCCGTCCGGCAGCCGTCTGACAGTAAAGGATTGTCCATGAGGAAAAAAGTGGTGATTGCAAGCAACAACGCCCACAAGATAGCCGAGATAAAGTCGGCCCTCGACTTCGAGGGGTGGGAGTATTGCACCTTAAAGGAGGCAGGCGTCGATTCGGAGCCGGAAGAGGATGCCGCCACATTCGAGGGCAACGCACGGATCAAGGCACGGGCCGCCCACGAGGCGACAGGCTTGGCGGCACTCGCCGACGACTCGGGCCTTGTTGTCGATGCCCTGGGCGGGAGGCCGGGCATCTATTCGGCCCGCTATGCCGGTGCGGGCTGTAGCAACGACGAGAACAACACAAAGCTGCTTGGGGAACTGGAATCCGTGGCCGATGCTGACCGCACAGCCCGCTTCGTTTGCACCCTGGTGTTCATCGACGAAGCGGGGGCCGAGACGGTGGCCGAAGGCACCATCGAAGGCTTCATCGCCCATGGCCTCTCGGGAAGGCAGGGCTTTGGTTACGACCCCCTGTTCCTCCCTTGTGTGCTCAAGGGAAAAAGGACGCTTGCCGAGGTTGCACAAGACGAGAAGAACGCGATATCCCACCGCGGGAACGCCCTGCGCTCGCTGAGGGAGAAGATCTCCGCACAGGCCCTTTGCGCAGAGGGAGCCTGCGAGGAAACCCGCGCATGAGAAGATTCCCGCGAGCCGGGCGATTCTTTGCTATAATACCCAGGTTGCACCCGTCGGGACGTGGCGCAGTTTGGTAGCGCACTTGCTTTGGGAGCAAGATGTCGCAGGTTCAAATCCTGTCGTCCCGACCAGTTGAGGGTTGCCACCTTTTAGGTGGCAACCCTCAACTGCTTCAGGTCACAGGATTTTACTGCCCCGTTCATTGCGGGCTTAGGCTCCTGTAAGCCCGCAACAAGGAGTGTCAACGCAGCAATCATATAAATAGCGAGTGCAGCGAGCGGTTTATGCTGATTGCGGAATTGACACGACTTAAATCCTGTCGTCCCGACCATCCGGGGGTTGCCATCTTCAGGCGGGCATTCCGCTCACCGTCTCACCTGCTGCCCTCGGTCCCGTTTTCGACCATGTCGATCAGCTCTTGCTGTGAGTTTATCGAAAGTTTCCGGTAAATGCGCGCGGTGTGGGTCTTTGCGGTGGAGGGCGAGACAAAGAGCCGTTTGGCAATGACCTCGGCATTGCGCCCTTTAGCCAGAAGGAGGAATACTTCCTCTTCGCGGGGAGTGAGCAGGTAGGCCTTGCAGATACTCTCGCTTCGCCCCCTCCATGAGCCTGTCGCATCCCCGATCTCCTCTTCCACAGCGTCGATCATGACCTCAACTGCCTTGTTTGAGGCATAGGGTACGATAGACAGCACCAAGATGAGAAGGAAGGCCAAAACAAGGCACATGACGAGGGTTGCGGTAGCGAGAGGAACAAGCAACACGAACACGAGGGAACCGGCGGTACCGCAGCCGAGTGCTATACCACAGAGAGGCGATATCAAACCCTGTTCATAATGATAGGAAGCACGGACATGATGCCGGTACGAGAGCATGACAAGCGCAGTCCAATGCATGATATGAAAGCAGGCAACATCTGCGATGAGGATGACAATGACCACAGAGCTGACCGCGCCTCCCGTAAAGGGCAACAGGAGCAACCCACCTCCCAGGATTGGGAAGACAAAACGCTCGAAGGTTGAGTAACGGGGAACCCGCCCCAGTAAAGCAAGCGTGACACATGCGGCTATTGAGCCTAAGGCTATCCCCATAAGGACAGTGCCGAAGAGAGGAACCGCTGACTCCGTCAAGAAGCCAAAGACCAGGATCGCACCGAAGGAAGCACCCACGAACAGGGGAGGAAGGAGGTTGCGAGAGAAGAGGTCGAGGCGCTGCCTTGAGGCCTTGATGTCTATGTTCCCAAAAACAGGGTATTGCCTCATGAGGTAGGCATTTAATGCCAGTGAGGCAAAAAAGAGCAACCCGGCTGTGGCAATTGAAATCAACTGTGGGGCAAATACCATGAAAAGGCTGAGGACAGCTGCCGCTATCACCGACGCTGCCACTCCGAGGGCAGACGCATGGCTGTCGGGCCGCTCGGCATCAAGCTGCGTCCAGGAAATACCCCAGGCAACCAGCAACAGCCCGCAGGAGGCTCCGAACAGGAGCCATACCATCGCAGAGGCGACAAAAGCCATCAGGCCTGCGGCTCCAAGCGAGGACGCAAGCGCCGTTGCGAGAAAGACGGGAGTCATAACCGCCATTAGGGCATAAATGGCCTTCTGGAGCTTCCCCTCAGAAGTTTCGTTCAATACCTTGGAGTAAGAGAGGAACTGTATTGCTGCGAACCCCGAAAGAAAAAGAAAACGCAATAAAAGGCTGTCGGGTTGCGGGAGGTCGATTGACACGAATACATCTGACGCCACTATGGTTACCACGCCCGACCAAAAGCACCCGAACCCCACGCTGGTGAGAAGGGAGATGAACCGCGTATCTCGCGCTTGATACGCTTCGACGCTTTGTGTCGAACTGGTGGCTTCGGGTGCTTTGTTGGCGTGCGACATACTGTTGTCCCCGTCTGTTGAAATGGATAACCCATTATATCTTGCCAGGGAAGCGCAGGACTATTGCTTTTCCGCGTGACAGCACATATAGCACAAATACACCTCTCAGGACAACCCGAAAACCAAAAATCATATTGTTGGTTGACTGACTATAAGGCGTGAAATCCTCATGATTGACGCAGAGAAGAGCTATTGATGTGCCGATTGATGTATTGAAAGGAGAAAGGTATGAATGCAGGATTGAACCCCGATGCCGGCGTCAAGCGTTTTACAACATGCTCAACCGCAGGGCCCTTGTTTGTACACGTCAAGGATGAGAAGATCATCCGCGTCGAGCCCTTGACGTTTGCGGAAGAGGATGTTGTCCCCTGGCGGCTGGATGTCAACGGCAAAGGATATGAGCCGCCGCGGACTGCGCCGGTACTGCCGTGGGGCATCACTTCGAAGAAGATGGCTTATGAACAGCGCGTACTTTATCCACAGAAGCGTGTTGACTGGGATCCCAAGGGGCAGCGCAACATCCAGAATCGCGGCAAGAGTGGGTTTGAGCGGATCAGCTGGGATGAGACCTTCAAGATACTCGAAGACGAGTACAATCGCATTCTCGATACCTATGGGCCCTCGGCGCTCTGTTATGCTTTCAGCGCCCATCCCGAGTGGGGTTCCCTGCACTACCTGTTCAGCGATCTGATGCGTTTCCGCGACATGATCGGCGGCACCTTTCTTGAGTTTACCCCCAACTCATGGGAAGGATGGGCCAGCGGTGGGCCATTCCTCTGGGGTGTATGGATGGGGCATGGCATGCCTCCTGCTCCCGACACTGTGCAAGACATCACGAATGACAGCGAGCTTATCGTCTTGTGGGGCAACGACCCTATGTTCCACAACGTCTACAACGGTATCGATACCGCGCGTTTGTGGCAGTACTGGAAAGAACTCGGAAAGACCGTCATTCTCATTGACCCCCTGCTCAATGAGACAGGCCTTGCGGCTGCCGATATCTGGCTGCCCATCTATCCCGGAACCGACAACGCCATGGCGGCGGCCATCGCGTATCAGTGGATTATGGATGGCACCTTCGACCAGGCCTACCTTGACTCCCATTGCATCGGTTTCGACGAGGACCACATGCCAGACGGCGTGTATGACGAGCCCTACCTTGAGGCACATCCTGCGTGGAGAGGCGTGCTGCCAACATCTACCCGCCCGGGACTTTCCTTCAAGAGCTATATCCTGGGCGAGGGGCCAGATGGGATTGCAAAGACCCCTCAGTGGGCCGCAGGGATATGCGGGATCGAGGCGCGCAGGATAGTGGCACTCGCCAAGGCCTGGGCATCCCGCCCCACCTCGTTCTGGGTTATGGAGGGCGGTGCCTGCCGCCGCACCTTTGGGCACGAATTCGCTCGGATGATGGGCACGCTTGCCATGATGCAGGGCCTGGGGAAGCCGGGCTCGAACATCATCGGTACCGGGCTCTCGCTATCCGGTCCCTACGACATGCGACAGCTGGGCCCCACCGGTTACGCTGACGGTGGCATGAATGTCGTGCTTGACAAGTACTACCCCAACCCGGTTCCCGCGAAGATCACCTTCACGAAGTTCATGGACTGCATGTACGACCCGCCACAGAAGTGGCGTGGCGGACATCTTGACAACTTTGGCCCCGAGATGTTCTTCGACGAGGTCGAATACCCGATGTCCGGCTGCTCAGAGGTCAAGCTGCTGTGGCTTCGCGGATCGACACTCACCAATCCGCCGAACAACAAGAACCAGTTCAAGGCCTATCGGGCGGAGGGGCTTGAGACTCTTATCGTAGCCGCGCCCTGGTTTGACCGCGATTGCCGCTACGCCGACATCGTGCTGCCGATCACGACGATCTTTGAGCGCCAGGATATCACCGAGCCCGGCTCGGTTGGCCAGTACGTGCCGCCCTCCTACAACAGCCTGCGCTCTGCCGTCTACAACCAAAAGGCCATCGAGCCGGTTGGCGAGAGCATGACCGACCTGGACATCTTTGCCGAACTGGCAAACCGCCTCGGCCGTGGAGAGGACTATATGGAGGGCAACACAGAAGAGACCATTCTCCAGAAGATGTTCGCCCGTACCGAGATCCCCATGACCTATGACGAATTCAAGGAAAAGGGCTATTTCGTCTGGCCCAACCTGCCCGACTATCAGCCGAACAAGCAGTTTGCCTTCTATCGCGACAACCCTGTGGGGACTCCGGCACCGTGGATGCCCGGCGGCAGGAGCGTTATGGAAACCCCAACGGGCAAGGTGGAGATATACTCGACGCTGATCCATGCCTTCTATGGCGACGACAACCCCGAGATCCCGTGCGTGCCGCACTATATCCCCGAGGTAGAGGGACGTTTTGACGAGAAGCGCGCGGAGTTCCCGCTGCAGATGCTTATGGCTCATCCGAAGTTTCGCTTCCATGGCAAATACGACAAGAATGAGTGGCTTTCGGAGAACTATAAGGTGGTGGGCCCCGACGGCTACAACTACGAGCCGATCATGCTCAACCCAGTCGACGCAGCGGCGCGCGCCCTTGTTGACGGCGATATCGTGCGTGCGTTCAACGACCGAGGCGAGATCTTAGCCGGCGTGGTTGTCTCCGACCGTATCATGCCAGGTGTCTCTTGGATGTCCTATGGGGCCTGGAACGATCCCATGGAGCCTGAAATCGGCGCACTTGACCGCTCTGGCGATGGCAACTGCCTCTCGTACTCCGGCCCGCAATCTACTCACCATATCGGTGGGGCCTTCAATTCCGTATTGTTTGATGTAGAAAAAGCCGACCTCGCCGCCCTTGTTGCCGCATACCCTGAGGGCATGGCCGGCAGGTGGAGCACCTGGAACAGGAAGGGAGAATGACATGAAGACCATACTTGTTGATCCGAGCCGTTGCCTCCAGTGCTGCAACTGCCAGAACTCCTGTAAAGACGAATACTGCGATAACGACTGGAGCCCCCTCGCGGCAAAGCAGGGCCCGGGGCAGTTCTGGATCAAGGTCCACGAGACGCAAAGCGGTACCGGCAGTCGCATGAGGCTTGATCGCGTGCCCATCCTGTGCCAGCACTGTGAGAAGCCCGCTTGCATGAATGCCTGCCCCAACAAGGCGATCCACCAGCGCGATGACGGCATTGTGATCATCGATCCCGCGAAGTGCAAAGGCTGTGGCTCGTGCAAGGCGGCCTGTGGCTACGGCGTCATATACTTCAACGACGAAGCGGGCATCTCCCAAAAGTGCACGATGTGCGCCCATCTGCTCGATGCCGGCTGGGAAAAGCCGCGTTGCGTGAATGCCTGCCCGGTTGATGCCATCAGCTACGTGGACGTCGGCGAGCTCACCGATGTGGATATGTACGCACCCCTTGAGCGGATGTATCCCGAGCTTGAAACCAAGCCCCGTGTAGCCTATGTGAACCTGCCCATGCCCTTCGTCGCAGGCGCAGTCTATTCGCCCAACGAGGACCTCTGCCTCGAAAAGGTAGACCTGCATCTGGAAGGTCAGGCAACGGGTATTGCCTATTGTGCTCAAAGCAGCATGCTCGGCGAGTTCCGGATTGAAGGCGTGCAGCCGGGGATCTATGCGCTCACGTTTTCCAAGGACGGCTATGACACAAAGACGATCTCGCGTCTCGATGTGCGCGATGGTTTGAATGTTGGAGATGTTGGACTTATAAAGACTCCCACCTGAATGCCGGTTTCCATTCTGGAGCCCTGAGCAAAGAATCAGGCTCAGCGGAAGAGCTGCAGGCATCATATGTGTGTTGTCCGGAAAAGCGATGTAAGGAAAGGAACTCCCATGTGCTTTAGACCCCCGACCGTTGAGATGGAGCAGAATCTTTGCCCGAACTGCGGAACAGAAGCGATGCTCGGTGCGCGCAAGTGCGCACAGTGCGGTAGCGACTTGTCGCAAGCGGTGGCTGCTGCCGGTACGCCCGGATCCCTTGGGGCTCCCAGCCCCGCAACAGCGCCTCCGGGTGCTCCAAGCGCCCCGAGCATCCCAAGGCCGACGGCAAGCCCGGGAGCACCTCCCATGCCGGGGGCTGCTCCCGCACCAAAAATGCCCGGTGCCCCCAAGCCACCTGTAGCCTAGGGTAGCCAGGAAAGCCAGCACGAAGCCCGGAAGGCTGTTTCCGACGATCAGCCTTCCGGGCCCACAGTCTTTAGCTTCCTATGCAAGGCCTTTGTAGGTGTGTCAAGCCTTGGATTGACACATGTGGGAAAACGCTTCTATACTGTACCCTGTTCGTGTACATGATGGGGATAAGAGTACCTGCCCTAGAAGGGACAAAAAAGGTGAGCCCCCTTATGCTTCCCCCAGCTGCGACATCCCCGGCGGTGCGGAAATCGATGCAGGGCAACAAGAGCAAGGACACCAAGCCAGAGCTTATCGTAAGGAAGCTGCTGCGCCAGGCGGGGTATCCCGGCTACCGCCTCCAATGGAAGAAGGCGCCGGGGCGGCCCGACATCGCCTACCCGGGACGAAGGATAGCGATCTTCGTGAACGGGTGCTTCTGGCACCGTTGCCCGAAATGCAAGCTGCCCATTCCGAAGACAAACCCAGAGTACTGGACGGAGAAGTTCGACCGCAACGTCGAGCGCGACCGAAGGAAGGCCGCAGAGCTTGAGGAAGAGGGCTGGAAGGTCCTGACCATCTGGGAATGCGAGCTTAAGGATGCGGGGAAGAGGAAGGACATCGAATACGCCCTCATAAGGCTCGTAGACGAGCAGGGGTGAAATGACCCGTTTGTAAGGTGTGTCCCCATTGGTGTGCAAAGCCGAAGGAATAGGTGGTAGAATCCGAGTTGCCGGAAACGGCACGGGTGTAGGCGACACAAGGACATGAGCTTCTGTCCGAGCGACCTCAAGGGAGGCAGGCTGTGGGAAAAGGGTGCATGCCCTTAAAACGGGGATGTATTGCATATGAAGAATGAGCGACATGTGTTTATCCTCCTGACGAGGCACACCGACAGCTTCTCCCAGCTCATCCTCGCCCTCATCCAGGGCTATTACTCCCATGCCTCCATCGGCTTCGACGAAGAAAAAGGGCGCTTCTACAGCTTCACCCGGCGGGGCTTCCATGACGAAGAGCCCGAGAAGATATGCCAGAAGAGGCACAATGTGCCCTGTGTCCTTTACAAGATACCCGTTTCCCACCAGGCCTACGACTCCATGAGGAGCCACCTGGAGCACCACTACAAGGGCAGGGGAGGCTGGAAGTACAACATTGTCGGCGTCTTTTTGGGAATCCTCAAATTCCCCTTCCTCAGGAGAAGCAACAAGCGCTTCTGCAGCCAGTTCGTGGCGGAGGTCTTGAAAGTCGGCAACGAGGTTTACCTGCACAAGCGAAGCTCGGTGGTGTTTCCCGATGACTTTACCAAGGTGCGCCTCGCCGAGCCTGCGTTCTTGGGGACCTTGGAGGGCCTGACAAAGCGCACGCTCCGGCAAAGAATCCCGTGACGGGGGCGGGGGAGGGAGATTGCCTTTGGCCTTGAGGCCCCCTTAAGGCAAGGGCGCCTTGTGCCACGGTGCTTGCTGCATGCTCGGGAGTCGGGGCCCGTGTTGTGGGTAGCTCGCCGGATGCAAAAAGGTGTATCTTTATGCAGTCTTTGAAAGAAACCGATTGGTGACAACTTTGTGAAAAACCATTCAGAACAGCCTTTTTTGGCTATCATGACAGGTCAGGTCGTACCAAGCAACGCCGAGGTAGCCTTGAGCAAAGTTGAGGTGGCGTGTGTTCTATAATAGGTAAAAGGAGTTGCGATGCCGTATTTGGAAAATTGTACACTGTATTACCAAAAGGACTGCCCCTATTGCCAAAAGGTGCTCCGCTTCATGGACGAGGAAAAGCTCACCTTCGATAAGCGCGATACCCTTCAGCCGGGGAACCAGAACGACCTCATAAAAATAGGCGGCAAGAAGCAGATCCCGTGCTTGGTCATCGAAGGCAAGGCGCTGTACGAGTCGGACGACATCATCGCCTATCTGGGAAGCCTGAGCTTCGACGACGAGGCCCTGCAAGCGGAAGAGGCGTGTTAGCGGCCAGGAGGGGCACGGAGGGCCTGCATTTTCGCCGACTTGGCTGATGCGTCCATTTTGTTCCACGCTATGTCCAAATAAGAAGGTCAGAGAAAATGCTTCCTGGCCTGGTGTTTTATGGAGCGGGTGACGAGAATCGAACTCGCGTGGTCAGCTTGGAAGGCTGAAGTTCTACCATTGAACTACACCCGCATAAAGGCTCGTGCGCGCCTGGGCCCGCACAGCATCCGCCTAACAATTCTGCCCATGATATATCAAAACGGGCCTGTTGTGAAGAGAAATCCATTTCAGGGGACCTTCAGGGGCCTCATTCCGAGGGCCTACCGGGGACCGGGGGCTTTCCGGGATCAGGAGCCTAACCGGGGGCATACCGGGGATCTGCCGGGGCAAAAGAGGGCAAAAGGGCCACGAAGCCTGCCACGGGGGTGAAGATACGCTATAATGGCGCATCGTGGCACGTCGATGCGCGCCCGTAGCTCAGCCGGATAGAGCAGTGGACTTCTAATCCGAAGGTCGCAGGTTCGAATCCTGCCGGGCGCGCCACGCACAAACCACCTGCCTACCCTGTTTCGGTAAGGTAGGGCATGGCAGAGGAACGCGGAAATTTTGGCGCGAGGGCTCAAAGCACCACGGAACAGGGCTTTGATGAGGCCCCGGACGAAGAAAGGACCCGATATCCATGTCAACCAGCATCAACCTCAGCGGGCGCAGCTTCTTGAAGCTCCTCGACTTCACTCCGGACGAGATACGCTACCTTATCGACCTGTCCCGGGACTTCAAGGCTTTGAAGCTGGCGGGAACGCCTCACCGCTACCTTGAGAGCAAGAACATCGTCCTGCTCTTCGAGAAGACCTCGACTCGCACCCGTTGTGCCTTCGAGGTCGCCGGATACGACCTCGGCATGGGCGTGACCTACCTCGACCCGGGCAGCTCGCAGATGGGCAAGAAAGAATCCATCGAGGACACGGCCCGCGTGCTTGGGCGCATGTACGACGGCATCGAGTACCGGGGCTTCGCCCAGTCTATAGTGGAAGACCTCGCGGCGAATGCGGGGGTGCCGGTGTGGAACGGCCTGACCACCGAGTTCCATCCCACCCAGATGCTTGCCGACATGCTGACCATCGAGGAGAACTTCGCCGGCGGCATCGAGGGCAAAAAACTCGTTTTCATGGGCGACGCGAAGAACAACGTGGCGAACTCGCTCATGGTCGTGTGCGCCAAGCTCGGCGGGCACTTCGTCGCCTGCGGCCCGCGTGACCGCATGCCTGCCGATGACCTCGTCGCCACCTGCGAGGCAATCTGCCGTGAGACCGGCGGCTCGGTCACGCTGACCGAGAATGTCGGGGAGGCCTGCAGTTGCGCCCAGGTCGTCTATACCGACATCTGGGTCTCCATGGGCGAGCCCGACGAGGTCTGGGCCGAGCGCATCAGGCTGCTTGAGCCCTACCGTGTGACCCCCGAGGTCATGGCCCAAGCCGCCGATGATGCCATCTTCTTGCACTGCCTGCCCTCCTTCCACGACACCCTGACCACCGTCGGCGCCGAAATAGCCGTGAAGTTCGGCGTCGAGGAAATGGAGGTTGCCGACACGGTGTTCGAGTCCGCCCAGTCAAAGGTCTTCGACGAGGCCGAGAACCGTATGCACACCATCAAGGCGGTTCTGTTCGCAACCCTTTCCCCAAGCCCTTCAAGGCCAGGGAAGGCGCGCTGAGAAGAGCCCGGGCCCGTGCCCGGAAAAGCCCGAATTCGTGTGAGGGGGACACAGTGGCCGAGGACGCACAGGAGAACACACAAGAGGAAAGCAGGAAGAAGCGCTCGCTGAGCTCGTTCACCATCCTGATTATCATGCTGCTCGTGCTGGCTGTTGTCACGATTATCGTGTCGCTTGCCGGGGGCGAGGGCGTGGTCGGTGCGAGGCTCTATGACGTGACGACCGCCCCTGTAAAAGGCTTCACCGACGCTTTGCCCGTCTGCCTGTTCGTCATGGTCCTCGGGGGCTTTTTAGGGATTGTGACCGAGACGGGGGCGCTGGACGCTGGTATCACGACCTTGGTGAGGAAGCTCAAAGGCAACGAGCTTGTGCTCATCCCTATCCTCATGTTCGTCTTCTCGATAGGGGGCACCACCTTTGGGTTGTGCGAGGAGACGGTCGCATTCTACCTCCTGCTGGCTGCGACGATGATTGCGGCGGGCTTTGACAGCATGGTCGGTGCGTCAACCGTGTTGCTCGGCGCCGGGTGCGGGGTATTGGGCTCGACGGTGAACCCTTTTGCCGTCGGCGCGGCGGTCGACGCGCTCAGCGGCTCGGGCATCGAGGTCAACCAGGGCTTCGTCATCATGCTCGGCGTGGCGCTGTGGCTTTCGACCCTGGCCATCTCCATCCTCTTCGTCATGCGCTATGCGGGGAAGGTCAAGAAGGACAGGGGCTCGACGATTTTGAGCCTGCAAGAACAAGAGATAATGGCCCAGGAGTTCGGCGGGGGACAGGCCTTTGGTGCCGGCGGCGACGGCGGCAAAGGCTACAACGGCGCCGACGATGCCGCCTTCGTCGAGGGACAGGGCAAAAAACGCTCCATGACCGGCCGCCAGAAGGCCACCCTCGTCGTTTTCGCGCTGGCTTTTCTGGTCATGATAGTCGGCTTTATCCCCTGGGAGGACTTCGGCATCGATGTGGAAGGGGCTTTCGGGTGGAGTGCCTGGCTGACGCGCCTCCCTTTGGGGCAGTGGTACTTCGACGAGGCATCGACCTGGTTTCTGCTCATGACCGTCGTCGTCGGCATCATCGGCGGCCTGAGCGAGGCCCGCTTCGTCAAGGCATTCATTGCGGGCGCGGGAGGGATGATGGGCGTGGTGCTTATCATCGGGCTGGCCCGCTCCATCACCGTTCTCATGGATACGACCGGCATGTCCGGGTGGATCCTTGAGGGCGCGGCGAACTTCTTGCAGGGCGTGTCGGCAGTCGTGTTCACCCCTTTGAGCTTCCTGCTCTACGTCGTCTTGAGCTTCCTGATCCCCTCGTCATCCGGCATGGCGACGGTTACCATGCCCATTATGGGCCCCTTGGCCGAGCGCCTCGGGTTCTCGGTCGAGGCGATGGTCATGGTCTTTTCCGCAGGCAACGGCCTCGTGAACCTCTTCACGCCCACGAGCGGTGCCATCATGGGAGGGTTGACGCTTGCCAGAATCGAGTATTCGACCTGGCTGAAATTCGGGGCGAAGCTCTTCGTCATACTGGGGATTACCTGCATGGTGATACTGACGATCGCCATGCTGCTCTTGTAGGCCTGCGCCTTTTCTTCCGCAGGTGCGCCGCCTGCTCGCTTTGTCCATGGTAGAATTACCAAGGCCTTACGGTTAGCCGGGGCTCGCGCAGCATGGCGGATTGCAGGAACACCAAGGAAAGAAACGGACATGGAGATACGCGAACAGCTGGAACAGATAATCGACGACGCGATACGAGCCGCATGCGACTCAGGGTCGTTGGAGCTTGAGCAAGCTCCGGCGGCATCCTTGGAGCGCCCCCGCGACGAGGCCCACGGGGACTGGGCTTCGACCGTCGCCCTGCGCTGCGCCCGGCAGCTTGGGAAGAACCCGCGCGAGGTTGCCTGTGCCATCATTGAGGCCCTTCCCGCCAACGACCTGATAGACACGGTCGAGATCGCGGGGGCCGGATTCATCAACATCCGCCTCAAGCCTGCGGCCTACCACCGCATGCTCGCCTCCATCTGCACGCTGAAGGGCGACTATGGCAAGAGCGAGGCGCCGCCTGAGGAACGCTTCGTCAACCTGGAGTACGTGTCGGCAAACCCCACGGGGCCGATGCATATCGGCCATGGTCGCTGGGCTGCCTTGGGGGACTCGATGGCGCGTGTTTTGCGTCATGCCGGCTATGAGGTCTCCCAAGAGTTCTACGTCAACGACGCCGGCGTCCAGATGGACCTCTTCGCGCAGTCCGTCGTCTGCCGCTACCTCCAGCTCAACGGGCAGGACGTCGAGCTGATAGAGAAGGGCTACGGTGGGGCCTATGTCACCGACATCGCCCAGGGTATCCTCGACCGCGACGGCGATACCTGGCTTGCGGTCGAGTCGGAAAAGCGCAGGGATGCCTTTTGCGAGATGGCCTACGGCGAGATGCTCCAGCTGATGAAGGACACGCTTTCCCGCTTCGGCAACAACTTCGACTGCTGGTTCTCAGAGAGGAGCCTCTATATTGACGACGCGCAGGGGGAAAGCCCGGTGTCCCGCGCGCTCAAGGCGATGGAAGACAAAGGCCATGTGTATACGAAGGACGGTGCGACCTGGTTTCGCTCAAGCACCTTCGGCGACGAGAAGGACCGTGTTCTGATCAAGGAGAACGGCGAGTTCACCTACTTCATGAGCGATGTCGCATACCACTACGACAAGCTGATGCGCGGCTTCGACCGCCTCATCAACATCTGGGGGGCCGACCACCACGGCTATGTGAAGCGCTGCGAGGCCATGCTTGCGGCCTGGGGCCATCCCGGCACGCTTGAGGTCGTGCTCGGCCAGCTGGTGAACCTCTTCCGCGGCGGCGAGGTTGTCCGCATGTCCAAGAGGACCGGCGAGATGGTCACCTTCGCCGAGCTCATCGACGAGGTCGGGGTCGACTCGACGCGCTACCTCATGCTCTCCCGCTCAAGCGACCAGCCGATAGACTTCGACATCGAGGTGGCGAAGAAGAAGGATGCCTCCAACCCGGTGTACTACGTGCAGTATGCGCATGCCCGTATCTGTTCGATACTTCGCAAGGCCGTCGGCCTGGGCGAGGTTGACGCCGCGTCCGGGGACGGGCCTTCGATGGAGGGGCTTGCGGACAGGTTGTTTGCCGGCACTCTCGACCTGTCGTGCCTCACGGACGAGGCGGAGCTCACGCTGATGAGGAAGATGGGGGAGTTCGGCGAGCTCGTCGCCGACGCCGCCCGCGACCGCGCGCCCTTCCGCCTCACGCATTACGCACAGGACCTGGCCGCACTCTTCCACCAGTTCTATGTTGCCTGCCGCGTGCTCAACGACGACGAGGGCCTTCAAGCTGCGCGCCTCTACCTGGTCAATGCCACCCGCATCGTGCTCGCCCAAACACTCGCCCTCCTCGGCGTGTCGGCCCCCGAAAAGATGTAAGGGATGAGAGGGGTTCGAGTCCCCGCTACGCCCCTGTAGGCACTAAAAAGCAGGCACGCTTCCATACCTGCTAAGTTTCGGTGGTGGATCGTCGGGGACTCGAACCCCGGACCTTGGGATTAAGAGTCCCCTGCTCTACCAACTAAGCTAACGATCCGTTTGACGCTCTATGAAAGGTGCGTGCGCATATGCGCTGGGTTATTGTAAAGCAAGGCCCGGAAAAGGGCAACCGCCTTACAACACCGGCTGCCGCTTCCCCATGGGATGCCTTGCAGCCATGCGCGCCTGGGGTGGATAATCGGACTCGAACCGACGACCTCCAGAGCCACAATCTGGCGTTCTAGCCAACTGAACTATACCCACCATGGCGCAAAGAGCTAGTATAGGGGTTTTCTCCGGCCCATGCAAGACAAACTCATGGAAACTCAGGACAACTCACGGGACCTGTCCCCGCGAGTTATCCGGTACGAGGACGTGGAGGGCCTGGGGAATGCAGCGGATGTCGAAGGTCTCGCCTTCAAAGGCCTCCCCGTCTATCTGGACAGGGGGGACCTTGTCGGGGAAATGCAGGGTCAGGGTGTCGGTCGTGAGGAACTCTAGCTGCTTGAAGCCGGTGTGGTGCGCGTTTTTTGCCAGGGCGAATATCAGCAGCGCCTTCGGGATGCCCATCGGCGGGTGGGCGATGCACAGGTCGAAGAGCCCGTCGTCGGTTGCGGCCTTCGGACATATCGTGAACCCCCCGCCGTAGGTGCGCCCTATCTGGACGGCGAAGAGCAGCATCTGCCCTCGGCGCTCTGAGGTCCGCCGGTCGGGGCCGGACGCTGCGGTGACCTCGCCTGTCGCAGCCGCTTTGCCTCTTGTCGCCGCATCCACGACCGCGCTTCCAGCGCCGGCGGCCTGCCCGCCTGTCACCTCCCCGTAGCGCAGGGCGTACTCATAGGTGTGGAGGTGGTGCAGGAGCATGTCGACGCCGCTTGCAAAGAAAAGCCAGGCACCCTTCCTGCCGGTTTTGACCCGGCGCTGCACCGTGTCGAGCGCGATTGCGGCATCCAGGCCGAAGGAAAGCGTCTCGACGAAGTACTCCCCGTTGCACAGCCCCACGTCAAAGGCGCGGGGGCGGGACCGTAAGAGCTGCTCCACCGACTCCTCGATACGAAGGCTCATGCCGAGCGTCTTCGCATAGTCGTTGCCCGAACCGACCGGCAGCACCCCGAAGTGTGGGCGCTTCGGCTGTGGCAGGGACATGAGCCCGTTGGCGACCTCATGGACGATGCCGTCGCCTCCGAGTGCCACCACCGTGTCGAAGAAGGCGCTTTTCGCCGCAATCTCAAGGCCATGGCGGGGCGCCTCGGTCATCTTTGCCACGAAGTCCGCCTGCGGCAGCACGGAGCGCAGCCGCTCTTCCGCAAACAGGGCGGCCTTCGCCCCCTTCCCGTTCTGGGCCGCAGGGTTGGCTATCAGCAGGGTCTTTCCAAGCGTGTGCGTCATTTCCTTCTCCTCAACCGTCCGGGCAGGGCGGGGGCTCATCCCCGCGATTCCCCAATGCCACAATTCCTCAACAGCTTAATAATATCCTATAAATGGGATTTCCCTGCCGTGGGAGAGGGAAGCTACGGTAGAATGGAGGTGAAATCCTCATGACCCTGGATATGCTGTGAGGTGGACATGCTGTAAGGAGGTTGCCGGTGGAGGCCTTTGAACTGATCCTGCTCTTGCTTGCTGCCGTGCTGCTCTCGGCAGTGATCGACCAGGTCGTCCCGAAGGTGTCGTCCCCCCTTATCCAGATCGGACTCGGCCTGCTCATCGCCTTCTTCTCGGTCTCGCCCATCGAGATACACCTCGACCCGGAGCTCTTCATCGTGCTGCTCATAGCCCCCCTCCTGTTCTGGGAGGCGAAGAAGGTCAACAAGGCGGCGCTGTGGACGAACAAGGTGCCCGTGCTCTCGCTGGCCATCGGCCTTGTCTTTGCCAGTGCGCTTATCATCGGCTTTTATGTGAACTGGTTCATCCCCTCTATTCCCCTGGCAGCCGCCTTCGCTCTCGGCGCGGGGCTCGGCCCCACCGATGCGGTCGCGGTCGCCTCCCTCTCGAAGGAAGTGAACCTCAACGAGCGGCAAAAGGCGCTGTTGGAGGGCGAATCGCTTATCAACGACGCCTCGGGCATCGTCTCCTTCCAGTTCGCCATTGCGGCGGTGATCACCGGCTCCTTCGTCCTTGTCGATGCGTCTGTCAGCTTCCTGCTCAGCTTTTTCGGGGGGATACTCATCGGCATCGTCCTGGGCTTTGCCGTGAACTTCGTCTCGAACAGGGCACGCTCCCTGGGCCTTGACAACACCACCTTCCATGTCCTGCTTGAGGTGTTCATGCCCTTCATCATCTACCTGGCGGCGCACACCGTCGGTGCCAGCGGCATCCTCGCCGTGGTTGCCGCCGGGCTGGTCATTGCCATCTCGCCCAAGGAGGTCCGCCCTGCCGTCTCGCGTGCCAACATCGTGTCGAACAGCCTGTGGCAGGTGCTCTGCTTCGCCTTGAACGGCGTGGTCTTCGTCCTGCTCGGCCTCCAGCTCCCGACCGCCATGCAAAACACCTGGGACCACAGCCTGATAGGCCACAACTGGCTCATCATCGACATCGTGGTCATCACGGCCATGATGCTGCTTGCCCGCTACCTCTGGATAATCGCCACCGAGGCAGTCGGGATGCGCAGGCGGGAGGGCCGCAGGTTTGCCGTGTCGGACCTCAAGGCGGCCCTGGTCACCACGCTCGCGGGGCCCAAGGGGGCCTTCACCCTCGCCCTTTTAATGACCATCCCCCTCACCGTCACCACCGCCGAGGGCATGATACCCTTCCCTCAGCGCTCGTTGCTCTTGTTCCTCGCTTCGGGGGTTATCATCCTGACGCTGCTGCTGGCCACCTTCGTCGTCCCCGTGCTCGCACCCAAGAGGCAGCCTGAAGGCGACGAGCTCAAAGACGAGAGCACCGCCACCATCGAAGTGCTCCGCAAGGTCATCGAGGTGCTTACCGAACAGCAGACGCCCGAGACGCACGTGGCCACGCAGTCGGTGGTGCGCTCGTACAACGCGCGGATAGCACGCCATAAGAGCAACGTCGACCCGGAAGAGGCGACCTCCAAAAAGGAGCTGCGCGTCAAGGCGCTGGGCTGGGAAGAGGAGTTCATCCAGGACCTCATCGAGAAGGAAGAGGTCGATTCCGTCGTGGGGTATTCCCTCATCAACCGCCTGACCCAGGCCCAAAACCTCATCATAAACCACAGCGGCAACCTGCGCATAGCCCGCAGCTTCATACAGCACCCCGTCCTTGTTGCACGATCCCTCGTCCATTTGATGAGCCACATGGTCACCCGCACGGACAGCCACCACCGCGAAGAGGCGCGCGACCTGCAACGGCGCGCCGGCGAGTACGCCATCGGCAAGCTTCACGACGAGATGGGCAACCCGCAGACCCTCTCCGAAGACGTGAGCAAGCTCCTCTTGGAATACCAGCGCAGCCAGCGGCGCCTGCGCAGCGAGCGGCCCGAGGTCAGCGTCACCACCATCACGAAGGCCGCGGCCGACGCCAACGACATCGGGCGCATAGGCCTGAACCTGGAGCTCGACCTGATCCAGGCGATGTATGAGAGCGAGCGGATAACGCACGCGACTGCGAAGCGGATGCGCGAGAACGTCAACCTCATGCAGCTCGACCTCGACAAGAGCATCTAGCGTATCGACCAGGCTTTAGCCCCCAAGGCGGAAAGCTGTGCGGCTGCTGCGGCTGCCGTGTTGCGGTCGCTGCAAAGCCCTTGCGCTTGCTGCGGAGTTGCTGCGTTGCCCCTGCGGCCGCCGCAACCCAGCCTCACAGGTATTTCTTCGCGACCGGGCGCTTCCGGGTGGGCTTGTGCTCTCTGAAATCAAGTTCGAGCTGGTTGGCGCAGGCGTGCTGCCTGCTCTTTTTCGGCTTGATGTCGTCGATGGCCCACGAAACCGCGTCCTTCCCGAAGAGCTCAAGCATCTTGATGCGGGCATCGTGGCGGTTCTGCTTCGACGAGGCCCGGGCGGTACTCTCGAACTCGAAGGAGCCCTTGGCCGGAGCAGCGTTCAAAGGCGACGAGAAATGGGCGACGTAGAGCCCCGCCTTGTCAGGTCTTCCTTCCTGCGCCTCGGCATCCCGCACTTGCCCGCACGGGCTCGGGGCCTCCTCCTCGGTGCTACCGGCATTGTCGGCACTATCGTCCATCAGCCACCTTCTTCGGTTTGTGGTTCCTGCAGGGCTGCAGCGTCAGCGGATTATTGCTTCGCCAGGACGATTGTATACGACGCAGTGCCTTGAGGGAAGGCGCGCGGCGCGGCGGTTTGAAACACCGGTTTGAAACACCCAAAAGGCGCATAGAAACCCCCGAAAACGTGCAGAAATGCCCGATGCGTATCACCTCTGCGTTTTCTCGCACTAAATTATTTCTGACTTTGTGTGCGTGCTCCCTCAACGAGGGATAGAGTGCTAGAATGGAGCGCGGAGCTAGGAACCTTAGTTTAATAGGGATTTGGAATGGACGGAGGAAGAAGATGAGTGGTATCGATATCAATGGAGTGGCAGGGTTGGTGGCTAAGGCCCTGCAAGACGATCCCAGCTTGGTGGAGCGGTTCAAGAGCCATCCGCACGAGTCGATTGAGGATCTTTCCGGCGTCAACGGGCTGTCGGCGACTGACATGGGGGGCGTTCTGCACACCATGCTGAGCGGGTCCAAGGACGGCGGTGGGATGCTGGGCAACCTGCTCGGCACCTTGATGAGCGGGTCGAAGACCGCATCAGGCGACCATAACATCATCGGCGAGCTGATCAGCAAGGTCGTCGGCAACGACGGGTCCAAGGACATCATGGGCTCGGTTGTCGGGGCCCTCATCGGGCAGACCCTTGGCGGCGGCTCGTCATCGGCGGCAGCGAAGGGCGCCGCCGCGAGCGCGACCAAGGCAGCCGCAAGCAAGGCAGGCGGCTCGGGCGACATCCTGGGCTCCCTGGTCGGCGGTGCCTTGAAAGACGGTGGCCTCGACGTTGGAAACCTTATTGGTTCATTGCTTGGTTCAAAGAAGAGCTAGAGCGGAGGTAGGACATGACTGAGAGGAAAACGAGTGCAGCAAAAGAAGCAGCGGAAGTGAAGGAGGCTGCGACGAAGGGAGCGGCCGCCACACGGCAAGCGGCTGCTGCAACGAATGAAGCGCTTGCGAGGCCGACAGGGAACGCGGGTACGTTGAGGTTGCTGGCAATCGTCCTCTGGGTCCTTGGCTTGGCCTGTGAAGTGGTCGGTATACTGATCCTTCTGCAGAAACTGGTCGTGAGCAATCCGGTGGTCTTCATCGTGATTGCCCTACTTCTCGACCTGGTGTTGGTCGTTGCCGGCTCTTTCCTGTGGAAGCGGGCGAACAAGATTGACCCGCCGTCAGAAAAGAACCCGGTCGAGTTCTTCATCAAGACCCAGCTGGGCGCGATCATCGCGGTTATCGCGTTTTTCCCGATCCTGCTCCTGCTGCTCCTCGATAAGAACCTGGACAAGAGGGCAAAGACCTTGATTTCCATCCTGGCAGTTGTGTGCCTGGCGGGCGCGGTGGGCCTTTCTGCCGATTACGACCCGATCTCGCTGGAAGACCTCCAGCAGATGCGCGAGAACGCGGAATCGAGCGATTTTGGGGCCAACTACGTCAAGTGGTCGACGAACAGCAAGGTCTACCATACATGGGCGACCTGCTCGGCCCTGAACAGGATTTCCGAGAACAACCTGCGGGAAGGCACGGTTGACGAGGCCTTCGAGGCGAGCAAGGCCCGCATGTGCAAGATTTGTGCAGGCCACTTCAACATCACCAAGGGCGTTGACGGCGGTGATGTCGCCGACGATGCCCAAGAGGCATTGGACGAAGCGGCGGGCGACTTAGCTGACGATGCCGAAGATGCAGCAGGCGCACTGCCCGCTGCCGCGTAGCCGCCCGCTTTCCCCAGCTGGCTTTTGTTGCCGGGAACAGGCGTTCGGACAAGCCTGAGAGTGAACGAGGTGCGCCTTTCACAGGCGCACCTCACTTTTTGCAGGTCTTTTGGTATCATAGTATACGCGCTTCCAACACCTGTCGGCATAGGCGGGGGAAGCGGAGGTTTTGCGTGCGGGCGTGGCGGAATTGGCAGACGCGCCAGACTTAGGATCTGGTGGGCAACCGTGAAGGTTCGAGTCCTTTCGCCCGCACCACTGCGAGTGTTCTTACAGCATTTGATGAATCTGTAAGAACACTCGCATTCTTTTTGCGCTCAAACAGCCCCTTGCGCGGCGTAGCGCACTGCTACCCCTTGTCTGGTCTGAATTCTTACGTCTGCGTCAGGCAATTTGAGGATTTTGGGGATCTCTATGTTACCGACGCAGTTGTAGTGGATAACGAGTTTCTGGTGGTGCTCTCCGTCAATCTTCTCTGCTTGATGTACCTCTATGTGGCCTATGAGCTCGTTGAGCATAGGTTGCGTGAGCTTTTTGACCCTTGTGTACTTGCGGACGATTCTCAAGAACATGCTCGCTGTCATGGCTCTGTCGTCCTTCTTGTCAATCTCTGACTTGAGAGCCTTGATCTTATCTGACAACTCGACCTGCTCGGACTCGTATCGTTTGGACATGGTATAGAACCGCTCGTCGGAAATCTTGCTCGAAGCGTTGTCCTCGTACATGCGCTCGAAGAGCCTGTCGATCTCGTCATAGCGAGAGATAGCACCTGCCATCTCCTTTTGCTTGTACTGGCGGTCGAACTCCACGACGTTTTTTGAATGTCCCATGACAAGGGCTGCGAACTCGTCTTCGTAGTGAACGGCGAAACGCATAAGGCGTCGAAGCTCCAGCATCACGACCTGCTCCAAGAAGTCAACACGGATGTAATGCGTCGATTTACAGTCGCCCCGGTTTCCCTTGTAGTTGGAGCAGTTGAAGTAGGTGATCTCCGGGTTGCCTTGGTTGAAGTGGTACCAGAGGTTGTGTCCGCAATCAGCGCAGACTAAAAGGCCGCAAAACATATTGGTCTCGCCGTCTTTCTTCTTGCGCTTGCGCCTTGTGCCACGCTTCTCTTGTATCTGCTGCCATACTGCCCGCTCGATGATCGGTTCGTGGACGCCTTCAAAGACAGCCCAATTCTCCGGATCGTTTTCAAGCCGTGTTTTGTTCTTGTATGACTTAGAGTAGGTCTTGAAGTTGATGACATCTCCGCAATACTCCTGGGTCTGCAATATCTTGACGATGGTAGAGCTGTTCCATTTGCATGGCGGCCGTTCCTGCAATGCCTTTCCGCCGCTGCCCGGGCGGTTGATCCCTTGTGCCTTCCAGTAGAAGTAAGGCGTAAGTATGCCGTCGTCTTCAAGGGCCTTGGCGATCTGCTCGGTGCCAAAGCCGCCTGTCGTCATCCGATATATCCTTCGGACAACCTCAGCCGCTTCGGGCTCTATGACCCAATGGTGGGGATCGTCTGGATCGAGTATGTACCCGTAAGGTGGTCTGCCCATTGGTATTCCGGTGCTGCCGCGCACACGGTTGCTGAGCCTTTTCTTCTTGGAGATGTCGCGTGAGTACCATTCGTTGAACAGGTTTTTTATCGGTGCGATCTCATTCTCACCATCGGCGCTGTCGATAGCGTCAGAGACGGCGACGAACCTGATGTCGTATTCTGGGAAGAACTCTTCTGTGTAGTAGCCGACTTTCAGGTAGTTGCGCCCAAGACGCGACATATCCTTGACGAAAACCGCCGAGCCAATGCCGTCTTCGATCTGGCCTATCATCTCGATAAAGCCCGGTCGTTCCATCGTCACGCCGGATATCCCGTCGTCAACATGGCAGATGAGATTCGTATACCCCGCTTCCTTTGCAACCTTTGTAAGTAGCTGCTTCTGGTTGCTGATGCTGTAGCTTTCGCCATCAAGGTTGTCATCGCGTGATAGGCGCAGGTACAGGTGGGCTGTGTTGTCGCGGCCTTTGCGCGTTGTGACTGTCCGCTTCATTTGCGCTCACCCCCGTCCGTGGGGATCGCACGAGTAGAGGGCAACCGGGGATACGACCCCGAAGCGTCTATGACCTCGGTACCTTTCTCGAAGCATTCACGAATCCATGCTATCGTTTGTGTAAGGTCGCGCCCGATCCGTGAAATGTCCGTTACAAGAATGGCTGTGACTTCACCCGAAGCTATACACTTTTCCAACTCTGCAAGCGCGGGGCGGTTAAAGGATAAGCCCGAAACTCCGTTATCTATGAAGATTTCAAGGTGCGTATACCCCCGTTCCTCGGCGAGTAGCCGTAAGAGTATTTCTTGCTGTGCGATAGCGTCATCATCGTATCGCGCTGTGCGGCAATAGATTGCCACTCTGCCTATTTGCTGTCTCATGGTTCCTCCTTTGTGACAGTCAAACAAGCAGCGTTTACGATGGCATTCTACCATCCACCTGCTGCCTTTGTCAGCCCGTCCGGTTTGGCTTCGTGGGGAGCTTCGTGGGGAGAAGCCTGTCTACTAAGCCGTCGCATTGTCCTCTTGTCTCATGAGCCTCACGAGGATGTCGTCAAGTCGTTCGCGTGGGCATTCGGGAAACACCGACTCCACTATGAATACCTTTGTGCCCACTCTGTGTGTTCTGGTTTCCCGGACACATTGGCTCGCAATTTCGCTTTCACTTGGAAGGCGTGTTTTGTCTTTCATGCTGCGCCTCCGTTTTTAGTTGTACAGGTGGCCGCACCTTGCCGCTGCTATTGCAGACATTGCGTTGGCGCGGCCTCCTTCCGTTTCGATTTTTGAACGTTGTTGTTAATTGATGTTGCTTTTCTCGCCGTATTTGTCACTGCCCCCGGCTGTCCCTACACACCTGCAGGGACGGGGGTGTTCAGGCTGCGGTCGGCACCGCATCATAGCCCTGCCTGTACCGTTTGTATCGCTTTGCCAAAGCGGACGAATACGGTAGGGACTCTCCCGCAGTCTTTGGGGAGCCGTGAGGAAGTATCATTATCTCCCGCATGGGTCGTCGCGACCGGATTGCCACATCCGGCTTGAAGGGTTGCGGTTTGTCGCTCCGGCTTATAGCCATCATCGCGCCGCCCCTTCTGTCGCTCGTCCGTGAGGGAAACGTACCTGAACACCGTCTATTCTGCTATCAAGTTGCGCGAGAGGCGTACCTGTGGCACTATGTCGGGCGCATCTAACCTTTTGTGCGGGCTGCGCTTGATGGTCGCCCCCTATATACCGTGACATTTTTTCGGCATTTCGGAGGGCTGTCCTACAATTTTTTTCTCAGTGCCTTTTCAAGATTGCGTAGGGCCCTCTCTATGCTTTCGCTGACAGAACGAGCATTGATGCCCTCTGCACGGGCAATCTCGGCCTTGCTCAAGCCAAGGAAGAAATGCGCATAGATGCGTTCTCGCTGTTTGTTGGGAAGGGCGTGTATTGCACAGTAGAGCGCTCGCATTTCCTCTTTGCGCTCGTATTCTTCATGCGGCGAGAGCACACGGAGCAAGGTATGGTTTTCTATCCCATCCCCTGCATCGAGGGAGTAATGTGCCCTGTTGCGATAAAGGCGTCGAAGATAGGCCACCTCAAGCAGGTCGAACTCCTCTATCGCGCGCACGATCTCATCTGTGACCTCAAAGATTATGTCGCTTTGATAATACTTGGGGTAGAGTTCCCGCAAGTTAATTTTCTTCATGGTGAAACCTCCGTTTTGATTCGCAATGTGAACTGGCGTGAAATCGAAACGGGGTGGTGGGCTGTGGCACCTTGCCTCTCCCATGAAGGCTTATAGGACAAAAAGTGTGTCTGGAGCCTAGTCGATGGCATTGGGGTAGCGGGTCTGATGATGGAACTCCTCCCAGGCAAGGCCATTGCCCCATTCGGAAGGGCCAAGCACCTCTTTTGGGTTCGTGGCATATGTTTCGTACAACAGGTCGATGTCGTCGTCAGTCGGCATCGACCTCACTATCTCTGACGGTGGTTTCGGGCACTCTGTGTGCATATAGCACCACCAATAGACTGCCTTGATGCGCCTGACCATGCTCATCCCTCTGTGGTTTCGAAGAACGGATCTTAACTGTGCGTTGACCCCTCCTTCGATACGGTTTGTCGTAGCAGGCATCTTCCCTTCCGTCATCAGTCTTGGTTCCAGATAGGTAAATAGCGTTCCCTTGTTTATCAGCACCACCAAAGACCTCCGTGCTTTAAGGAGCCTTTCATGGGTGTATTCGAGTCTTCCATGGTTATAGCTTCTCTCTGAAAGGAAATCCTCCCAAAACCCACACCAGTGCATAAAGCGCTCCACCCACCAATCGGCTTGCCTCAAGGTCTCGATATGCATGAGTTCTTGGGCGATTGCGTAGAGCTCTATACCGGCCTTAAGCCTTGGTTGCGAGGTAGTGTAGCGTCTTACCTGGCTGAAAGCATGGAAGAGGCATCTCTGGACGCGGGTGTTTGGCCAGACCTCCTTGACAGCGCCCGCAAAACCACTGCCTCCATCCGTTACGACCATATCCGGTGGGGCGATGTTTCCAAGTAACGCCTTCCAGGCCCTTGAGGTCTCACCACGTGCCAGGTACCACGACAAGACATACTCATCGCTTGCGGCGATGAGTATCGTGACGTTACGGGCAAGATAGATCCCATCGACATAGACCACCCTATGTATCTCGTCGACTACCTCAGGCATGGGCCACAGCTCCCAGAACTTCGAGGTGTGCCTTCTAAACGTCCTTCCCTCGCCTGGCATATCGATCTGACGATCCTTGGATAATATCCAATCGATGAAAGCCTTAAACGCCTTGGCCTCGCTGTCGTAGCTATGGGTGCATGAACCATTGCAGGCAGTGCAGCGCCAGCGCTGTCTGCCTGCTTTGGTCCTCCCGTTTCTTTTCATCTTCGAAGCACAGAAAGGACATATTTTCGTCTTCATGGATCGTACCTCTCGAATCAGGTGTTTATTTCGCTGTTTCGAGTGTACTGAACTGGGAAAACGTCGATTCTCAGACACACTTTCTGTCCGAGTGAAAACTTTTATCAAAAGAATTTATTTCACAAAAAACGGGTGTTGACCTGCATCAACACCCGTTTCCAGACACACTTTCTGTCCTATAAGCCCCCATGAAGAACAGGCTATAAGCAGGCGTAAAAATGCCCACCAAAACAGAGTTTTGTTGGGCATAGAACTTGATATGACTTAGAGATAGAGCTGAGGGTGCGTGTTGAAGGCCGTGCTTGTCCTTTGGAAAAGTCAGGCTTTTTTTGACGGCGGAGACTTGTCCTTAACACTACGGGTACAGATATGGGAACTGAGTATTAGGTTCTTACAAGGAGCGATGAATAATACTCTTTCGCTCTTTAACCCACAGCATCAAATCTTTCTTTGAACTGATGTTCAGCAATGTCATTGACTGTTATGTCTGGGTGATGGTACTGAGGGCGGTTTCCAACAATGGGCATTCCCCACTTTATTGCATTTTGCGGACACCAATGAAAACACGCAAGACATGCTGCGCAGTTCATCCCCCATAATGGTCTTTTGTTTTCCATCTCAATATTCGCCATTGGGCAGACCTTTTTGCAGGTTCTGCAACCATTGCATGCTTCCAGTAGTTTATATCTGGTAAACGAGCTGTTTGGCTTTTTTCGATATGAAGCAGCCTTTTTCTCAATTCTGGCAGAGATGAAATGAGGCTCAACAATGCGACTATTAATTTTTATCACAATGTCATTTATCCTTTTTACAGAAGCGGTAAGCCGTTCTTCATTCTCTTTTTTAGTGCTATTGATTGCATTGCCGGGCATGTTTATTAATTCTCCAAGCGAAAGATCTATTGAAAACGTTTTCAGGTATCCAGCTAATGTTGGCATGACGTTCGCTGCATGTGAATTGTATGTTGCAACTGAGAATACATATGTACACGTTTGAATCCTCAGCCTACGAAGAAAATCCTTAACAACCCAGGGAGTGTCACCCATGTAAACAGGAAATATAATGCCTATCAAATCAGCATCCGTACTGATGGTTGATTCGTTAACATACCTGGCTAAGGCTAAAACTCTTCCTGAGTCAATGAGCGATTTGTTAATTTCATGTGCAACGTGTAAAGAATTACCAGTTCCTGAGAAATAATAGACTTCTGTTTTCAAGCTTCTTGCCTCACTATTTCAAATTTCAAGTCTTCGAAGAAACCAGAGCCCATTCTTTATGTGGGCTCTGGTTACCGGAATGATCACTTTTTTATTATGCTTCGTGCTCTCACAATAGCAGATGAAGACGGGTTTATCATGAAACGATCAATATAAAGTGGAATGCTCATTCCCAAGGATCTAGGGTAGCCGCATTTGCACCTGCTGTGCGGGCAGCCATTGCCTCTGGAACGTTTCCAGCCCCCTGGTATAGCCATCCGTAGATTGACCCGAATTCTCCACCTGCATAAAGACGTGGTATGGCGTCGCCATTCCAATCTAATACTTGAAGTTTGCCATTTCGATCAGGACCACCTTGGGTATTGATATAACACATCGCGAGCTCTACCGCGTAAAAAGGCGGGGTTTCTATGGGTGTCAGCTGCCGTTCTCGCCCGAAGTCTGTATCGACGCCCGCTTCGCACATCGCATTCCAATGCTCAACCTCTGCTACCAAGCCAGCAGGATCAATGCCAACCTTCGAGGCAAGTTCTTCTATGCTGTCTGCTTTGAGAATGTAGCCTTTTTCAACTTCTCCGAGATTGTCTTCGCTCCATCTATACGTCCCGTGAATTCCACACCAGGTTTGCCCTGAGTCGGAAACAGCAAGTCCTGCCAATGGCTCTCCGGCTCGACGCGTTTCATCAAAAATCATGTGCATAGGAAAATTCTTGTAAGCAACTCTATCGAAAGTGTCTAAATCGAACTCTGCAAGAGCCCTTTTATCATGGCACGGAGTTGGAGGGGCTGCAGGCGTGTCTGCAATTTTTGACACTTCGTCTTTGAAGCGCTTTCCTTCCGGATTAACAAGGATTGAGTGTTCGAATTGCGGGGAACGATAAACCATCGCAACTGCCGTACCGGCTTCCTCAGATGCCCTCGCAAAACAGTAGGAGCCCCACTCTACAGAGGCGAAATGCCTGACTTTTCCACCAACATCACTGAGCATAGGAAACCCGTCGCCGGTATTATATGGTGTGCCATAAGCCCAAACCGGAACAGTCGGAGCGTTATATTGCCAGATCATATCGATATTGTTCTCGTATCCACCCAAGGCTAATACCACGCCCTTTTTGGCTTTGATATTGATTTTTTGATCACCTTGAAGCGCAATAACGCCATACACCTCTTTTGTTTTTGGCTCATAAATCAGACGATAGCCCGCTGTCTCATATAAAACCCGCACACCAGCCATGCTTTCAGCCTTGTCTTTTAGAAAATTGAACAGCTTGTTTCCATTCCCCCCGATACTGCTCACGTCCTTAACGGCATCAGCACCTGGAAAAAACGGATAGAGTCCACCTTTTAACTCGACGGTCAGAGCTACTTCTGCACCCAGATCCTTTAACCAAGCAGGTAAAGTGTCCAAATCATGTACGAAGCCTGCTACCTCGTCGTCGGTCAATGTGCCAGGGCCTTGCATTTTTATATAATCATGAACTTCTGGCAGTCGGTTTGAGTCTATGGTTATGAAGCCACCACCTGAAACAGACGTGTTTCCACCTTCCAGACCTTCAGGTGCTTTTTCGACAACAATAGCAGAAGCACCACCTTGCGCAGCACCTATTGCTGCCGAGACCCCTGCTCCACCGTAACCAACGACCACAACATCTGCCTCATAATCCCAATCAATACTTGCTGCATTGTCGCCTCCATTGCCGGTTGAGCTGTTGCAGCCGGCAAGTGCCAGTGCGCCCATTGAAGCTGCTGTTATTGCAGCCCCGCCAAGAAAGCCTCGTCGTGTCAGTTTCTCAGTCATGTTTTCCTCTTCCTTCTCTCTGTTTACTTTTACCTGTACTTATCTACAGGTGCCGGGCACCTGTAGATAATTCGCCTTTGGATTATCGCTCTGCATCTCCATGGCAGCTGTAGCACGACTCGAAAGTCTCTGTGTGATGACACGAATAGCAGTAGTCTGTTCCTGTAGATTTTCGATGTATGGTATGGCAGGTGGAGCACGATATTGTTGAACCGCCTGCTCCATGTGGTGACCTAACATCGTTATTCGTTGTCTGGGAATGGGGATTGCTTTGATTTCCCTTGCTGTCTATTATCGGCGTCCCTGATTCGAGTTCCTCCCTTGTGTGACAGCCGTCTCTAAGGCAAAACGCGTCGTCTGTCTCCATCTTCGCGAAGGGCACTACATAATCACCGCTGATTTGCTTCATGGCTTCATTGATTTGGTCAGGGATACTTGCCTCATGGCACTGCAGGCAGGTCACACCGTTTTCAGCGTGGGCTCGTACGGTGTAGTTACTGCTCTCCCAGGTTTCCACATAGTGATCCATAGTATCGTGGCAGATTGCACTACAAAATGAAGGCTGCTCATGCCAAGTCCAGCCTCCAATACCCGCTGCAAGTATGACGGTTAGGACGACGCCAAGAGTAATAGCCCATTTTTTGCGCTTTTTGGTTTTTATCGCAGCATTAGTGTTTTCTTCTGCAACACTAATGTCTTCTTCAGTAACATTCTCATTCATCAAGATCTCCTCCTTGGCTCATACCCTGACAAACAAAAGAATATGCTCAAGTAGCTGAGTAGGGGAAATGCTCAATTCACAGGCAACTAAGCTTAATGGCGGTTACGTTTATCTCTAAGGAGTTTACGAAAAAGGAATATCAGCATAGGGCCTATGTCCAAAAGTAATACCTGCTGCGTATGAGAGCTATTCTTGACTTGTTATAATCCGATAAGATGAAAAGGAGCATGAAATGGATTTGGATATCCTTATTGAGTTTGGTCAAGTTGCCAAACATGGGAATCTCTCAGAAGCCGCACGAGAGCTTAGTATTACTCAGCCAGCACTGAGTCGGCATCTCGCTCAACTTGAAAAAGAGATGGGCGTTAAGCTATTTGATAGATCATATAATCCCATGGAGCTAACACCAGCCGGAGAGATTTTTTTAGAAAAAATGCACTCTGTTACTAGCGAGTACTTTAGACTAAGGTCATTTATGAACAGTATTAAGGACAGGAGCTTTTTGACAATTCGGATTGGTGGATTAATCGACCCTATAATTATGTCAGCAATTTATCATGCAAAAAGAGAGCTTGAAGATGTCGATATTTCTAAAAGAATAAGAATTGTTCCAGTAGAATTCCAAACTTCCTTTAACATGGTTCGAGAGAATTCTCTTGATATCGCAATCGAGCCTGATTCAAAAATGGATGATATGTTTAATCTGGAGTCTACATTTCTTTTTTGTGAAAGAGCGTGCGTGGTTGTTGAAAAAGGCCATCATATTGCTGCTTGTTCATCTGTAACACCCAAAGACCTTATTTCGCTTGAAGTTACGTCCCTCAGATCGAACAAAGATTTTGGCATCAGAAGGTTCCTTCAGAGCATCTGCAGGGATATTGGGTTTGAGGGAGGCATTCCCAAATCACTTTCGCTGACAGCTTCGATGAGCTACGACGAGTTGTTTATTAAGGGCATTGGCGATCAAGCTGTGTTTTTACCGGAGTCGATTGCTTTGAGATATGCGAGTGATAGTGGAGACAGCCTTTACACAGCGCTCTTCTTTGACGATGACATTACGCAATTCAGGTATTATGCGTATTATTCGAATCAGGCAAATGAGGAAATCAAAACCTTTGTTGATCTGATTAAGAAAGCATTATCTGATGATCATGGATTGGGTGAAAGCAGCGATTGAGGACGTCTCTAATAAGGTATTTTCAGGTTCAAGTTGTGATTTTATAGGGTAGGGGATCACTATGCACTGTATTGGAAAACACCACGCAGACTATACAATAATTGTTGGTAAAAAGTCACTAAGCAATGTTCCAGGTACTTTTCAACACTCGGCTCACTCGCCTCGAATTCCCTTTGGTATTGTTCCTCTGGACCCTTGATAGATGTTTTTCACGGACACCTTGCTGCTCAATTTCCAGTCAAACTGCCGAACAGCTGAGTAGAATACCAGACCCTAGCATCAGCCATAGCGATACTCTGTACCCATGCATCCTCTAGCGAGTATTCTGGCTCTCGAGGAACACCTGTCCGAAATAACGGGAACACGAATGCATTCAAGTAGGAGCGCAGGTTTGTGAGGGTAAAGCCATCGTCCTCTTCTTTGCCAATAATAGCTTTACCTGCGCTGATGCAAGCTAGGAAAGCATATAAGCAATGAAAAGGTCGAGCTTCAACTCCTGTTCCCAGAATTTCGCATAGCGTTCCCAGAAAATCAGACAGATGCTCCCGGGGCATAAGGTGCCCCACTCCGCGTATAGGGTTTTATTGTCCGTTGTCTGAGCATCCAAACAAATTGGCAAGCAATGCATGTTTGTACAAACATGCGCGATTTCGCCCGGTTTGGCCTGCGGCCATCCGGACGAATCTGCTTGTTGGGGCACAGCCCCAAACCCCAGCCACCTAACGCTATCGCTTCGGTGGAGATCTCCTACTTCGTAGGCGGCTACGCGTCCTGACAGACGCTGTTTTGTGCGGGGCATCGCCTTGCTCAGCCCCTTGTTTCTTCGCGGTTGCTCCGTGCGGCATTCGGTCCGAAGAGGCTGTCCACATTGGCCTTTAGCGTCATGAGTTCCCGCATCTCTTCCTTCGCTTTCTTGTATCCTGTGTATGCCTTTTTCTTATCTGTGAGCAGCATTGTGTACTGTTCCCGAAGTGATTTCACGGACGGCAGTTTGTCTGCTCCAAGCGTGTCAAACGCCTTCTTCGCCGCCTGATGGATCAATATATCCCCCTCATGTTCTGCCTTGAACTTCTTGCTGTATCCAGACTTCTTGTAGGCGGCGTAGACCTCGCGGGTCTTTACGTAGCTGACGATGTGTTTTTGCAGAGCGGAGTTGTCAGCCATCTGCATTTCGGTAGTCTTAATACGGTCTTGCAGATCCCCGAAACGGCTCATCGCCGCTGTGGTCTTTTCTGCCAATTCCTCATAACTCATGTCGCCATGCTCTTTGAGATAGATGACGGCCTGCGATAGCTGTTTGAGGTTGTGGACCCTTGCCCAATGCTCGTAGCCCTTGCCCTTGCCATCGCGTATGGCGGCCTCGATGTCTACGAGCAACCCGATCTTTTGTTTTGGTTCGTCGGCTGCGTGTTTGCGATTTGGTGATTCTCTTTTTCCCGTGATACGCTCCCGCACGGCGGCCTCAGTGTGGCTGCCACGCAGCGTATCCATCCGCGTGTTTCGCTTTTGGTCTGGAAGGCGCAATTTTATGTGTTTGCCTGATGTGTCAACCGCAATTCCCGCGCCTTTAAGCAGGTTCAGGAAGGCGGCGAAATCCTTTGGCTTCTGCTCAAGTGCCTCGTCGATCATTTGTCGCAGGCGCTCTTGGAACGACGGCTTCTTGCCTTCACCCATCCACATCCCGTAATGGCCGCGGCTCGGTTTGGGATCCTCGATTATCGACAGGCCGTGCTTCACACAGAGCGTGTCGCTGATACGCCTAAGCGCCCACGATGAGCCGAGGAAGTTCCTGAACTTGCGTGTGCAGTCGATGTTGGTGGAGTTGAAGATGATGTGATTATGGACGTGATCCCTGTCGATGTGGGTACAGACGATAAAGGCATTGTTGCCTTTAGTTAGCGACATGGCGAGCTCTTGTCCGATCTGGTTTGCTTCTTCCGGTGTGACCTCGCCGGGCTTGAAGGATTGGCGCGTATGGTAGGCGATAACGTCATCACTTCCACGGATGCGACCGGTCTTTGCCGCATACTCCCGCTTTGCGAGGGCAAACTCCGCATCGGCTGTGCGGCTGTCGCAGGCATATGATGAGATCAGGCGCCAGTTGTCTGTCTTCTGCGGGTTTTTTGCGTAGTCGATGATGTTAGCTATTGCCGTGCCGACGCTGCGGCCGCGGCCTGCGTGCAGCGGTATCAGGCGCGTCGTTGCCATAGGCGGCCTCCTTCCAGAAATATTAAAAAGGCGGCGCAGGTTGGACTGCGCCGCCGAGTTGTTGGTTGTGGTTTTCGCCGTTTGCTTATCCCATGATATAGTCTCGCAGGGCATGGCTCGTGCCGCCAAGCCAGCCGACGGACACGGCTGCAAGAAGCGGCAGACCGAATGGGCAAATGACGAAGGCGATGACAAGGAAGGCGATGCCGCCCGGCATGTTTCCTGTCACGAGCATCGCGATTCCGAGGACAGCGACGATGACGGACAGCACGCCTAAGACGCGCCCAGCTACAAGCAGCATGAATTTGCAGATGCCGTAGAGCATGGCGGTGATTACCACACCAATGCTTGCAAGCAAACGAAGAACGATCTTCACGCCTGGCCTCCTTTTGTTTTGCGCGTGTTGGCACAATAACTCTAACGCGCTTTTATCTGCGACGCAAGGCTTTGTAGCCTACCGCGGCATATTGGCAAAGCCAGAAAGGATTGAGGCATTCATCTCCCAAAGCCCATCGAGCCGCACCCTAATATCCTCAATGTCAGTGGCGTAGACGCTGCCCGTGTCATTGGCGCGTTTGGCGTACTGGTTGAGGTTGTTCGCGCACCTTCGTAGCAGCGTGACCATCTCCTTGATGTCTTTAGTGTCCATGTGGATGATATAGCCGGCTATCGCCATCTTGCGCAGGAACGCCGAGGTGTTTGTGATGCTGGATGCCTCCATGCGCTCGGCGATCAGCGCCGCCTCGTCATCACTTGCCATGAAATGGAACTGCACCGTGCGCCTCGCCTTATCGCTCACCGCTCCGGTTCCAGATCGGCACGCGGTGCTTTCGAGGCGATTCGCTCTTGCGGCGCTGTGGGCGTGAGCTTATCTAAGACTGACGGCTTAGCCTCGGCTTCCTTTTCCTCAGCCTTCGCTTTCGGTATGTTGTTGATGATGCCGTCGATCATGTCATAGCCTGCCTCTTTGCCCTCAAGGTCAAGCTCCGCGTTTCTCAGGTAATTCCTGTCATCAATCCGCTCGATGCGATCAGTACCGTAAACAACGCCCAAGCCTGATCCGTTGTCCCAGTTCACGAATATCGTGCCCATGTCGTCGATAAAACCCACAGAGCCACAGGCACCCGGTGAAAGGTCGGTGTACGGGTCGTCCATCGTGACGAGCCGAACGCGCGAGCCTTCGGGATACTGTTTCCTGATGCGGTCAAGCAAACTCTTTGATGGCGTTGTCCTACTGTCCATCCTTGCGTCCTTTCTTCTCGAACTCCAGCTTGAAGCCCACGTACTTGCCCCCGCTGTCGTCTAAGACGACGGTCGCGTCGTAGGTCTTGCCGGTCTTTTCTGAATAGAGCCCCTTCATACTCACGCGCCCATCTTTCAAAAGCGCCACCGCCACGGGTTTCTTGAGCTCCTTCTTTTTGCAGGAGAAGAACCTGTTGTCCTTCCAGAGCGCAAACCCGCACGCGCGGTCATCACAGAAGAACCCTTTGCCTCTCTCTCGCACGGGGCTTTTACACCTCGGGCAGGCACCGATAGATTCGCTGTCGCTGTCTGCCGCCTTGCCCTTGAACAGGTGCGTGAAGGCGGGGTCGGGCTTGCTGTGTTCCTCCACAAGCAGGCGCGTGAAGTCGCCTATCTCACCCATGAAGGCATCCGCCTCTAAGCTCCCACGTTCGATGTCAAGCAGGCGCGTCTCCCATTCAGCCGTAAGCATTGGCGAGGTCAGCATGTCCGGCAGGACGGCAATCAGGCTCTTGCCTCTCTCCGTGGGTAGAAGCTGTTTGCCCCTGCGCTCTGTAAAGCCCACATGCACGAGCTTTTCGATGGTCGCCGCTCGGGTGGCAGAAGTGCCCAGCCCCTTGCGCTCGGCATCCTCCGGCGTGTCCTCCACACCAGCCGTCTCCATCGCGGCAAGCAGCGTGTCTTCGGTGTAGTGTTTGGGCGGGAAGGTCTTGCCTTCGCGGAGCGTAGCGGTGACGGGATCGAACACGTCGCCCTCGGCGATCTCCGGCAGGTTTACCGCCTCGTCACCCTCACTTTCGTTGCCATCGGCTGCTCGTGGATCGTGTACTCGATGTCGCCGAGCCGCCCGTGTGGGTCGCGGACGCGCTCGCGTGTCAGATATCCCTCCGCCTCAAGCTCCAAAAGTGCCGTGCTGATGGAATCAATGCCCTCCTTGCAGATGCGGGAGAGGCCCTTCGTTGTGTAGTCCCATTTGTCAGGAAGCGACAACATGAGCGAGAGTAGCCCTTTGGCTTTGAGCGTGAGTGCAGTGTTTCGTAAATGGTGATTGCTCATCACCGTAAAGTCCCGCGACTTTTCCACACGGAAAACGGCCACCGTGGATCACCTCCCTTCGATCTTTGAATTGTTGCGACTGGTATATTCTCTGGTGTTTTATTTCGGCTCAAATTTCTCTACCTAGCTGCTCTAATATGCCAATACTTGAGGATATAATTAGAGTTGGCGCCATAGGATATATGGGTTGAACAAGCAATACTTCACAAAAGGGGAGAGTAGTAATGAAAATTGAAAGAGCACAGGTAAAAAACTTCCGAATACTCAAAGAATTGGATGTTGATTTCGAAGATAATCTTTCCCTTGTCATCGGGAAGAACAATTCAGGCAAAACGTCTTTTCTTGCAATTCTTGAAAAGTTTCTCGTAGAAACAAAACCCGTATTTTCATTAGACGACTTCAATATCGAATCTCAAAAAGCCATAGTAGCATTTGAGACCAGTTCCTTTGTGCCAGAAGATTTCTGCGAAATATCGCTTTCGCTCAAACTGTATATCTCTTATGAGGATACCGACGATATCGGCAACGCCTCAGAGCTTATTCTGGATTTAGACACAGAGAATCATCACCTAGTGATCTTGTTTGAGCATGTTATTGTGTTTGAGAAATACAAAAAACTTCTCACTGATTATGCCGAATACAGGAAAAACGGTGTCAAGCGTAATTTTGAATATTTCGTATCACAATACATAAACAAATATTTTGTTGTAAGGATTAGAGCTTTGGAATATGGTAACGAGGAAAACTCAAAGACAATCAGCGGAGACATAGTCAAATCAGTAATTTCAATGGAAACCATTGAGGCAAGGCGTGATGTCGATAACGAGCAAGGGCGCGGCAAATCCCTATCGACACTAGCAAACAGATACTATAACGCGAATATGCTGTCGGACGCTGACTTCCCGGAACTTCAAGAGCAACTGCTCGAAACAGACGAAAAGCTGACCAATACCTATAAAAAACTGTTTCACCCAGTGGTTCAAGAGATCATGAAAATGTCTTACAATCCGCAGGAAGCAGAGATAGCTATATTATCGTCGCTGAGCGACAAGAGGCTTTTTCAAGACAATACCACTGTTAAGTACAAACACGAAGACACCCTGTTGCCAGAGGATTACAACGGGCTAGGGTATCTCAACTTATTCGCCATCATCTTTAACATTAGAATCAAGTTAGACCGGTTAGCAAAGAAGAACAAGCCCGACGAGTCACCAACGCCAGTCAATCTACTTTTTATTGAGGAGCCAGAGGCACATACTCACCCGCAGATGCAGTATGTTTTCATTACTAATATCAAGCGAATTCTAGCCCTGCACCAAGAAAAACTGCCCTTACAAACAATAATCAGCACGCACTCATCTCACATTGTTTCTCAGTGTAACTTTGACGACATAAAATACTTCTTCCGTGCTACGCAGGTGAGCGTTGTATCTCGTAGTCTAAAAAACTTGTATTCGCAAATGGTCAATGCGACAGACGCCGAGGAAAAAGCGCAACAGGAGCGCCGATATAGATTTGTCAAACAATATGTATCCCTCAGCCGCGCCGAACTATTCTTTGCCGACAAAGCAGTATTAATTGAGGGTGACACCGAACGTATGCTTATGACAGCAATAATGAAGAAGATAGATACCGCTCACACTGGTGATGAGGGCTATGTACCCTTATTGTCGCAGAATGTTTCCACTATTGAGGTGGGGGCATACGCCCATGTGTTTGCAACTTTCTTAGGGTTTTTAAGTATCAAGACACTGATAGTTACTGATCTCGATTGTGCATCATCGGAAGACAATAACAAGAGTAAGCGTTTTAGCGATGCGGATATAACCTCCAATGCATCTATAGTATTCTTTCTTGGCACAAAGAAACTCGATGAAATCGTAGCGACCACCAATGCTCAGCGGACATTTAGCTATGCTCTAGCTACGTCTACATGGTCTGCTGATAAAAACGGAGTGCTACGGGTTGCCTTTCAAACCGAGGAGAACAGCTACCAAGCCAGCAGTTTTGAGGATGCTTTTTTCTGTAAAAACACTCAATTCTTAGTTGATAGCAAAACACATTTTACAGGCTTAAAAAATCTCAGTTCCCTGACAGCTGAGAATACAGATTATTATGCTCTGGCAAAAGATTGTATCAACAGCAAAACCTCATTTGCCTTAGATATTTTGCTTTATGGCGGGGATAGCCAAGAGAAGTGGGAGATTCCACTTTATATCAAGGAGGGGCTGGAATGGCTGGCTCAGTAATGGAGCAGATCGTCGTATGCTTAGACAGTAAAAAGAACTTTCTTTTGAGCGGTGGGGCTGGAAGCGGAAAAACGTACACCCTTATCCAAACTCTTCATCATATATTTGAACATAATCCCAAAGTTCGTGTTGCCTGCATCACATTCACGAATGTGGCAGCAGATGAGATAAAGGAAAGATCGCCATATTCCAAGCTACACGTTTCCACGATACATGACTTTTTATGGGATATAATAAAAGGATTCCAGAAGAATTTGGCGCAAATTGTTATTGAGCTCATCAAAAATGGCGGATTGTCCTATTCTAGCGAAACGCCGACTGATGAGCTCGCTTTTAATAATATCGAATACCAAAACTACCGAGATTTAGAAAACGGCATTTTTACACATGACGATTTATTAAAAATCGCTAATGCGATGTTTGCCAAATACCCGCTACTTGCAAAGATATTGTGCGACAAGTTCGACTATATATTTATCGACGAGTATCAAGATACACAGGACCCTGTTGTTGGTATTTTTCTCTCGCACATAAAACTACAGGCGCAAGGGCGGCTATGCATCGGATTCTTCGGGGATAGAATGCAGTCTATTTACGATACGGGTGTCGGAAATATTGATGCGTTTGTAGCAAACGGTGATGTTCAAGAGATTATCAAAGAAGATAACTACCGCTGTGCCACTACCGTTATTACGCTTTTAAACAACATCAGAAGCGATATAGAACAAAAAGCGGCAAAAACAAATAGCGATGGCGAGATACTTAATAAAACTGGTAGTGCGATCTTAGTACATTCATCGGAAGATTTTGATTTAGACTCATTTAAGAAAAACCCGTTAGTCGATGGGTGGGATTTTGATGATCCAAAGCGCACAAAGGTACTGTTCCTCACGCATCGCCTGATTGCGAAGCGCATAGGGTTTTCGGACTTGCTTCAAGCATTTAGCCCCACTGACCGCCTAATTGGAAATGAACCCGATAAACTCGCCTCACACTTATTGAGAATTGGGGAAATACTCTACTTTTTTGAGCAGAGGAAATATGCCTCAGTCATTGGGAGTATCCAAAAAACAATAAAGACGAACGCCGACAAGAAAGCTATTGGAACGGTGCTTACGGGAATCCTTTCAGGCGCTCCGCAGACTATTGAGGCAGTAATAAACACATTAGATCAAGAGCGATTACTGCGAAAAGACGAAAGATTAGAATATTACATAGTTAAACACGGCGAGATTTTCGAAAAGGTAAAAGTGTTGCCCTTGTCACAGCTACGGGCATATTTCGATTACTACAACGAGCTCTCAGCGTATTCAACACAGCACGGTATCAAAGGTGCTGAGTTCGATAATGTTTTAGTGATAATGGAGAATGGTGGTTGGAATAAGTATAATTTCAAGTATTACTTTGAGAATACTCCTGACAAGGAGACGATTATCGCTCGAACGGAGCGAATCTTTTACGTGTGCTGTTCAAGGGCTAGAGAAAACTTGATCATATACTACCCATCACCTACATCGCAGACAATCTCCCAAGTAAAAAGAATGTTTGGTGATGCGAATGTTCTACCTTTATAGTATTAGATTTATGAAGATTGTTCATGTTATTAATGTAAACGCTGCCTATTGAATGTCGAAATATAGTGATTTAGCTGGTGTTTTGCAAAAGTGCTGTAAGAACACTCGCACCATCTGGCATGCGCCCAGGCGTCGCCTCATAAAGCTTGGATACCCCAGTACACTTTGCTTTATGAGTCAAGGCTTGTGCACGCATCAGCTGGCGCGGACGTCCCGCACCGTTGATACCGCAGGGATTTAGGACGTGAGGTGAGTGTATGGGAGCAAGGCTTTGCAGGCTGTTTATCGGGTTCGTGCTGTGTTTTTCGTTGGTGCCGCTGGCGGGTACGGCAGCGTGGGCCGACGAGGACGGTGCAACGCGCGCCGGACAGGCCTTCGAAGAGGGGCTTGAGGGCGATGTCGGCATAGAGGATGGCACCGAGGCCCCCGCCCCTCACACCCCCGAGGACAGGGATGGCGGCCTTGCGCCGGATGAGGGGGGCGACACTTCCGGGCAGGGGGGCTTTGGGCAGGAACCGTCCGGGGAAGCTGCCGGCGGGGCTTTTCCCGAACAGCCGGAAGCTCCGGTAGACGACGACGCTGCGGACCTTGCCCTCGCCGCCGCGACCTACACGATAGAGTACCGCGCCCACGTCGCCATGGCCGGCTGGCAGGGCTGGGTCAAGGGCGGCGAGAGGGCCGGCACCACCGGCAGGTCACGCTCGATAGAGGCGCTTGAGATCAGGCTCAAGGGCACCGGGCTCACGGGCTCGGTGGAGTACCGCGCCCACGTGCAGAACCGGGGCTGGATGGGCTGGGCCAAAGACGGCGCCGTCGCCGGCACCACCGGCAGGGCCCGCCAGGTCGAGGCCGTGCAGGTGCGCCTCACCGGCGAGCTCGCCGGGGCCTACGACGTCTACTACCGCGCCCACCTCTCCAACATCGGCTGGATGGGCTGGGCGGCAAACGGCGAGGCCGCCGGCGCCCCCGGCCTTGCCGGGCGTTTGGAGGCCGTCCAGGTGCGCCTCGTCGAGAAGGGCGGCAAGGCCCCGGGCGCCACGGCCAACCCCAGTGCAACCGTGTCGCTTGAGGCCCAGGCCTGTGTTGACACAAAAGGCTGGCTCAAGAAGGTCGGCGCAGATGCCGTTATCGGGACGACGGGGCAATCGCTTTTGCTTGAGTCCTTCTGGCTCAGGGTTGCCGGAAGCTCCCGTCCGGACAAGGAGATACCCGGCTCCATCGAGTACCGGGCCCACGTGCAGGACACAGGCTGGCAGAACTGGGTGGCCAGCGGCGCCCCTGCCGGTGCCGGCGAGGGCAGCGGCCTGCGTATCGAGGCCGTGCAGATACGGCTGACCGGCGACCTGGCACAGTATTTCGACGTCTACTACCGCGCCCACCTCTCCAACATCGGCTGGATGGGCTGGGCGAAGAACGGCGCGAGCGCCGGTACGAGCAGGGTGGGGTACCGTGCCGAGGCCCTCCGGGTCGTCCTCGTGGCCAAGGGCGGACCCGCGCCCGGCTCGACCAGCGGGGCATACCGGGAGTCCGTGTCCATCCTTTCCGCACTGAACTCGGCAAAGGGCTCGAAGAGCATCACCACCTTCGGAGGCTTCTCCTTGAGCCGGACAGGATTGGGCCGGCTGCAAGGCGCCGTCGACTCGGTACGCTCGCGCGGCTACAGCGTGGGCTTCATCATGGTCGACCTGACCACGGGGAAGGGCATCGCCTACAATGTCGACCAGTCCTTCTACAGCGCCAGCACCATCAAGGGCCCCTATGTGGCCTGTCTCGGAGCGCTCAAGCCCGCCTCGGTGCCAGCCTGGCGCTCAACGATGGAGGCCACCATCAGGCAGTCGAGCAACGAGGGTTATAGCTCTCTCAGGAGGGCCTTCGGCGCGGCGCCTATGCGTACCTGGTGCAGCGAGGCCGGGGTGTCAACGGCGATCGCCAACTCGGACTACACCTACCTCTCGGCCCGCGACCTGTCGAAGCTGTGGTTGAGGAACTACACCTACTTCACCAGCGGCGCGTCCAACAGCGCCCAGGTTCAGTCGTGGTACACCTCGTCCTTGAACTCGGTGATCCGCCACAACCTCGGCTCGCGCTACTACATGAACACGAAGCCGGGCTGGATCGGCTCGAACCTGTGCGCGGCCAACGATGCCGGTATCGTGTGGGCGCAGGGCAGGCCCTATATCGTTGCCATAATGTCGAACTCCCCGGGGAACATGCGGGTGCTCGACCAGCTGGTCCTGGCAATCGACGGCGCGCATAACGAGATGCTTTAGGAACACAGAGGGATGCGGCTCTTCCGTGTCCCATCGGCACAGAGGGGCATGGAACACCGAGGCGCGAAACACAGGATGCGGCGACACAGAAGGGCCGCCCCGTGCTCCGCGCCCCTCCTTTTTCCATAAAAAACTATTAGACCAATGCAAATAGTGTATACTGTCTAATAATTACTGGGGGAAGCGGGTTCCCGCTTTCCGCTGACCGGTCGAAGGAGAAATGATGACGACCTATTACAACTGCGTTGACCTCGGCAAGTTCGCAAGCATGGGCGAAGAGGCCCCCGAGCTGTGGGACGCATACATGAACTACTACGGGAAGGTGTTCGAGGACGGTGCCTTGACCGCCCGCGAGAAGTCCCTTATCGCCCTGGCGGTGGCTGCCGCTGTCCAGTGCCCGTACTGCATCGACGCCTATACGACGGGCGGGCTTGAAAAGGGCATCACCGAAGAGGAGATGACAGAGGCCATCCACGTGGCTAATGCGATCCGCGGAGGCGCCTCGCTGGTGCACGGCGTCCAAATGAAGAACATTGTGAAGAACCTGGAGCTGTAGGCCGAGCACATGGACGCAAGATGCAAAATGGACATGAGATGCAAATCGTAGGAAATGCACAGGGTAGTGCTTTTGCCGAGCGGGCGGGCGAAAAGTTCGGCCAGACAACCGACCAGCTGGAAACGCTGCAGATCAATGTCGGCCTGAAATGCAACCTCTCATGCAAACACTGCCATGTCCAGGCAGGCCCGACGCGCACCGAGTCGATGGGCCGGGAAGTCATGCAGGCCTGCCTGGACGTGATTGACGCATACGGCTTCACGACCCTGGACATAACCGGCGGCGCCCCCGAGATGAACCCGCATCTCGAATGGCTCTTGGTCGAAGCCGCGCAGCGGGATATCACGGTGATGCTCCGCTGCAACCTGGTCATCCTGAGTTTTCCCGAGTATGCCCATTTTGCCGAGCTTTACGCAAGGCACGGGGTACAGATTGTTGCCTCCCTGCCCCATTACGTACAGAAGAACAGCGAGGCCCAGCGCGGCTCGGGGACCTATGCGCCTGGCATTGAGATACTGCAGAAACTCAACTCCCTCGGGTATGGCGAAGGCGACGGGCTTGTGCTCAACCTGGTCTACAACCCCGGCGGGGCATTCCTGCCCTCGTCCCAAGATCAGCTTGAACGCGAGTACAAGAAGCGCTTGCACGACCAGTTCGGCATAGGGTTCGACAACCTTTTTGCCATTACCAACAATCCTTTGGGGCGCTTTGCCGAGGCACTTGCCGCAAAAGGCACGCTCCAAGCCTACAGGGACAAGCTGGCCGCAGCCTTCAACCCCGCCACGCTGCCGGCCATGATGTGCCGCAATCAGCTTTCGGTTGACCACGAAGGCCTCTGCTACGACTGCGACTTCAACCAGGCTGCCCAACAACCCTGCCTGGACGGACGGACGATCTTCGATTACCGTGACGCCGCACTCGCTGCCGCATCCGGGGATATGCCCGGTTTAAGGCGCCGGATCAATTTCGGCGACCACTGCTTTGCCTGCTGTGCCGGCAGCGGCTCAAGCTGCGGAGGCGCCACCGCCGGGGAATAACCTTCCGCCGAAGGGGCCGGACAGCCGCCGAAGAGCCTCCGGGCAGCTTTCCCGTGTTGTGTTCTTGTAGGCTTCTTTCATAATCTCAGGCATTATGAGATAATTTCGAATTGGTGTGCACAGTTGTTGTGGTGCAGAGGGCTCGCGTGGCCCCGAGGGTGCACCGGCAACGTGAGCACGCCCTGTAAAAGCGAAAAGATGGAGGATAAGATTCGTGGAAACAACTGTCGAAGAACTGAAGGACAATGAGGTGAGGCTGGTCGTCACGGTCGACGCGAAGGAGATCGACGACCGCATCAAGAAGACCTACAAGGATTTTGCGTACAAGTACAGCTTCCCCGGCTTCCGCCGCGGGAAGGCCCCCCGTCCGGTTATCGACAATGCCTTCGGCCCCGAAGCCGTTCTTGCCACCGTCACCGACGACGTCGTCAAGGAGAGCTATCCGCTCGCCGTTGACGAGTGTGGCATCGTCCCTGTCTCGCAGCCCGAGTTCGAGGAACAGGACAGCCTGGCCGAGGCCGGGAAGCCCTTCAGCTTCGCGGCTACGTTCAAAAAGAAGCCCCGGTTGGAGTTGGACAGCTACGACCCCATCGAGATAGAGCTCCCGGGAGAGGCGGCCACCGACATAGAGATAACCCTGCAGCTCGACGCCCTGCGTGAGCACTATTTCGAATACAAGGATGCTGCTTCCTCGGCGAAGATCGAGGAGAACGGGGTCGCCGACATCGCGCTGGCCGCAACCGACGACAAGGGCGAGGCAATCGAGTCGCTTGCTTCTGAGCCGAGCCTCTACGTCTTGGGCTCGGGCTTCTTCCCGCCGGAGTTCGACCAGCACCTCGTCGGCCTGAAGAAAGGCCAGAAAGCCGAGTTCGACCTTGAGTTCAAAGGGCTCTTCACCGCGGGACTCGCCTCGATAGCGGGGCAGTACGACCGCGTGCACTTTATCGTCGAAGTGAAGGCTGTCAAGGAAAAGGCACTGCCGGAAGTGACGGAGGAATGGGCGACCGAGACCTGCGGCTTTGAAAGCCTCGAAGACCTCAGGACGCGCGTCGCGGAGTCTATCACGGAGTCCAAGCAGGAGTCCCTGCCCCGCATACGGGAGAACCGGGTCCTCACCGCCTTGCTCAGCCGCCTCACAGGCGACGTGCCCGAGGCCATGGTCGAGGCGCGCGAGGCAGAGCTGCTCCAGGACTTCTTCCAGCAGCTGCAATCCCAAAACATGACCATGGACGCCTACCTTTCCCAAATGGAAATCACCATGGAGCAGTTCCGGGAAGATGTGAAGAAGCAGGCCCATGAAGTGGTGAGGCAGGATCTGGCGCTTGACGCATGGGCGGCCCACAAGGGCCTGGAAGTCAGCGATGCGGACCTTTCCGAGGAGTTTGCGAAGAGTGGCACGGAAGACCCGAAGGCCCTGGAGGCCGAATGGCGTGCGCAGGGCCGCCTCCACACCCTGCGTGAGGGGATGCTGCGCTACCGTGCGCTCGCCGACCTGAACGACACGCTGGTCATACATGAGATAGACGAAGAAAAGCCCGCCGCGAAGAAGCCTGCGGCGAAGAAGGCGACGGCCAAGAAGGCCGCCCCCAAGGCCGATCAGGCGGGTAAGGCACCGGCAGAGGCGGACAAGGCACCGGCAGAGGCGGACAAGGCGGCGGACACGGCCGCACCCGCGAAGAAGGCCGCACCTGCGAAAACAGCCACGAAGACAGCAGAGTAGTTTTTGAAAGCGAGGACCACCATGACCTTAGAAACCGTCCATTCAGCGCTGATACCCTATGTTATCGAGCAGTCCCCCCGAGGGGAGCGCAGCTATGACATCTATTCGCGCCTCCTAAACGAGCGCATTATCTTCCTCGGCGAGGCGGTCGACGACCATGTTGCGAACTCGGTGGTCGCCCAGCTGCTGCACCTGGAGAGCGCCGACCCCGACAAGGACATCTCGCTCTACATCAATTCCCCCGGCGGGTCGGTGACCGCAGGGCTTGCCATCCTCGACACGATGAACTTCATCAAGAGCGACGTCTCCACCATCTGCCTTGGGCAGTGCGCCTCCATGGGCGCGGTGCTCCTGGCCGCCGGCGCGAAGGGGAAGCGGATAGCGTTGCCCAACTCGATGATCCTCATCCACCAGCCCTCGGGCGGCGCCCAGGGCCAGCAGACCGAGATAGCCATCGTCGCGGACTTCATGCTCAAGACGCGCCAGCGCCTCAACACCATCCTTGCCGACACGACCGGGCAGACGCTTGAGAGGATACAGGAGGACACCGAGCGTGACCGCTATATGACTGCGGAAGAGGCGCTTGAGTACGGCCTTATCGACAAGATCACCTCGGCGCGGCCTGTCTCGGCCTCCAACAAGAAGAGCAAATAATGTCCGCCGACCGGAAAGGCCCCGGCGTCGGCTTCGACGAGGGCGCCGACGATATCTTCTGCACCTTCTGCGGCAAAGCGCCCCACCAGGTCGTCGCGATGATCTCGGGGCCGGGCGGCGTCTATATCTGCGACGAGTGCATATCGGTCTGCGCCGAGGCGATGATGCAAGACCTCGGCTTCGACGTGCCGACGGGCCACGGGCCGGGCACTGAGGCCTTAAGCGAGATGCGGGACAGGCGCCACGGAAAGGCAGGCCGTACCCAGCAGGCAGCCGGCGTGCCGTCGCCTGAGTTCATCTTGGAGAACCTCCCGACGCCGCGCGAGCTCTACGGAAGGCTCTCGGAGCACGTGATCGGCCAGGAGGACGCGAAGCGGGCGCTGTCGGTGGCGGTGTACAACCACTACAAGCGCATCAGCATGGAGACGGACGACGGTGCCGACGAGGTCGAGATAGCGAAGAGCAACATCATGCTGCTCGGGCCCACCGGCACCGGCAAGACGCTCCTTGCCCAGACGCTCGCGCGCTCGCTGCGTGTGCCCTTTGCGATAGCGGATGCCACGACCTTGACCGAGGCCGGGTACGTGGGCGAGGATGTCGAGAACATCCTTCTGAAGCTCATCACGGCAGCGGACTTCGACGTTGCCCGGGCAGAGCTGGGGATCATCTATATCGACGAGATCGACAAGATAGCCCGCAAGGCGGAAAACCTCTCTATTACGCGCGACGTGTCGGGTGAGGGGGTCCAGCAGGCCCTGCTCAAGATAGTCGAGGGCTGCGAGGCGAGCGTCCCGCCGCAGGGCGGCCGCAAGCACCCGCAGCAAGAGCTCATCCACATAGACACGACGAACATCCTCTTCATCCTCGGCGGCGCCTTCGTCGGCCTGTCCGACATTGTCGCCCAGCGGGTGGGCAAGTCCGGCCTGGGCTTCAATTCCGAGCTCCCCGAGTCGAAGAAGCATGCCGAAAACGAGCTTCTGGCCAAGGTTTTGCCGGAAGACCTGAACAAGTACGGGATGATCCCCGAGTTCGTCGGGCGCATCCCCGTGGTCACCTCCCTGTCCGAGCTTTCCGAGGACGACCTGGTACGCATACTGACCGAGCCGAAGAACGCGCTGGTGAAGCAGTACACGCGCCTGTTCGACTTCGAGGACACGGAGCTGGTGTTCGAGCCGGAGGCCCTGCGTGCCATCGCGCGCGAGTCGGTCGAGCACGGCACCGGCGCCCGCGGGCTGCGTTCGATCTGCGAGCGCACCCTGCTTGACGTGATGTACGACTTGCCCGAACAGGAGGGCGCGACCAAGGTGGTCGTCCGCGAGAGCGACATCACCGGCGATACGAAGCCCGAGATAAGCAAGGCGAGGGCCCCGCGCACCTCCCGGAAGCAAAGCGCCTGAGGGCTTGAGGGTATAGAGGGGACAGATGGCCGAGAACAAGGACAACAGCCAGCCAGAACAGGAAAAGAACAAGGTCGACTTCGACTTCAGGGCGCACGAGGCACCCTATTTCGATGCATGGATGGAGCAGGGCTCCTTTCGGCGCTCCCCGGGAAGGGGCGCACACGCTGACGAGAGCTACACGGTCGTCATCCCGCCGCCCAACATCACCGGGGTGCTCCATATGGGACATGCCCTCAACAACACCATCCAGGACGCCTGCATCAGGCGGGCGCGCATGCAGGGCTACCAGACGCGCTGGGTGCTGGGCACTGACCACGCGGGCATAGCGACCCAGACGAAGGTCGACAAGAAGCTCTCCGAAGAAGGGGTTTCCCGGCTTGCCCTGGGGCGCGAGGCCTTCATCGAGGCCTGCTACGAGTGGTACGGGGAATACGGCTCGACCATCGTCAGCCAGCTCAAGGCGATGGGCTGCTCGTGCGACTACGATGACGAGCACTTCACGTTAGAGCCTGCCTATGTGAAGGCGGTCCGCAAGGTCTTCGTGGACTGGTACCACGATGCACTGATCTTCCGGGGCAAGCGCATCGTGAACTGGTGCCCCAGCTGCACGACGGCCATCGCCGATGACGAGGTCGAATACATCGACGAGGCGGGTAAGCTGTGGTACTTGCGCTACCCTTTGGCCGAGCCCTGCGAGGGGACGGAATACGTCGTCGTCGCAACGACGCGGCCCGAGACCATGCTCGGCGACAGCGGGGTCGCGGTCTCCCCGAAGGACGCGCGCTTCAAGCATCTGGTGGGCAAGGCCGTCCGCCTGCCGATAGTCGGCCGCGAGGTGCCCATCGTGTCGGATTTCGTGGTCGATCCCGACTTCGGGACCGGGCTTGTCAAGGTGACGCCCGCCCACGACCAGAACGACTATGCGATAGGGGAGCGTGCGGGGCTCGAGAAGATAAACGTCTTCGATGAGGGGGCGCATGTCGTCGAGGGCTACGGCGACTTGAGCGGCATGGGCCGCGACGAGGCCCGCGAGGCGGTCGTCGCCCGCTTCGAGGAACTAGGACTGCTCGACCATGTCGAGGAACACCCCCACAACGTCATGACCTGCTACCGCTGCCACACCAAGCTCGAGCCCTGGCTCTCCGAGCAGTGGTTCGTCGCCGTCGACCGCCTCAAGGCCGAGGCCGCCCGCGTGGTCGAGGACGGCCGGGTGGCCTTCTTCCCGCAGCGCTGGAAGCAGGTCTACCTCGACTGGATGGAAAACCTTAAGGATTGGTGCATCTCACGGCAGCTGTGGTGGGGCCACCGCATCCCCCTCTTCTACTGCGATGCCTGCGGCTGGGAAGACGCGAGCATGGAAGACCTCACATCCTGCCCCGTATGCGCTGGTGCGCTGCGGCAGGACGAGGACGTGCTCGACACCTGGTTCTCGTCGCAGCTGTGGCCCTTCGTGACGATGGGCTGGTCGGATGAGGGGATGGACGCGCCCGAACTGCAACAGGCCTATCCGACGCAGGTGCTTTCCACTGCCCGGGACATCATGGGGCTGTGGGTCGCACGCATGGTCATGTCGTCCATGTACTTCTGCGACGAGGTCCCCTTCAACCAGGTGCTCATCCACCCGACGGTCATGGGCGCCGACGGCAAGCCGATGAGCAAGTCGCGGGGCAACGGCGTCGACCCGCTGCGGCTCATGGAGGACTACGGTGCCGACGGCATGCGCTTCGGCCTGCTCATGCAGGTGACCGGCTCCCAGGACCTGAAGTTCAACGAGGCGAAGCTGGAGAGCAGCCGCAACTTCGCGAACAAGATACGCAACGCCGCCCGCTTTACGAGCATGCACCTCGACGGCTTCGTGCCCGGCGGGCCCGAGGCTCAGACCCCGGTCGACCGGTGGATTTTCTCGCGCCTTGCCGGCTTGGTCGCGCGCCTTGACCAGGCCTTTGACGCTTATGAGTTCGGGGAGGCAACCCGCGAGCTCTACGCTTTCTTCTGGAACGAGTTCTGCGACTGGTACCTCGAGTTCTCGAAGGGCCGCCTTGCGGGCGGCGGGGACGACCGTGCGGTGTGCCAGCGCAACCTGGTATTCGTGCTAGACACGGCGCTGCGGCTCCTGCACCCCATCATGCCCTTCATCACCGAAGAGATATACCAGGGCCTCCCGTGTGAGAAGGACGCCCCCTACCTCATCAACGCCGCCTGGCCCGACGCCCGTGCGCTGGCCGCATACCTCGACCCGCGCTCCGAGAGAGCGCTTGTTTTGGTGACCGAGGCCGTCTCGGCCGTCCGGTCGGCGCGGGCGCGTTATGGCATCTCCCCGAAGACTGCCTTGTCGGTGGCGGTCAAGGCCGCAGGCGAGGATGCCGCCCTGCTTGAGGAACAGCGACAGCTGCTCCTCGACATGGCGAACCTCTCGGGCCTTGCCATCGACGCCGACGCGGCAAAGCCGCCCGAGGCGAGCGTGGCGCTTGTCGCAGGCCTTGAAATCTACATCGACCTGGCGGGCCTTGTCGACTTTGCGGCGGAACGCACACGCCTTGAGGGCGAGCAGAAAAAGGCCGCCGCCGACGTGCAGAAGCTCGAAGCGAAGCTCTCCAACCCAGGCTTCCTCAGCAAGGCGTCGCCTGAGGTGGTCGAAAAGGACCGCGCGCGCCTCGCAAAGACCCAGGGCATGCTTGAGCGGATAGCTGCCCAGCTTGAGGAAATTGGGTAGGTTCGGGGTATTGTGGGGCCAACTTTGATACAATAGTGCACTGTTTTGGGAGGATTGTCTTGACAGCGAGAGAATATACAGACGGCACACGAGCTGCCTGAAGTGGGATAAGGAAAACGAGGAAACCATGAGCGAGCTTTTATCACAGTTATGGACGCCTGAGCTGCAGATGGCGCTGACGGTCGTAGTCGGTGTCCTGGTGGTTCTCTACGTCCTCTCCATCGTGTGGGTCGTTCGCGACGCTTACCTGCGGGGGTCCTGGTGGTTTGTCTGGGCGGCTGTTGCGCTCATACCCCTGGTCGGCGTCATCGCCTACTGCCTGCTCCGCCCGCCCCTGCTCCAGATAGACCGCGACGAACAGGAGCTGGAGATAGCCCTCAAGCAACGCGAGCTCATGAAGTACGGGGAATGCGCGAACTGCGGTTTTCCGGTCGAGAATGACTACGTGCTCTGCCCGAACTGCCACACCCAGCTGAAGAACCTGTGCGGCGGCTGCTCGAAGGCGCTCGACCCCTCATGGACGGTCTGCCCCTACTGCACCACGCCCCTGGGCGGCTCGTCCCCACGCCGCAATGCGAGCCCTCCGCCCCGCTCGCGCCCCGCCCCGCCCGCCGTGTCTGCCGCCCAGAAGAGGGAGCTGCCCTCCATAGAGCCGAGGGAGCAGAGAAGGTCGATGCCCCCCGCAGGACAGAAGGCATCGTCCACCAGCGCGACGAAGCATTCCCGCTCGCGCTCGACGGGACCGGCGAACAACAACGAGGACATGTAAGGCCTTGCCGCATATAATCTGACAAGAACACAACCCGGACAAGAGACAGACTATGGAAATTGTTTTACCTGACGGCTCGGTCAAAGAAGTGGAACAAGGGGCGAGCGTCGCTGATGTGGCTGCCTCTATCGGCTCCGGGCTTGCCCAGGCAGCGCTGGCGGGCATCGTCAACGGTGGGCCGGTCGACCTGGACGCCGAAGTGCAGCAAGGCGACACGGTCGCCATCGTCACCAGCAAGAGTCCAGACGCGCTCGACTTGCTGCGCCACTCTGCCGCCCATATCATGGCCTGCGCACTTGAGGACCTTTACCCGGGGGTCGAGTTCGGCATCGGCCCGGCCATCGAGAACGGTTTTTACTACGACATCAGGCTCGACAAGAACCTCGGCCCCGAGGACCTTGAGAAGGTCGAGGCCCGCATGGCCGAGATCGTTGCCGCCGCGCAGCCTTTCGAGCGCCATCTGCTGACCCGCGAAGAGGCACGCGAGCTCTTTGCCTCCAAGGGGCAGGCCTTGAAGTGCGAGCTTATCGACGAGCTGCCGGAAGGCGAGCCCATCACCGCCTATACCACCGGTGATTTCACCGATCTGTGCCGCGGTCCTCATATCCCGGACACCTCCAAGCTCGGCGCCTTCAAGCTCACGAAGCTCGCCGGCGCCTATTGGAAGGGCGACTCGGACCGCGACATGCTCCAGCGCATCTACGGCACGGCCTTCTTCAAGAAGAAGGACTTGGAAGCACACCTCCACAACCTTGAGGAGGCCGAGAAGCGCGACCACCGCAAACTCGGCCGCGAGTTGGGAATCTACATGATGGACCCGGCCGCCGGCGCGGGCCTGCCGCTCTATCTCCCCAAAGGGGCGCGCATCATCCGCACGCTGCAAGAATGGCTGCGCCGCGACCTGTACGCACGCGGCTACGAAGAGGTCATCACGCCACACATCTACAACGCCGATGTGTGGAAGACCTCGGGCCACTACGACTTCTACCACGACAACATGTACTTCTTCCAGATAAACGAGGGCGACGACGAAAGCCCGCGCCTCTTCGAGTACGCCGTCAAGCCGATGAACTGCCCGGGGCACGTGCTCCTGTACAAGAACGATATCCATTCCTACCGCGACCTGCCGCTGCGCTACTTCGAGTTCGGCACCGTCTACCGCCACGAGATGAGCGGCGTGGTGCACGGCCTCTTGCGCGCGCGCGGCTTCACGCAGGACGACGCCCATGTCTTTTGCCGCCGCGACCAGGTGGTCGACGAGGTCGTTGCCATACTCGACCTGGTGGACCATATCATGGGTACCTTCGGCTTCGACTATACGGCAGAGATATCGACCCGGCCGGCGAAGAGCATCGGCACCGACGACATGTGGGAGTACGCGACGCTTGCGCTCAAGGAAGCCTGTGCGGCCCACAAGCTCAAGCACGAGATAAACGAGGGCGACGGCGCCTTCTACGGCCCGAAGATAGACATCAAGGTGAAGGATGCCATCGGGCGCACCTGGCAGTGCTCGACGGTCCAGGTCGACTTCAACTTCCCCGAGCGCTTCGATTTGACCTACCGCACGGACGAAAACACGGAAGAGCGCCCCTGGATGCTCCATCGTGCCATCTTCGGGTCGATAGAGCGCTTCTTGGGGATACTCATCGAGCATTACGCGGGGGCCCTGCCGCTGTGGCTCGCCCCGGTGCAGGTTGCGGTGCTGCCCTTGGCGGACCGCCATATCGAAGCCTGCACGGCATTGGCGGACCGCATCGCCCAGGCGGGCGGCCGCGTCGAGGTCTTTGACCAGAACGAGCCGATGCGGGTGAAGATAGCCAAGGCACAGGGCAGGAAGATACCCTACATGCTCGTGTTGGGCGACAAGGAAGTCGAGGCAGGCACCGTCTCGGTCCGCGAGCGCCACCAAGGCGACCTCGGCACCTGGGAGCCCCAAAAGATTATCGACGAGATCAAGTCAGCCCACCTCGGGTAGAAGACGATTCGGAGGAAAAGCCATGTTCGACACCCTTGAACAAGCCAAGCGGTTCTGCGACGAGAACGATATCAAGATGGTCGACTTCATGATGGTCGACCTGGACGGCCGCTGGAGGCACCTCACCATCCCCGTGGAGAGGTTCACCGAGGATACCCTGCAAAACGGCATCGGCTTCGACGGCTCGAACTACGGCTTTGCCCCCATAGAGAAGAGCGACATGGTGTTCGTGCCCGACCTTGCAAGCGCCTACTTCGACGGCTTCGAGGAAGTCCCCACCCTGGGGATGATCGGGGACGTCTATGTGATTGGGCTCCCCGAGAACCACCGCTTCGACCAGTACCCCCGAAACGTGGTGAAGCGTGCCGAGGACTACATGAAGGGCCTGGGCCTGGCCGACGAGTTCCGCATCGGCCCGGAATACGAGTTCCATGTCTTCGACCACGTGGACTTTGAGGTGAAGCCCGAGGGCTCCCGCTACTGCGTTGACACCGAGCAGGCCGAGTGGAACACCGGCAACAGGGCCGACAACCTGGGATACAAGGTGCCCCACAAGGGCGGGTACCACAGCGCCCTGCCCCAGGACCGCCTCAGCGGGTTCAGGTCCCGCCTGACCATGCTGATGGAGAAGCAGGGGATAGCCGTCAAGTACCACCACCACGAGGTCGGAGGCCCGGGCCAGATCGAGATCGAGGTCGAGATGGGCCCCCTTTTAGAGATGGCCGACAAGACCATGATGACCAAGCACCTCGTGAAGAACCTCGCTTTTGCCGAGAACCGCTCCGCGACCTTCATGCCCAAGCCCATCTATGCCGAGGCGGGCAACGGCATGCACGTGCACATGCACCTCTTCAAGGACGGCCAGCCGCTGTTTTATGACGAGGACGGCTATGCGCAGCTCAGCGACACGGCGCTGCACTTCCTCGGCGGGATACTGACCCACATCAGGGCCCTGTGCGCCCTCACCAACCCCAGCACGAACTCCTACAAGCGCCTGGTCCCCGGCTATGAGGCTCCGGTCACCATAGGCTATGCGACATCGAACCGCAGCAGCGTCATCCGCATCCCCGCCTACGCGAAAAGCCCCCTGAGCAAGCGCTACGAGCTGCGCAACCCCGATGCCACCTGTAACCCCTACTATGCCTTCGCGGCCATCCTCATGGCAGGGCTCGACGGCATAGAGAAGAAGATCGACCCGGTCAAAGAGGGATTCGGGCCCTATGACACCAACCTCTACGACCTGCCACCCGAGGAACAGGCCCGGATACAGCAGCTGCCCCGCTCCCTCGACGAGGCGCTTGACGCCCTGGAGGCCGACCATGAGTTCCTTACCAAAGGCGGCGTATTCCCCGAGAAGCTGATCGAGATATGGGTCGAGAGAAGGCGCCAGGAGGCGGCACGCTACAACCAGCTGCCCCACCCGGCCGAGTTCGAGCTGTACTACGACCTCTAACGTCCCCACCGTCATTGCCCCACCCCACCGTCATTGCGGGCCTGACCCGCAATCTTCCGGCAGCTGTTGAGCGCCCCTACCGGGCGAGGTAGTCTATGAGGGCGTCCCAGCAGCGGGCGGCCTCGTCGTAGCCGTCGCCGTAGAGCGCGAGCAGCTTGTCCGGGTTCCGCTCCATAGGCACGACCGAGACAGGCTTTGGCGGCTGGATCACGAAGATCTTCCCCATGCGGTGGAGCCGTGAGAGGAGGCGGTAGGTGCGATTATATTCGAGGTGGCGGTACTGGAAGCGCTCCGCATAGTGGGGGTAGCTGGAATACACCTGTCTCACGAGGGCCATCAGCTTGTACGAGCCCTTCTTGTAGCCTGCGTCCTGGGTGAGGACGACGATATGCTTCTCGGCGCCGGTTAGGAGGGAATAGAGGAAGGGGACGGAGTCGCAGGTGCCCCCGTCGAGGAGCTTCTTGTCGTCGACCTCGACGACCTTGCTCAAAAGCGGGATGGACGACGACGCGATAAGGTAGGGGAGGTCTTTTTGGGGATCCTTGAAGGTGTGGTAGTCTGCCTCGCCCGTCTCCAGGTTGCTCGCCACGCTCGTGAGCCGCATCGGGGAGCCGCGGAACGAGTTGAAGTCGAAGGGCTCAAGCTGGTTGATGAGGGTGTCGAAGACGAACTCCGTGCCGAAGGCGTTGCCCGTGAAGGCAAAGCTGCGCATCGAGAAGTAGCGCCAGTCCCGGCAGTACTTCGTGTTGAGGTAGCAGGAGCGCCCGAAATCGCCGGCGACGTAGTGAAAGCCGTTCAGCGCCCCGGCGGAGGTTCCGATGACATGCTCGGCCCACAGCCCCTGCTCCATGAAGAAGTCCAGCACGCCTGCGGTGAACTGCCCGCGCATCGCGCCGCCCTCCAACACGAGGTTCACCGGCGTGGTGAAACACCCCGCATAGGCAGATCCAGACACCGGGGACGTACCGGACGCGCCCGGGGACGGGTATGTGAAATCGCCTGTCATAGCCACTGTATCCTCTCACCCCCATCATACTGCCCAAAACACGCAATACAGCACAGCAAAGCCAAAATTAGTAAAAATCCAAACAATAATTGGCTGCCGGGTAAGGAAGCGGAACAGGTATAATACTTGCATTCATCCGGCATCGAAAGGGGATACCGTGGAAATCGACAAAGGGCAGCTTACAATACCAGAAGTACTTCGGCACGGCTTGACCGGCGACTTGCTGATGTTCCCCGTACCCGATGAGCATCCCCATATCCAGCTGCGCACGGCAGAGAACTGCATGGACACCCTGCTTCCTTCCCGCAGGGCCGATTACGACATCGCCTCGATGCCCGACTTCGACCCTTCTTTTGCGCTTGTGAGGCTTTCCTCCATCGAAGAGGCCCGCCTTGACGCAAACGGATGCATCACCCTTTCAGAAGCGATAAGAGAGGCTGCATCCATTGAGGACGAGCTGGTAATTATCGGGGCAGGAGACCATCTCGAGTTTTGGAACCCAGAGATATACGACAAGCTCAAAAGCGAGTCATCGAAGCAGTCCGAGTCGCTTTTCGAGGCTTAGGCGGTTATTTTTCGCATTTTGACCAGAGCATCAGGTCATCGCCCCTATTCTCAAGTGTCAAAACCTATAGGTTTTGACACTGCATTTTGTTGCGCACTTTTAGATTTATAGCGTGGAACGCGACTACCGGAGGCGGTGTGTGTTTTATGAAATGAGCATAGTTCTATCGAGAATTGTGAAACGTTTTAGGTTAGGCAGGTATTCTTGGAGGTGTTCTTGAACGTAAGAAGTGTCGGCAGGAAAGCGAAACCATCGTGGAAAAACTAATCGACTTCGAGAAGGCTCAGAAGAAGTCCGGCGGGCGGGCTTGGCTTGGCAAGCTCGCACGGAGGCCTGCCCGGGCCATCAAGGGCAAAACCGTGGCCATTGTCTTGGTGGCGCTTTCTGCTGTGGCGCTTGTCCCGGGGCGATCGTGCGGCTCACTGACAACGTGGTGGCAGACGGCCTCGCGTACACGGGCTCTCACCTCGTGTTCCTTGCTGTGGGACTGGTTTCCATGCTCTTGCTGTGGCGGTTCTTCGACTACGAGGCCTTGAAGAGGCATTCGGCATGGTTCTGGTGTCTCGTGGCCTGTGCGGCGGTGCCCCTCCTCCTCTTGATAGGATTCGATTTCCAGAGATGGATTACTGTTGCTGGGGTTGAGGTTTCCATTCCAAGGGAGTGCTTCGTTCTCCTGGGGGTACTATGCTTTCTCATTGTGCTTGAGGAGATACCCTTGCAGGTCGGCGGGGGTATCGCCACAAGCCTGCTTGCGTTTGTGGTGCTTATGGCCCTGGTAGCGCCCTTCGGTTTCGTTGCCGCACTGTTCGCCCTATGCATCGCCACAGCTGTCCTTGTCTTTGCAAACAGGAAGGCTCATTTTCTCTCACGGGCAGGCCTGGGCATCACCATCGTATTGTTCATTACCGTCTTCTGGGTCGGTGTGGCAGTGCTTTTCGGCATGTTTTACCGGGGCCGCGGCGGCTTTGAGGCCTTTGTCACGACGGGGAACTCGGATCCGCTTGGGGCTGGCTGGCAGATCAAACAGCTCACGTACTGGAATTCCTACTCCCAGCTCGTCGGCGCTCCCGATGCCGCGCCCCTGCACCCTTTCGAGGAGATGTCGGTGCTTTTTTTCGCCGAGTATCCGCTTGTCAACATGGCAGTCCTCTATGGGCGCATCATTTCTATTGCGGCTATCCTGGTCCTTGTGGTGATGGCGGCGCTCATCGTGTACGCCCTGGTAGTGCAGGCGCATACAAGCGGCTCAAGCCTTATGGCCATGCTCGGGTTCATGATTTTGGCAAAGGCCGCCGCGGGTATCCTTAAGAACTACGCCCTTATGCCGCCGACCGCCATCCTGAACATCCCTTTGCTCGGGGAAAGCGGCCTGTCGCTCGTCCTGAGCTGCGTGATGCTAGGGATTTTCGCGTCGCTGGTGTGGAGGCCTGCTTGGGGTCTTGCGGGCAAAGACCGATTTGACCGGTGGCGTAAGGTGTCTGGCCGCAAGGCGGCGTGAGAAGGGGAAGCGGCCCCAAATCCGGCGCTGCGGCCCCTGCAATCCTATTGCAGGCAAGGACAGCCGGGATCAGCAAAAGAAATCCAAAAAACAGTACAAATGTTCTTGTTATATTGTGAATGAAGTGTTACAGTGAACATAATAGATAATCTCTCCGAGAAATGGGAGCATACATGGAGGTTACATATGCGTTCTATAGAAATCTGCGCTGGCGCCGGCGGGCAGGCATTAGGCTTGGAACAGGCAGGGTTTGAACACGTCGCGCTTGTCGAGATCGACAAACAGGCGTGTGAGACGCTTCTAAAGAACAGACCTCATTGGAACGTAATCGTAGGGGACCTTAAGTTCTTCTCTGCGAAGAAATACCGTGACATCGACTTGCTGGCCGGGGGAGTCCCGTGCCCGCCTTTCTCGGTTGCGGGCAAGCAGCTCGGGCACGAGGACGAGCGCGACCTGTTCCCGGAGGCATTGAGGCTCGTCGGGGAATGCAGCCCGAAGGCGGTAATGCTGGAAAACGTGCGCGGCTTGTTCGATCCGAAGTTTGCCCCGTACCGTGAAAGAATCATGTCAGAGCTCGGGGCGATGGGATACCAATGCAGATGGGAGCTTGTCAATGCGAATAGTTACGGAGTGTCGCAGTCGCGCAGCCGCACCCTCCTGGTTGCGCTGAAGAAGGACTATGCCCCTTATTTTGCCTGGCCGTCGAAAGCCGCCCAACACCCCCTTACTGTAGGGCAGCTTTTGTACAAGGAAATGGCTTCCAGGGGCTGGGAAGGCGCAAAGGACTGGGCGGAAGAAGCCAACAGCATCGCGCCTACCCTCGTTGGGGGAAGCAAAAAGCACGGTGGTGCAGACTTGGGCCCTGTCAGGGCGAGGGCAGCCTGGGAGAGGCTTGGCGTGAACGGGAAGGGGCTGGCCGACGATGCCCCGGAAAAAGGCTTCACAGGCATGCCAAAGCTGACCGTCAAGATGGCGGCATTGGTCCAGGGCTTCCCATCCGAATGGGAGTTTGCCGGAAAAAAAACATCTGCGTATAGGCAGGTCGGGAATGCCTTCCCGCCTCCGGTGGCCCGAGCCGTTTCAGGTGCCATTCGCAGGGCATTGCTCCAGAGGGACCTATGCAGGCAAAGCCAAGACTACAGGGAAGTGGCCATATGAGTGGGAAAGGCTCACGGGACAAGCTGCGCTCATATTTCCTAGAGCATATAGGGGAAACCCTGGATTCGGACACCTTGCGTGAAGTTGCCGGGATAAGCGAATGGGCGCGGCGCGTCCGAGAGCTACGGAACGAGGAAGGCTACCGAATACTGACCCACAACGACCGCTCGGAGCTCAAGCCCGGCGAGTACGTCTTAGAGGAGCCCAGGCCACAGCCGGCCTTTGCCCGCGGAATAAGCAAGGAGACAAGGGCCTATGTCCTCGACCGGAACGGCCTTACCTGTCAGATGTGCGGTGCGGTCGCAGGAGAGCCGCATCCCTATGACTCTTCTCGCAACACAAGGTTGCATGTCGGGCATATTATAGATAAAAGCATGGGCGGCACGGACGACCCCGCAAACCTGCGGGCACTGTGCAGCGTGTGCAACGAGGGTGCGGCCAACCTGACGCCGGATAGGCCGTCCTATGAGAAGCTGCTGGTCCAGGTTCGCCGGGCGAGCGCGGCGGATCAGTTGAAGGTGCTGGAGTGGCTGATTAAGAAGTTCCCGAAACAGTCAGGGGAAGACGGGAAAGATGGATAGATGCCAAAAAGCTGTTGCGCTTTGGCAGGGCTTTGCGATAGGGACTGAGGCCGACATCGACACGTACCTGGAGAACTTCCGCGTGTTGTTCGCCTACAACTCGGCCAAGATCGAGAACGACGAAGTGACGCTCCACGACACCCGGGGGGCGCAGGGCCGGTGAGAGGCGGGGGAGCCACAGCCTTGGTCGGCGTGATTTCTGACACGCACGGGCGCCTTCCCGACGCGGCCTTTGCGGCGCTGGCCGACTGCGACCATATTATCCATGCGGGCGATATCGGGGGCCCGGGGATACTGCGCAGCCTTGCTGCTCTGGCGCCGGTATACGCGGTGCTGGGCAACAACGACGCCCATGAATACCCCGAAGACGTGCGCCCGGTCATCCGCCCCGTTATCGAGGGCGTCCGCTTCCTGGTCGCCCACTACCCGCGGGACGTGCGGCTCGCTCCGGCCGGGGAGGCGGGGCTCGGCCCCGGGAGCCCGGTTCCCCAGGCCTGCATCCACGGGCACACGCATTTTCCTAAGATACTCACCGGGAAAGAGGCCTCCCCCGCACAATACATCATCTGCCCCGGGTCTGTCACACGCCCTCGGCAAGGCTCAAGCCCGAGCGTTGCAAAACTCGCCCTAGCAAAGGGAAGAATCGAGAAAGCATGGCTTGAGGGGATTTATGGCAATGCGCAGAATTAGCGACGAGGCTGGGAAAGAGCCGGGCAACGATAACAAAGGGCATCAAGAAGCCAAGGGGCATTTGAGAAGGGGCCTGTTATGTTGTCCTGGCGAACAAGGGGGATGCTCTCTCGCGCTTCGGGTGGGTCCAGTGGTACAATTCGACTGGTAAAGGATTCCCGAAGTGGAAGGGGCTCGGATGCCGGGCTGTTCCGCTTGATACGTGCAACGAAGGACAAAGGAGGCGTCCATGACGACGGTATTGACATCCGAGGATTTCCAGAGCAAGGTGCTTGAGGCTGAGAATACGGTGCTGGTTGACTTCTTCGCGACCTGGTGCGGGCCCTGTGCGCGCATCGCCCCGGTCGTCGACGAGATAACCGAAGAGCTGGCGGGGAAGGTCGATGTCTACAAGGTCGATATCGACAAGAGCTCCGACCTGGCCCGGAAGTACGGGGTCACAAGCGTGCCGACCTTCATCGTGTTCAAGGAGGGGGAGATAACCAACAAGTTGTTGGGCGGGTACCCCAAGGAGCAAATCCTTTCGCTGCTTGCGTAAAGGCCGGCGCCCGGCACAGCAGGCCGGGGCACCATACGACGCTGTTCACAAAAGGAAACGTAAATGCAAGAGAAGCTGCAGAAGATAATTGCGGTCTATGAAGAGCTTGAGGCGCGACTGGGGGACCCGGCGGTCCTTGCGGACCAGAAGGAGTACAACCGCCTCGCGAAGGAGTTCTCGGACCAGGGCCCCCTGGCCGCGAAGGCACGCTACTACGTGCAGTCGGTCATGGACTTGAAGGCCGCCAAGGAGATGCTCTCCGACCCGGACCTCAAGGAGTTCGCCCAGGAGGAGATCGCCGACATCGAGGGGAGGCTCCCCGGGCTTGAGGAGGACATCAAGTTCATGCTCATCCCCACCGACCCCGCTGACGACAAGGACATCATCGTCGAGATACGCGCGGGCGCCGGCGGCGACGAGGCCGCGCTGTTCGCGGGGGACCTCTACCGGATGTACCTGCGCTTCGCCGACGAGAAGGGCTGGAAGGCCGAGACGCTTGACGTCTCCGCGTCCGAGGCAGGCGGGTACAAGGAGGTCCAGTTCAAGGTCAAGGGCGACAAGGTCTATTCCGTCATGAAGTTCGAGAGCGGCGTGCACCGGGTGCAGCGGGTCCCCAAGACCGAGAGCCAGGGGCGCATCCATACCTCGACCGCCACGGTGGCGGTGTTGCCCGAGGCCGACGAGGTCGAGGTCGAGATCAACCAGAACGACCTGCGTATCGACGTGTACCGCGCCGGCGGCCCCGGCGGCCAGTGCGTGAACACCACCGACTCAGCGGTGCGCATCACCCATCTCCCGAGCGGCCTGGTCGTCCAGTCGCAGGACCAGAAGAGCCAGCTGCAGAACAAGGTCGCCGCGATGAGCGTGCTGCGCGCCCGCCTGTACGAGAAGATGCTCGCCGAGCAGCAGGAGGCGGAAGGGGCGCAGCGCCGCAGCCAGATAGGCACGGGCGACCGCTCGGAGAAGATACGCACCTACAACGGCCCTCAGGACCGGGTGACCGACCACCGCATCGGCTACAACGGCACCTACAACGGCGTCTTGGTCGGTGCCGGGGGCAACGGACTGGCAGAGCTGGTCGTCGCGCTCCAGGCGGCCGACCGCGCCGCCAAGCTTGAGAAGGCCGTGTAGGGTGCCGCGAAGCCTTGTGCCGTGTGGAGTTGTGCCGCGTCCCGCCGCGTCGCGGCGAAGCGCCCGTTGCGGCTGCGGCGAGGCGCCGTGCCGCCGCGAGGCGCTGGCCCCCTCCGGTAGGGCGCATCGGCCGTGAGCGACACCTGGACCATAGGCTCGGCGCTTGCGTGGACGCAGGGCTATCTCGAACGGAAGGGGGACGAGAACCCCCGCCTGTCCGCCCAGTGGCTCTTAAGCGAGGCCACCGGCCTATCCCGCATCGAGCTGTACGCATACTTCGACAAGCCCCTGAGCGCTAGCGAGCGGGAGGTCCTGCGCGACGTCGTCGCACGCCGGGGCAGGGGGGAGCCGCTCCAATATATCACGGGAGAGGTGGGCTTCCGCCACATCACGCTCTCCGTGCGTCCCGGCGTCTTGATCCCCCGCCCGGAGACCGAAGTCCTCGTGAGCGAGGCGCTTGCCCTGCTGGGGGAGGGCAAGGCGGCAAGGGTCGTCGACCTTTGCACGGGCAGCGGCTGCATTGCCTGCTCGATTGCCTCCGAGCACCCCTGCGCCGAGGTCCTTGCCACGGACTTGGCCCCGGAGGCCGTCCGGCTTGCCCAGGCCAATGCCGAAAAGCTTAACCTTGCAGACCGCGTCACAGTCCTTGAGGGCGACCTCGGGTCCCCCATCCCTGAAGAGTACCGGGGAAGGATCGACCTGGTCGTGTCAAACCCTCCCTATGTCCCGACTGGGATGCTGGACGGCCTGCCGCAGGAGGTGGCGGGCTTCGAGCCGCGCCTCGCTCTCGACGGCGGCCCGGACGGGCTGGAGGTCTTCCGCAGGATAGTCCCCTGGGCCGCCGGGGCGCTTTCTGCTGCCGGGGCCGCCCTCTTCGAGCTGCACGAGACGACCCTTGCCCGTGCGGCTGCGCTTGCCGAAGGGGCGGGGTTCGCCTCGACGAGGGTCGTGTCCGACCTTGCCGGAAGGGACCGGGTGCTTATCGCTTTCATGCCCGACACCCCCTTTGCCGGGTGATTGCGGTATCATTGACCTTACTGGTGTGCATCGGCCGATGAAAGGAAGGGAGCGCATGGGCGACGTGAACACCCTCGACGAGAGGCTGGCGGCAAGCCGCGAGGCGCTGTGCGCGCACCTGGGGCAGCGCCGCCCCCGTATCGGCCTGGTCCTCGGCTCGGGGCTGAGCCCCCTGGCCGACGACATCGCCGACGCAGCCTGCATTCCCTATGCCGACATCCCACACATGAACGAGAGCACCGTGGCAAGCCATGTCGGCCAGTTCGTCTGCGGCACCCTTGCCGGCAGGGAGGTCATCTGCATGCAGGGCCGCCTCCATGGCTATGAGGGCAACACCGCACACGAGGTCGCCTACCCGATATGGCTACTTGCGGGCCTGGGGGTCACGACCCTTATCGTGACGAATGCCGCCGGCGCCATCAACGCGGGCTATGGGGTGGGGGACTTGTGCATCATCGCCGACCACATCAACTTCACCGGACGCAACCCCGTCGCCGGCCTGGGGCTCGACACGCCCTTCGAGTGCTTCTTCTCGATGACCGACGCCTACGACCCCGCCCTGCGTGAAGCGGCGCATACAGTTGCACAGCGTGAGGGCATTACGGCGCACGAAGGCGTCTACCTTGGCCTTTCTGGCCCGAGCTTCGAGACCCCGGCAGAGATCAGGGCCTTTCGTGTTTGGGGTGCCGACACTGTCGGCATGTCGACGGTCGAGGAGGTCGTCGCCGCCCGCCACAGGGGCCTGCGGGTCTTGGGCATCTCACTCGTCACGAACATGGCTGCCGGCATCGAGGGCGCGTCCCCCTCAAGCGACGAGGTCTTAAGCACCGCCGAACAGAGCCGCGTCGGCCTTTCCCGTCTCATACAGGGGGTCATCGCCGGGCTGTAGGGGGTGCCCTTGCCAAAAGGCAGGGCTTCCGAGAACAAGGAAGACGGACAAGGAACAGACCCGAGGACAGACAGGCACAACAGACCCGAGGATTAAGGAAAGCAGATGACGAAAAAGATCGCGGTGCTCGACGGCAACTCCCTGATGCACCGCGCCTACCATGCGGTGCCGCCCACGATGAGCACCCCTGACGGGACGCCGACGCACGCGGTGTTCGGCTTCATATCCATGCTGCTCAAGTTCATCGACGTCGCGCATCCCGATGCCATCGTCTGCGCCTTCGACGTCGGTCGCCCCCAGTTCCGCATCGAGGCACTCTCGCGCTACAAGGCGCAGCGTCCCCCGATGGACGACTCCCTGCGCGTGCAGTTCCCCCTCATCGAGGACATCCTGCAGGCGATGGGCATCCCTGTTGTCAAGGTCGAGGGCTGGGAGGGCGACGACATCTTAGGGACCATCGCCGCCCGCAACGAGGCGCTTGGCTTCGAGACCCTGCTCGTGACCGGGGACAAGGACGCCTATCAGCTTGCAAGCGACCTCACCCAGATCGTGAGCATGAAGAAGGGCATCAGCGACATCGCCCTGTACGGCCCGGACGAGGTCTTCGAGCGCTACGGCATACGGCCGAACCAGGTGCCGGACTACCTGGGGCTCAAGGGCGACAGCTCGGACAACATCCCCGGTGTGCCGGGAATCGGCGAGAAGACGGCAACCAAGCTGCTGCAGAGCTTCGGCTCCCTTGAGGGGGTCTACGACAACATCGACAAGCTGAAGGGCCGGCAGCAGGTGAACGTGCGGAACAACAAGGAGGCCGCCTTCGTGAGTCGGATGGTCGCGACTATCAGGACCGATCTTGACTTCCCCCTCGACCTTGAGGACATCTCGTTCCCGAGCTTTTCCAAGGAGGCGGTGCAGGAGGCCTTCGGGAAGCTGCGCTTCACGGCGCATCTGGGGAAGGTGTTAGGCCTGATAGGCGCGACGCAGGAGCGGGCGCAGGCGAAGCTGGCAGCCGAGCCGCTGGTGGCCGACCCCGCCCAGGCAGATGCCTTCGTTACCGAGGCCCTTGCGGCGGGGACGGGGCTGGGGGTCGCGTGGGGGCAGGCCGCCCAGGCTTCGCTCTTCGACACCGGGCTGCACCTGGCAGTGAACACCGACAAGGGGACCGCCCTCTTCGAGGGCGATCACGCGCGGCAGGCCTTTGCCCGCATCGTGCGTGAGGGCTCCTTTGCGGCGATTGACGTGAAGCGCTCGCTCAAGCAGGTATACCCTGCCGACACGGCCGAGCCCGCCCTCATCGGTGAGGATGACTTGTTCACCATGGATGCCTTCGACTTGGGCATCGCCGGGTACGTGCTTGACTCGTCGGCGGACAGCTATTCGGTCGCCGACCTGATGGAGCGCCACTGCAACGTCGTCCTGCCTGAGGCCGAGGGCGCCGACGCACGCCTCGCGCTCCAGGCCGCCGCGGCAAGCGCCCTTCGCGCACCGCTGGCCCAGGCCCTTGAGAAGGACGGCAGCATCGACGTCTACCGCCAAATCGACGGGCCGCTCATCGCGGTGCTCGCCCTCATCGAGCGCACCGGCGCGGCAATCGACGTCGAGCGCCTGCGGGTTCTCGGGGACGAGGCGGCAGAAAAACTCAACACCCTGCGGGTCCAGATATACCAAAGCGCCGGCATGGAGTTCAACATCGACTCGCCCAAGCAGCTCTCGCACATCCTCTTCGAGGTCTTAGGGCTCAAGCCGCAAAAGAAGACCCAGACCGGCTTCTCGACGAATGCGACAGTCCTCAAGGAGCTCGCCGGGGAACACGAGCTCCCGGACATGATCCTGTCGTACCGCGAGATGGCGAAGATCAAGTCGACCTACATCGACGCGCTGCCCCGCATGCGTGCGGGTGATGGCCGGGTACACACGAGCTTCAACGGGACCGTCACGACGACCGGGCGGCTGTCCTCGTCCGACCCGAACCTCCAGAACATCCCGGTGCGCACCGACTACGCGCGCCAGATACGCGAGTGCTTCGTGCCGCTGGCCGCGGGAGAGAAGTTCCTCTCCGCGGACTACTCCCAGATAGAGCTGCGGCTGCTCGCCCACCTCTCGCAGGACGCAGGCCTGGTCGAGGCCTTCGATTCGGGGACGGACTTCCATGCGCAGACGGCCTCGCGCGTCTTCGACCTGCCCATAGAAGATGTCACGCCCGAGCTCCGCAGCAGCGCGAAGGCTGTCAACTTCGGCATCGTCTACGGGCAGCAGGCCTTCGGCCTGGCCCAGAGCCTGCGCATCCCCTTCAGCGAGGCGAAGGAGATGATAGAGCGCTACTTCCTCGCATACCCGGGCGTGCAGGACTACCTCAGGAAGACGGTCGCCGACGCCAAGGAGAGCGGCTATGCCCTGACCATGTTCGGGCGCAAGCGCCATGTGCCGGAGCTGCGCGGCAACGGGATACAGCGGGGCTTCGGGGAGCGCATCGCCATGAACCACCCGATGCAGGGCAGCGCCGCCGACATCATCAAGCTCGCGATGATAGAGGTGCAGCGCCGCCTTCGGGAAGAGGGCTTCGCGGCGCGGCTTCTGCTGCAGGTGCACGACGAGCTCGACTTCTCGGTGCCGGCAGCCGAAGTGGAGGCCCTCACGGCCATGGTCACCGAGGCGATGGAGGGCATCGTGGAGCTGCGGGTGCCCCTCGTGACCGACGTCTCCTTCGGCGACACCTGGGCCGAGGCGCACTAGGTTTTTTGTGGTGGATACGGGGTTTTTGGCAAAGAAGGGCTTGACACGGGCCTCTTGTGTTGACTTGCCGTGTGAGCGCTGATAAGATGTCTCTTTGCGTTTTGTCACATACAAGGAGAAACCAATCATGTACGCAATCGTAAAAACAGGCGGAAAACAGTATAAAGTCGCCCCGGGCGACATTATCGCCGTTGAGAAGCTTGATGCCGAAGAGGGCAAGAAGGTCGTCCTTGAGGCGATCTGCATCGTCGACGGCAACAAGATAGAGGCCGACCCTGAAAAGGCCTCAAAGACCAAGGTCGAAGCGGTCGTGCTTGAGCAGTTCAAGGGCGAGAAGCAGCTGGTCTTCAAGTTCAAGAAGCGCAAGAACTACAAGAAGCTGCGCGGCCACCGCCAGAACCTGACCCGCCTCCAGATAGCCTCCGTTGGCGCGAGCAGGTCCGAGACGAAGGCGGCATCTGCCGCAGGCGCGAAGAAGGCCGCCCCGGCCACTACTGCAGCCAAGGCGGCATCGAAGGTCGAGGCCGGCGCTGTCGCAACTGCCGAGAAGGCCGCCGGAACAGCGAAGGCCGCCGCCAGCACCGCCGCCAAGGCCGCAGCTGAGAAGGGGCCCGCTGCAGGAACGGCCGCCAAGGCCGAGACAGCTGCCAAGGCCGCTGCTGCCAGCACCGAGGCCGCTGTCACCGAGGCCGCCGAGAAGAAGCCTGCTGCCCGCACCCGCGCCGCCGCGAAACCCGCCGCCGACGCCGAGCCTGCTGCCGAAGCCGTCGAGAAGAAGCCCGCAACGCGCAGGGCAGCCGCCAAGCCCGCAGCCGAGAAAGAGGCGCCGGACGCAGAAAAGAAGCCCGCAACGCGCAAGCCGGCCGCCAAGCCCGCCGCCGCTGCGGACGCCGATGGCGCCGCAAACGCCGCCAAGCCCGCCGCAGAGAAGAAGCCTGCAACGCGCAAGCCCGCTGCCAAGCCAACGGCTGCCGATGCGGCATCTGCCGATAAGACCGAAGAACAATAAGAGGGGGATGCACCAATGGCACACAAGAAAGGCCTCGGATCAACCCGTAACGGCCGCGACTCACATGCACAACGCCTCGGCGTCAAGCGCTTTGGCGGGGAAGTGGTCACCACGGGCAACATCATCGTCCGCCAGCGGGGCACGCACTTCCACCCCGGCGAGAACGTCGGGCGCGGGAAGGACGACACGCTCTTTGCGCTGTGTGACGGTATCGTGGAATTCACCAGGGGCAACCGCCGGAAGGTCCATGTGCGCCCCAGCGCGTGACCGACGAGCTTTGGGTATGACCCGTCCAGTTCATGAACACCCCCTGCACCCCTGCGGCAGGGGGTTTGTTTTTGGAAGATGTATGCATATGATGCGAGTCCCAGGTCCATATCAGTCAGCGAGAGGCGTCCCGATGCCAAAGATTGCCCCGCCGCGCGGCCGAGCGTACTTTGTACGCGAGGGTAAGCGCACAAGGGGCAAGGTTGGGCATCTGGGCGCGTCGCAGCATCGGCTCGTTATGCCGTTCGGCAGAACGGCATAACCACGTGTTCATAGACAAGGTGAAAATACACGTGAGAGGCGGGGACGGGGGTGCCGGCTGCATGTCCTTCCGCCGCGAGGCGCATGTCCCGAAGGGCGGGCCCGACGGCGGCGACGGCGGCCATGGCGGCGATGTTGTCGTCGAGGCCGACGGCGGCGTGTCCTCGCTCATCGAGTACCGCTTCAAGCACCACTTCAAGGCGACACGTGGCACGCACGGCAAGGGCGCGAAGATGCACGGGGCACGGGGCGACGACCTCGTCTTGAAGGTGCCCCTCGGCACCACCGTGCGCCTCTTCGACGAGGCAACGCAGGCCCCCGGCGAACTCGTCGCGGACCTGACCCACGACGGCGAGCAGGCAGTCGTCGCACAAGGCGGCACCGGGGGGCGGGGCAACACCCACTTCGTCACCTCGACCCGCCGTGCGCCCGCCTTTGCCGAATTGGGAGAGCCGGCCGAAGAGGCCTGGATAGAGCTAGAGATGAAGCTCATGGCGGATGCCGCCTTGGTCGGGGTGCCCTCTGCTGGGAAATCCTCGCTCATCGCGCGTATCTCTGCGGCACGCCCCAAGATAGCCGACTACCCCTTCACGACGCTCGTCCCCAATCTCGGGGTGGCGCGCAGCGGGGACCTGAGCTTCGTGGCAGCCGATATCCCGGGCCTCATCGAGGGTGCGCACAAGGGCAGGGGGCTGGGCCATGAGTTTCTGCGCCATATCGAACGCACGGCGCTCATCGTGCATATCGTGGACATGACCGGGGGATACGAGGGGCGCGACCCGCTTGGCGACTACGAGGTCATAAACCGCGAGATAGAGCTTTACGCCCAGGGCCTCGCAACGCGCCCCCGCATCGTCGTGGCAAACAAGATAGACGTCCCCGGCACGGCCGAGGCCTTCGAGCGCCTTGCGCAGCGGGTGAGGGCCGACTCGGTGGCTGCCGCCGGTGACGAGTATGGCCCAAGCCTCGTCGACCCGAAGCTCTACGGGATATCGGCCCTAACCGGCGAGGGGGTCGAATCCCTCAAGGCCGCGATTGCGACCAAGGTGCACGAGCTGCGCACTGCCGCCCGCGAACGGGATGCCGACCAGGTGCAGTACGACTTCGTGTGGGAGCACCGCCGCCAGCAGCGCGAGAGGCAGTTTGCGGTGGTGAAGCTGACCGACGGGGTGTTCAGGGTCGAAGGCAGGCAGGTCGAGCGGATGGTCATCCAGACCGACTGGGACAACGAGGAGGCCATCGCCTTTTTGCAACACCGCCTGAAGCGGATCGGCGTGGAAGGCGCACTTGAGGATGCCGGGGCGCGCGACGGGGACGAGATCCGCATCGTCGGGCGCAGCTTCGAGTTCGAGTCGGCGAGGACTTCCGAAGAAGATATCTTCAAAGAGCTCGACATCTAGGCCCAAGGCGCGCTTCATTGGATATAATGGCTAGAGCACAGCAGCACGGCAAGCACAGCAAGTGCAACCAGACGATGAGGCCACGGTGACACAGAGGATTGTTATCAAAATCGGGTCGTCAACCCTGACAACGCCGCAGGGCCGGGTCGACCATGCCTTCCTCCACCGGCTTGCCGACCAGGTCGCCGCGGTGAGGGAGGCGGGCTTCCAGCCGATAATCGTCACTTCGGCCGCCATAGCATCAGGCCTTGAGGCCTTGGGGATAGCCGAGCGGCCCAGCGACATGCCCAGCCTCCAGGCGGCGGCGTCGGTCGGGCAAAACGCCCTGACGAACGCCTATGCGAAGGCCTTTGCCCCCCATGGCATCATCACCTCAACGGTCCTGCTCACCCGCCGGGAGACCGCCGACCGCAAGTCCTACCTGCATGCGCGCGACACCTTGCTGCGCCTGCTTGAGCTGGGCGTCATCCCCATCGTGAACGAGAACGACACCGTCTCGGTCGAGCAGATACGCTTCGGCGACAACGACACCCTCGCCGCCCTGGTGGCCTGCCTCATCCAGGCAGACCTTTTGGTGGTGCTCTCCGACATCGACGGCCTCTTCGACAAGAACCCCCGCCTCCACGCAGACGCGCGGCTGATACCACGGGTCGAGGCCATCGACGAGGAACTGATAGGCTATGCCCAGGGGGCGGGGACAGGCTTCGGCTCCGGCGGCATGGTCACGAAGATCACCGCGGCCCGGGTGCTCATGGTGGCCGGCATCGAGATGGTCATCTGCAACGGGCGCCAGGAGAACGTGCTCGTCGATATCGTGGAGGGGAAGGAGCGCGGTACGCGCTTCCAGGCGGCAGCGCGGCCCCACGAGATCACGCCGAAGAAGCTCTGGATAGCGCTGGGCGATGCGGCAAAGGGCACGCTGACGGTCGATGCCGGCGCAAAGACGGCGCTCATCGCGAAGGGGAGCTCGCTTTTGTGCGTGGGCATCGTGCAGGCGGAAGGCCCGTTTGCGGCCGACGACATCGTCGACATCAAGGACCAGGCGGGGCACCTGTTCGCACGCGGCAGGGTGGCCGTGTCATATGAGGATATCGTGCGTGCCTGCGGGCTTTCCCGGCAGGGGCGACAGGGCGGGCAGGAGGCAGACCGCCCCACGAACGGATCGTCGGGCAAGCCGGTCGTGCACCGTGACGACTTGGTCATGTTTGAATAAGGAGGCCCGAAGGACGGGCGAGGCCCCGATAAAGGCCTTCAAAGGCGGACCTCGAATACGTATAAGCACAGGTAAGACCTACAGGCACAAGTAAGACGAAGGAGTTGAAAATGGCACAATCGACAGAAGGCGTGCGCGCAATCGCCCTTGCGGCCAAGGCTGCCGCAACAAAGCTCGCCACGACCACGACCGACGAGCGCAACGGCGCCCTGGCCGCCATGGCGCGCGCCCTGCGCGCCCGCAGCGCCGACATCGTCTCGGCGAATGCGCAGGACATGGAAAGGGAGCGGGCGGGCGGCATGAAGGAGAGCCTGCTCGACCGCCTCATGCTCGACGAGGCGCGCATCGAGGCCATGGCCGCCGCCCTTGAGGACCTGGTGGGGCTGCCCGACCCGATCGGCATCGTCCAGCAGCAGCACACCCTCTACAACGGCATCGAGCTCAAGCGCGTGAGCGTGCCGCTCGGCGTGGTCGCGATGGTCTACGAGGCCCGTCCGAACGTGACGGCCGACGCCGCGGGCATCTGCATCAAGACCGGCAACGCGGTCGTGCTGCGCGGCGGGTCGGCGGCGATTCACTCGAACAACGTCATCTCCGACGTCCTCCTTGAGGCAGCGGTCGCATCCGGGATGCCGGAAGGCTGCATTGCCGCCATCAAGACGACCGACCGCTCCGCGACCGACGAGCTCATGAGCCTGCGCGGCATCGTCGACGTGCTCATCCCGCGGGGCGGCGCGGGGCTCATCAACCGCTGCGTCGAGAAATCCAAGGTCCCGGTCATCGAAACCGGCACGGGCAACTGCCACGTTTATGTGGAGGCCACAGCCGACTTCGACAGCGCGCGGGCTATCCTCATCAACTCCAAATGCAGGCGCCCGGGGGTGTGCAACACGGCCGAGACCCTGCTTGTGGACGCGGCCGTCGCCGAGGACTTCCTGTCCCTGGCCATGGCCGACCTCGCCGAGCGGGGCGTGGCCATGTACGCTGACGCCGCGGCACTGGCCATTGCCCAGGCACAGGGCATCGCAGGGGTCGAGGAGGCGACAGAGAAGGACTGGGAGACCGAGTACCTTGCGATGGAGATTGCCGTCAGGTGCGTGGCGGGGGTCGAAGAGGCCGTCGCCCACATCAACACCTACGGCACCAAGCACTCGGAGGCTATAGTGACGGCAGACGAGAGCGCGGCAGCGGCCTTCTGTGCGGCGGTCGACGCGGCCGCGGTCTACGTCAACGCGTCGACGGCCTTCACCGACGGCGGCCAGTTCGGGCTGGGCGCGGAGATCGGCATCTCGACCCAGAAGCTGCACGCACGCGGCCCCTTCGCGCTTGAGGCGCTGACCTCCTACAAGTACGTCCTTCGCGGCAGCGGGCAGGTGCGCAGCTAAGTGGCACGCATCTGTGGGCGTTTCGACCGGCTCGGGCTCGACGACCCGGGGCGCACCTGCCGCCTGGGCATCATGGGCGGCACCTTCGACCCTATCCATATCGGGCACCTTGCCTGTGCCGAGCAGGTCCGCGAGAACTTCGGGCTTGACGCGGTCGTCTTCATCCCGGCGGGCGTCCCGGTCTACAAGAAGCACCTCGAAGTCACCCCGGCCCACCACCGCCTTGAGATGTGCCGGCTGGCCTGCGAGAGCAACCCCTTCTTCGACGTGTCCTCGCTTGAGATCGACCGCGGGGGGGACACCTACACGGTCGACACCCTGCGCGAGCTGCGGGCACACTACCCCGACAACGTCGAGCTCTCCTTCATCACCGGCGCCGACGCGGTGCTCAGCATCATCAAGTGGCACGAGAGCTCCGAGATCGCCCGGCTGGCCCGCCTGATAGCCGCCACGCGTCCCGGTTATGTGCTCTCCGATGGCCAGAAAGCCGACCTGCGGCTCCACGCGGACTTCTCCATCACCTACACCGAGATCACCGCCCTTGCCATATCGTCTTCCGACCTGCGTCTACGCATCAGGGAAGGGAAGTCGCTGCGCTATCTGGCGATGCAGTGCGTGTCGGACTACATCGGGCGCGAGGGCCTCTACCAGGAGGCTGCCCATGAGTGAAATGGTGCTCACCGATGGGTTTTACCGCGATATGAAAAAGAGGCTCAAAGGGCGCGTGTCGCCCGAGCGCTACGAGCACGCGAAAAGCGTCGCGGCCACCGCCGTCAGGATAGCGCAGGCCTACGGCGTCGACGAGCGCAAGGCCCGGCTTGCAGGCCTCGTGCACGACTGGGACAAGGACTACTCCGACGCCGAGATACGCTTGCGTGTGGCAGAGCTCGGCGTTGCGGTGGATGCCGAGATGCTGGAGTCCATGCCCCGCATGCTCCACGGCCCGACCGGGGCGGTCGCCCTGGGGCGGGAATTCCCCGACATCGGCGAGGATATCTTGCAGGCGGTGTCCCGCCACACCTTCGGGGCCCTCGACATGAGCGACCTGGACATGGTCGTCTATGTCGCCGACCTTGTCGAGCCCAAGCGGACGCGCCGGGCGATGGGGGCGATGTACGACGCCGTCGGCACGGTGAGCCTCGAAGAGCTCTTCTTCGCCACCTACCGGCAGGTGCTCGCGTCCCTGATAGAGCGCACCATGCCGATACACCCCGACACTGTAAGAATCTGGAACCATGCCATAACCAAGAGGAAAGGAACTTCGTGACCAAGGATACGAATGCGCAGGAGATGGATGCACGGGCCCGGGCGCTTGTTGCGGCGCGCGCGGCCGACGAAAAGAAGGCGACCGACATCATGGTGCAGGAGGTCGGCGAGCTCGTCTCGGTGACGGACTACTTCGTCATTGCGACCGCCGCCAACAACCGGCAGGTGCAGGCCATCATCGACGAGATCGAGGAAAAGGAGCGCACGATAGCGGGGGTGAAGCCCCACCACCGCGAGGGGACGCGCGACGGCCTGTGGGCCCTTCTCGACTACGGCGACTTCGTCGTGCACGTCTTCCAGCCCGAGACGCGGGACTACTACCGCCTCGAAGCGCTCTGGAACGACGCCCCCGTCATAGACCTCGCGAAAGAGGCCGGCCTCACCGAGGTAGAATACTCCGACAGGATAGCAAAGCTCATGTCCCGCTAGGTGGACACAGTACCACCCCCCTACACCAGAGTCAGAGACACGCTGCCCTGACCTGTTTTTTGTTGACCACGCCCCATGTCGCTAGATTCCTAAGCCTGTAAGGGGGGGGGGTGTTGGACAAAGAGGTGTCGTTCCTGCCTCTCTTTTCCGGCCTTATTCGACGCAAGCACCCGTTCAACAGACGATAGGTTTCGAAGGCTAACTGCTTCCCCAGAGGAAGATGCGACCGATAGGCATCTTTGTAGCGTCGGATAATATTCGGAGAGGCAGAGATAACACGGCAATCCATGTGCTCGATCATATCCTGAATAGCGTTTTTTATCGCGGGGCTGCTTGTGTCGAAATCCTGGTTGAGCATATCGATATGGGCACACCCACGACAGTAATGCCCTTCGAGGATCCTCGGGCTTGTCGCACCTAGATTGACGATGAGACTGTCCATGTCAAACCAACGCTCATAAAGCACCGAAGGGTCTTTTACGATACTGGACGATCCGGCATTGAGCTCGCGGTAATAATAGAGCGGTTCGTCGATATATACGATGGAACGTGCCTGGGCAAGCGTCTCGATCAAGAACGGGTTATCGACCCATCCGGCTCCGGGCACCTCTTTCATGCGGATGTTGAGGCCTTGCAAGAAATCCCGGCGATATATGGCCGACCAAACACTCGGGTGATGGAACAAGAATTCTGCTTCCTGATTGAGGGTGAAGGGCTCATCGACATAGGCGACCCTGTGCAGGTAGTATGCCGGAAGGATCTCTTCATTGGGCGTGTCGGCGTTACACACGCGCCAATAGGCGCTTTTGACGACATCGATCGTGTCGCTCCGTGTGGCTGCATAGAGCTTCCCATACATGTGCGTATCGATATGGTCATCAGACTCAACTATGCCTATGTAAGTCCCCCCGGCCTCGCCGATTCCGCAGTTTACCGCGCTGCCGTATCCGCCGTTTTCCTTGTGTATGGCAATGATGCGCCCATCCCTTGCGGCAAACCGGTCGATAATTTCAGCCGATAGATTGGCACGACAATAGAAACGGCAGGTTTCACGTCCGGTTATCTCCTACTCGGTATGGGGTGCTTGTCTGATACACACCTCATGCTATCATAAGATGGTCCCGTACGACAAAAACACGAAGTAAAGGCAACCGATACTTGTTGGCTTCCCTCCGATATGCTATCATTGCTATCATTCAAAGAATGGGGGTTGCGTGGCAACATTAATCGTAAGGAATGTTGACGAGGGTGTTAAGGTACGGCTGATGTGCCGGGCAGCTGAGAACGGCCGCTCGATGGAGGCGGAGGTCAGGGAAATTCTCAAGACCGCGACAAGGAAGCCGACCTGGCTCTCCGAGTGGCTCGCCCTTATGCCGGGCTTTGTCGGGGCAGAGCTCGCGATCCCTTCGCGAACCGAGCCACGCATCGTTGATTTTTCTGGTGATGAGGGCCGATGACCCCCAAGCCGCTTGTTGTCGACACCAACATCATATCTGAGACCCTCAAGGAAAAGCCCCATGACGGTGTCATGGCGTGGCTTCTTCAAAACCAGGAAAACCTCTATCTCACCTCGGTTACGATAGGCGAGCTTTTCATAGGCGCCTACCGGTTGCCTATAGGAAAGAGGCGTGAAAGCCTCCTGTCTGCCATCGGCCGGATAAGCAGCGCGTACGAGAATCGCATATACGCCTATGACGGGGCGGCGGCCCGGGTGTATGCCCGTATGCAGGATGAGACCCGTCGAAGCGGCCGCCTGCTTACGGTTGAAGACGGCATGATTGCCGCGACGTGCGCTTCGTCACAGGCAGTGCTTGCAACGCGGAACGTGAAGGACTTCTCACACCTGGGCATCCCCTTGGTCAACCCCTTTGAAGAGCCAACGCCCGACGTTGTCGAGATCAGGCTTTAGGCATTATGGTGCCCCAACAGCTTGAGGGCGTTGTTGGCCGAATCGACCTAGCAATGTGCGGATGCAAAGGAGGAACACAGATGGCTGAGTTGGGCTCTTTGAGGAATATCGGGAAGGAGATAGGGCGCAAGCTTGAGTCTGTCGGCATATCGACGGCGGAGGGGTTGCGGGAAGTCGGCAGCAGGGAGGCCTTCTTGAGGTTGAAGCTGCACTACCCGAATGTGTGCCTGGTGCATCTCTACGCCCTTGAGGGGGCTGTTGCTGGCGTGGAGTACCGCCAGCTGCCCGAAGAGGTGAAACGGGGCTTGAAGGACTATTCCGACTCGCTGAAATAGGCTCCTTGCCTGTCATCCCGCAGGAAGCCCGTAGGCGGCCTCGGCGGCCTTGACGGCACGGTATATCGCCGACTGGAGGGCCTCGGTGGCGATTGCCGCCACGAGGTCGGGCAGGGCCTCGACCTCCCCTGACGCGAGGGTGAAGACGGTGTCCCCGTCTTGGGAGGTGTGCACGGGCTTGATGGCGCGGGCATAGGCATCCTGGGCGGTCGAGGAGACCTTGGTCGCGGCCGCCTTGGTGAGCCGGGCATTGGTGACGACGACGCCGAGCGTGGTGTTTCGGGGCACCGGGGGCTGCCCCTGCGCCGCCTGTGCCAGCTGTGCGGCGGCCTGCATGAGCGCATCGATGCCGTCGAGAACGGCGCCGGTCTCGTCGCGGCATCCTGCGACCGCCTTCCCGTCGGGTGCGACGACGTTGCCGAGCGCGTTGAGCGCGACCAGCGCCCCCACGACCAGCTCGCCCGCACGCAGCACCTCGACCCCGAAGCCTGCCTTTGTGGCCCGGGCGCTCCCGAGCAGCTTCCCGACGCTCGCGCCGGTGCCAGCGCCGACGTTCCCCTCCGCAAGGGGGGCTCCGTCGAAGGCCGCCGCCACGGCGGCGGCGCCCATCGCCTTGTCGGGGTGGCGGTTCTCCCCAACAAGGAGGTCGAAGAGGCAGGCACCGACCACGATGGGCACGCAGGCCCCTTCGAGGTGGAACCCGATGTCGCGCCCGGCAAGCGCCTCCATCACGCCGCAGCTCGCCTCAAGGCCGAAGGCGGAGCCTCCGGCCAGCACGACGGCATGGACGTCCTCTATCATGTTCTCGGGACGCAGGAGGTCGGTCTCGCGGGTGGCGGGGCCCCCGCCGCGCACGTCCACCCCGCAGCACGCGCCCTGCGGCGCGACCACGACGGTGCAGCCTGTGCCCGCCACGTCGTCGTGTGCGTGCCCGAAACGGAAGGCCGACAATGCCCCAAGGCTGCTTTTCTCAAGCATGGCTGCACTCCTTATTGCTCGTTTCCATACCGTGCTATTCTAACATTCCGGCCGATCGCCCCTTCCCTGGGGGAGGGCCTTCCTATACTTTCCTATACTTTCCCGAAAAAACTGACGCACTCGACATGGTAGGTCTGGGGGAACATGTCGACGGGCTGCACGCGTGTGAGCCCGTAGCCGCGCTCTCGGAAGCGGGCGACGTCGCGTGCCCAGGTGGCGGGGTCGCAGCTGACATAGGCGACCTGCTGGGGGCGTGCCGCCGCAATGCCGTCCACCGCCTCGGCCGCAAGTCCCGAGCGGGGAGGGTCGACGACCAGCGCGTCGAGCGCGCCGAGGCCGGCAAGCTCGCGCGCGCTGTCGCCGCCGACTATCTCGATCCCTGCCCCGTTGCGCTCGGCGTTGCGCCGCAGGTCCCTCACGCTTGACGAGGCTGCCTCCACAGCAATGACGTCGCAGCCGTGCTTGGCAAGGGGAATCGAGAAGGTGCCCCCTCCGGCATAGAGGTCGGCAACCACGGGGGTGCCGCCAAGGTCGAGCCCCGCGACGACCTCGTCGACCAGCACCTCTGCCTGCGCGGTGTTGACCTGGAAGAAGGACGGCGCGCTCGTCGCGAAGGCGAGGCCTCCCAGCTGCTCCTCCCAAAAGCCCTTCCCACTGAGCGCTTCGACGCCCTTGACCTTGCGGGTAGCGCCGGGCTCGGCCAAGACGCGCACGATGCTGGTCGCCCTCAGGGCGCTTGAGAGCGTTCGCGCGACATGTGCGCGGGGGAAGGCCCCCGGGCGCGTCCAGAGCGCGACCTCAAGGTCGCGGGTGCGCAGGCTTGCCCGTATGCCCACGCGGTAGATGCCCAGGTCGTTGCCGCCCTGGGCATAGCGCAGGGCACCCCGCAGGGCTTTCAGGCTCTCCGATATCGGCTTGTGGGCAACCAGGCAGGCACCGACAGGCGACAGCGCCGCCGACCCCTCCTGGCGAAACCCCATCTCGAAGCCGCCCGCCTCTTCCCATACCCCGCCGAACTCCAGCTTGTTGCGGTATCCGGCCTCCCGCTTGCTCGCCTTGCAGGGCAAGACGAGCCCCTCTGCCGCCTTGGCGCCATAGTGGGCGACGCGTACGAGGGCCGAGACCACGGCATCCCGCTTCGCCTCCAGCTGCGCGGCGTAAGCAACCTGCTGCCAGGGGCAGCCCCCGCAGCTGCCGTGGTGGGGGCAGCCCGGCGCCACGCGCAGCGGCGAGGCCTCGACGAGCGACACGAGGCGCCCCCGGCAGTATTTCCCCCTGTCCTCGTCGATTGAGACCGCTACCACGTCCCCCGGGACGGTGTCGGCGACGAAGAGGGCCTTCCCCTCTGCGGTGTGCCCTATCCCGGCGCTCCCGTAGCTCAAACGCTCGATGCAGACCTGTTCTTCCACGAAATCCCCAGAGTCCTCTCAATTCCCGATACGCGCAAGTGTGAATTCCTTGCGTATACTTTTTTAGATTCCGCCTATAATAGCGTATAATTACGAAGTTGTGCCCTTGTAGCTCAGGGGATAGAGCGTCTGCCTCCGGAGCAGAAGGCCGCAAGTTCGATTCTTGTCAAGGGCACCATGAAGGCGAGCAGGTTGTCGGTGTCTGCCGGACGGTGTTCGCAGGCACGAGTGAAAAGGAGCCAGAGTATGGCACAGTATACGCCCGAGTATCGGCCGAGCGGCGAGGAGGTCGCCGTTATCAAGACCTCGAAAGGGTCCGTCAGGGTGCAGCTTGCCGGCAAGGATGCCCCCATCCACGTGGGGAACTTCGTCGAGCTGGCGCAAAAAGGCTTCTATGACGACTTGAAGTTCCACCGCCATGTGCCGGGCTTCGTCATCCAGGGAGGCTGCCCGAACACGCGCGACCTCACGCCTGACCAGGTTGTGGAAAAGGCACAAAGCCCCTATGGCGGGCTGGGCACGGGCAACCCGGGCTATTCCATCAAGGAAGAGTATTCCACGAACCCCAACAACAAGCACCTCGACGGCACGCTCGCCATGGCGCGCTCGCAAGACCCCCATTCCGCCGGCTCCCAGTTCTACCTCTGCCTGGGGCCGCAGCCGATGCTTGATTCCGGCTACACCGTCTTCGGCCAGACCGTCGACGGCCTCGACCTTATCGGCGAGCTTCGCGTGGGGGATGTCATCGAGGGGATAGAGATAGAGAACATGAACGCGTAGTACCTGTCTATCAAGGAAATATCGGCAAAACAAAGGAATAATATGAACAACGAGATATTTCAACAGGCTCACCTTGCATACGAGGCCAAAGACTTCCAGACGGCACGCAACGGCTTCACCAAGTGCCTGCACGACGCGCAGAGCCCCCTTGCCCCCGGCGAACTGGGCCTCCTGTACCACCAGATAGGGAACTGCCTCGTCAAGCTCAAGGACTACCACGAAGCGATTCATGCCTACACGCAGGCGACCGCCGACAGCCTCTACGACGCGTCGGGCGTGGTGAACCACAACCTGGGCATGGCCTACGCGGCGCTCCATGACTACGAGAACGCGATCCGCCATTTCGAGCTCGCGGTGACGGATGCCAAGTACGACACGCCCTTCAAGGCCTATTCCAGCATGGGGAACGCGCTTTTGAAGCTGGGCAAGTCGGCCGAGGCGGGCGTTGCCTTCAGGCAGGCGGCCCTCGACGAGCGCAACCCCGACCCCACGAAGGCGCTCCTGAACCTCGGCATATGCTTCATGGCCCTGAACCGCCCCCAGGACGCGATCGCCTCCTATGAAAGCGCGCTGCCCTTCAGCATGGATACCGCGACGCGCAACAAGCTGTTCGCGAACCTGGGGCAGGCCTACGTTGCCGCAGGCCAGATGCAACAGGCGGTGGCGGCCTTCGAGACCGCCCTTGCGGACAAGTCCTACCACCTCAACGACTCGGCGAGCGTGGACTACCAGCTCGCGGTCGCGGCTATCGCAAGCGGCGCGGCCGAGACCACCGGTTCCCTGATGCCGCTCGGCGCCGACATGTCGGGGCTTGACGTCATTACGGCCGAGCCGGCGGGTTATGCCGAGGACGGCGAATACATCGAGGAGCAGGACCCCTACTATTACCCCGAGGCCTATGGGATGCAGGACGGCTACGAGTCGAGCGACGACCGTTTCTTCAACGCGAGCGACGAAGAGCTTGAGCAGTGGTCGAAGGGCATCGCCCGGCAGCAGCGCCGCCACCGCAACGTCGGCCTGAAGGTCGCGGTCGGCATCATCGTCGTGCTGCTTTTGGCGCTCGCGGCCCTGGCCTTCGCCTACACGCAGGGCTTCGGCTACCCGACGCAGGAGTCGGTCATCGAAGAGCTGTTCGCAGACCCCGAGGCCGCGGCCGACACGGTGTTCATCGACACGGCCGCCGACATAACCGAGATGGTCAACATAATCGTCGCCGACCCCGCGGCACGGATCGATGGCATGAACAGGTCGATGAGCGAGTCGGTCGCCTTTGTGACGGCTCGCACGCAGCAGGGCGGCGACGTTCAGTACAAGGTGACGCTGGTGCGCGACATGATCGGGTGGAAGGTGTCTCACGTGGAGATATACTATGCGAGCCAGCAGGGCTCCGCGGACGGCGGGCAGCCCTCGGGCGGCACGGCCGACGTCCAGGACGCGCAGAGCGCACCCGAGCAGCAAGGCGAGCCGGAGGGGCAAGAAGCCCAGGGCGAGCCCGAAGGGCAGGAGGCCCAAGGCGAGCCCGACCAGGAAGAAGAGCCGGAAGACTAAGGCGCACGAGCGCAGGCACAAGCACAGAGACAGATACACGTGCACGCGCACGTGCACGAAGAAGGGATCACTTTAATGGCAATCGAGAAGACCTATATCATGATCAAGCCCGACGGGGTAAGGAACAGGCATGTCGGCGACATCGTCGGCCGCTTCGAGCGTGCGGGCCTGGACATCGAGCGTTTGGAGCTCGGCCTCGTCAGCACCGACCAGGCCAAGGCCAACTATGCCGAGCACGAGGGCAAGCCCTTCTACGAGGGCCTTATCGGCTACATCACCTCGGGCACGGTGGTCAAGATGGTGGTCTCAGGCGAGGGTGCTGTCGCGAAGTGCCGCATGCTCATGGGAGCCACTGACCCGAGTTCAGCCGCCCCCGGCACTATTCGCGGCGACTTCGGCCTCGTCATGGATGAGAATGTCATCCATGGCTCCGACTCGCCCGAGTCGGCTGTGCGCGAGATAGGGATATTCTTCTCATAGGCGCACACGGCATTCTCCTTCTGAACCGGGGGTGTAGGCGCACATGGTCTTAAAGGAAGAGGGGACACCAGGGTGTTATATCGCGTAATCGAGGCGGCAGAGATCCCTTTGCTCGTCAGGGCCTTCATGGAGTCCTATGAAGTGGTGGCCCCGGTCAAGCGGGGCAGGACCCACACCTTCGACGTGGTCGAGGACCCGGCACGGATCGACCTGGACTACGAGACGACGGTCATCTCGCCGAAGAAGTACTTCCTTCCCTCGAAGGAGACCCTGCTCACCTTCGACGTCGCGGGCAACGAGGTGACCGACTATACGGCAGAGGTCACCCCCCGCGTGGTGTTCGGCGCCCACGCCTGCGACATCAACGCCATAAACCGGCTCGACCTGGTTTTCAAGGAGGGCCCCTATGCCGATCCCTACTATGTGGCGCGACGCAACGCGACCCTGATAGTGGGCATCAGCTGCATGCCCAACGAGAACTGCTTCTGCCATCTCTGGGACAGCGACGAGGCCCGCTTCGGCTACGACCTCTTCCTCCAAAACATCGGCGACAAGTACCTGGTAAGCATCTCAAGCGTCGAGGCGGCGAACATCCTTGAGGCCTCCTGCAACCCGCAGGTGGCCACCGACGAGGACCGCATCGCCTTTCGCAAGGCCACGCGGCGCCGGCAGGAGAGCTTCAACCGGGACATCCCCGACATCCAGGAGGTCGCCATGCTCATGGACGCCTTCCACAAGGACCCCTTCTGGGAAGAGCTCGGCGAGCGCTGCTTGGGCTGTACCGCCTGCTCGGCGGCCTGCCCCACCTGCTACTGCTTCGACATCTACGACGTGTTGGACCCCGGCGGCAAGACGGGCAGGCGCGAGCGTGCCTGGGACTCCTGTACGGCACCCCAGTTCGCCCTGGTGGCCGGCGGCCACAACTTCCGCGGCAGCCGCCGCGGCCGGGTGCGCCACCGCATGTACCACAAGCTCAACGGCTTCCTTGCGAACCACGACCACATGCTCTGCGTCGGCTGCGGCAGGTGCGTCGTCTCCTGCAAGGCGCGGATAAACCCGATAGAGGTATTGGGCTTCTTCAAGGAGAAAGGGGCCCACGATGCAGAGTAGCTGTGCCGTCTCGACGGTGCGGGTGGCGCCGAGTGCCGGATACACCGCCCCTTTGACGGGCAGGGAAATGATGCTTGAGAACCCCTACCGTCCCTGGCCTGCCCGGATCACGTCGATCACCGAGATGACCGCGGCAGAGAAGCTCTTCGAGATGCGCATAATCGACGAGCGCATCCGCGAGGCCTTCCACCACAGCCCCGGCCAGTTCGTCGAGGTGAGCCTCTTCGGCATCGGGGAGGCGCCCTTCTCCATATCGAGCTCGCCCTCAAAGCAGGGCTTCATCGAGCTGTGCGTGCGCAGGGCCGGGGCCTTCACCGAGGCGCTTCACGGCATGCAATGCGGCGACATCGTCGGTTTGCGCGGGCCCTTCGGCCGCGGCTTCCCCTTCGAGGACATGAGGAAACACGACGTCCTGCTCGTTGCCGGGGGCCTCGGCATCGCGCCCTTGCGCGCCCTCATCAACAACATCCACGACGAGCGCTCCGATTTCGGGAAGGTCACCATCATCTACGGGGCGAAGACGCCGGCCGAGCTCATGTTCCGCGACCAGTTCGAGATGTGGCGCCACCGCAACGACTTCGACCTCTACCTCACCGTCGACGTCCCCGACGAGACCTGGAGCGGGGAGGTGGGGCTGGTGACACAGCCCTTCGAGCGCCTTGAGATCGACGCGCGCAACACCTTCGGGGCTATCTGCGGGCCCCCGGTGATGTACAGCTTCGTCATCGAGGCGATGCGCAAGAAGCATATCAGCTACGACCATATCTACGTGAGCTTCGAGCGCCACATGAAATGCGGCATGGGCAAGTGCGGCCACTGTCAGATAGGCCACCAGTACGTCTGTATCGACGGGCCGGTCTTCAACTATTGGGAAGCGAAGAACATTCAGGGGTCGATGTAGCATGGGGAGCATGGGTAACAAAGGCAACAGGGGCGCCGGCCCCTCAGACGCCGGCCTTCGCAAGGCGGGCCCGCGCTCCGGGACGCCCCGCGTGGTGGTCGTCGGCCTGGCGAGCTGCTTTGGCTGCCAGCTCCAGATAACGAACAACGAGAAGCACCTCCTTGAGGTGCTCGGGCAGTTCGACCTGACCTACTGGCAGCTTCTCTCAAGCGCCCCGATGCCCGAGGACTTCGACGTCGCCATCATCGAGGGCGCCGTCACCACCGAGGAGTCGGTCCAGGTGTTGGCCGAACTCCGCGCCAAGGCACAGGTGGTCATCGCCTTGGGGGCCTGCGCCAACACGGCCGGCATCCCCGGCATCGCGGCGAAGGGCTTCTGCGGCCGCCCGGCCGAGGTATACAGCACCCTCCCCTCCGTGTGCGGGGACCTTATCGCTCCCCGCAGCGTCACGAGCGTTATCGAGGTGGACTACCAGGTGCCGTGCTGCCCGATAGACCCTTCCGAGTTCCTTGAGGTGCTGAGCAAGGCATTCTACGGCTCCAACCGCCCGCTCACGGAAAAAACCATGTGCGGCGACTGCAAGCGCAACGAGACGGGCTGCTTCTACCCCCAGCAAGAGCTCTGCCTCGGCCTGGTGACCCGTGCCGGCTGCGGGGCGCGCTGCGTGAAAGTCGGTCGCCCGTGCAGCGGGTGCCGCGGCATCTCTCCCGAGGCGAACCTCGCGTCGGCCCGGGAGTCCGTCGTCCGCTATGGCCTTGCCGCCGAAGGCTTCGACGCGGCTTTGGAGCTCTTCAATCAGACGAACCCTTTGCTGCAGGGAAAGGATTAGCACCGCCATGACGAACACCGCCCTTCACATAGACCATATCGCCCGCGTCGAGGGACACGGGAACGTCCGCGTCGTCGTGGCCGACGGGGCCGTCGATACGGTCGAGATACAGGTGGTCGAGCCCGCCCGCTTCTTCGAGAGCATGGTGCGCGGCCGCGACTACTCGGAGGTCACCTATATCTCGTCGCGCATCTGCGGGATATGCTCCGCGAGCCATGTCGTGACCGACCTCAAGGCCATCGAGCGCGCCTTCGACGTCCAGCCGAGCGCACGCACCCAGGCTATCAGGGAGCTTCTGGTATACGGCTCCTACCTGCAAAACCACGCGACCCACCTCTTTGTGCTTGCGACGCCGGACTTTGTCGGTACCCCCGACATCTTCCCTCTGGCGGCAAGCGACCCGGCGCTGCTCAACTCGGCGCTTGAGGTCAAGGCGCTCGGCAACGAGCTGTGCACCCGCATCGGCGGGCGCTCCGTCCACCCGATAACGGCGGTCGTTGGCGGCTTCACCCACGAGGTAGCGCCCGAGGAATACCTTGAGCTTGCGGGGAAGATGGAAGGGATGCTCCCCTTCATGGAGAAGGCGGTCGACCTCTTCAACAGCTTCCCGATAACCGACATCTCAACCGACGGCGACATGCTCGCCATGGTCCAGGACGGCTACTACCCGATAATCACCGCCGACACGGCACGCTTCCTCCAGGCCGACCTCACCTTTGAGGCCGGCGACATCGGCGACAACATCGAGGAGTATGCCGTTGACCGTTCCGCGGCCCTCTTCGCGCGGGCGCGTGCGACCGGGCGGCCCTATATGGCAACGGCGCTTTCGCGCATCAATGCGTCCTGGAAGCACCTGAGCTCCAACGCGAAGGTGGCAGCGGCAAAGGCCGGGCTGCGGCCGCCGGAGCTCAACCCGCTCAAGAACAACGTCGCGCAGGCGGTGGAGCTCGTCGACGCGCTTGAGCGCTGTGCGGGCATCTGCCGCAGGCTTGCAGCCGACGGCTATGCGGGCACAAGCGAGCCCGTGCCTTTCAGCGTGAAGGCCGGGCGGGGCGTGGGCTTTACGGAGGCCCCCCGCGGAGCGCTCTTCCACGACCTGACCATCGACGAGGCGGGCAAGGTCGTCCATGCCTCCATCCTCACCCCGACCGCGCAAAACCTCGCGAACATCGAGGCCGACGTGCGCAAGCTGGCAGAGAAGCTTGTCGGCGAGGGCATTGCCGAGGCCGCCCTCAAGCTTGAGGTCGAAAAGCTCATCCGCGCTTACGACCCGTGCTTCTCTTGTAGCGTCCACTAACGGGTTACGCTGATTTACAATCAGCGTAACTGCTCGACGCTGCGAGGCGCCCGCGCACCCAATCTTGAGCCTTTTATGCTTTCCCTCGCGTACGGAAGTACGCTCGGCCGCATAGCGGCGCAATCTTGGGCACGGGGGCGCCTCTCGCTGACTGGCGTGGACCTGTGGGGTTAAAGAAGCTGGCTGGCGTGGACCCGGAAGGCGAGAAGGGGAGGGTTGACGCGATATTGCTGGTGTACCCCGTGTGGATTTTCAGCATGGCTTTTGCCCCTGTGATAGAATATCGGTTTGTACGTCTAAGAAACAAAGGGGTCAGCCTTTTATGTCGATATTCGATAGGTTTTCAGGTGCTTCAGGGCAAATGTCATCCGATATGGCAATTGACCTCGGTACTGCGAATACTTTGGTAGCCATCTCAGGCGGGGGCATCGTTATCAACGAGCCCTCTGTCGTTGCTATAGAGAAAAGCACCCACCGCGTTTTGGCTGTCGGCCACGAGGCGAAGAACATGATAAACCACACCCCCGAAGCCTTTTCCGCCGAGCATCCCCTGCGCGACGGCGTCATCGCCGACTACGACGTGACCGAGGCCATGCTCTCGGCCTTCATCAACCGGGCGGCCCCGCGCCGCTACCCGTGGCAGCCGAAGCCGCGCATCGTCATCTGCATCCCCTGCGGGGCGACCTCGGTCGAGAAGCGTGCGGTGTTCGAGGCGGCCATCCAGGCGGGAGCCCGTCAGGCCTACCTCATCGAAGAGCCGATGGCTGCTGCCATGGGCGCCGACCTGCCGGTGACAGAGCCGACCGGCTCCATGGTCGTCGACATCGGCGGCGGGACGACCGAGGTGGCGGTGATATCCCTCGGCGGCATCGTGACCTCATCGTCGCTGCGCCTTGCGGGCAACCGCATGGACGAGGCTATCGCCATGCACCTGCGCGACCTCCTCGGCATCAAGATAGGGGAGCGCACCGCCGAGGTCATCAAAATCAAGATAGGCTCGGTCCTGCCCTTCGAGGACGGCCGGGAGCGCGACATGGCGATATCCGGGCAAGACGTTGTCACGGAGCAGCCCAAGGAAGTCATCATCCAGTCCGAGGATGTGCGGACGGCCCTGCGCGTGCCCGTCGACGAGATGGTGATCCACATCAAAGAGACCTTCAAGAAGACGAACCCTGACCTGGCAAGCGACATCATCCAAAACGGCATACTCCTGACGGGCGGCGGAGGCCTGCTCTCGGGGCTTGACCGCTATCTGACCGAAAAGCTCGAGATACCGGTATGGACGAGCGAGACTTCCCTGACCAACGTGGTCATGGGATGCTTGAAGGTGCTTGAAACCCCCACCGCGCTCAAACAGGTCCTCATGCGTTCTAAGTAAGGTGCCCTCCCATGGCATTGAAGCTGCAACAAAGTATTGCCGCTCTCGGCAGTAATATCTTATTGGCGGGGCTGCTTGTCGTGTCGCTTGTCCTCGTGACTCTCTATTTCCGCGAAGGCGAGGAAGGTGTCCTCCACCAGGTCCAGAGCTCGGTGTCCGGGGCGGTAATCCCCCTCAAGTTCGCGAGCGGGGCCATTGGGTCGGGAACCGACAGCGCCTCGGCGGCCTTGGACAACCTCTCGGCGTCGGAGGCGACCCTTGAGGCGCTGCGGCAGCAGAACCAGGAGCTGCGTGAGCAGATAGCCCGCCTCGAGGAGTACCGCCAGGAGGCGAACCGCCTTGAGGACCTTCTCGGCCTCAAGGAGTATTACGTGTTGGATACGGTGCCTGCCCGCGTGACGAGCCGCACCGCGCACGCCTGGGAGAATACGATAACCATCAACCGGGGCGAGCGCCACGGCATCATCGCCGGCCTCCCGGTCATGGGCCAGTCCGGCATCATCGGGCAGGTCGTGTCGGTGAGCGGGGCGAGCGCCACGGTGCGCCTGCTCCAGGACCCGCAAAGCGGGGTAGCCGTGCTCATACAGTCGAACCGGGCCGAGGGTATCGTGCGAGGCTCCCTCGACGGGCTGCTCTACCTTGAGAACCTCGACGTGAACGCAGGGGTGCAGGTGGGTGACGTCCTCATCACCTCTGGGCTCGGGGGCCGCTATTTCAGGGGGCTTTTGGTTGGCACGGTCGTCAGGGTGGACGAGAACCAGGGAGGCGAGACCCGCAGGATAGTGGTCCTCGCGAATGCGTCTGCACGCTCCTTGGAAGAAGTCCTGGTGATAGTAAAGATGGACTCCGAAGGAGATGCGCCCTTGCCGTCGGACACGCCCCCGCCCGAGGACGGGAACGGGGACGAAGGGGAAAGCGGGGTGGACGGCGATGGAGCGTGACACCTTCATCCTCGCGGCAGGCGCCTTCCTCGCGGTGCTCTTGCAGCTCGTTCTCGCCCCGAACATCGCCCTCTTCTCGGCGATGCCGAACTTCTGCATGATCTATGCCTTGATAGCGGCCATCACCCGCCCGGCGGGCAATGCGGCCTTGCTGGTGGCCTTCGCCTTCGGCATGCTCTTCGACCTGCTGGGCAACGCGCCTGTTGGGGCGATGGCCTTCCTTCTGGTGCTGGCCGCCTTCGGTGCCTCGCGCGTCTTCACCGTCCTCAACAACGACACCCTCTTCATGCCCCTTGCCATATTCATCGTCGCGGTGTTCCTGGTCGAGGTGTTCTATGCGGTCTTCATGGTCTCGACCGGCATTGCGGCAAGCCTCCTTGAGGCGCTTGTCCTGCGGGCCCTACCCTGCGCCTTCTACAATTGCGCCGTCGGCCTTCCGCTCTTAGCTTTTGTGCGGAGGCTCTTCGACGAGCCCGGCCGTCCCTCTTCGCGCGCACATGACTCGATGCACGTCTCACTGACCTCAGGCAAGAATCTGGGGAAAGTGCGCACCAAGCACCGTTTTTAGGAGGAAACGTGTTAACCGCGGGAATCGTCATCGCCATAACGCTTGTCCTTTGCACCGTCGCGGCGCTTGTCCTGTACTCCGTCCGGAACAAGAGGAAGTCAACCCACGTCGGCGGGAGGCACGCGGTGGCCTCAATCGACACTATCGACATCACGGCGTCGCTTTCCGAGGCGAAGCGCTGGGGCGGCTCGGACATCCAGGTGAGCGGCTTCGAGGAGTCGGCGATGGGCCTGGTGGACAGGCTCAGATCCCGTTTCATGGCGATGGGTGTCCTGACCGCGGCCATCTTCGGCACCCTGGGCATCAGGCTGTGGAGCATGCAGGTGCTTTTGGGGGAGGACTATGCCCAGCAGGCGCGGCAAAACCTCTACAGCACGGTGTCCACCGTGGCGCCGCGGGGTTATATCTTTGACGCGGACGGCGTCCCCCTCGTGAAGAACCGTACCACGCAAACAGTGCTCGCCAGCGCCGAGGTTGCGTCCGACCGCTCCGTGGTGCAGCGCCTCTCTGTGCTTCTCGGCATCCCCCACAACGTGGTGCGGGAGCGCATCCGCGACACGAGCTCCGGCGCACAGTCCCAGCGCATCGTCGCGAGCGACGTGAGCCTGCGCGAGATCGCCTTCATAGCGGAGCACTCGACTGCCTTTCCCGGGGTGAGCACCCAGTCCCGTACCGTGCGGGAATATCCCTGGGGGGCCTTGGGCGCGCATGTGCTCGGCTACGCCGGCGTCGTGGCGCCCGAGCAGCTGAAGAACCCCGACGAAGGCACCAATGTCATGATGGGCGACATCACCGGCAAAAGCGGCGTCGAGGCGAGCTACAACCGCCTCCTTGCCGGCGACCACGGGCAGCGGGTCGTCATTGCCGACGTCGACGGGACGGTGCGCGAGGTGGTGAGCGAGACGGCCCCCACCAAGGGAAACGACGTCTACCTCACCTTGCGGGCCCCGATACAGCAGGTCGCTGACAAGGCCCTGGCTGCCATGATAGCGCCCATCGACGGTGTGATCGGCACGGGCAGGGGGGTCACCGCGTCGCTCGTGTGCATCGACGTGCGCGACGGCGGCATCGCGGCGCTCTCCAACTATCCCACCTATACCCCCGAGAGCTTCGTCGGCGGTATCAGCACTGAGGAGTATGAGCTGCTTAATGCGGACGAGTCCCACCATCCCCTGCTCAATCGGGCTGTCGCCGGCACCTATCCGGCGGCATCGACTTTCAAGGCCTTCACGGGCCTTGCCGGGCTTGAGTACGGCTTTGCCGACAAGGAGCGCAAATGGGTCTGCGATGGCTGGTGGACGGGCTTCGGCGAAGCCTATGGCCAAGGCTGCTGGAACCTCTACGGGCACGGCCCCCTGGACTTCCGCACCGGCATCGTCGTCTCCTGCGACGTCGTCTTCTACGAGATCGCCAAGGGTTTTTACGAGGCGCGTGACAAGATCGGGGACACAGCCATGCAGGACTTCATCAAGCGCTTCGGGTTCTCCGGCCCGACCGGCGTCGACTTGAAGGGCGAGGCGACGGGAATCATCCCGACTCCTGCTTGGAGGCTCGAATATTACCGCGATGTCCCCGAGGAAGCACCTTGGCGTCCGGGCGACCTTTCCAACATGTCTATCGGGCAGGGCAACGTCGAGGTGACGCCCCTGCAGATGGCGGTCGGCTATGCGGCAGTGGCAACAGGCAAGCGCATCAGGCCCCACATACTCAAGGAGGTAAGGAACTCCGAGGGCGAGGTTGTCGTGAGCAGGGGGCTCGAAGAAGAAGGCGACCCCTTGAACATCAAGGAAGAGCACCTTGCCCTCGTGCGGGATGCCCTGCACGGCGTCGCCCAGGAGGACTGGGACGTCTCTAAGACCTTCTGGGCCTATGGCCTGACCGACGCCGCCGCAAAGACCGGCACCGCCGAGGTCGGGTTGCCAGAAGAGGGGATACCGGATACCGGCTGGTTCGCCTGTTGGGCACCGTACAAGGACCCGAAGTACGTGGTCGCCTGCGTCGTCGAAGAAGGCGGTGCGGGGGCACTTTCGGCCTGCCCGCTGTGCGCTGAGGTCTTGAGCGCTGCTTTGCGATACGACGAGGGCACCCTCGACGGCAAGCTTGTCCCCATCCCCGGCTCGACGGGCCGGTCACTGAGCCGGGAAGAGCTCAGGGCCCTGCATGGCGGCGGGGGAAGAGGGGACTAGGAGGGCAGATGGCACAGGTACCGGAAATCAGCGCGGTGGGGATTCGCAGCCGGGACGGCCATGCCGCGCCGAAGCTGCGCCGCGGGTTTTTGGGGTTCATCAACTTCCCCCTTCTCGCCACGGTCGCCCTCTTGGTGGGCTACGGGCTTGTCGTCGTGTGGTCGGCGGTCGTCTTCGACGAGGACTACAGCTTCACACGCCAGCTCACGGGTGTCGCCGTTGGCGCGGTGGTGATGATGGCGCTGTGCTTCTTCGACTATCGGAAGCTCTCAAGCTTCACGACCGTGTTCCTTGTCATAAACGTCCTGCTCATCCTGTCGCCGCGTTTCCCGGTGATCGGCGTGAGCGCACTGGGCGCCGCACGCTGGATATCCATATTCGGTTTCCAGATACAGCCGGGCGAGGTCGCGAAGATAACGGTCATCCTCCTTGCGGCAAGCACGGTCGCCCGCTACGGCGGGAAGCTCGATGACCTGCGCCAGTACCTCAAGACCCTCGGCATCTTAGCGGTACCCTTCGCCTGCATCGTGCTACAGCCTGACCTCGGGACGGGGCTGGTGTACCTCTTCATCGCGGCGGTCGCGCTGGTCGTGGGAGGGGCGCGCCCGAAATACCTCCTGATGACCGTCGTGGCGGTAGTCGCCTTTGCCGGTGTCATGTTCGTCTTCGACGAGGTTATCAAGGGGGTGTTCGGCGACTACAAGCTTATAAAGAACTACCAGCGGGAACGCCTCTTGGTTTTCATGGACCAGAGCTACAACCAATCGGACGAGGGATACAACCTGAACCAGGCGAAGATCGCCATCGGCTCGGGGGGCCTGTTCGGAAAGGGGCTCTTGAACGGCACACAGTCGACCCTTGGTTTCCTTCCCGAGGCGCCGACGGACTTCATCTTCTGCGTCCTTGCCGAACAGCTCGGGTTTTTAGGTGTTTTGGCCCTCTTCGGGCTCTACTCGCTCCTTGTTTTGATATGCTTTCGTATTGCCGGTGGGGCTCAAGACCTCTTCGGCATACTGATTGTGATGTGTATTGTCGGGATGTGGCTGTTCCATATCCTTGAGAATATCGGGATGACCTGCGGACTGCTGCCCATCAGCGGCATACCGCTGCCCTTTATGAGCTACGGGTCGTCCTTCATGATACTGAACTTCGTGCTGCTGGGCCTGATAGGATCGGTCTGGGCACACGGCAGCCGCTAGCACTTGAGGTTATCCGAGGTTGAAAGGAAGGGAACGCTGTGCAGATTCCCATAGACATCAAGGCGATCATCGACGAGGCGACCAATGTCGACCGTGCGCGTACGACCCCGCTTTCCGTAGGCCTCTTCCTCGACGAGACGGCCCCCCAAGACATCCAGTCCTTCGTCCGGGAGGCCTTTATGAGCACGTCGCCCCATGCGCGGGTGACCCTGTCCTCATTCCCCACCTACCCGGTCGTCGTCTCGGGCGAGCCCGATATCGTGGTCATCGTCGCCGGCTTTGACGAGCGCATCGCCGGGTACGCGACGGCTTTCCGCGAGTGCGGCGTCCCCGTCATGGTCGTGACGACGATGCCGGACATCGTCGCGGCGCAGGCGTCCAGGAGCCCAGGCCAGCTGCTTGCCTGCGACCTGTTGAGCCCCGACGCCCCGAAGCCGTCGAGGAACCTGCCCGAGCGGGCAGCCGGTGCCTCCGAGCCGCAGGTGCTGACGGTTGAGGGGGCGGCCAGCCTGAGGCGCAGGATGGGGGAGTGGGTCATCGAGACCTGTACGGAAAAGAGGCTCGCCTTCGCGCTCGCCTTCCCCTTCATCCGCAAGCCGCTGTCCCTTGAGGCCGTGAAGGCGACCTCGCTCCAGAACGCCGGCGTCGGCTTCGTCCTCTTCATCCCGGGCGCCGACATGCCGGTCATGACCCTGAACCAGGCAAAGATGCTCCTCCAGATCGCCGCCGCCTACGGCCAGCCCATGAACGCCGAGCGTGCCAAGGAGCTGGCGGTCCTGGTCGGCGGCGGGTTCGTCTGCCGCTCGGTTGCGCGGCAGGCCGTGGCCTTCGTCCCTGCCTTAGGCTGGGCCGTGAAGGCGGCTATCGGCTATACCGGCACCTTTGCGATGGGGCAGGCGGTCGTCGAGTATTTCGAGGGCGGCGGCAATATCGGCGGCATTGCGGAAGTGGTCCACAAGGCACGTGAGAAGGTGACCGAGGCCGCAATGAGCGCCTACAAGCAGCCGACGGTGAAGACGGTGGTGGACAACGCGCGCACACGTGCGGGCAACCTCGTCGCCGGTCGGCCGAGGAAAGGCAGAGAGACACGGTGACCGACCTCTGGCCGCGCCTTGCCGCCCTGCTCCGAAACGCCGAGCGTCCTTCACGCTACATCAACCATGAGTGGGGCTGCACCTACAAGCCGGACGCCTCTTACCGCTTCTGCATGGTATATCCCGACACCTATGAGCTGGGGCAGGCGAACCAGGCGGTCAGGATACTCTGCAACACGGTCAATGGGATAGAGGGCATGGCGGCCGAGCGGGCCTTTCTGCCGGCCCCCGAATTCTGCGACACGATGCGCACAGAGGGCCTTCCGCTCTTCTCCCTTGAGAGCTGCGCCCCCCTCGCCGAGTTCGATGCGGTCGGCATCACGCTCTCGCACGAGCTGGCGGCGACGAACGTCCTTGAGGTCCTCGACCTGGCCAACATCCCCTACCGCGAGGACAAACGCAGCGATGCCGACCCGCTCATAATCGCGGGCGGGCCCTGCGCCTTCAACCCCGAACCCTTCGCGCCCTTCTTCGACGCCTTCGTGATAGGCGAGGGGGAAGAGGCCGTGTGCGAGGTGCTTTTGTGCCACCGGAGGCTCAAGGCCAAAGGCCTCACCCGCGGCGAGGCCTTGCAGGCGATAGCCGCCATCCCCGGATGCTATGTGCCGTCGCTCTACCGCTGGCTGCCCGAGGACGCGGCCCAGGTGCGGGGCTCTTGGATCGAGCCTGTGCATGAAGGGCTTCCTGTGGTGGTGCACAAGCGCCTCTTTGCGGGCTTCGCCCAAAGCAGCGCCTACGAGCCCTGCATCGTGCCCTTTGTCGAGGCTGTGCACGACCGCCTCAACGTCGAGGTCCTGCGGGGCTGCACGCGGGGCTGCCGCTTCTGCCAGGCGGGCATGGTGGGTCGCCCGGTGCGCGAGCGTTCGGTGGAAAACATCGTGTCTGCGACAACACGCGGCCTTGCCGAGACCGGGTACGACGAGGTGAGCCTGGCCTCGCTCTCCACGACCGACCACTCCCAGATAGCGGCGATGCTCGAACAGCTGAACCGCGCATGTGCGGGCAGGGGCATCCGCATCTCCATCCCCTCGCAGCGCCTTGATGCCTTCGGGGTCACGATGGCCGGGCTGGTCGCGGGGCAGAAGAAGGGCGGGCTGACCTTCGCGCCCGAGGCTGGGACGCAGCGCCTGCGCGACGTCATCAACAAGAACGTGACCGAGGATGACATATTCGACGCAGTCGACGCGGCCTTCTATGCGGGCTGGCGCCACTGCAAGCTTTACTTCATGATCGGGCTCCCGACCGAGACCGACGAGGACATCGAGGGCATCGCGAGCCTTGCCCAGCGCATCTACGACCGGGCGCGCGATATCGTGCCCGCCGCGCAGCGCGGGGCGGTGAAGGTCAACGTCGCCTGTGCGCTGTTCGTCCCCAAGCCGCTCACGCCCTTCCAGTGGGACGGGCAGATAGAGCCCGAAGAGGCGCTTCGGCGGGTGGGCCTGCTCCGTTCCTCGGTGAAGAGCCGGGCCATCTCCATCAACTGGCACGACCCTTCGACGAGCCTGATAGAGGCCGTCTTGAGCCGGGGCGGCCGTGAGTGCGCCGCGTGGGTCGAAGAGGCCTGGAAGCGGGGTGCCCGCTTCGATGCCTGGACGGAATGCTTCAAGCAGGAGGCCTGGGACGAGGCCGCACGCGCAGTGGGGATAGACCCCCTTATCGCCGCGCAGCGCTCCTTCGACCCGGCCTATCTCCTTCCGTGGAGCCATATCAGCGCAGGTGTCACACCCGAGTTCCTGCGCAGGGAGCGCCAATGTGCGGCAGGCGGCGAGAAGACCGTGGACTGCACCTTTGACGCCTGCTCCGAGTGCGGTGTCTGCCCGGGGCTCGGCGTGAAGACGCAGGTACAGGGGGTGCGCCATGCCTGAGGTGCGGCTCTTCCGCCTGCGGGTGTTCTTCTGCAAGGGCGGCCGCCTTGCGCTGCTGTCGCACCTTGAGCTCGCGCGTGCCCTTGAGCGCACGGTGAGGCGTGCGGGCCTTCCCTATGCGGTGTCGCAGGGCTTCTCACCCCACATGAGGATAGCGTTCGGCGCCGCCTTGCCGGTCGGGGTCGGCGGCCTGCAGGAATGCTTCGACTTGAGCCTGGCCTCCTACGTGGCCCCGGACAAGGCCCTGGAAGCCCTTGTAGCAACAAGCGCCGAGGACCTTATGCCCCATACGTGCAACTATATCGGCAGCAAGGCCCCGGCGGCCTCGGTCGCCTACCCGCTGTGCGCCTACGAGGCGCGGTTCTCCCGTGCGCCGGAGGCCCCCCTGCCGGTTCCTGAGACCGTCACCCTCACCCGGAAGTCCAAGGAAAAGGTGCTGCGGGTGGCAGACTACCTCGAAGGGGAGCCGGTCTGGGACGGCGACAGACTCACCTTCGCCCTCTGGTCGCGCCCGACCGGCAGCCTCCGCTGCGACACCCTCGTCGAGGCGATGCTCGCCCAACAAGGAGCGCCGGCCGCCCCCGGTGGCGAGACGCTGCAGCTCGTCTCCCTCACCCGCACCGCCCAGCACGCCCTCCTCAACCTGCTGTAGGCGGTCGTCCAGCCTTCAGCAGGCTGCCATCGGTCTTCGTCATGAGGCTTCCCGCTGCCTTCCCCGCTCCTTGCCCTGCAGCTGCCGTACGCGTCGGCCAAGGAGCGCGACGAGGCGCTTTCTCTCGATTGCCTGTGTTATCAGCTTCACTAGTTCGTTTGAGGCCTTCCCGTCGCCTTTTTCGAGGCTCTTTCGGCCCGTGGGCAGCCAGATGCCCTTCTCGATCATGTGGTCTTCGATCCGCTTTATCATGCCCGGGTCGTCCGGGGTCGCCCGCCTTTTAGGGCGGGCTACATACTTTGGAGCAGTTATCTATCCTCAAGCAAGTGAGGCAAGCATCAAGGTTTTAGTATCTTCCAGGATCCGTCTCGATCAGACCCAATTCTCTCAATGCGACCTGAGTCCTTTAAAGCCTTGAGCTTTCTTGCTATTGTTGCGCGATGCCTCCCGGTCTTTTCAACCATCTCCATTTGTTTCATTGCAGGATTATCGGCGATTAGAGAGAGTAACACGGCTTCTGTCGCATCTTCTGTCGCATCTGTCGCATGAGAATGCGACAGATCGGTTAGACCAAGCCGCAGATCTCTGTATTTGGCGCTTTCGTCAATGCGAACCATCAGCCCACCGAAGTCGGCTTCCACAACAGGGAGGTTTGCACCAGCAGCCTCGCAGACCTCAACCACCTTTTCGTATCCTCTGCCCCAGCCTTCGACCATGCCAGCCCGAAAGAAGGTGTTAGCGATGTTGGGGTTGCGCGGCACTGAGGGGTGTTTTTTGAAAAGGCGCTCCGCAGGGGTGATTTCCGGAGGCATCTCGCCGATGTTGTAGATATAGATTCTGTCAGGATAGACACTGATCTGGATGGATACTGGGCGTAGATAATTCTTGTGCTGAACAGCATTTAAGACCAGCTCCCTGCACCCATCCTCCGGGAACATGAATGTCTCAACTCTCTGTACATACCACATACTCACCTAAAACGGAGGTTGATAATGCCTAAGCCCATCAAGATCCGAGAGGTCGAAAAAAATATCAAAACACTCGACAAGAAGCGTGTTTTGACCGATGGAATCCGTACTGTATATGCCAAGACAAGGGAGATAGCTGAGCAAGGCACCGGCAACCACCAGCTGCAACGCCACGGAGACGGTTACGCTCAGGACAAGACGGAGCTGGGCGCAACAGAATCCGCTCTTCAACTGGAAAACGGCGTACGGGTTGTGCCGCTTGGTTGCTTGAAGAATTAACGCTCAACACACGCTCTGCAAGGCAAAACTGCGAATGTGCGGAAGCGCCCCGTGAAAATACCGTGCCGTTTGTCTGTTTGCGGGGAGGTATGTGGGGTGGGGGGCGTTGCGAGTGTTAGAATGTGGGGGATAGAACAAGGCTGTCCTGGTGGTGTGGGCCGGGTGTTGGCGCAAGGCTGGGCCGTCCCGTGGACGAGGGCATCCTTTCAAACACGATCAGAGGGGAGGGCTTTCATGGGTAGGATCTACAACTTCTCAGCAGGGCCTGCCGTTTTGCCCGAAGAGGTCTTGCAGGAGGCCGCGGCAGAGATGCTCGACTACCGGGGCAGCGGCATGTCGGTCATGGAGATGAGCCATCGCTCGAAGGCCTTTGCGGGGATCATCGAGGGCGCCGAGGCAGACCTGCGCGACCTGGTGGGCATCCCCGAGGACTACGCCGTGCTCTTCTTGCAAGGCGGCGCGTCGCAGCAGTTCGCCGCGGTGCCGATGAACCTGATGAAGAACAAGGTGGCGGACTACGTCATCACCGGGGCCTGGGCCAAGAAGGCCTGGAAGGAGGCGCAGCTCTTCGGCGAGGCACGCGCTATCGCGTCGAGCGAGGACGAGACCTTCTCCTACATCCCCGACTGCTCCGACCTGGGCGTCTCTGACGACGCCGACTACGTCTACATCTGCGAGAACAACACGATATACGGCACGAAGTTCCACAACCTGCCGGACACGAAGGGCAAGGACCTCGTGGCGGACGTGTCGTCGTGTTTTTTGTCCGAGCCGGTGGACATCACGCGCTACGGCGTCATGTACGGCGGCGCACAGAAGAACATCGGGCCCGCCGGCGTGGTTATCAGCATCATCCGCAAGGACCTGATCCGCGACGAGGTCCTGCCCGGCACTCCGACCATGCTGAAGTGGAAGACCCAGGCAGACGAGAAGTCGCTCTACAACACGCCGCCGGCCTACGGCATCTATATCTGCGGCAAGGTCTTCAAGTGGATCAAGGACGCGGGCGGGCTTGAGGCGATGGGCGAGCGCAACGCGCAGAAGGCGGCGCTGCTCTACGACTACCTCGACCAGAGCAGCCTGTTTGCCGGAACGGTGCGCAAAGAGGACCGCTCGCTCATGAACGTGCCCTTCGTGACGGGCGACGCCGACTTGGACGCCCAGTTCGTCGCGGAGGCGAAGGAGGCGGGCCTTGAGAACCTGAAGGGGCACCGCAGCGTCGGCGGGATGCGGGCAAGCATCTACAACGCCATGCCGCGTGCCGGGGTCGAGAGGCTTGTCGAGTTCATGGACGCCTTCGAGCGCGCCCACTAGGAAGGGCCCGGGAGCCTTGTGTGCCGGGTGCTGCCTGTGAAGGTGTGCCCCCCACCCCCTGTGCTATAGGAAGGGCCCTGTGAGAGGCCCAGCAGGATAGAAGGAATGCGGTTTCAGGAAACAAGGAAGTTAGAGTCTTCACTATCTGAGGAGGTCGTCTGTATGGCAAAGGTGTTGATATCCGAGAAACTGGCCGACGAGGGCATTGCAATACTCAAGGAGCGGGGCCACGAGGTAGACGTGAGGCTCGACCTGACCCCGGAGGGGCTCGTCGAGGCTATTCCCGTCTACGAGGCGCTTATCGTGCGCAGCGCAACCCAGGCAACCCGCGAGGTGATAGAGGCCGGAGTGAACCTGCGGGTCATCGGCCGCGCAGGCGTCGGCATCGACAACGTCGATGTCGAGGCGGCCACCGAGCGGGGCATAATCGTGTGCAACGCGCCCTTCTCCAACATCGTCTCTGCGGCCGAGCAGACGCTGTGCCTCATGCTTGCCTGCGCCCGCAAGACGACCATGGCCAACGCCTCCATGCATGCGGGGAAGTGGGAGCGCGGCAAGTTCTCCGGCACCGAGCTCTTCGAGAAGACGCTCGCCATCTTCGGCCTCGGGCGCATCGGCGGGCTCGTCGCCGAGCGTGCGCAGGGCTTCGGCATGAACCTCATCGGCTATGACCCCTACTGCTCGCCTGAGCGCGCCGAGGAAATGGGCATCAGGCTCTACGACACCGTAGAAGAGATACTCCCGCTCGCCGACTTCATCACGGTGCACCTTCCCAAGACCAAGGAGACCATCGGCATGTTCGGGCCGGAGCAGTACGCCGCCATGAAGGACGGCGTCATCCTGGTGAACACCGCGCGCGGCGGCATCTACAACGTCGCCTCGCTGGCCGACTTCATCGCCGCCGGCAAGATAGGCGCCGCCGGCATCGACGTGTACGAGAAGGAGCCCTGTACGGAAAGCCCGCTGCATGAGTTCGACAACGTCGTCTTGACGCCGCACCTCGGTGCCTCGACGAAGGAGGCCCAGGCGCGGGCCGGCATACAGATAGCCGAGTACGTCGCCGCCGGCCTCGACGGCTCCATAGTCGCCACCGCGGTCAACATGGCCCCGGTGCCCCCTGAGGTCATGGACGCGGTCGGCCCCTATATACCGGCCTGCCAGATGATGGGCTCGCTCCTGTCGCAGATAAACGGCAAGCTGCCGAAGTGCCTCAAGATAACCGCCGCGGGCAACCTGGCGAACGCCGACCTGTCGATACTCGCGGCAGGCGCGCTTGGCGGCATCCTCGCGAGCGAGGGCATCACCTCGGTCACCCCCGTGAACGCCAACGCGGTCGCACAGCGCCACGGCATCGAGGTCAAGACGGGCTCGAAGGCCGATGCCGCCGAGTACGCCTCGACCATCACCGTAAAGACTGACGGCCTTGAGGCGGCCTGCACCCTTGCCGGCGCCGCCCATACGCCGCGCATCGTCTCGCTGCTCGACTACCCGATGGAAGTGGTGCCCACCGCGAACTCGCTCATCGTCGAGTACGTGGACTCCCCCGGGAAGATAGGCGTCATCGGCACCATCCTCGGCAACGCGGACATCAACATCACCACGATGCAGGTCGGCATGAAGCCCGAGGAGAACGACGCCCTGATTTTCATGAACGTCGAGGGGGACGTGACCAAGGACATACTCAAGGAGCTCCGCTCGAAGCTCGACCTGAAGAACCTGTGGCATATCAGGCTGTGACCGCCGCACCTATCAGGCTGTGACCGCCGGGCTCTGTGGCCGCCCACATCAGGGGGCTGCGGCCGCCGGGTTGTGTCGTGGCCGCCGCGGCCGCCGCCAGGCGGGTCAGTAGTCGGAGCGCTGCATGTTGATGTAGTTAAGCAGCTCGGAGCGCTTGTGTATCCGGGTCTTCTCGTAGATGTGCCGGATGTGCGTGTTCGCGGTATGGGGCGATATCACGAGCTTCTTGGCAATGGAGTCCGCGGTGCGCCCCGAGGCGATGAGGAACAGTATCTCCGACTCCCGCTCGGACAGGCCGAACTCCTGCGTTATCTCGCCGCAGATGCGCTCCAGGTCGTCGGCGGCCATGGGCTCGGACGTGAGCGCCGCGATGGTGTACTCCTGCTTCACGAGCGCGATCAGCAGGGCTGACAAGACGGCGATAAAGACGATGCAGGTCTCGGGCGTGACGGCCTGGGCCAGCGCGGGGTGCTGCTCGTAGAAGATTGCCAGCGAGTTGCCGAAGAGGACGCCCGCGCGGATGAACCCGGCGCTGAAGCTGAATGCCCAGGCGGGAGGGACATAGCCCTTCGAGGTCAGGATACCGAAATACATGATAAGGAGTATCTCGAAGACGGACGACACCGCCAGCGCGAGGATGAAGGAAGGGAAGTAGTAGCCCGCCTCGGCAAGGAAGAGGGCAAAGGCGACGATCTCGACCACCAAGAGCCACGGATAGAGCTTGAAGATGTTGACCCGCGCCGCCCCGGCGATGCATATCCCCGAGATAGCGAGTATGAGGACGCCCCCGCCCACGACGCCGACCGTGAAGCTCTCCTCGGCCGTCGGCAGCACCTCCCAGGGGATGATGGCTGCAAGGAAGTAGCAGGCGAGGCTCGCGACGAAGGATATGGCGCACACCACGACAAGGTTCTTGAACCCCCCTTTCGCGGTGCTCTTCGGGAGCAGGGGCGGGTATGACGCCTCCTGCCCCCTGACCGTGTAGAGCAGAAGCCCGCCTGACGCCAGGGGAAGGGCGGCGACGAAGGCGGACGAGAACAGGGGAGGCAGGAAGGACGCGGCCGTTATGGTCGCGACGAGCGTCAGGCCGAACACCGTGCCGATGTGCTTGATGGAGAAGTTCGCCTTCCTCGACGCATAATGCTCGCCCCACAGTATCCACATCACCGCCTCGGTCACGCCGAGGAAGAGGGGGAGCGAGAAGGTGAGCGCCCGCAGAGAGAAGGCCTGCGGGACGGCCAGGAAGACGAGGGTGGCCACGGCGGTAAGGAGCGGGGCAGCCCCGTAGAGCCAGCGGTAGTCGGAGAGGTGGCGCTTCCTTCCCAGGAGCTTCGCGATGAGGAAGAGCGCGCACACCGTCGCGGCGAGGTTTATGAGCCAGGCGTAGGTCACGCCGTCGTCAAGGAGCGCTACGTGGGGGAAGGCCTGGGGGACGAACCACAGGCAGTAGTGCCAGGAGAGCAAAAGGGCGAAGCCGAGGTATTTCACGGGCCTTGTGGCCAGGCTTTGCCGGGCGGGGCCGCTCGGTGCTTGTTGCGTGGTTGACGACCCCATAGAAAACCCCCTCCTTGTTCGTGCCGGTTGTTGTGACCTGGGCAGTATTCTACCGCATCGCGTGCGCATTGCATCCAAAAATCGCATTTCAGAGCGTATCACTAGAAAATAAGTAGGCCCTCGCATCTTTTTAAGTATCCCTGATTTCACTGGGATTTGGCGATGCGGGGGCCCTTTGAACCCCCGCATAATACCGCCAACGCAAGCCTCCCCGCGCCAAGGGCTTTCAGCCACGGGAGGCGACGGTGTCCGAAGGAAAAAGGAGGATCGATGAAAAAGGCAAGCTCGAACACAAGGAGGCTCTCATGGTAAGCCTGGCACGCAAGGACATGAAGTTCTCCGACCTCACGAAGGCACGACGTGTCTTCCTCCTGTGCCTTGTCAGCATGGGGAGCTCTATCATCTACACACCCGCCTACCTGAAGGGCGTCTTTTACGACCCCTTGATGCAGGCCCTCGGCTGCACGAACGCCGACCTGGGCGGCCTGCTTGCGGCATACTCGATCGTTGCGATGGTCTGCTACCTCCCGGCTGGCGTCCTTGCAGATAAGATACGCGTCCGTACCCTGTCATGGGTGGGCATGGCGGCAACGGCGGCCTTCACCTTCTGGTATGCGATGCTGCCTTCACTGAGCGTGCTCTACCTCATCTTCATCGGCATGGGCTTCACGACCATCCTTATCTGGTGGGGGACCCGCTACAAGCTCGTCCGCCTGATAAGCTCCGAGGACTCCTATCCCTCCCAGATAGGCTTCAGCTACTCCATCTACGGCGTCGCCGGCCTGGTCGTCGGCCTCATCAACACCGCCATCGTGTCCTCGGTCGCAAGCGTCACGCAGTCGATGACGATACTGCTCGTGTTCTTAGGCTGCCTCATCCTGGCCCTGGGCGCCCTGTCCTTCTTCTTCATCCCGAACTTCGAAGGCGAGATACAGTCAGACGCGAAGATGCTCAGCCTGAGCGAGGCTGCGAAGGCCTTCAAGAACCCCGGTGTCATCTGGGCGGCGGTCGCGATGTTCTTCATCTATGCGGTCTACCAGGGGGTCACCTACACGACCCCGTTCATGACCGCCTGCTTCTCGGCGCCTATCGCGCTGGTGTCGGTCGTGGGGCTTATCCGCACCTACGGCATCGGCCTGCTTGCCGGCCCTGCCGCCGGCGGCCTGGCGAAGGTCATGAGGTCGCCCGCGAAGGCTATCATGTGCTTCCTCGTGGCTTCTGTCGTGGTGCTCGCGGCATTCCTCGTGCTTCCCCGCAACGAGGCGATGGTTGTCGCGGTCGCCGCGCTCGTCGTGCTGGTCGGCTTCATATCCTACGGCTGCTTCAGCATCGGGTCCTCGACCCTGACCGAGGCAAAGGTCCCCCTGCCCATCTTCGGCGCCGCAACCGGCATCCTGTCGGTCGTCGGCTTCCTGCCCGACACCTTCCTGCACACCTGGTTCGGCTCAATGATCGACGCACGGGGCGTCGACGCCTACAACACGATCTTCATGGTGCTCATCGGCTTTGCCGCCCTGGGGATCTTCGCAGCCTGGCAGGTGCGCCGGGCGGGCCTGGCAAACGAGCAGGCAGCGGACAAGGCAGCCGGGCAGGCAACCGAAGAGTCAAGCAATTAGAGGAAAACAACACCAGGCAATTGCCAGATTTTAGAAAACGACACCCAAGGAGGAAAAAATGGATTTCAGACTTTCAGACGAACAGCAGCTTTTTGTGGAGAACATCAGCGAGCTTATGCAGCGCGAGAACTGGGAAGTCTACTTCTCGGAGTGCGACGAGAAGCACGCCTACCCCCTGCGCTGGACCGAGGCGCTGTGCGAGCTCGGCTTCGACCAGATAATGCTTCCCGAGGAGCACGGCGGACTGGACCTCGGGCTTGTCACCCTGACGGCCATCTACGAGGAGCTTGGGCGCCACGGGGCACCCACCTACGTCCTCTACCAGCTGCCCGGCTTCGAGACCATTTTGCGCGAGGGCACGCAGGAGCAGATAGACAAGGTGATGGCCTACCTGGGCACGGGCAAGCAGATATGGAACTCCGCCTGCACCGAGCCGGGGGCCGGGTCTGACGTGGGCAGCCTCCAGACGACCTACCAGCGCCGCGACGGCAAGGTCTACCTCAACGGACACAAGACCTTTATCACGTCCTCTGCGGGCGTCCCCTACCTGGTTATCATGGCACGTGACGCGGACAACTACGACTGCTTCTCCGAGTTCTTCGTCGACATGAGCCTTCCGGGCATCAAGCTTGAGCCGCTTGAGAAGCTGGGCCTGCGCATGGACAGCTGCTGCGAGGTCTACCTCGACGACGTGGAGCTCGAAGAGAAGGACTTCTTCGGCACCGAGGGCAACGGCTTCAGCCGCGGCATCGGCGACTTCGACTTTGAGCGCTTCTTGGTGGGCGCCTGCGACTACGGAACCGCCCTGTGCGCCTTCGAGGACGCACTCAAGTACGCGAACCAGCGCGAGCAGTTCGGCAAGGCTATCGGGCGCTTCCAGCTCAACCAGCTCAAGATATGCGAGATGGCCATCAAGATAGACGCTATGAAGAACATGCTCTACGAGACCGCCTGTGCCTATGACGCCGGCGAGATGACCTCTGCTCAGGCGGCGATGTGCAAGTACTACTGCGCGAACGCCTCCTTTTCCGTCGTCGACGATGCCATGCAGATACTTGCCGGCGTCGCGGTCGCGGGCGACCACCGCATCCAGCGCATCTGGCGCGACCTGCGTGTCGACAGGGTCTCCGGCGGCACCGACGAGATGATGATCCTCACGGTTGCCAAGGGCATTCTCAAGCAGTACCGCGCATAGGAAGGCCCCCCGGTCTTCTGCGGGCGCTGACGAAGCAGGCACGTCGATGGTTGGTAAGATTGCGGGTCAAGCCCGCAATGACGAAAGTGGCCCGCAATGACGAAAGTGGCCCGCAAGGACGAAGGCTAAAACAGGGTAAAAGGCAATATGAAAGGAACAGGACAATGACGATAGAAACGAACAAGCCGGCATTCGGTGTTCTCGATGGTGTCAAGGTCGTCTATTCGGCGGTCGAGCTTGCGGTGCCGAAGGCCTGCGACCTCATGGCGGACTGGGGTGCAGACGTCACCTGGCTTGAGAACACGGGCGCAGGCGACACGATCCGCGACACCGCCTGGGTCAAGCAGGCCGAGCGCCGCAACCAGCGCAGCGTGTCCCTCAACTATTTCTCCGACGAGGGCAAGGAGATCCTCTTCAAGATGGTGGAGGACGCCGACATCTTCATCGAGGCGAGCAAGGGCGGCACCTATGCGAAGAAGGGCGTGACCGACGAAGTGCTTTGGCAGCACAACCCCAAGCTCGTCATCGTGCACGTCTCCGGATTCGGCCAGGAGGGCGAGCCGTCCATGGTGGGCCGGGCGGCCTACGACCTGACGGTCATGGCCTACAGCGGCTACATGTGCCAAAACGGCACGCAGGACCAGCCCATGAACCCCGGCCCCTATGCGGGCGACTACTTCAACACGCTCATGATAGCCTCGTCAACGCTCGCGGCGCTCTACCGCGCCGAGAAGACCGGCAAGGGGGAGAGCATCGACCTGGCGATGTTCGAGACCCTGCTCTCGATCGGGCAGTACTACCTGGTCGACTACCTGAACGCCGACGTCATCTGGCCGCGCCCGGGTGCGCGCAACCAGAACCTGTGCGCCATCGGCGAGTACAGGTGCAAGGACGGCTTCATCGGGCTGTGCGTCTATGGCGTCGACCAGAACAAGTACCTGCTTGAGTGCATCGGGCTGGGGCATCTGTGGGGGAGTGAGGACATCCCCGAGGACTGCAGCGCGCTGTGGCTTTCAAACCCCCATGCCGAAGAGATAGAGCGCAGGCTTGAGGCTTATTGCGAGTCGCAGGCCCGACGCGACATCGAGGCCGACTTCGCCGCCCACCGCATCGCCGCGCAGATAGTCATGGAGTTCCCCGACCTGGTCGAAGAGGAGCACTTGAAGGCCCGCGAGGTGTGGCTCGACTGGGAGGCCGAGGACGGCTCGACCTTCCACGGGCTGAACGTCTTCCCGCGCTTCAAGAACAACCCCGGCCGCGTGTGGCGCCCGATGCCGAGGCTGGGGCAGGACACCGCCGACGTGCTGGCGAAGCTGGGCTACAGCGAAGGGGAGGTAGCCGCGCTTGCGGAGGGCGGGGTCGTGAAGCTGGGGTAGGGGGCGCTTGTCCTTACAAGGAGGGGCGCGGCGGGTGACGGAGGATAAAGATTGCGGGTCAAGCCCGCAATGACGGAGGTGCGGGTTGTGGGTCAGACTTGCAGGAGGGCAAGGTCGCGGGTCGATCCCGCAATGACGGAGGTGCGGGTTGTGGGTCAGGCCTGCAGGATGGCTAGGGTTGCGGGTCGGGCACGCAATGACGGAGGGTCGGGACTGCGGGTCGAGCCCGACGGAGGATAAGGATTGCGGGTCAGGCCCGCAGACGAGGAAAGGGTGTAGGGAGGTTCGAGATGGCTGATATCGTAGGAACCGAGACCTTGCGAAGCGTGTGGGACCACCGCGCCCTCACGCGAGCGCAGCACCCCTTCCTCATCTTCCAGGACCGGCACGGCACGGTCTGCGAGTTCACCTACGGCGCCTTCAACGACGAGATAAACAAGACGGCGAACCTCTTCATCGAGCTCGGCGTCCAGCCAGGCGAGATGGTCGCGATCCACATGCACACCTGCCCCGAGTTCATGATGTGCCTCTTCGGGCTTGCGAAGATAGGGGCGGTCGCCGTGCCCCTGAACGAGCAGAACCTGCAGGAGGAATGCGAGTACGTGCTTGAGAAGTGCTCGGTGACCTGCGCGGTCGTGCAGGGGTGCTTCCTCGGCCGCTACCAGGGCATCTTGAGTGACCCCCGCTACCTGCCCAAGGGCGTCATCGGCGCCCGCCTCGGCGGGCAGGGCGGCGGCGTGCGGGACTTCGCCCGCATGAAGGATGCTCAGCCAAGCGAGCTTGCCGAGGTGCGGGACCTGGGCTCCGACGACACCGCGGAGGTCATCTTCACCTCTGGTACGACCTCGTGCCCCAAGGGGGTCGTCCTGACCCATGCCAACATGGTGTTCTCGGGGCTCTACGGGGACTGGGAGGCAGGCATCACCTGCGACGACCGCGTGCTCACCACCATGCCCGCCTGCCACTCGAACTTCCAGCTTGCCGCGCTCACGCCGGTGCTGACGGCCGGGGCGACGCTCATCGTCGTCGAGAAGTATTCGGCGCACAAGTTCTGGGGGCAGGTCTGCACCTACCGCGCGACCGTCATCCAGGCCGTCGCCATGATGGTGCGCACGCTGCTTCTCCAGCCGGTTGCGCCCGGGGAGCAGGAGCACTGCCTGCGCGAGGTGCTTTACTTCCTCCCCATAAGCGACGCGGAGAAGCAGGCCTTCGAGGAACGCTTCGCGGTGCGTCTCATGAACACCTACGGCTCGACCGAGTCGGTCACCTGGGTTATCACCGACCCCCCTGTGGGCCCGCGCAACTGGCCGTCGGTCGGGCGCGTCGGCCTGTCCTATGAGGCGAAGATAGTCGGCGAGGGCGGGACAGAGGTCCCCCCCGGCGAGATAGGCGAGATATGGGTGAAGGGCGTCCCCGGCCGCACCATCATGAAGGGCTACTTCGACGACGAGGCCGAGACCGCCCGCGCCCTCGACGCCGAGGGCTGGCTGCACACCGACGACAAGGGCTACCAGGACGAGTCGGGCTGGTTCTACTTCGTCGACCGCAGCGCCAACATGATAAAGCGCTCGGGGGAGAACATATCCACGACCGAGCTTGAGGGCGTCTTGGCCAGGCACCCCGCAATCGAAGAGGCTGCGGTCATCGGCATCCCCGACCCCATCCGGGACCAGGCGGTCAAGGCCTTCGTCCTGCCGCGGGCGGGCGCCCAGATCACCGAGGCCGAGGTGCGTGCCTTCTGCAAAGAGCACATGGCCCCGTTCAAGGTGCCCTCGGTGGTCGAGGTAGTGGACTCTTTCCCGCGGACCTGCAGTTACAAGATAGAGAAGAAGCTACTCGGATAAGGCAAGGCCTGCGTGCGGGGAGGCCTCGTGCCGCCCGGGCGCACAGCAAAGGAAAAGCAGCAGCAAGGCTGTGAATCAAGAGAGAAAGGAAGCACCACCATGGCAATCAGCACAGAAATCGTCGGCAAGGAGTTCGGGCCCTTCGTACGCGAGTACACCTTCAAGGACCTTGAGATCTGCGCACTCGGCTGCAACGCGGCATTCGACGGCAAGACCGACCTGGAATATGTGAACGAGAAGGACGCGCACGACCCCGACCTCAAGGTGCTCCCCATCTTCGGCGTGCCGCTCACCGTGCACGAGGAGATGACGCAGACGCTCGACTACGGCTACAACTACGCGGGCTCGCTGCACTACGGGTTCGAGATCGCCTTCCACGCCCCCTTCAAGATGGCCGACCGCATCGAGACCTTCGTCACGCAAGACGCGCTCTACGACCGTGGCGAGGGCCGGGGCTGCCTCTCCAAGCAGACCGGCAAGTCCTACAGCTCCGACGGCACGCATCTGTGCACCGTCGAGACCTGGGACGTGTGCATCTATGACGGCGGCTGGGGCGGCGAGGCGCCGCCGAAGGACATCGTCGAGATGCCCGACCGCGCGCCGGACGCTGTCGTCGAAGAGACGATGCCCTTCAACATGCCGCTTATCTACCGCCTGATGGGCGACTGGCACCAGCAGCACATCGACTGGGGCTACACCGCCCAGACCGGGCTCGGCCGTCCCATCGCGCACGCCATCAGCTATGCGGGCATCGTCATGCGCCATGCGATTGCGACCTATTTCCCCGGCGAGCCCGAGCGGATGCTGCGCTTCAAGACCCGCGTCACCTCCCCGCTTATCCCCGGCACGTGCCTCCACACCAGGATGTGGAAGGTGGGCGACAAGGAGATCCGCTTCCAGCTGGCAGACGCCGACGCCGAGGCGACCGGCGCAAAGCCGCACCTCAACTGGGGCATCATCGAGTGGGACTAGGGGAGGGCCTGAGAAGCAGTCAGTTTTGTCGCCGCCCTGTCGTCATTGCGGCTTGACCCGCAACCGAACAGGGGCTTTGGTAAGATTGCGGGTCAAGCCCGCAATGACGGAACGCCAGAGGCAATGACGGAACGCCAGAGGCAATGACGGAACGCCAGAGGCAATGACGGAATGCTATATGCAATGACAAAGTGTTAGATTTACCGAACAAGCACGAGGGTTTTAGCGTACTGAGCACGTGTAGGCAGGTAGAGATTCGGGAAAGGAGCACCGCCGTGGCAACAAGGACCCTGGATGACGTGGCCATGACGCGCTTCTTGAAGAAGGTCACCCTCTTCTCAAGCGGCGGCTCCTTCCTCGACGGCTACGTCTTGTCCCTCATCGGCGTCGCCCTCACCCAGATAGTCCCGCATTTCGACCTGAGCGTCGCCTGGGGCGCCGCCATCGGCGCCTCGGTGCTTGCGGGCATCTTCGTGGGCACGATTGCGGGCGGCTATCTGACCGACTGTGTCGGCCGCAGGAAGATGTTCATCATCGACATCGTCGCGATAGGCGCCTTCTCGCTTTTGAGCGTGCTTGCCTCAAACCCCCTGCAGCTGGTGCTGACGCGCTTCTTCATCGGCGTCTTCGTCGGCGCGGACTACCCCATTGCGACATCCCTGATAGCCGAGTTCACCCCCAAGAGGCACCGTGCCGTCTCGATGGGCATCGTCTCTGCGGCGTGGTACCTCGGCGCGACCGTCGCCGCCTTCGTGGGCTATGCGCTCTACGGCGTCGAGGACGGCTGGAAGTGGATGTTAGGCAGCGCCGTCATCCCCTGCGTCGTCCTGCTCATCGGCCGCCACGACATCCCCGAATCCCCCCTCTGGCTCGCGAAGAAGGGCCGCGTCGCCGAGGCCGAGGCGGTGGTCGGCAGGGTGTTCGGCGCCGACGTGGCCCTTGTGCCCGACGGGACGGACGGCAGGACCGACCTCCGGAAGGTGTTCGCGAAGGGCTATGGGAAGCGGATAGTCTACCTGGGGGTGCTCACGCTGTGCCAGGTCGTGCCGATGTATGCCATCTACACCTTCGGCCCCGACATCATGGCGGCTTTCGGCGCCAGCGTGGGGCGGGAGGCGATTCTCGGGGAGAGCGCCGTCAGCCTGTTCTTCCTGGTGGGCTCTGTCCCCGCGATGTTTTGGCTGAACTCCCTGGGGCGGCGCAAGCTCCTGATCGGCAGCCTTGCCCTGATGGCGGTGGGGCTTCTCGTCCTAGGCCTCTTCCCGACAGCCCCGCTGCTTGTGGTCATCTGCGCTTTCGGGCTCTACGCCTTCTTCAGCGGGGGGCCGGGCATCCTACAGTGGCTCTACCCCAACGAGCTGTTCCCGACCGAGGTCCGCGCCTCTGCCGTGGGCATCGCGATAGCCTTCTCGCGTATCGGGACCGTCATCGCCACCTACGGCACGCCGCTCTTCCTCGCGGCATACGGCATCGGGCCGACCATGCTGGTCGCCGCAGGCCTCGTGGTGCTCGCGCTCGTCCTGTCTGTCTTCCTCGCCCCCGAGACCCGCGGCATGTCCCTCTCCGAGTCAAGCTCCCTTTCCACCCCCCGGTAGCCCTGTCCCCATCCCAGGGAAGCGCCGCCAATGCCAATCCCGCCAAAGGCAGCTCGGATAGATGGGCGTTTCCATTTTAGGTATTTGAAAAAATTGGCTATTCGCCCTTTAGTGTGGGTAGGAAGGTTTTTGGGTGAAAACCCGCCGCACCAACTTTCCCTGTGTTGACAGCCCTGCGGCGGCTGGTCACGGCTTTTTTGCAGGACGGCTCGACGC